>Ga0209636_10002672_pt1 | contig 18200 bp, 26 predicted proteins | sample DeeMarSWOR152_54_FD_187464 | JGI IMG/M metagenome (GOLD analysis project Ga0209636, IMG submission 187464) | Marine sediment microbial communities from White Oak River estuary, North Carolina - WOR-1-52-54 (SPAdes) (version 2) | ecosystem: Environmental > Aquatic > Marine > Intertidal zone >... | reverse complement strand
GTCCTACATCATCAGTTGATGTTAAATTAACTAATGTTGAAGAATTGATCCACCAAGTACAATAGTCGTGTGCGCAACCGTTTGTACATTCTGGGTCTCCACCACACAAATCATAACACCATTCCCAACATAATGGATCAACTTTTTGAGGACCTATATATTCTTTTGTTGTTAGTGGTGGTGTACAATCAGATGTAATATTCGGAGAAGTATAAAAAACATCACCAACAGGTTCTTTAATATCTGTTGTAGCAGTTTTCCATGTATGATTACATTCATTAACTATTTTTGCATCAAACGTAAAATTAAGAGATTTTCCAGGATTTATTAAATAAATATTATCTGGTCTTTTGCTAGTTTCATATTCACAATAAGAATTTATCGGATTGTAACCCTTAAAAAACCATCCAGTCGGTCTTGGGCCACACGTGAAACTTTCGTGAACAACATCAGTATCATTGTAAATTTTAACATTATATATGGGATCAGAACCTGAAGTATGCGTTACTGTTACGGTAAATGTATCAAATGTACCACATTTAACTCTATTAGGATAAATAGTCGCAGAGGAGGTGTGTGTATTAGCAAAAACAGGAACTATATAGCTAACGCTAACAACTGCAAATGCGAGTGCAAGAATAACCATTGCGCCTGCTATAGCGCCTACACTACCTTTACTTAATTTAAAGTCCATTCTCGCACCTCCTTTATTACAGAATAGTGATTCATTCTAAATCCAAATAAGATTGAAAAACTATTAAAATACCTATGAGCCAAAATTGAGCCAAAATAAAACCAAAAAATCATGACATTCTCCTGACATTAATATTAATATTACACATTTTTTCAAGCTCACTGACAGTGTAAAAAGTTTTTATCATGTAATTATATAGATTGGAAATTAAGTTTGGATATCTCAAATTTAAACCCCAGACACTTCTCTTACTTTTATCTCCGTATTTATAATTTTTAACAACTTCAACTATCTTCCAGTCCATCAGCTTTTCCAGATGATGTATTATAACCGAATGTCTCTTCCCAAGCTTCCTAGCCATTTCTTCAACTGGCAGGGAATAATTTAAATCTCTTGTATTTATCAAAAGATGAATTATAGAAGCTCGAGTTGGATTGTAACAAATTTTGTTAAACTCTGGTCTTAGAATATTTATGATATCTTCCTCTTTGTCTGTGTAGTCTACTCTAAAGTCTTGAAGAATTCTATCCATCATTTATTTTTATTTGTGAGACTTTAAAAAACTTTGTAACATTACATAAAGTGTACGGAATTATTAATAAAATTTAAGATTAAATTCAAATCATTAATTAATAATTTTAAGATTTTTGCTGACATTACGCAAAGTTTACAAGAACTTAAAATTATCTTCTTTTGATTTTCTTTCTTAAATCACTGTAAATCTTAACATTGAATGCTGTCAATGTTACTAAAACAACAACCAACACATATGTGGCCGCAAGACCATAATTTCTTGTTACACCAAGGAATGCTCCTGTTATTCCTTCTCCTGTTTCTAGATTTTCCTCTACTAATACAGGTTGTTCTATTAAAACGCAACCTCTGTTTTCATTTGGCTTATTCTTGTTTGTTCCACACTCATTTTTATCATGACAAGTTCTTTCTTGTAATCCATCTTCGCATTCACTCCATCCTGTACATTCCCATTCTTCAAAACAAGGATTTGAATTGTAACCTACTAAATCAAAACCTCCGAATTCTTCAGGGTCTGTACTTGTGTAAACAGTTGAGTTAATTCCACATTTTACATAAGTTAAGTTGTATTCTTTCAATGCCCATATCTTCTCTTCACAGAATTCTTCAGGTGCAATTTTTTCCATTGTTCTTTCTAGAACTTGCAATCTCATTTCTAATTCATTTATTTTATTAACAATAACTTGAATATCATAATCGCTTGCAAAATAACTATCTAAAGCGTAACCAATTATTTTTGCTACATCAGAATTGACTACTTTACCATTCAACCAGTTAACTGCTTCTTGAATGTACATTGCTATGTGCTCTGGTCCCATCATTTCTCCAGGTATTCCATTCACCAAGGATTGTGTTTGGCTCAGTTCTTCTTGTGTTTGACTTAACTCATCCCCTATGTTTGTCCCATCGATCCAAACTTCAACATCCCCTGTTGTATTAACATCAGTATCTAAAAGAACATCTCCTGTTGTTTGAATTCCTACAGAAACGTTTGCATCTGCAAGTGCGATATTTGCAAGTAATGCTACTGAAATCAAAATCAAAACTGTTAACTTTGTTCTCATTTAATCACTATTATAACCATATGGTAGTAAACTTTAAATACCTTACGTATGACTTACGGGGTTTAAATACTTTACGGAAAGTTTACAAGAAATTAAAAAGAAAGAAGAATTTTAAAAATTTAAATAAATGGGCTTCCGCCCAAAACAAAGTTTTAGTTTCCTTTTATACCAAAATCTGGCATGCTCCAACTTCCTGAGTATCCTACATGCAAGTCATAAGTTGCACTGTCATCAGATCCATCACCTGGAATTGACCATTGTTTTCCTGCACAATTAGCACAAACACTTAATCCATTGTCTGCCCATGCGTGAACTTCAAATCCTCCAGATCCTGAACCACTAAATGTTGCATAGTTGTTATCCCAAGCACAGTTGTCTCCACAAACAGGTAAACTGCCCATGTTGAACCAACTATCACCAGATTTTTCACCTTGAAGTTTAATAACAGATGAACCACTTCCATATGCTAAAACTTGAGCACCATCACCATCAGCATCTGTTATTCCGTGATCTATAACGTAGCTGCTACCGCTTGCTTCAAAGTTCTTACCGCTTGCTGTTTTAGGACTTCTTCCATATTGACAATTGCTCATTTCTGCATAGTTTGTTCTACTTCCCCACGACATTTCACCTGTTCCATCTGTTCCTATGAAAGTGTAAGAATTTTGACCTGAACCTCCATACATACTTGTTTTGCTGTCAAGTCTATCGTTTGTGAACAACATATATCCATTTGCTACAGCTGCATAAACAAAACTGTCAACCGTATCTACATTATATCCATAAGGATTGTCATCATAGTCCTTTCCGTGAAATTCTCCCATAATTCCTGCTCCACTTGTTTCAAAGTAAGATTGTGCATCGTCTCCTGCAGTAAAAGTTGTATCAAAATATCCACCGCCACTCCAGTAGGTATCAACTGTTGTCTGAGCCAGAACTGGTGTTGCAAACACTAAAACACTAGCTATTATTGCCAAAATTTTTCTCATTTTTAATCACCTTTATTTTGGGTATTTTAATTGGATATCCAATAACCCCAATTAGAGCGCCCCTCCTCGGCGCTTAAAAATCACTACTCCTTAATTATAAAGAAAGCTTTAAACCACTTTCTAACATTACAGAATCACTACGGATGAATTCTGAACTAAAAAATAGGTTTAAATCCTTTTCGGTGTAATCATTATGTAGTGGTAATGTGCATCCAATACAAATCAGACTGACAAAAGAGCTCATAGAAAAGATTGATAGATTAATAGAGAAGGGAATATATCCCAATCGCTCTGAGGCTGTGAGGGATGCTGTTAGAAGACTAAGGATTTTCAGTCAATAGAAATCCTTTCAACCTCTGCTTTTTTACTTCCTATTCCTCTTTTCTCTGCATCATCTATATAGAAAACTTTATCATTTCCCAAAATTTTAGCAGCCACAGAATCGGTTGCAACTGGATCTTCCCCAGCAATTGTTATGTTCATTTGCTTTAATTCTCCATTTAAATGGGAGCCAAACATTCCTGTTGTTCCATCAATCACAGATAAGTGTGGTTTAACTTTTGTTAACAAATCAGATAGCCTCTTTGACCAAGTTCCTCTAGAAAAGGAGCTGTGCATGTAACTCTTGTTTGGATAATATCCTTTAGGTTCTATAACTCCCATCATATTTTTCAATGCTAATGTAACAACATAAAAATGTTCTTTCAAAGCTGGTACAGAAATTATGTAATCAGAGTCTTTAACGATTTTTGAAATCTTGATTTCTTTCCATTTTTCTCCATCTAATTTTATTAAAACAAAATCATTTTCATCAAAAGGAACAACCTCAACATCGTATTTATCTTCCAAATAAAAATAGCCAGCTTTCTCAAAACATTCTCTAGTCCTTTCTGTATAACTAGAGCCCTCACCCACTAAAATTTTATATTTTCCAATATAATCCAGATATCTTATTATTCCTTCCACAACCTCAGGTCTTGTGACTGCCCCAGACTCCTTTGGATAAGGTTCAACAAGATTTGGTTTTATTAATATCTTAGAATTTTTTGCAGGTAAACTTGGATTTAGTTTTGATAATGCCTTCTCAGTTCTCTTAACAATATCTCTTCCTTTGCAAATAACAACTCGATTCATAAAATTGATTAGTACTCAAAATTAATATTTTCTGCTCATAATCCTTCGAATTCTGTGAATACCTTGACAACTGGTTTTAATATATATTTTTTCCCAGCTTCCACAATGGATTTGTCAGCATCAAAATCAAAAACAAGAGATGTTGTCTTATTTGATTCAATAATAAAGGGGTGTACGAATTTTATGTTTTTGCTAGGAACTTTCACATCATAAGAAGTTCCATTCACAGTTACGGTAGCGTTATCTACGGATAATCTAATTTGAGTATATCTTCCTGCATCCAACCCACTCTCTCCTAAAAGCTCTTCAACATTTATGATTGTTATCAAATCAATTGCTCTTGAGCCAGAGAAAACAGTTACCCATCCTGCATTATCAGTCTCGTTTGTCTCATTTCCTTCAGTTGTTTCATTAAAATTTTCTGTTACATTCTCTCCTACAAATGCCTTGTGAACTTTTATCTCATCTATGTTTAAAATCAAACTTGTCACATTTTCAACTTTGTCTGTTATTTTTAGCTGTAAAATACCTTGAGCTACTACAGTCGGTGTAACACATAGAGACAACAACAAAAGCGGAAATATCAATATTAAAATCTTTTTCATAAACTTACCTTAAATATATTTTAAATGCATTTTTATTAATATGCTTGACCCTTTGAGATTAACCAAGGAAATTGGAGAAATAGTTTGTAAAGATTCTAAGAGAAAATACTACAGATTCAGATCTGCAAAATTCTATGGTGGGATAGCAACATCTGACTGTGTTGGGTGTAATCTCTCTTGCATATTCTGTTGGAGCTGGAAATATAATTCAGAACCTAAAAAATATGGAAATTTCTATTCCCCAGAAGATGTTTCAGAAAAATTGGTATCAATAGCAAAGAAAAGGAATTACAATCAATGCAGAATAAGTGGTGGAGAACCAACAATTGGTTGGGAACACTTATTAGGGGTTTTGGAAAACCTAAAAGATTCTGGCTTAAATTTAATACTTGAAACAAATGGAATAATATTAGGTTCTGATGCGTCTTATGCAAAAGAATTATCGAATTACAAGGATTTTATTCATGTAAGAGTAAGTTTGAAAGGATCAAGCCGTGAGGAATTCTCAAAACTGACTGGGGCAAAACCAGAATTTTTTGAAGTGCAAATAGAGGCTTTGAAAAATCTCATCTCGAATAAAATACCTTGTCACCCTGCTGTCATGATGTCATTTTCTAATCTAGATTCTTTACGATACCTAAGGGATAGGCTAGAAACAATAAATCAAAGTTTTTATGATTTTGAAGAAGAGAAATTAGTTCTTTATGGAAATGTAAAAGAAAGATTAGAAAAATTTGGAATAATTGAAAAAGGTAAAAACTAAGGTGCTATTGGTAAACCAAAACCTGTTGCTGAATCGTCTCCTGCAGTCCAAATGTCTTTCGCTATGCTCTGCAAATAAGTTCTTGTATCTGCTGCGTTTCCTTGCCAGAGTTTAGCTGCTAATCCTGAAATATGTGGTGCTGCCATTGATGTTCCACCTTTATATCCATAACAACCATTGATATAAGTTGATTCTATTGAAACTCCTGGTGCACCAAACTCTACTTCTTTCTCTTCTATTATGTAATCTCCATCATTAACTCCTCTAGATGACCAGCTTGCCACATTTTCTGCTGAATTAATTGCCCCAACCGCTATTACTTTTACGTTTGCTGCTGGGTAAAGTATGCTTCCTTCTGATGGACCCGTGTTTCCTGCAGCTGCCACGAGTAAAGCCCCTTTACTAACTGCAAAATCAATTGCATCTTTGATTAGACTGCTTTGACTATCTCCGCCCAAACTGATTGATATAATTTCAGCTCCATGAGTAGCTGCATACCGTATTCCTGCTGCTACATCGTCTGTCCAACAATATCCATCACTGCCACAAACTTTGTAGGCAAGTATATCTGCTTCAGGAGCTACTCCAAATATACCTAACCCGTCTTCTCCACCATCTGCTGCAACTGTTCCTGCTACATGTGTTCCGTGTCCATGAATATCTTTACAACTACCTTTGACTCTCGGACCCATTGTAAAATCTTTGCATTGTTCAATTCTTCTTGTTAAATCTAAGTGCTCTCTATAAACCCCCGTATCTAAAATTGCTACATCAATATCTGCTCCACCTGATCCACCATTTACTCTTAATATTCCCCACGGCATTTGGTTATCTGGGTAACAAGTTCTATTTGCTGGTGGTTCCTCTTCACTGGGTTTACAATCTCCACAACTTGGATTTTCTCCTAATTCAGGTTCACAAACACCATTATCATTGCAGGTTGGTCTTCCTGTTACATGATATAATTGAACTTGTTCTGTTTCTATTCCTAGCACATTCAGTAAACCTAATTGAGCCTCAGAAACTTTTGCTGAAAAACCATTAGGAAATTCGTGTTGAACATCTAAGAGTCCCCTTATTATCGGATTATCAGAATGCACAAAAACTCTTATAATTCCTGGGTTCGTTGGTGTTGCTGAAACTAATGTTACTGATAGAATTGCTATTACAATTAAAGGAAAAATTAGCTTTTTCATTTGTTCACCTATTATTTTTTATAAATAAAGGATATTTAAATTAATAACAAAGTTCATACTCCAAATAATATTTCTTACATAACTCAACTACTCTTTTCTTAATCTTATTGTAGTAATCATTTTTTGTAAAAAGAATTTTCTCCCATTCCTCTACTAGTTTTGGATAATGTTTTTCCAAAACTTTTCTGATTTTTCTCCAGTGTATACGATTTTTTATGTTAAGACTGTCAAGATAAATGTAATCTGGTTTGACACCTGCAAATTTTTTTATTGTTTCCTCTAAATTTTCATCACTTATCAAAGGGAGAAAGGGACCAAAGAATATGTAAGTCTTTATTCCATTTTCTTTCAAAATTTTTAATGCCTTCAATCTGTCCTCACTGCTAGAAGTGTTTGGTTCAAATATTCTTCTTGCCTCTTCGTCAAGGGTTGTTATTGTCATACCCACCTCACAGTCTATTTGTTTTAACAAATCTAGGTCTCTTAAAACAAGGCTTGATTTGGTTTGTATCGAAGCAGAGAATTTTGTGTTCACTAATTTTTCTAAAATTCTTCTAGTTATTTTGTATTCTTTTTCTAAAGGGTTGTAAGGGTCTGTAACGCTGCTTATAAAAATTGTTCCTTTTCTATATCTCCTCAAATCTCTATCCAGAACATCAGGAGCATTTATCTTAACGTCAACAAACTCTCCCCATTTCCTATTTTCCCTTAGAACATAGGGCGCATAACAATATACACAAGCATGAGTACAGCCTCTATAAGGATTTATAGAATAGTCTGTCCCAAGTCTTGACTTACTCATAATAGATTTGCAAAGAACTTTTCTGATCCTCATAAAATCTACTATTTTTTGATTTTAATAAAGTCTGCTATTCTCTTTTGATTTAAAGTATCTTGCAAAACTTCGCTGTTTTTTATCCATGTTTTTACTGGAATATCTAGTTTAGTTGAAATGTAATTCAAAGATTCTTTTAAACTTGGAAAACTCATTGGTTTTGTCTTTAAGGCCTCTCTGACAGATTCTCTAACATTCCAAACACCGACAGGCATTATATATCCTGGGTGGGTCTCTCTAAAAATAACGACTCCGGCCTGTCTTCTCTCTTTATTCAATAACTCACCTGTTGCAACTCTGGCAGCATAATAACACCCCCCAATCTCTGCATAGTATTTTCTCCCGTCATAAAACTCATTACTAGAAAATATTTCAATGTCTAATCCATCTGGATTCCACAATGTTTTAGGATACCATGCCTCTATTAATTCATAACACCATTCTCTAGGAATTAACAAAATCATCCACCTGTTGTCAAGATGAATATGGCTGTAAACTCTGAACTCGTTTATTATCGGGTAACTCTTTATATAATTTACTAAATTTTTGGATATCGTATCATCAACAGCGGTTATGCTCCAACGGGTTGGGACAAATCTTCTGTTTTTACCTATACCAAAGGCACCAACAGAGAAAGCCTTCTGGATTTTTGATATCAAAACCTCTTTTCTATAAAGTTTCAGAACAGCGTCAACAGCTTTCATATCAGTATCATAATAAGCCTTCTCGATCTTCTTATTCATCTTATAATTTTCTATTTCAAATTTAGTTAATGGGGCTGATGGACCGAATGGTTGTACTTCGCTATGTAAAGTTATTCTTCCTGTTGGTTTTCTCTTAAATTCAGCCTCAGCCTTTGTTGGATTTTCAGCTAGTGCAATTTCTATTGTTTTTTCAACTAATCTATCTCCTTCCAATTTCTTAACATTTGTTAAGTGCATTCCCCTAACCAATTGGAATCTGAAATTTGTTATCTCTTCTATGGATTTTCCAACCCAGTACTCAGGAGTATCCAACAAACTAGTATCGCCATGTAGAGGAGGTATTAGAGGACCAACATAAACCTTTGGATAACCATACCTTCCTACAAATACACCTGGTGGTGAAGAGCCATCAATGAATCTAGAATCTATCAAAGGCTTGTTTTTAATTTGAGCATAAAACTTAACTAGAAGAGGACACCTATCCTTTCCACAATATAATCTGCCCTTACACAATGCGCATAAAGAATTACCTTTTTGTTTAGAAAAAAATTTCATAAAAAAAATTGTAAACCGAAGTTTTTATCTTTTCCTTCTCGTGCTTCTGGGCTTTTCAATTTTCAATTCTTCAGCCTCTATCCAGACTAGTATTGCACCAACAAAAACTAAAAATATTGGTACAACACCTTTAACAACCAGCCATAAATCTTCCCAGCGTCCCAAACCTCCCCACCCATATGGTATTATAGCCCAGAGTCCAATTATAATCAATATCAATCCTACTATTATTTTTCCAACACCCATATCTTCACCTGAAAGTTTTATAAATTTTCTAACTTAAATAGGTTATTGGTTTAGATAGTTTTATAAACTTGGTTTTTAAATATGATTTAATTAAAAACTCGAAACCTTTTGGTGATGTGAGGGGAATTAAATGGGTATGTACAAATATTTACAAAAACTTTGGAGATCTGATGAATACAAAAAATTGATGAGAGAGAAACTAATTTCTTGGAGAGGACAGCCTGTAATAATTAGAATAGAGAAACCAACAAGACTCGATCGGGCACATGCTTTAGGATATAAAGCAAAACAAGGTTTTGTTCTCGCAAGAGTAAAAATTGGCAAGGGTTCTAGCAAGAGAGAAAGACCCAGTGGAGGAAGGAAGCCTTTGCACGCAGGACAAAAGAGCATGACACCGAAAATGAATTTACAACACATAGCTGAAATGAGGGTTGCGAGAAAGTTTCCAAATCTAGAAGTCCTGAACTCTTATTATGTTGCAGAAGACGGGAAGAGAAAGTGGTTTGAAGTTATTTTGGTAGACCCAAATCATTCTTGCATAAAAAATGATCCAAAATTAAATTGGATTTGTGAACCTCAAAATAGAAAAAGGGTTTTAAGGGGTTTAACCTCTTCTGCAAAAAAGTCTAGAATGCTCAGAGGAAAAGGCAAGGGGTTTGAAAGAAGAAATAAACCAAGAAAAAGATAGCATGCTTAAAAAACTTGAAACCAAAATTCTATAAAGGTAAAAACCATGAAATTTTACGACCTCCATGTGAAGAGTAATTTATCTGGCGGAGAGAATACCATAAACGAATTAGTGAAATTTGCTGAGAGCCTAGGCTATTCTGGAATAGTTATATGCGAAAGATACCAAGGAATGGAAAAATTAAATGAATTGAAAAAGATTATAAGCGATTTAGAAACTAATATAGAGGTTTATTCTGGGGTTTATATCCAAGCAAAAAACCCAAATGAACTAAGAGAAATTATAAGCAAGGTCAGAAACAAAGTTTTAATAGTAACTGTGAGCGGCGGGGATTATCATATTAACAGGGATGCCTGTGATGATTCTAGAGTTGATGTCTTAACACATCCAGAATTAGGAAGGTATGACAGTGGTTTAGATCAGCCTTGTCTGGAAGCTGCTGCTAGGAACAATGTTACAATCGAGATAAATCTAAGAGAAATATTATACACGTTCAGAAAACCCAGATCATATGTTTTCAATCACATAATAAAAAACATAAGACTCTGCGATCACTTCAAAACTCCGATGATAATATCTTCTGGTGCACAGAGTATTTGGGATATGAGAGCACCAAGAGAAATGGTTTCAATGGCAAATGTTTTAGGTCTTGATTTAGGAAAAGCATTTGCTGCTGTTACATCAATCCCACAACAAATTATTGAAGAGAATAAAAAAACATTGGAGGGTAAGAGGATTACTGAAGGCGTTGAAACAGTGGAGTGATTTTATGGCTGAAGAAGAAAAAAGACCAAAACCATTACCCTCAAGCCTAAGGGGTAGGAGAAGGTATATAGCATATCAAGTAATATCTGAAGATAAAATACTTTTCTCAGATTTACTCAATACAATGTGGCATTCTATATTAAATTTCCTAGGAGAAAGTGGGGCTGCTGAAACAGATTTAATGGTCTTGAAAAATGTTTACGAAGACAAAAGGCAGATGGGAATAATAAGATGTTCACACCTGAGTGTTGAAAAGGTTAGGGCTGCATTAGCATTGATACAAAGAATAGGGGACGTTAGAGTTGTTATTAAAGTTCTTGGTGTTTCTGGAACAGTAGATGCAACAAAAAAGAAGTTCTTTGGTGAAATTAGCTTAACCGAGTTCACAAAATAAATTATAATTTATTCTAGTTTTCTATATACTATTCCCGCCCTACGGACTAGTTCAATTGAATCTTCTAATGTTTTATTAATGTCCTTTACTCTAATAACACGCTCACTTATTTCAAAGGCAATATTGCCTAATTCAGTAGGTTTGTAAACTCCATCATCCTTTTCAATTAAATCATATTTTGATAATTTTTGTATACTAATTCTCACAGTATTAGGATTCTTCTTCGCTGCCCATATTATTCCATAAATTTTTTTGGAGAAATACAAACCTGTTCAAGAATCGCACAATTATTCGTATTCGAAAGAGTTCTAAAAAAATCAGCTAATCTTGAATAATAAGTTATCAATTTTTCTTTTCTTTGTTGCTCCATGTGCATATTTTATAAAGAAAAGGATTTAAAATTAAGACAAAGCTTATAAACTTAGAAGGATAAAAATAATAACATTTGAGGTGATATTATCGAGGCTATACCTGAAATGATGGGTTACGATAGAGCTATAGTAACGTTTTCTCCTGATGGGAGACTTTTTCAAGTAGAGTATGCAAGAGAGGCTGTTAAGAGAGGTACAACATCAATAGGATTGATATTCGATAATGGAATTGTATTGTGCGCAACAAAACCTATGATGGAGCTATCGGTTCCAGAAGTTGGCGGAGAAAAGGTTTTCCAAATAGACGATCATTTAGGAGTTTCAATATCTGGATTTTTAGCTGATGGAAGAGTTTTAATTGAAAGAGGAAGAGTAAAAGCTCAGGTATACAAGCTTACATATGATGAACCAATGGATGTTTTGGGTATTGTTAGAGAAATATCAGATATAATGCAATTATACACGCAATATGGTGGTGTTAGACCATTTGGTGTTGCCTTGTTATTAGGAGGAATTGATGAAAAGGGTGCTCAACTTTTTGAGTTAGATCCATCATCAACCTTTTATGGATGGAAGGCACATGCAATAGGAAGAGGGGCACCAGAGGCATTGAAAGTTTTGAGAAAATCATGGAAAGAAAAAATGAACGAGGATGAAGCAATAAAACTTGCTCTTCAATCTTTGAGGGCTGGAGAAAAAGGTGTTAAACCTAGTGAAATTGAGTTAGCTGTTATTAACAGTAATGGTTTTACAAAATATCATGGCGCTAATGGTTTAAAATTCATTAAGAAGTATTGGTAAATATGATTAATTTAGAAGGTAGATTACGTGATTTCTTTAGAAGAGGCTGTAATAGCCAGATTAGAGAAAGCAGGAGAAAGATTCGAAGTATTAGTTGATCCTGAAAAAGCTTTAGAAGTGAAATCAGGAAAGGAAGTTCCATTAGATGAATTAATAGCATCTAGAGAGGTATATGAAGACTCTAAGAAAAGTTTAAGAGCCAGTGAAGAAAACATCAACAAAGTTTTTGGAACGAATGACATCAATGTAATAGTTAAGAGAATAATAAGAGAAGGGAATGTTCAATTAACAACAGAACAAAGAAATAGAATGCTTGAGGAAAAGAGAAGGGCTATTGCTAATATAATTTCAAGAAGAGGAATAAATCCCAGAACAAATTTACCACACCCACCAGACAGAATTCTTAGGGCAATGGAACAAGCAAAGGTTAAAATTGATTTAGAAAAAAGGGTTGAAGACCAAATTGACTCTGTATTGAATTCTTTACAGCCTGTAATACCAATAAAGTTTGAAAAGGTTCAGATAGCAATAAAGATTCCTCCTTCATTTGCTGGTAAAGCAAGTAATGTTATAAGAAGCTTTGGTTCCCTATTAAAAGAAGAGTGGGCTTCAAATGGAAGTTATATTTCGTTAATAGAAATTCCTGCTGGATTACAACAAGAAGTTTATGATAGGTTAAATACATTAACTCATGGTCAAGTCGAGGTTAAAATTATTAAAAAAGGTGATTAAATGGAATCTGAAATTTTGGTAAAAGAGAGGCAACTTGTAATTCCTGGAGAAACTTTAGCAAGAGGTTTGGATTATTTGCCCTCAACAGGTTGCTTTAGAGTGGATAATGAGATAAGAGCAAAGGTAATGGGATTAGTGAGAGTAAAAGATAGATTCATTACCATAGTTCCTCTGGCCGGTGTTTATTCACCAAGGTCAGGCGACGGTGTTATTGGTTTTATAGAAGATATGCAAACAACGATATGGATTGTTGACATAAATTCTCCATATGATGCAATATTACTATTAGGAGAAGCTGTTAGCGAGTATGTAGATTTGAATAAAACAGACATATCGATTTTCTATGATATCGGTGATATAATTTATGCAAAGGTTTTAAATGTCTCAAAATCAAAACAAGTCCAATTAACTATGAATGATTACAGAGCAAGAAAATTAATTGGAGGTAGAATTTTAAAAATAACGCCTTCAAAGGTTCCAAGGTTAATAGGAAAAGAGGGTTCAATGATAGAATTGATAAAAGACAAGACAAAATGCCAGATAATTGTTGGGCAAAATGGTGTTGTTTGGATAAAAGGAGAAAAAGAGGGACTAGCAACCAAAGCTGTATTAACTGTTGATTCAGAGTCTCACACAACAGGTTTGACAGACAGGGTTTCAGAATTATTAGAGGGGGGTGATTAAATGACAAAGGTTGGTAAACCAGAACAAATGATAGTTAACGGAAAGAGGCTAGATGGAAGAGAACTAGAACAGTTTAGACCAATCAATATTGAGGTCGGGATATTGAAGAGGGCTGAGGGTTCAGCTGTTTTTAAATTTGGAAGCACTTACGCTCTCTCAGCTGTTTATGGACCAAGGGAATTACACCCAAAACATTTACAAGACCCCCAACAGGCTGTTTTAAGATGTAGATATTCTATGGCACCATTCTCAACAACAGAAAGAGTGAGGCCAGGAAGGAGCAGAAGAGGTACAGAAATATCAATGGTTTTGAATGAAGCATTGGCTAATGTTTTGTTTTTTGAAGACTTTCCAAAAACTGGAATAGATGTTTTTGTAGAAATTCTTCAGGCAGACGCATCAACAAGGTGTGCTGGTCTAAATGCAGCATCCTTAGCTTTAGTTGACGCTGGTGTACCTATGAAAGATTTTATAAGCTCATGCAGTGTAGGAAAGGTTGATGGAAAAATTGTTTTAGATCTATTTGGACTTGAAGACAATTTTGGAGATGCTGATTTAGCATTTGCAACCATAGGAAACAAGGATAAGATTGTTTTGATGCAGTTAGATGGTATAGTAAAAAAAGAAGAATTATTACAAATGATTAATCTTGCAAAAAAAGGTTGTTCAGAAATTTATGAAAAACAAAAACAAGCCTTAAAAGAAAAATACAAAACAGGTGAAGAAGATGTTGAAAACGAGTGAAAATTATGTTAAAAAATTAGTTGAAGAGAATCAAAGAATTGATGATAGAAAATTCGATGAACATAGAAAAATAGAGATTGAAACGGGTATAATAGAGACCGCTGAGGGATCTGCAAGAGTTAAACTCGGTAATACTCATGTCTTGGTTGGAGTAAAAATGTCTGTTGGAGAACCTTATCCTGACATTCCAAATGAAGGAGTTTTAATTGTGAATGCTGAGCTTGCTCCTATTGCATCACCGATGTTTGAACCAGGACCTCCAGACGAGGAAGCAGTAGAAATTGCAAGAGTTATTGATAGGGGAATAAGGGAAAGCCAATGTATAGAGGTTGAAAAGCTTTGCATAGAGCCTGGAAAAAAGGTCTGGATGGTAAACGTTGATTTACATGTTTTAGACCATGATGGAAATTTGATTGATGCAGGCGGTTTAGGAGCAATAGCTGCCCTACTTAAGACTAAAATACCAACATATGATGAAAAAAATGATAAAGTGGTGTATGGAGAATATGAAAAAAAGCTTCCAGTAAAAGATGTTCCCATACCTGTAACAATAGCAAAAATATCAAGCAGTTTGTTAGTTGACCCGAATCTGGAAGAAGAAAATGCCATGGATTCAAGAATAACTATTGCAACAAACAAACATGGAGATATATGCGCAATGCAGAAAGGAGGAGATGGTTACTTCACAACAGAAGAAATAGAGAAATCAATAGATTTATCAATTTTAAAGGGAAAAGAATTAAGAAAGATTTTAGGTGCCTAAAATGACAAAAAAAGTAGGAAGTACTGGCAGATTCGGACCAAGATACGGAACAAAAAAGAAGAAGATGATACTAAAGGTTGAGAGTCAGACAAAGAATCTGGTTTGTCCTTATTGTGAAAGAGTATCTTTAAAAAAAGTTGCTGCAGGAATTTGGTATTGTAAAAAATGCAAAACCAAATTTGCTGGCGGAGCTTATTTTCCTAAAACGTGATATTATGTATAAATGTCTAGAGTGTGGAAAGGAAATAGAAGAGAAACAGATTAGGGATAAGGTTAGATGCCCTTTTTGTGGATTCAGGATAATAACAAAAGAGACCCCTAAAACTGTTAAGAAGGTTACATCTGAGTGATTTTTTGAGATCAGAAATAGAAATAGAATGTGAGTATCCTGAAACAGTCATAAAATCTATAAATCCAGATTTTGAAGATACAAAAAAATTTGATGCTAACTTAAAAGCTGAAAAAAACAAATTAATATTGACAGTAGAATCTGACAACATATCAGGCTTACTGGCTGGAATAAATTCGTACATGAGATTAATAAGAACAGCAATAGATGCAGGTGAAATTTAGATGGCTGAAATAAAATTAACAGCTGAGGCGCAACAGGCTTTAATAGAACTACAAGCATTCCAACAACAATTGCAAACCGTTTTAATACAAAGGGAAACCTTGAATCTTCAAAACACTGAAATAGACAAAGCTTTAGAAGAATTGAAGAAGTCAAAGGAAGAGGAAGTTTTCAAGGCCGTTGGACCCATTCTTATAAAATCAGCAAAAGAAGAGCTAGAAAAAGAACTAACAGAAAAAAAAGAGACAACAGAATTAAGACTCAAGAGCTTGAAAAAACAGGAAGATAGACTTAAGGAAAGAATGAAAGAAACCCAGGAAAAGTTTGAAGAAGCAATGAAGAGTCAAGAAAAAATAATGGCTGAATGATGTCAATAAAAGTTGTTCAGTCCCTTTATTATGAAACCTGTTGATTTATAGTGCTGTGAATCAAAATATTGTTTACATGGCTCTGAGAAAGGACATAATCTTTGCTTCCCGTCTTCTGTTCTTAGATTATAACAATCATTTTTAATACAATTTCGAGAACCTAATAACCATTGTGCTGGTTGAAGCTTGGTAGGTTTTATCCCATTTTCTTTGAGAGTTTTCTTAGAGAGTTTTTGCGCGTATCGTGCGAAAATTTCTTTTCTTATTCTTTCGTCCAAATTTGTTATCCCCCTTCCTATAAAGAAATTAAAGGCATGTGTATCAAAAGGCAGTTCTATCTCATATTCATCCATACTCTCCAAGAAACCATGTTTTTTAAAGAACATCATAAAAAGCGGTGCTGTTTTGTAGCGTCCAAAACCTTTGAATCTAAGAGGGTTTGTACCTCTTACTATTCTTTTTAAATCATCCCTTGTTTTACCTACATCTAATCTTCTCAAAGCAACTTCATAATCTTCGACATATTTAAGCGGTTTTCTAACATCATCATCATAAATTTCATGAAGTTTTCTTGCACTCTGATACCATCTTCCAGAAATAGATTTATAGAAACCGTGTCCAAGATCTTCTTTTATTATCTTACTTATGGTAGGCGCCACAACCACTTTTCCCCTTCCAACTTCTTCTATTTTAAGCTTACCTTTATCTGCCTCATAAATCCAAGATGGGTCAAAAACTTCTGGACGTTTTTCATAAAGACGTCGCCCTCTCTCAAATAAAACATCACCGTCTATAAAAAAATTTGGGATAGTCATAAAAAACAAAAATGAAGCATATTCTCTAGACCCTCTCTCCACACCCTCTGGTAATATAGATTCACATGTTTCTTTTTCCTGAGAAAAAATGTTAGTTTCATTATCATATGCTTCAAGTAAAGTATTAGAAGTTTCGACAAGCCTTTCTTCATTAAATCCCAAAGTTCTAACAGCCTTCTCAAAATCAAATTTCATGCTTCTATTTAGAAGTAAAAAAATTTAAGTTAATAGTAAAGAATTTAAAAGGTAGACCCTAAAATTTCTTAGAATGATGCTTATGGAAAGGTGTTTATTATGTTTGAGAAAGTCATACCTTTTATTCAACAAATTGTCAATGATAGGACTGTTCCAAGGAATATCAGGACAAAGTGTGAGGAGTCTATACAAATCTTGCAGAATGAGAAGGAGGATGTCGCAGTGAGGATTAGCACGGTTATATCGAACATGGACGAGATATCGAATGACCCTAATATACCAATGTACACGAGAACCCAGATTTGGAACATAGTTTCAATCCTAGAGAGTCTACAGAAATAATTATTTATATCTCAGAATATAATTAAGAATATAATATTTTTGGAGGTTGAGTGAATGGTTTTAGAAAGATTGTTTGGTAAAGGAATGAAAGAGATTGGTGAAGAGGAATTTATTGAACTTGACACAGAGAGTCTAGATAGAAAATCTGAAAGAGTCCCAATAAAAGTTGACAAAATAGAAGATTTTTCAGATTCTGACAGGGTTCAGAAACAAGTAAGGGAAGGCTCAATTGTTCTAGTTAAGATAAAGAGCCTAAGAGAAAAAGACATATCAGAACTGAAAAGGGCTATAGATAAATTGAGAAAGACTTGTATTGCAATTAATGGAGATATAGCTGGAATTGATGAAGATTGGATTGTATTGACACCATCCTTTGCTCACATAGCAAGAATGTAATTTTTTATTTTATTTTTTCAAAGAGGATTTTTCCTCTTCTTATTTTATTACCTTCTTTTAGAATTCCCCACTCTAGGTCTTTATAAGAGAATTTCTTTTCTAATCCTAATTGATCTGCAATTTTTTCAGCTGTTTCAGGAATGAATGGATAAACTAGAATAGAAACGAATCTCAAAGTTTCTAAAAGATTGTACAATAGATTTCCAAGTTTTTCTTTATCTTTTATCTCCCACGGTTTTGTTTCATTGATGT
>Ga0209636_10002671_pt1 | contig 18201 bp, 15 predicted proteins | sample DeeMarSWOR152_54_FD_187464 | JGI IMG/M metagenome (GOLD analysis project Ga0209636, IMG submission 187464) | Marine sediment microbial communities from White Oak River estuary, North Carolina - WOR-1-52-54 (SPAdes) (version 2) | ecosystem: Environmental > Aquatic > Marine > Intertidal zone >... | reverse complement strand
CAATCTTGTACACTTTTTTTCCTTTCTTGTGAGCTACAAAGGTTCCCATTGTAACACGAGTGTCAGAGGCTAGGATAACTCCATCTTTGCAAACTACACCAATTGTTGTCGTTCCTTTCAAAGTTGGCTGATCAAATGTTTTGTGCATCTTTAATTTTCTCCTAAATAATCGAATGCACCATAATAACTTCTTGGAAGAAGTTAGCGAGATGTAGAGATGGAGATGTTGGTAATAAGTGTTTTGCATAATTTTACTTTGGAAAGACAGGTTAAATAACATAAACTTGAACGCAAATTTAAGCCATACATCCGCAACCGACGCATTTAAAAGCCTTTTTAGTCCATTATTAACGGTTGAACCACATTAAAATGTGATCTCAATTGAAGCTACATCGCATGCAACTTCCCAGAGAAATAGTTGTGGGAAACGAAACCTTAGAACTTATAGGAAAAATTTGTAAAAAGCTCGGCTTTTCTGAATCTACACTTGTGGTAACAGGTCCGCACACGTATCATATTGCAGGTAAAAAGGTCATTGACATTCTTGATGATGATGGAATTAATGTTGACCAGTTAATCGTGTCCTCCCTTACCGTAAAGGATGCTAAGATTGTTGAGGAAAAAATAAAGGAATTAAAACCACAGGTAGTGCTTGGAATAGGTGGTGGCACCAAGATTGACGTGGCAAAGCTTGGTTCTGCACGTCAAGAAGTGCCGTTCATAAGCATACCGACCACTGCATCTCATGACGGAATTGCAAGCTCTGTTGTCTCTCTTAGAGGACTGAATAAACCTTATTCTAGAGTGGCGCAGTCTCCCATGGCTATCGTTGTTGACACCAGCGTTATTATCCAAGCGTCCCATCGATTTGCTGCAAGCGGATGCGGAGATGTTTTAGCTAAATTTACCGCGGTTCGCGACTGGGAGTTGGCGCACAACGCAAAAAACGAGTATTACGGTGAATACGCAGCAAGTTTATCATTGATGGGTGCAAGACTGGTTGCTGAACACGCAGACACAATTCAGCCCGAGATTGAAGAAGGTGTACGGGTTCTCTTGGAAGCGTTAATAAGTTGTGGTGTAGCCATGAGCATTGCCGGAAGCAGTCGACCTTGTAGCGGCTCGGAGCACCTGTTCAATCACGCCCTTGATGTTATATCGCCAAACTCAGCTATGCATGGTGAACAGTGTGGCGTGGGGGCGATAATGATGGCGCGGCTTCATGGATTGCAATGGAAAAATATCAAAGAGACGCTGGAAAGAGTAGGTGCTCCAACAACAGCAGAAAAGTTGGGAGTAGAGCCTGACCATGTTATAAAGGCGTTAACGCTGGCGTGTACAATTCGACCTGAACGGTACACCATTTTAAATGAAAGAAAGTTGAGTTATGAGGCGGCTGAAAAACTCGCAAGGGTCACTGGAGTGATAGAGTAAAGTTAGAGTTCCCATTTATCCTTTTGTCGTCTGCTCTTTGCCAGTTTTTTTCTTTCCAAACACTTCGACGAACTTTATGGTTGTGGTTTCTGGAAAGAACTTTTGTATGTCGGTGGTGATGCCTCTCTTTGCGAGTTGCAGTCCTTCTACGTAGAAAGCTTCTTCAGGCACGTTTATCACTATGCTCTTTTTGGTCGGTTTTAAATTAAACTTTTCAACATCAACTGTAGGCATTCTTCGATGAATGAGAGCGGTGATTTTCTCCAGCTTTGTTTCAAGCTTTTTCTGAACAGTAACTTCGTAGATTAGAGTTTTGCCTGCCAGCGGAGGGTTAAAGTCCAACTGAACCCTTCCTGAGCCCATGGTTCTCACTGTGGCAAACTTTCCATCAAGCTCTATACGCATACCCATTTTAGGAGTGATTCCGCGAGCAGTGAGTCGTCGAAGGGGAACTAACCTCACCTTTTCTGGGTCACGAGGTCCAAACGCTTTTTCCGGCGATATTTCTATGGAAGCCTGTTTTTTCAGCTTAAAGGTTGGAAAGCTTTCGTCTAGGGTCTTCAACATCCATCCTTCTCCGACAACCACAAGCTTTGACTCGTAGATTTCGCCTTCTTTGAATAGGTTCTCCTTTTTTGCCACTTCTTCAGTAGTGGTGTCAAAGACCTCGCCGGTTTCTTTGACTTTAGCTACGTAATCTATAAGGATGAAGTCTCCTTTTTTGATAGACATCGTGATCATCTCGTGCCACTAAAGTTTAATGAGTTCTGCCTTTAACGTTTATTAACAAATAAGTGTTCTCCTTAAATTATTAAGGATAGGAAAAATCCTATATTAATGAACCAGTGATCCGAAAGAGACCCATGAATACTCGCATATTTGTTTTCCAAACTCTTATAACCGATCTACTTAACAAGAATAAGGAGAAGTTATGATTCAAACCGCTATTTTGGGAGGCGGGCCAGCAGGAGCGTATTGCGCGTACTGCCTTGCCAAAAAAGACGTTTATCCAGTTATCTTTGACCATTCACATCCCAGAGAGAAAGCTTGTGGGGGACTTGTATCGCCTTTGACACAAGAGCTGTTTCCATTTATCAATAGGCTTCCGGTAGAGCATAGCGTAAGGAACAGAATTTTTTTTATCTCCCCGAGTGGAAAACAGATTTGCTGTCGCTTAAAAAAAGGTAAGCTTGTGGGGTTTTCAAGATCAGAATTTGATCAATATTTAGTGAATATGGCTATCGACAAAGGTGCAAAACTAATTAATGAAAAAGTCATTGCTATTGAAAGAAAAAATAACTTATGGAAAGTGAAAACTCGGAAGCAATCTTACATGATTAAGATGTTGGTTGGTGCTGATGGAGTTAACAGTCTGGCAAGGAAGAAAATTATGGGTCCTTTAGACAAGAGAGACAAAGGTCTATGCTTTGGATATTTTGTCAAAGGTATAGAAAATAAAGAAATAACCATGAAGCTTCTTCCTCAAGGAGAAGGCTACATATGGGTGGTTCCGAGAGTGCAACAAACAAGCGTAGGAATAGGCTGTGCGGATATTTCAGATTTCCATGGGCGTAGAATGGAGCTGGACACTTTCATAGCGCAACATTACCCTAATGTAGAGAAAATCTCCCGATACGCAGCTTTAATTCCCAACGTAAAAAACGTTAAGACGTTCAATAGACCGCTCGCGGGAGACAATTGGATATTAATTGGCGATGCAGCGGGTCATGTAAATTCATTATGGGGAGAAGGCATATTGTATGCTATTTTGGACGGTGAATTGGCTGCACAAGCAATTGTCGAGAATAAATCTCGTCTGTTTGATATTCTATGGAAGAAAGCATACGGCCGGAGTTTATTCGCAAGCATCAAGCTAAGAAGATGGCTCCGCAAAAAATACATTCTTGAATTCTTCTGCTACTGCCTAAAATATTGGAGCATTATTGAACTCGCACCTTTTCATTCATGGGCTAATCAAAGAATGAAGCGTGTAGTTGAAGGCTATAGAAAACAGTTCAATCTACCACAATTCTGTGAGTGATTCGAATACATGCATGCATAGGGTAACATCGACGACTCCCATGTCAATAGAACATTTTTCCATTTCGATAATTTTTATGGTGAAACATCATTACAATCTGATAAAACTTATATTTTATTAGGGTTTATATATAAAATCAATTTTTGTGCACAAAAGAATGGGACCTTAAATATTAACATCAAATAATAGATGAGAGAGATTCCATTTTCTCTCTTTTCGAGGTTCCCTTTTACAACTTGTCGCTAAATCCACAAACCAAACACTTTAGCCCGCAACAGGAAGATCATAGCCGCTAGAATCAACATACCTAGAAAGATCATTTCAGTTGCGCGCGCATGATGAAGTTAACACTTAGACTCTACTCCTTTCTTTTTCTGCATCCAAAAGTTAGAAAACGTTAAAAAATGGGAGTTGTGGGAGAATTCGGGAAATGTCTTCTGCTTAACACCTAAAAGGTTATATTTATCCCATGAATATTTCGATGCTAAGCGGGTGTCACGGGATGAGAGGTGGCCGTCAAATTCAAGGCTGATTCTAGGCGTTGGCTAACGCAAAGCTACAACCCGCGCGAACTTGAAAAAGAAATCCGCAAATTCTGGGAAACCAACCAGATTCCTCAAAAACTCATAAAACTCAGAGAAAAAACTAACGTAGACATATTAGGTTATGTTGAAGGACCTCCAACCCTAAACGGTGTTCAACACATCGGACACGCTCGAGGCCGAGTGATGAAAGACCTCCGTTACCGCATGAAAGCAATGCAGGGATTCTACGTCACATTCCGAGCAGGCTGGGATTGCCAAGGTCTGCCAGTTGAATTGGAAGTGGAGAAAGCTCTCGGCGTCAAGAACAAAAAAGAACTGCTGGAAAGGGTAGGTGAGGAACGTTTTGTCGAAGAATGCAAGAAGACCGTGATGAAGTATTATCGTGAATGGCGCAGTGCTGACAGAAAACTGGGCATGTTCATGGACTACGACAAGGCTTACTGGACATACTTTGACAAGTACATCGAGAAGGAGTGGCAGTATCTTAAGCGAGCGTGGGAGCAAAATCTCTTAGGCGAGGGCTACTACGTTGTTGCCTACTGTCCCCATTGTCAAACATCCCTCAGCAACGCTGAGGTTGGACTTGGCTATGAGGAAGTTGAGGACCCATCTATATATTTCAAACTTAAGGTACGGGAAGCCGAAAACGAGTATTTCATTGTTTGGACCACCATGCCCTTCACCATAGTCACCGACATGATGATAGCAGTCCATCCAGAAGCTGAATACGCTAAGGTTAAGGTAAACGATGAAACATGGGTGCTCACAAAAGAACGCGTTGAACCAATTATGCAGAAGCTTAACATGAAAGATTATAAACTTCTCGAGGTGATGTTGGGTAAAGAACTCAAAGGCATAAAATATGAGTACCCATTCATAGATATAGTTCCTAAACAGCGAGAACTAGACGAACACCCACTGGTTCACACCGTTGTATGCGAAGATTTCGTAGACATCAGCACCGCCACTGGAGTAGTTCACTTATCACCTGGAAATGGCGAAGACGACTTTCTTGCTGCCCAAAAACGTGACATACCAATTTATGTTCCCTTCGACAACGAGTGCCGATTCACGACGGAAGCTGGGGAATTTTCCGGTTTATTTGCTCGAGACGCTGACTCCAAAGTTGTGGATAAACTACGCAAAATGGGCTTACTCTTGTCAGTGGAGACAGTTTGCCACGAATATCCAACCTGCTGGAGGTCTCATCACAAACTGGTTTGGCTGGCTCGCAGAGAATACTTCCTCTGGACAGATCGAGTGAACACGAAGGTTGTGAAGGCCGCTGAAAACGTTAACTACTTCTTTGACGGTCCAAAAAATCGTTTTCTCTCCTTCCTGAAGGAGGGAAAGCCTTGGTGTCTATCACGAGAGAGAGTTTGGGGCGCTCCACTGCCCATATGGGTCTGTGAAAAATGTGGAGATAAGACTTTAGTAGCCAGCAAAAAGGAATTGCTGGAAAGAGCATTAGAGACACCAAGTCAAGATTTTGAGTTGCACAAGCCTTGGGTTGACAGATTAACGCTGAAGTGTGAAAAATGTGGCGGCGAGATGAAGCGTGAGCCCTTTGTGCTTGACTGCTGGCACGATAGCGGCGCGTCCCCTTACGCCAGCTTCACTGATGAGGAATTTGAAAAATATGTTCCAGTGAACTTTCTTGTGGAGGCTATAGATCAAACTCGGGGATGGGCGAACTCGCTGTTGCTGGAGCATGTGATACTAACTGGTAAGGCTGAGTCTCCGTATAAGGCCTTTCTTTTCTACGGTTTTGTTCTAGACGAGAAGGGAAGAAAGATGAGCAAGAGCCTCGGAAACGTGATAGAGATGAACCCGTTGCTTGAACGAAACTCTGCTGACGTTTGCAGATTTTATATGTTATGGAAGTGCTCCCCCACCGACTCTATGAACTTTGACACCAGAGAACTAAGCAAACGTCCATACCAAGTTCTCGGCACACTATATCACCTACACAGGTTTCTGATGCAGAACGCTGAATACGACAACTTCAATCCGCAGCAACACACACTCAAATGGGCTAATGAAAATAACTCTCTGAAGTCTCCGGACCGTTGGCTTCTATCAAAACTGCAACGAGCAGTAAGGGAGATAACTGAAAAACTTGAAGTTTGCGAGTTCCAATTTGCAACGTCCAAGCTGGAAGAGTTTGTTGTCAACGTCATTAGCCGACAATATATTCCCATAGTTCGGCGAGAACTGTGGACTGATGCTCCGGGAACCCTTAACCGTCGGTTAGCTGTTTACGCAACTCTCTGGCACGTTTTGAAGAATCTAACGTTTCTTTTCAACCCTGTGACTCCATACCTTAGCGAGGCTATGTACCAGAGAGTTTACAAGCAACTGGACAAAACTCTACCTGAATCCGTGAACTTTGAAGATTGGCCGAAACCAGACAAGATTCTACAAGACGATGTTTTAGAGCAAGAATTTGAAACCTTGATGCAATGTGTTTCACTAGTTTACTCTGCTAGACAGAACGCTCAACTAAAGCGGCGATGGCCGCTACAAAAGGTCGTGGTGGTGGCGCCTAAAAAGGTGCAGAATGCCCTAAAGAATCTGGAGGAAGCCTTTCTCGAACTCGCAAACGTGAAGAAAATAGATTATGTTGAAGATTCTCCTGAAGAAACTGATGAGAAGAGATGGTTTTTAGCTTTAGGCGAAGGAATGCAAGTGTTATTGGACATAAGTCGAGATGAGTCTTTGTTGGGCGAGGGCGTTATGCGCGATTTGGCTCGTCGTGTCCAAGCTCTTCGAAAGGAGTTGGGGTTCATGCCTACCGACATATTGAATGGTGTTCACGTGGCTGAGTTGGACTCTGAGAGCATGAGGCTACTAAAACCATATCTCACTGATATGGCGGAGCTTGTTCGAACTAAGAAGGTGCACCTTCATAAGAAACGGTCTGAGGTTAAAGCTGAGTGGAACGAGCGCAGATTGGATGGTAAGAAGGTTTATGTTGCTATAGAATAACTGTGAATCTGAGATGATTTATCACCAATTCATCATGCCACTTGAACGTGCCTGAAAATATGCAAAGAAATCACGTAAAAACGATTAAGTGGATGCACAGAGCTTACTTGATGGTGATGGTTTGCGGAGTCGCTTGACAAATCCTTCGAAAGTTTATTCAACGAGCGTAATAGTGCTCTCCCTTGCTTCTTTGACAGAGAACATAGCTTTCATGTTATCAGCCTCTTATTTTCCCTATTATGCAGAGTCATTGGGAGCAAAGATTGAATATGTAGGAATCTTTTCCGCAGCCTTTCTAATCACAAGTGCCCTTCTTTCACAAAGGTTTGGAGGCCTCTCTGACAGGATTGGGAGAAAGAAACTGATACAGGCAGGGTTACTTGCAGATGTTTTCCTTGGAACTCTTACTGGCCTACTTCAAAACTGGACCTTACTGTTAGTCGTAAGAGCCTTAAACGGAATCGCCACTGCAGCAGTGAGGACGCCAGCTGAGGCATCGTTGATTGACCAGGTTCCAAAACACAAAAAGGGTGAAGCGTTAGGGTTCTTCCTCACAATGAGCATGATAGGCTGGTTCGCAGGTCCTGTTTTCGGAGGAAGCGTACAGTTATTTTCAGAAAAACAAATGGGACTGAGACTTGAAAACAGCTACAGAGTGCCTTTTTTCGTCGATTCTCTTCTTGCCATCGTCGCGATGGGGTTGGTCGCGTGGAAGGTGAAAGAGACTAGAGGAGGCGATGTTAAGCCAGTAGAGTTGAAAGAGAATGTGGTCAAGCTAAGCGGTTCTGTCTTGCGGTCGCTAAGAGTTTTGTATGTCACAGAACTGGCAAACGGATTTGCCGTAGGTTTTATTGCTCTTGTTGGCGTTCTCTTTTTTGGTGACATACTTAATATTTCTCCTTTTGAGATAGGCCTTATTTTGTCCATTTCTGGATTTGTGGGAATATTTTGCAACTTCATCGCGGGAAAGACGGCTGATGTGATAGGAAGGAAACCATTGATAACTCTTGGAAGTCTCTCTTCTCGTCTGGCGTCTATTACATTACCTTTTTCAACAAACCTAATCGAGGCTACGGGCATAATGATCTTCAGATCGCTTGGCATAAACGTTGCAATGCCAGCAACGCATGCGTTAAGGGCTGACCTAGTTCCAGCAGAAGTTAGAGGGAAATTTTTCGGCAGGTTTCAGGCTTTTTTCAATGTAGGTATGATAATGGGAACGCTTTTGGGACCATGGGTATTTTATCTCTATACAAATGAAGTCTTCAGAATTACTTGGCCCATAGAAATTTTGATAAGAGGTCACGGGCTCCCCTTCTTTATCAGCGCAGCTCTTGGATTAACAGCGTTGGGCCTTCTACTCATCTTTGTTGAGGAACCTCCTAAGCGAGCAGAGAAACGGAAGCGGGAAGGTTAAATCTTAAGTTGACAAACAACATATTGTGTAAGAGGAGGACTTTCACGTGCTGTTTATTACGCTTTTGGCGCCGAAGGGTAAGGGTGAAAAGGCTATTAAATACCTTAAAGAACTTAAAGCCTCGAAAGGCATCACTGTTCGCGGCGTTTACTTCACCTTTGGAAGATACGACTGCGTCATTATGTTTGAGGCTCCTGACGAAAAAACAGCCATGCGCTTCACCATGCAGGTTGGCTTTGAAACAGACTATGCCGTGGAAACGTTAACAGCGGTCTCTGCCAAAGAAATCTGAAAAAAATCCTCTCTTTTTTTTGTTTGACACTAAAACAGTGAAGTTAGAAATCTTATTGTTCAGACATGTAAAAGTTTTCTTGGCTTGTTAATGAATATACCCTGCGCTTGAACTGTCAAAATCTTTTACAAGTTCAATTTGAATGTCGCTTGGAAGCGAAGACTGTTGTGAGAAGTATGTCACCTTGGGGAAGTAAACAGCAATTCCCTCTTCCGACATCACAGTTGCTGGATGACCGTCTCCTAAAGCCAATCTACAAACCTCTTGTGTTAGATCTCTCACCTCCTCTTCATCTACACAACCAAACGAGTGAAGATACTCGTGGAGGAGTAGGTGAAAGCAGTAAGCGTTGAAAATTTTCTTATCCACTGTTTGGAGCGCTGTTTCTAGAGGAACCCTATTCATAACTATAATGTTGGAACCCACCAAGTGAAACGCACCTACAAAATAGCCTTGCTTCATCCCTAAATCAGCTAAACCCAGCATGAGTCCACTTCTATGTCTGTTCAAAAATCTTTTAACGGACTGCTTAACTAACTCAAAAATCTCTGCTAGAGTATTGCAGTCGGCAAGTTTTTCGTCAAAATTTTCTACAGCTTTATAGTCCAAATTTTTAACACCCTTAAGGTTCAGTACGTCATTGAGAACAGTCTTTTAAATTTTTGTGAACGAAAAACTTTCATTTACAGTAGGAAGGAATATTCATTGTGGCAAACTTGTCGGAGACGAGAGGTTTTAGAAGGTCTCGTTAGCCTAAAAGCGAGTATATTGGAACTACGCAGAGGATAAAAATGGCGATTAGTCCAATGGCAGCTAATTTTCTGGGAGTTGTAGGCCGTGAAACATCATCCAATGGACCTGGATGCTGATAGAAAGAGAAAAAGAGTGCTAACAAAGCCATTGGATACCAGATAATAGCCAAGAGAATAATTCCAAGATATGAAAGACTCCTGTGTGCTTTTCCCCCAACCAAACTTCGAGCAACGTGACCACCGTCAAACATGCCCACAGGCACCAAATTAAGCATGGTTACGAGCATGCCAACCCAACCAGCAAAAGCAAGAGGATGTAGTGTTACTCCAGGTAACCAGTTCCCGTCTATTGGGCGGGGAGGAAATACCCCTAGTGGCTGAAACACAAGTCCGATTAACTGAAATATTATTGGTACAGTGAGGGTGGGACTGCCTTCAGCAATCCAAGTGTAACTTGAAAAAACAATACCTACAATAATAATTGGAATGGATACAAAAAAACTCATTAGTGGACCAGTGACGCCGATGTCAAATAGGGCATCTCTGTTTGGAGGAAGAGACTTTTGCTGAATAACGGCTCCGAAAGTGCCAATGGGAGGGAGTCCTGGAATAAAATATGGGTATGTAGCATCCACAGCGTGTTTATTAGCTAATAGCTTATGTCCCATCTCATGGGAACCAAGTATAGCCATAATCGCGCCTGTAAACATAATGGCGCCTACAACATCTGATTGAAGGTATCCAGAAAGAAACACTGTTCCAAGAGTTGCAAAAAACAGTCCGATGTTTATGATTTTTCGACTAGGTTTCACAGGAGGCTTACGAACAATCTGCAACAAAACTTTTCCATCTTTTCTCCTGAGAAGCGGAACAAGTTCAAGAGCATCCAAACTTTTAACAAGCCTCAAAAAAGCCTGCTTAGAATCTTCCCGCAACCTCACATAGAAAGTTGGAATACCGTACTCCATGAAGCCATCTTCCACATCAAACTCTGACTCCACCGTGCCCCGTAGTTGCTCAAACTGAGCAGCATCAATAGAAGACTCTGAGAAAGGACTTGTTGAGGACACATTACACGCCACACATACTATTTATTATTCATCTGCGACTGGAGATATTAGAACCTTACGTATAAAGAGAAAGGCTTGAAAAAGTTTTTTTACATTTAATTCGGGTTCAGAGTTTGATTCAGAGAACTCCCTAATTATTAAACGTTATTACGTCGATGAAAAACGTAGATGATTGGAAATGAACGATGCAGAAGACCGTTTTTACATCCACACAAAAACGACATCTTCGAGGTGAAGATTTGTCAAGAGAAGAAGTAGCGGAGTTTACCGCATACGTGAGAAGAGAAGGAAGAGTGACCATCCCGAAGGAGTTAAGAGACGCACTCATCATCAAAGAAGGAAACCTAGTTAAATGCAAAATCGTCAAAATGGGAACCCACTGAGCAAAACACCATCCAACTAGACTTCAATCGCGACTAGTAAAGACGAAATACTGCTGAACCAACAACAAAAATAGAAAACAAAAACTTCAATAATTAAACCGTCTTTTACCCATTATACTTCATTAAAATCCTCGCAATTTCCGGACGCATCGTTTTTTCCGGCGGCACAACACCTTTCCTGATGATTTCTCTAAGTTTTGACATACTCATGCCTATGTGGCTGTCGTTGTTGTGTCCGCAAGTTCTGGGTGTGACTATTAGGTCACAGCGTTTGCAGTAGAAGGCTTCTTTGAATTTTATGGGTTCTATTCCTAAATCCATTTCATCGAACATTTCATGTGCTCTATAAGGTTCATATAGGCCTTTGATTCCTGCCATGTCTCTACCGATTACAAAGTGGGTGCATCCGTAGTTTTTTCTTATAATCGCAAGGAAAATGGCTGCTTTTGGTCCTGCATATCTCATGCCGATTGAAAGTGTATCTAAACAAACACGGTTTTTGGGATAGTAATTGTCTATGAGAAAATTGTAGGATTCAACGATTGCCTCAGGCGGAAAGTCGTCTGATTTCAGTTTTCCTATAACTGGATGAATTAACAAACCATCTACTTTTTCCATGACGTTTCTTTGAAGATACTCGTGAACCATGTGGGGCGGGTTTCTCGTTTGATAGCCAGCGATGGTTTTCCAATGGCGTTTTTTAAACGTTTCCTGTGTTTCTAATGGCGTGGATTCTTGTGAAACTCTTTGAATGAGGTCAATTTTGCCTCCAAGCATCATTTCCCCCATGTTATAGATGTCGTTAACATTCGGGTGGGTGCTATCAGTCGTACCATAAACTTGAATCGCTAATTCTTTCGGGTTATACCTAATTTTTTCTTCCAAATGCATAATAGCGTAAGATTTACCGTCATATCCTAGAGTTACGTCATCGCCTTCCTTTAATTCCCTTACAACCTTCAAATTCTCTTTTCCTGATGGCGCAAGTATAATTGGTATTGTCCAAGCAATGTCGTTCGCTAGTCTTTCTTTGTAAATTGTGCATATGTAGTCTTCGTTACACATGAAACCTTCTAAAGGACTAAAAGCTCCTATCGCAATTTTTTCCGCATCTAAAATTGTTGCCCAGTCTACTTCAATCGTTGGTAGTTCACTTGGCGCAAAAGATTTGTTGATAAATATCCTGTTTACCAGTCTGTTGCCGTGCGGAAGCAAATGAACTCACTCCTTCTCATGGACATGCAACCCACATTCTTTCGTTTCCGGTGATTCCCACCACCATCGTCCAGCTCTGATGCCTTCTCCGGGTTTAATGGGTCTAGTGCAAGGTTCACAGCCGATGCTAGCATAGCCTTTATCATGCAAAACGTTGTATGGCACATCGTTTTTCTTGATGTAATCCCACACTTGCTCTTTAGACCAGTCAGCTATCGGATTTACCTTTACTATGTTTCCATGTGATTCATCGATTTCGATTTTCTTGAGATCTGTTCTTGTAACGCTTTGGGCTCTTCGTAGTCCTGTGATCCAAGCGTCTAAGCCGCTAAGCGCTCTCGTTAAAGGCTCGACTTTTCTTATTCCGCAACAGAGTCTACGGTAGTCAACGCTATCGTAAAACAAGTTCATACCATGTTGAAAAACCATTTTTTCAACTCTTTCTGTGTTTGGAAAATAGATTTCTATCTGCGTATTGTACTTCGTTCTTATTTTGTCAATTACATCGTACGTTTCTTGGTTAAGTCTGCCAGTGTCAAGTGTAAACACTCTGAACTTTGGATTTATCTTTGAAAGCATATCAATTAGCACATTGTCTTCTGCACCAAAACTTGAGGCAAGAGATATTTTTGGATGAAATGTGTCTAAAGCCCACTTGAGTACTTCTTGTGGCTTCTTGTTTTCAAATTTTTCCGCAAGCTTATTCGTTTCTTTTTTAGTTAGTTTCATTTTTATGTTCCCCACGACTTATTGACTTCTGTTTTCATGGGCGATATCTGTTATTAAAACGTGATTGAGAGATTTAAATTTTACTATTGTAAAGTAGTAAATAATCCTCTATTCCTTAACCCCAAATAACTCGCAAATTCATAAAATCCAAGAAACCCCAGTTTTCTAACGAACTGATAACACAGCATCAGGAAAAACGTGCTAAAGCTTCTTTGCCCTGTGTTCCCACAACAAACTGTACATTAAAGCAAGTCCTTTGACAACGCTTTGATGCGACGTAATCGCTGCTTCGCGTAGAAAGAATGCAACTCCTGGATCTTCAACTAGAAACAAAGCTTTTCCTCCACTTTCAGGATCAATAATGCATCCTCTAATTGGGATTTCATCAGTAAAGCGAATTTCAATGTTATCATCCAACTCTTCTTTTATTCTTTTCAGTATTTTTGTTTGCTTTTCTCTATAGTCGGGTTCCAACATGTTTGGGTTCATTAAAATTATTTTTACGGAAACACTACGCTTTACAGCTTCTTTGAGTTTGTCAGCAACCTCTGGAAAATATTCCATAGCTTTCGAAAGAATTAGAATTTCCTTTTCTGCAGCGTCGTAAATTTTTTTTGTCTCTTCCAAAGAAATCTCTCCCACGCTGACGATGCGCAAAAGGTGAACCATCGGAGCGCCTTTTTTACCTTTCAAATAAACTTTCTTGCCAGTTTCCACAAAATCTTTGGCGTAATCTTCAAGCACTCTCAGCATCTGCTTGAGTTCGTTCATTCTAAATGATATAAGTGAACCCGCGATGTCCTCTAAAGGGCGTGGGTTATAGCGTATGGGTCTTCCTGGCCTTATGGTTACTAGCCCCATTTTTGCGAGTTGTTCTAAAACGTCGTAGATGCGTGCGCTTGGAACTTTGCTGGTTTTGCTCAAGGTTGTGGCTTTTGTTTCTCCAAGGAAGATCAGGTAGGCGAGTGTTGAGGCTTGATACTCGTTTAAGCCCATGTTGATTAGCAACGATTTAGTTTGGTTTATGTTTCTTTCGAAGGCCAAAAGTTAGATGGCTCCCGTTCTTTCAGACAATTGCTGTCCCGTAAATAATTTATACCTCGAAACGTATATATAAATTAACTCCTAAAGAGTAGTAAAAAAGGTGTGGATAATGAAGGTTTTAATCGCGGGCATGGACGGCTACCTCGGCTGGACCCTATCGATGTACCTAACCAATCGAGGACACAAAGTGGTCGGTGTAGACAACTTCTCAAGACGAAAGAACGTGAAAGAGATCGGTTCATGGTCAGCCACTCCTATACGAAATATGGATGAACGAACAAAGGCTTTCAAAGAGGTTCATGGAAAAAACATTGAATTCTATGAGGGAGACTTGAGAGAGTATCACTTTGTTAGAGGGATTATTAAAAAGTACAAGCCAGATACCATCGTCCATTTTGGAGAACAACCATGTGCTCCTTACTCTATGATTGATGTTGATCATGCTTTATTCACTATGACAAACAACATTGTAGGAACAATGAACATACTATATGCTATGCATCAAGTCAGTCCTCATACGCACCTACTGAAATTAGGCACTATGGGAGAGTATGGAACACCAAACATTGACATTCCAGAAGGATTCTTCGAAATTGAGTATAAAGGAAGAAAAGATAAACTGCCTTTTCCTCGACAAGCAGGCTCGTGGTATCATCAAACTAAAGTTCACGATACTGATAATATTATGTTTGCTTGTAAAATTTGGGATCTGAGAAGCACAGACATCATGCAAGGAGTTGTTTACGGAACAAGAACCGACGACATGATTGATGAGCGTTTGTTAACAAGATTTGACTTTGACGAAGTTTGGGGAACGGCTCTAAATCGGTTCTGTGCTCAAGCGATAATTGGTCATCCTCTCACACCATATGGTTTGGGAGAGCAAAAAAGAGGATTCTTAGCTTTAAGGGACAGCATGCAATGCTTAACCATAGCTACCGAGAACCCACCAGATAAAGGTGAATACCGAGTTTTCAACCAGTTCGACGAGACATATACTATCAACGAATTAGCAGAAACAGTCCAGAAAGTCGGCAAAAAACTTGGATACGATGTGGGTATTCAACATCCCGAAAACCCAAGGGTTGAAGCAGAAAAACACTATTACAATCCACATCATGAAAAACTTTACAAACTCGGATTCAAACCAGTACATCCCTTAGAAAAAGAATTAAAAATAATGTTTAAAGACTTAGAAAAGTTCAAGGATAGAATATTAGCGAAAAAAGAGAGAATTATGCCGACGGTTTATTGGAGAAAATGATTAAAGTCTTCATTTCTTTCTTTTTTAGTCTGGATACCTCATATATATGATACTGTGGAGCGACATGGTTAAATTCAAAACCTCAGCGGTGATACCCGCTTATAATGAAGCTGCATCCATACGCAATGTGATCGTTGAGTGTAAACGGTTTTGTGATGAGATAATTGTTGTCGACGATGGGAGTACGGATAATACTGCTGAAGCTGCTGAAAGTTCTGGTGCTGTAGTGGTTCGACATGAAAAGAATTTAGGTGTAACTAGAACCATAGAGAGCGGATTTAAGGCAGCGGAGGGTGACATAATAGTAACAATGGACGCGGACGGTCAACATTCTCCATCAGATATACCGAAGCTAATAGACCCTATATCAAAAGGAAAAGCGGATGTTGTATTTGGCGTGAGAGCTCTAACTCCACATCGGTCAGAGAGAATAATCAACAAGCTGACAAATCTACGCGTAAAATGCTCAGATGTTGGAACAGGGTTTAGAGCCATAAAAGCCGAGTTGGCAAAGAAGATGCGACTTCATGGTACATGTTTATGTGGAACATTCGTTTTAGAAGCTCATAAGCGAGGTGCCAGAATAACGGAAATTCCTGTAGAAGTGAAACCTAGGATGTATGGAAGGAGGAAAGTAAGAACAAAACACATCAAGCAATTTTTCTACGTTTTAAATGACCTTTTTTAGTTATTAAACATTAACAAATGTTAAAAGCAAAATAAACAATAACGCAACAAAACTGGTGTCCATAAATGAACGTTCTGGTAACTGGTGGAGCAGGTTACTTGGGAAGCAAGCTTCTCTTCACGTTAAGCGAGGAGTTCCCAGAGGCTACCATAACATCTATCGATAATTTAGCAACAGGAAATTACAGTTATGTCACCATGCTCAAGAAGGATAAACGCTATCGTCTCCTTGCCGGTGATATAAGTAAAAAAGCCGATTTACAAAAAGCAATAACCAAGGAAACAGATGTAATTGTGCATTTGGCTGCCGTGCCCGGATTAAAGCTGTGCAAGGACCACCCTAAGAACGCGGTAGACACTAATTTTTACGGTACTTATCTGCTCCTTGAAAAAGCCGTTGAATATAACATCGAAAGATTCATCTTCACTTCTTCCGCTGCTGTGTACGGAAAACCCCAGCAGCAACCCATCACTGAAGAACACCCACTTAAACCCATCAACTTTTACGGAGTCACTAAAACAGCGGCTGAACAACTCATTAACGCCTATCACATTAGCAACGGCTTAACTACTACAATATTTCGACTATCCAACCTCTACGGTCTAGGTGTATACAGCCGCTGGAAAACCGTTGTTCCCAAATTCGTTTGGCAAATGGTGAACGGTCAGTCACTCACTGTTCGCGGAGACGGGAAACAGGAGCGCAATTTCGTGCATGTACGTGATGTTGTAGGCGCTATCATTCGATGCTTGAAAGCTTCTAAACAGGTGGTTGCGGGTGAAACCTTCAATATCGGGGGAGAAACTATGAGCGTCAACCGTATCGCTGAGATAATAATGCAGGTAGCTGAACAACGGCTGGGAAAGAAGATAACGAAGGTTCGTACACCTAAGAAACCCGATGAAGTATACACGACAGAGTTCAGCTACGATTATGAAAAAGCGTCTAGAAAGATTGGTTATGAACCAAAACAAGAAATATTTCAGGGTGTATCTGAACTAGTTGATTACGCGTTAAAGGTAAAGGCAAATAAACCATAATTTTGGTGACAGCTAAAACTGTAAACAATGTATAGGTCAAATAGACCTTAACATTATTTCATAAGATACAAAATCTTGCTGTTACTTTATTCAAAATAATTATTCACCGTACATAAGTTTTAAAATGAGCGAACTCAGCACTAAGATTTGTTCAGAGGGATTTAAGGTTGAGTAAAGCAAAAACTAAACGAACGAAGAAAACTAAGAGAACGAAAAAGACGGTGAAGACAAAGAAAGAGACTTCTCAGATAAAACCTGTTGTTCCTAAACCCGAGGAGAGCAAGGACGCTGTTTTCTTGAAAAAACCTGAAATCTCAAATGAATCAAGTGTTACTAAGGCAGAATTACTTTCTGTTCTTGAACCAGAAAAGGCTGTTCCGCTACCAAAACCTGAAATAAGAGATATTAAATGGACCATGCGTAGATTTATTCCCTTGACCACAACTGTTCTGGGTTTAGGTTATATTCTGCCCAACATAGCAATTGTCATTATTTTAAGCTACATCCTTTCCCAAACGAGTATCTCCTCACTTCATATGATAACTCAAATTAGCGGAATAATTCTCTTTCTCATGGCCTCCATCGTGATGATGGTTATAGGAGCCGCCCTTATAGTCGGGGGAATGCGATATAACAAGAGAAAACAGTCTCCTAGAGGAATAATATTCATTGGTGTTCTGTTCGCCTCATTTTATTTGTTATGTCTCGGCGTTGGGTCTGCACTGGTGCTTTCAGAGATAAATCTAAACGTGGGACTACTGATTGTGGGGCCAATATTTATCATGGTGAGCGCCGCCGTTTATATGGTACCCTCCCTTGCTTCTAGACTCATAGGTCACACTCTCGGAATAATCGGTGGATTCCTTCTGGCCATCGTGACATTCAACTTCCAGATCCTTGAAGTTGCCACAGGGTGGGGTGTGCCGTTTCCAGGACCGTTCATGTCACTGACAGTTATGGAAGGAATCGCGATGATTTTAGGTGCCATAGCAATTGCCATCTATTCGAGTTTTGCTGGACGAAATGAAAAACCAGTGGCATACGTATTGCTTTCGATAGTGGGACTGATCTACGGGATCGGCGTGTTCATTGGTCCACTGATTCTCTCGTTTAGTTTCTTGGATATCGTGTGGAAAGCACCATGGCTGGGTCCCCTCTACGGTTTACCAAGCTGGGTTGTCGATACAACGATTTTCTGGAGCGCAAGTCTTATTCTGTTGGAGATCGGAGGCATCTTGTTGATTCTGTCCTCTTGCTTGGGATTCGTGTTTGCAGCGCAAGAGTTTTCTAAGATTTATG
>Ga0209636_10002670_pt1 | contig 18203 bp, 16 predicted proteins | sample DeeMarSWOR152_54_FD_187464 | JGI IMG/M metagenome (GOLD analysis project Ga0209636, IMG submission 187464) | Marine sediment microbial communities from White Oak River estuary, North Carolina - WOR-1-52-54 (SPAdes) (version 2) | ecosystem: Environmental > Aquatic > Marine > Intertidal zone >... | reverse complement strand
ACTGTTTTTTCTTGGCTCTCTGCCTCGATCTTCTTAGAAAAAAGCAACCCCATTGCAGCCACAAAGATGACCAGGGCCAGAATGGCAGCAAAAACACGAAGGTGAATCCGGGGGGTCACCATGGCACTCTGTGATCTGTTCTGGACTGCATTCTTCCGGTTTTTCTTTCAGTTTTTCAGGGTACTGGCATCCACTCTTCTCATGGCAGCACATCGGGATTCACCTCCCTTCTTTTTGGGCAGAGCTTGTTGATACTCGGTAGAATTCCCTTGCATTGTCCACATAGCACTAAATAACATTAGATTTCAAAGAATTTGATGTAGATTTTCACAGATGAATAGAGTTCCCAGGCTTCGATCATTCAATTGCTTCCACTATCAGGGTTGATTTTTCATCGTCAACGTATTATTAAACATATCGCTGAGGAATTTGCTTTTTCCAAAGTCGGCGTATTTGGAACTCAAGCTTATGAATGATAGTGTCTTTTATCATGAAACTATAGGGTTATAGTAAGAGCCCAAGAGGTGCTTATTTCATCAATGGTTTGACAGGGACAAATGCAAGGATATTTTTCTGACCCACTGGGGAATTGCTGAATCGTCACAAACTAAAGGTCCAGGGAGAAGGTAGATGAAAGAGATAACAGAGGAGATGTGGAAAGAGATAGATAGCGTAGTCCAGCGGTACAAGGGAAAACCTGGGGCACTCATACCGGTACTTCAAGAATGCCAAAATGTCTGCGGTTATTTGCCAATGGAGGTACAGGAAAGAATCTCTAAGGGCCTCAACATCCCCGGAAGCTTCATATATGGTGTCGTAACCTTCTATTCCTTTTTTACCATGGTTCCAAAAGGCAGACACACCGTCAAGGTATGTCTGGGAACAGCATGCTATGTGAGGGGGGGGAAGGCCAACCTGGATTATTTGCAGGATGAATTTGAGGTTGAAGTGGGTGGGACTACGAGAGATCTCAGGTTCTCTCTAGATTCGGTGCGCTGTCTTGGGGCATGTGGAATGGCCCCTGCCATGGTAGTAGATGATAATACCTACGCCCAGGTGAGCAGGAAGAATATAATGGAAATCCTGGATGGATATGAGTAGGGGAGAAGGGGATGAAGACAATCGACAGGAACCAATTGAATGAGCTAAAGTCCAGCGGCAAGCATAGGATTGATATTCGCTTAGGTAAGGTACCCATAGAAGTAAATGGTGAAAAACATGTGATGGTATGCGGAGGTACTGCATGTCATGCATGTAAAAGCGAACCGGTACGGGATACCATCAAGAGAGAGGTCCAGGCAAGAGGCCTTTCACAGAGGTGCAAGGTGATAGAGACCGGAAATGATGCCTTTGGAACCCTGGCGCCGGTAATGGTTGTCTATCCGGAGGGGATATACTATGTGCATCTTACCCCAGATGACGTAACGGATATCGTCTCCAAGCACCTTATTGATGGAAAACCAGTGGAACGACTTTTCTACAGGGATCCCAGTAATGGTAAATCTATCCCCAGGATGATGGACATACCATATTTTTCTCATCAAAGACTGGTAACCTTGAGGAACTTGACCCTCATAGACCCTGAAAACATAGATGATGCCATTGCCCGGGACGCCTATCAGGGGGCAGCTAAGGCATTGATCGATATGGCGGCAGAGGAGATTATCAATCAGATCAAGATCTCAGGACTCAGGGGGAGGGGAGGAGCAGGATTTCCCACGGGAATGAAATGGGAGTTTGCTGCTCAAGCCAAAGGTGATAGTAAATACGTCCTCTGCAATGCCGACGAAGGGGATCCTGGTGCATTCATGGATAGAAGTGTTCTTGAGGCAGACCCCCATGCGGTATTAGAAGGGATGATCATTGCGGCCAAGGCAATCAACGCCCGTCAGGGATATATCTACTGCAGGGCTGAGTACCCCCTTGCAATAAGAAGACTTAATCGGGCAATAGAGCAGGCCAGGCGATATGGCCTGTTGGGCAGGGACATCCTTGGGAGTGGTTTTGACTTTGATGTGGAGATTTACCAGGGAGCAGGGGCATTTGTGTGCGGAGAAGAGACTGCCCTCATGACTTCTATTGAAGGCAAGAGAGGGATGCCCAGACCACGGCCTCCCTTTCCGGCCCAAGAGGGCCTATGGAAGAAGCCGACGATCTTGAATAATGTTGAAACTCTTGCGAATGTTGCACAGATCATCTTACAGGGTGGGGCGTGGTATGCAAGCATTGGTACAGAGAGGAGCAAGGGGACCAAGGTTTTTGCACTCTCTGGAAAGGTAAACAACAGTGGCCTTGTGGAAGTTCCCATGGGAATGCCACTAAAAGACATTGTCTATGGCATCGGGGGCGGGATCCCAGGAGATAAGAGATTTAAGGCAGTGCAACTGGGGGGTCCATCAGGGGGATGCATTCCTTCAGAGCTGCTTGACACCATTACCGACTATGAGGCCATAACCGGCACCGGGGCCATTATGGGCTCTGGTGGCATGGTTGTCATGGATGAAGACAACTGTATGGTCGATATAGCCAGATTCTTTATGGAGTTTTGTCAGGAGGAGTCTTGTGGTAAATGCACTCCATGCAGGGAAGGAACCAAAAGAATGCTGGAGATCCTTACCAAGATAACGGAAGGGCGGGGTGAGATAGCCGATCTTACTGCCTTGGAAGAATTAGCAGAGATGGTAAAGGACTCCGCCTTATGTGGCTTAGGACAAACCGCACCAAATCCGGTTCTGTCAACATTGCGGTATTTCAGGCATGAATATGAGGATCATATCCTGGAACATCGCTGCGAGGCAGGTGTATGCCCTGATCTAGTTAAGACCAAATGTAGTAATGCCTGCCCCCTTGGACAGGAGGTTCCCGGATATATATCCCTGGTGGCAGAGGAAAGGTTTGAAGAGGCTATACGATTGATACGGCAGACCAATCCAATGCCCGGTGTCCTCGGTAGGGTATGTAACCATCCCTGTATGGATGTATGTGTGAGGCAACAGACAGACGAGGCCATCAACATTCCGAAGATAAAGAGGTTTGCTGCAGATATGGCTCGAGAGAAAGGGATAACTGTGCCACTTGAAAGGGCACGGGAAAAGGAGGAGAAGATTGCAATAATAGGCGGCGGACCAAGTGGATTGGGTGCAGCCTATTATCTTAGCCTCATGGGATATAAACCGACCATATTTGAGGAATTACCCAAGCTCGGCGGGATGCTCAGGTACGGAATTCCTGCCTACCGGCTTCCGCGGGATGTCTTAGATGAGGAGATTAACTGTATTATCAATACCAGCGTAACTGTCAGGACGGGTGTAAGGGTTGGTAGAGAGATTTCAATAGAAGAGCTGAGAAGAGACTTTGATGCTGTCTTTATCGGTATAGGTGCCCACAAAAGTCAAATTATGGGGATTCCTGGAGAGGATATAGATGGGGTTTACGGAGGAGCAGAATTCCTGCGCCAGGTAGAGTTGGGCAATGCCCCGGATATTGGTAAGAAAGTAGCGGTGATCGGCGGTGGTAATGTTGCCATTGATGTGGCACGGACATGCAGAAGAATGGGGGCAGACGTCACCATACTATACAGGCGGGAGCAAAAGGATATGCCTGCATCCACTGAAGAGATAGAAGATGCTATTGCTGAAGGGATCGATATAGAGACATTGATGATGCCGGAGTCTATTAATAAAGCCAATGGAAGGACTATTATTACACTGCATAGATGTGAGCCCGGAGAATATGATAAAGGCGGAAGAAGAATGCCAGTTCCCATTCCTGGTGCCCTTGTAAGGGAGGAATACAATACCATTTTTGCTGCCATAGGACAGGCTTCTGATACCAGCTTTACAGAAGATTTAGATTTGAAAAGGGGATGGATTGTAGTAGACAGGCTTACGCTGGCGACAAATCTGGATAATGTCTATGCCGGTGGTGATGCAGTAACCGGGCCGGCCATGGCAGTAGATGCCCTGGCAGCAGGAAAAAGGGCGGCCTTGTCTATTGACAGGGCTCTGTCAGCAAAAAGCGGAGAGAGACCCCATAAAGAAGAGCATGATAAGATATTCTTAACCATGAAGGTGCCTGGGGAGACTGTCAAGCAAGATATGGCCAGGGCTCCTAAGATCTCCCCTCAGGAACGGATCAAGGATTCCAGAGAGGTGGAAATCGGCTTTGATACAAAGACTGTCAAAGGTGAATGTGGGCGCTGCCTGAGATGTGATGTTACGATTGAGTAGGGTAAATATATGCATCGGATAGATATAAACTATACACATAAAAGCTCTATCTCGGATTGAAGACCTAAAATAATTGCAGGAAAGGGGACAGCCGTGAACAGCGGAAATAACATAATGATCAATGGAAGTGAATTTCCCTTCAAAGAAGGAGAGACCATTCTTCAGGTTGCCGAGAGAAACGGTGTTGATATCCCGACCCTCTGTCATATCAGAGGATTGACGCCCACCGGGGCCTGTAGGATCTGTGTGGTCGAAGCAGAGGGTGCTCGAAATCTCCTTCCTTCCTGTGCCTCACCAGCTGTGCGCAATATGGTGGTCGAAACGGAATCAGAGCGGGTGATACAATCGAGGAAGATGAATATTGAGCTCCTTCTCGCCTCCGGTCCCCACAGCTGTCTTACCTGTGAGGCAAATGGTGACTGCCGTCTCCAGGAGTTGGCCTATAGGTATCAGGTTGAGACGATCAGGTTTCCGGAAAGCCCTATCAGATATCCAACTGAGACCAGCAACGCCCTTATCATAAGAGATTTTTCTCGCTGTATCCTCTGTGGCCGCTGTGTTCAGGCCTGCAACGAGGTTCAGGTTAACCGTGCTATCTCATTCGGATATCGGGGAGCCGCCTCCAAGATCGTAGCTGTAGGTGATCTTCCCTATGAAGAGTCTGATTGCGTCTTTTGTGGGGAGTGTGTCCAGGTATGCCCGGTGGGTGCCTTGATAGAGAGGCCAAGCCGTTTTCAGGGACGACCCTGGGAGATACAGAAGATTCAAACAACGTGTCCCTACTGTGGCGTAGGCTGTCAGATAGATTTACATATAAGAGACAATAGGATCGTCAGGGTAACAGGTGTAGAGGATGTCCCTCCTAACTTTGGCAGCCTTTGCGTCAAGGGACGCTTTGGGTGCGATTTTGTCAATCAACCTGAAAGGCTCACAGCTCCTCTTATGAAAGAAAATGGCCACTTCAGGAAGGCATCCTGGAGCGAGGCGCTCTCTCTGGTGGCACAGAGATTGGGCGAGATAAAATCCAAATATGGCGCGGACTCTATTGGTGTGTTCAGCTCAGCGAAGATTACCAATGAAGAAAATTACGTGGCACAGAAGTTCGCCAGGGCTGTTATTGGGACGAACAACGTTGATCATTGTGCGCGTCTCTGACACTCTTCAACGGTGGCCGGGCTGGTCGCCTCCTTTGGCAGTGGTGCCATGACAAACCCAATAGCCGATATCGAGAAATCGGAGCTCATTTTGGTGACCGGTTCAAATACCACCGAGGCCCATCCGGTTATCTCATCATATATAAAAAGGGCAGTTGAATCCGGCAGGGCGAAATTGATTGTGGTTGATCCTCGGAGGATTCCCCTCACCAAATTTGCCACCCTGTGGCTCAGGCAAAACCTGGGCACCGATGTGGCCTGGGCCAACGGGATGATGCGTGTAATCATAAAGGAAGGTATCTATGCCAGGGCATATGTGCAAAGCAGGACCGAGGGCTTTGAGGCCCTCAGCGAGACCGTTGAGAAATACCCCCCTGAATATGTGTCTGAAATCACTGGTATCCCGGCCAGTGATCTCATGAAGGCAGCAAGGATGTACGCTCATGCCAATCCTGCCTCCATATTCTTTGCCATGGGTATCACCCAGCACAGGACCGGTACCGATAATGTAAAATCCCTGGCAAACCTGGCTATGCTCTGCGGCAACGTAGGCGTGCCAGGAGGAGGCGTAAACCCATTGAGAGGACAGAATAATGTTCAGGGGGCATGTGATTTAGGCGCCCTTCCCAATGTTTACAGTGGCTATCAAGCCGTCAGTGACCCTGGAATAAGGGAAAAAATGGCCAAGTCCTGGGATGTGGAAGGCCTTCCAGAATCTCCGGGGCTAACGGTAACAGAAATGGTACCGGAGGCCGGGGAAGGGAAGATTAAGGCCCTGTATGTCATCGGGGAGAATCCCCTCATTTCAGATCCTGATCTTAATCATGCTGAAAAGGCTCTAGCCAGTCTCGATTTCCTGGTGGTTCAGGATATCTTTCTGTCAGATACTGCCAGGCTTGCTGACGTGGTACTCCCTGCAACCTCTTTTGCGGAAAAAGATGGGACGTTTACCAATACAGAAAGGAAGGTTCAGAGGGTTCATAAGGCGATACATCCTCCCGGCAAGGCTCGCCACGATTGGGAGATCATATGCGATCTGTCTTCTCGGATGGGTTATTCAATGGCCTACAGAAATAGCAAGGCAATTATGGAAGAGATTGCTCGGGTGACCCCTTCATACGGAGGAATTACGTACTCACGATTGGACAAGGAAGATATCCACTGGCCCTGCCCAACAAAGGAACATCCGGGCACACCCCGGCTTCATGTAGATAGATTCACCAGGGGTCTGGGCCTCTTTCACCCTATAGATTACATCCCACCGGCAGAGTTGCCGGATGAGGCATATCCTCTTTTTCTGACAACGGGCAGGGTTCTCTACCAGTACCATACTGGCACCATGAGCATGCAATCTGAGGGCCTCAATGAGCTGGCTCCAGAGTGTTTTGTAGAGATCTCATCAAGGGATGCCAGGGATCATAGGGTAGAAGAAGGGGATTTGGTAAGGGTAAGCTCCCGCAGGGGAGAGATTACAGCAAAGGCAAGAATTTCCGATCAGGCAATCAGAGGCACAGTATTTATCCCGTTTCACTTTGCCACGGCTGCCGCCAATAAACTGACTCATGCCGCCCTTGATCCCATCGCCAAGATACCAGAATTTAAGGTCTGCGCTGTGAGGATTGAGAAGGTGTAGAGACTGTTTGCCGCAGGGACCAGGAGGACGCAGAAAGGAAACATTCATAACTTGGCCTGCCTTTAGGCGGGAAAGCAAAAAGCTCTTCAGCTCTCTGGGCGCTCACAATGATATCAATGAATCGTTTAGCTTAAAGTATTTAATTGCCAATATTGCACCTAGTTCCCTCTATACAATACCGATTATCAAGAAAAATATAAGAGCCCATCCGCTAAATAGATACTCGCCTGCTGAATAGACGAATACCAAACTCAGTAGTACGTAAGATTAAGAGCTTCAGATACGATCCGGTGAATCAATTTGTCCTCACAGAGAAGTATGCATGGCAGAATATACCTAAGAGATCATGAACGCCAACATAAGGCTTGGTCGTGGCACGTCTTTTCTATGTCAGATTTTTCCTATTGACAAGAAAATGGCTCTTCTGTATACATTGGCAGCATTGAAAAAACGCTATCCTCAGTGTCGGATATGAAACTTGATAGCCTCTTATCAGAAAAAAAATCCTCTATCTTACAGAGGTGGTTCAATCTCATGCTGGGGAGTTATTCCGCTGATACCCAGAGTTTTTTGAAAAGGGAAAAGGACCGCTTTGACAATCCGGTGGCATATGAGTTCGGCCAGGGAATAGAGGGTATCTATGAGGCACTCCTCCATGGAATGGATCGTGATAAGGTCTCTTGTTTTCTCGACAGAATTATCAGCATTAGGGCAATTCAGGACTTTTCTCCCTCCAGAGCCATTGCCTTCATTTTCCTCCTAAAGAAGGCGATCAGAGAAGAATTGGAAAGGGAGGTCCGGAAAAATGGGATCTCTGAGGAGTTGATAGAACTTGAGTCCAGAATAGACGGATTGGCTCTTTTATCTTTTGATATATACATGAAGCGCCGGGAGAAGCTCTACGAGATCAGGGTAAATGAGGTCAAAAATAGGGTGAGCGGGCCACTGCGACGTGCAGGTCTGATATCTGAGCTGGAGGAGAAACCGGACCCTAAAAAGAGAAAACATTGATAGTCTAAACATAACAAGGTGAGGGCGCATGAGCTTTAATCTTGCTTTCTACTTTTCACTTTTCGCGGTCATCATACTGGTTCTTGTTCCCTTTGCAGGAGCTGGGGCAGGCTTGCACGTCGTCTTTGGTATTGTCATCCCCTATCTGGCCGGTTTCACCTTCCTTGCAGGGCTCGTTTACCGTATTGTCAAGTGGGCACGTACGCCTGTACCATACCGTATACCCACAACCTGCGGACAGAACAGATCTCTCCCCTGGATCAGAAGAAGTCTCAGGGATAAACTTGAAAACCCTGAAAACACAATCCACGTTATAGGTCGGATGGCCCTGGAAGTGCTCTTCTTTCGTAGCCTGTTCAGGAACTTGAGAACTGAACTAAGACCATGGCGAGAGTACCGAGAGGGTGGAAGACTCATCTACTGGTCAACCAAGTGGCTCTGGATTGGGGCAATAGCATTTCACTATTCCTTCCTTGTTGTTTTGTCAAGACACCTTAAGTTCTTCACCGAGCCCGTGCCCTTCTTTGTGCCTTTCGTTGAAAGTGTTGATAGCTTCTTGCAGATATACGTGCCGGCAGTCTACATGAGCGGCATAGTCCTTTTGGCGGCCCTGATCTACTTAATGGTTAGAAGAATTGCTGATCCAAAGCTACACTATCTCTCCCTTGCCTCTGATTACTTCCCTCTCTTTCTGATCCTGGGTATTGGAATCAGTGGAGTCCTTATGCGATACTTTTTCAAGGTGGATATTGTTGCCGTAAAGGAACTGGCCATGGGACTGGTCACCTTTCATCCCACGGTACCGGAGGGGATAGGTGTGATTTTTTATATCCATCTTTTTCTGGTGAGCACCCTTCTTGCCTGCTTTCCCTTTAGCAAGCTGGTGCACATGGCAGGGATCTTCTTTAGCATGACAAGGAATATGGCGAGTAACAACCGCGCCATCAGGCACGTCAATCCCTGGGAATACCCTGTTGAGGTCTTTTCATATATGGACCAGGAGAATATGTATAGAAAAGAAATGAAACGAGCTGGAATACCACTAGAAAGGGACACAGAGGAGTAAGAGAAATGTCAGAGGTTCCAAAACCGGAAGAACTAATAAAGGTGGATTACAGACCTCCGGAAAAGCCGTGGATGTCAACAAGGCCTGAATTCAGAGCGGGCAGCTTTTGCAATGCTGCAAGTACAAAATGGCTTGAAACCCTTGATTACCCCTACGCGAGGAGCTGGTCAGTAACCGATGAGGACTGGAAGCTTCCTGAGAATTGGAAGGATATAGCCTTAGAAGGCATGCACGATCGCCTCAATAGATTCCGTTCTTTGCGGCTCTTTTTTGATATCTGCGTAAGGTGTGGTGCCTGCGCTGACAAATGTCACTTCTTCATCGGAAGCGGGGATCCAAAGAACATGCCCGTTCTCAGGGCAGAGCTTCTAAGGTCGGTATATCGGAGGTATCACACGGTCGCAGGAAAGCTTCTTGGGAAGTTTGCTGGGGCAAGAGACCTCACCGAGGATGTGTTGAAGGAGTGGTTTTACTATCTATACCAGTGCACCGAATGTCGTCGCTGCTCGGTTTTCTGCCCCTATGGCATTGATATGGCTGAACTTACCATATTGGGGAGGGAACTTCTCAGCTCTGTAGGCATCAACACCGAGTGGGTTATGGCATCTGTGGGAAGTTGCTATAGAGCGGGAAACCACATTGGTGCTCCACCCCATGCCTATAAGGATATGATTGACTTCTTTTGCGACGAATGCGAGGAGGTAACAGGTATAAGGCCTCACCCGAGCTTTAACAGGAAGGGGGCTGAGATCCTCTTTGTTGCCCCTTCTGGCGATTACTTCGCTGATCCCGGCACCTACACCTTTATGGGCTATCTCTTGCTTTTTGACTATCTTGGGCTTGACTACACCATAAGCGGCTATGCTGCTGAGGGTGGAAACTTTGGTTATTTCATCTCACATGAGATGGGCAAAAGGCTCAACTACAAGATATACTCTGAGGCCAAGAGGCTTGGGGTAAAATGGATCCTCGGAGGAGAATGCGGCCACATGTGGAGGGTCCTCAATCAGTATATGGACACCTGGAATGGCCCTGCTGACTTCCTCGAGGAACCGGTCTCCCCCATAACCGACACAAGATTTGAGAATGCAAAATCCACAAAGATGGTTCACGTCACCGAGTTTACTGCTGACCTTATCAAGCACGGTAAATTGAAACTGGATAAAAGTAGAAATGACCATATCGTACTAACCTACCATGACTCCTGCAACCCAGCCAGGGCCATGGGGCTCTTTGAGGAACCACGCTATATCATAAGGAATGTCTGCAACAACTTCTACGAGATGCCCCAGAATACCATAAGGGAGAACACATTCTGTTGTGGGAGTGGAAGTGGCCTTAATGCAGACGAGTTTCTGGAGGTGAGGATGAGGGGGGGGCTCCCCAGGGCGAATGCCGTCAGGTATGTTCACGAAAAGCACGGGGTGAACCACCTTGGCTGTATCTGTGCCATTGACCGGGCAGTTTTTCCACCCCTGATGGAATACTGGGACCTTGATGTGGAGATCACAGGCATTCATGAGATGGTGGCAAACGCCCTGGTGTTTCCGGGGGAGAGGAAGAAAACAGTAGACCTGCGTGGTAGGGCCCTCAAGGGAGTGGAGCCAGAAGAGACAGAGGAGGAGGAATAGGGAGGGTGCATAATGGCTGATGAAGGTGACAAGGTGATAAATGCGCTGAGGGAAACTGGTTTCTTCAAGCCAAAGAAGATGTATGACGGAGGTAAGGTAATTGTTGGGATTATCATACTCTTTGCCTTGGTAGCATTTCCTTTCCTCTACAATATGGGGAAGGCGGCCAAGGCGCCAGAACCAGAAATCGATACCCCGGCCATCAAAAAATTGTCAAAAGCAGAAAGGGTATGCGTAGAACCAAGGCCATACATGAAGGTCAACCACATGAGACTCTTAACTGACTGGAGAGATCAGGTTGTCCGTCAGGCCATGAGAGATTACGTAGGTTTCACGAAGAAGACATATACGATGAGCCTTCAGAATACCTGTCTGGAATGTCATTCAAACTACGATAACTTTTGCAATAGATGCCACACGTATTCAGGAATAACACCTTACTGCTGGACTTGCCATGTTAATAAGCCGAAGGAGTGGGCAGCAGGAAAATTAAAGGAGGAGAAGTGACAGATATTAACCGAAGGGAATTCCTAAAGATAGCTGGGGCGTCTACTGTCATAGGGCTCCTTGGAGGCTGGAAGGCTGTTGAGCTGCTTGCACCAGGTGAGCTGGAGGCGAAGTATCTGCCGAAGCCGGAGGCCCTGACAGCAAAAAGATGGGCCATGGTGGTGGATGTGAAAAGGATGGATGAAGCGATCGCAGAGAAATGTATAGAGGTTTGCCACTATATCCACAATGTTCCTGATATTGGAGATCCAAAGCGTGAGATCAAGTGGATCTGGCTTGAACGATTTGAGCATGCCTTCCCTGGCCAGCTCCAGGAGCACATGGCAGAGCGTTTAAACGGAAAACCCTTTATCGTGCTTTGCAATCACTGTGACAACCCGCCGTGCGTGAGGGTTTGCCCCACTAAGGCCACATGGAAGAGAGATGATGGAATCATCATGATGGATCAGCATCGCTGTATTGGGTGCAGATTCTGTATGGCCGCATGCCCCTTTGGATCACGAAGCTTTAATTGGGGAGACCCCCGCCCCTTTATCAAGAAGAGGTACCCGGAATATCCAACAAGGGAAAAGGGGGTTGTTGAAAAATGCAATTTCTGCGCCGAGAGGCTTGCCAAGGGTCTTTTGCCAGGCTGTGTGGAGGTGTCCGATGGGGCACTGGTCTTTGGTGACCTGACAGCCTCTGACTCCGAAGTAAGGAAAGCCCTTCGTCGGCACTTTGCCATTAAACGCAAACCATATCTTGGTACAAACCCTCAAGTCTATTATATAGTGTGAGGTGACAGATGTTTGAGAAGGCGTTGGTTGGAGATCGAAGATACTGGGGATTGATAATAGCCTTGCTTGCCATGATCGGGGTCGGCTTTATCCTCTACCTCTGGCAACTTAAGGTGGGCCTGAAGATAACCGGCATGAGCAGGGATGTTTCCTGGGGTTTCTATATAGCCCAATTCACCTACCTTGTTGGTATAGCAGCCTCAGCGGTCATGGTAGTGTTGCCTTACTACCTCCATGACTATAAGGCATTTGGCAGGATTACCATCCTGGGAGAGTTTCTGGCTGTTGCTGCGGTGACCATGTGCGGCTTGTTTATCCTCGTAGACCTCGGTAAACCCGTTCGGGTCTTTAATATAGTCTTACACCCAACACTCAACTCGGTCATGTTCTGGGACATGATAGTGTTGAATGTGTATCTCCTTCTCAATATCGTTATTGGCTGGACCGTGCTTGAGGCAGAGCGAAATGCAGCACCACCCCCAAACTGGGTAAGGCCCCTCATTTACGTTTCCATCCCCTGGGCCCCTAGCATTCACATCGTTACAGCATTCCTCTACTCTGGCATCCCTGGTAGGGGCTTCTGGCTTACCGCCATTATGGCACCCCGTTTTCTCTCCTCAGCATTTGCCTCTGGCCCTGCCTTGCTTGTCCTCCTGGCCCTCATCATAAGGAAGTTCACCAGATTTGATCCTGGAAGGGAGCAGATTCAAACACTGGCAAAGATAGTCACCTATTGCATTATCATAAATGTGCTTTTCTTCCTGTTCGAGGTCTTTACCGTGTTCTACAGCCAGATACCGGAGCACATGCATCACTTCGAGTACCTCTTCTTTGGCATTGAGGGGCACGGAAAGCTTGTTCCCTGGATGTGGGTCTCTTTCATAGGGATGGTGGTGGCAAGCGTCTTCCTGGTTATTCCCAGGATACGGAGAGATGAGACAACCCTAGCAATAGGTTGCGTAGTGGTAATTGTTACAACATGGATAGATAAGGGACTCGGTTTGATCACAGGCGGCTTCGTCCCCAATCCCTTCGATAAGATAACGGAGTACTGGCCCACGGTGCCTGAGGCACTCATTACCCTTGGGGTCTGGGCAGTGGGATTCTTAATGCTCTCTATCCTTTACAAGGTAGCTGTATCGATAAAGGAAGAGATAATGACCTAAAATCGTTTTACAAGGAGGTTTTGCTATGGCTCGGGATTATCTGATTACGGTTCCCCTGGACGATGAAAAGATCAAGAAGCTGGAGGAAGCCGGTTTCGGGGACCAGATCACAGAGGTAGGTGGCAGAAAGGTAATTCAGGTCACCCTCCCCCAAAGGAATCAAAGGAAGTTTGGCAAGGCCTTTCCGAAGGCCACCTTAAATGACCAAACCGGTGAGGTTGACGGTTTTCCAGAGGATGCAGCCAATCTGCTCCTTGATGTGGTCATCGAAAACAAGACCGTGGAAGTGATGCATCTGTTTCTCTTGAAGGCCTTTAAACCCCTTGCGGGAAAGGAGCTGCGGCGCGCTATTCATTAATAAATTCTCTTCATGCCTTCGGTGAAGTAGCCAGTAACGGGGTATCACTTGTAAAAGGCAAGGGTCAGTGCAAGGAGGCTTGCACCTATGCTCAGGATAAACGAAACGAGGTAGCAGCCCTTGAGCAGCGGACTGCTCCGCTTCACACGCAATGAGATAGAGGCTCTCTTCTTAGCTGTCTCCTTGCAGCCCCCTTGAGCTTGGAATTGCCACGTTAAAAATTAAGAACCTTATCCGCTTCAACAATTAATTCCGTTAGTTTGTCAGCACCTGCGATTTCACCGTAGGTAACCTCAATCTTTGGATTCCCTTTCTCGTCGCTAATCCCTCTGCCTACAGCACAGGATTGTCCGATATATATTGGGATTTTACTATTAAGGGTGAGGGAGAGGAAAAATTCCTCAAAAGGCGGGAAACCACATCCCTGAATATTTTCCTGAACCTCCTCCATCATTAAATAGACTGCGTCATTGAGCAAGAATATGGAAACATCATGCCCTTTTTCCACTAAGCCTCTTGCCGCCATAAAGGCAGCGGTTGCAGTTCCAGGATCTCCGGGACCACTATTGAGGGTGATCAGTATCTTTTGTGCCATAGTGCTTTATCCTCCTTCTACTGGTTTCCTTCTGAGCGATTAACCCAGTCGCTCCGATTCAGGGTTATTCATGAAAGAAACTATACGTTGAGCATGGAGATGTCTTTTTTCTATATGTAGTTTCTCAGGAGCAATATCTTTTACCTGCTGTGTATATAGTCTTGTTTCGGGGGCTTGATAACTAGAATATTTTTTTAAAAAAGTCAATAAAAGGTATTAAACCCCAGGGCAAGCCCTGGACCCTATTTTCAAAGGCAACCCCGCCGCAAGCGGACTGGGTATTAAAAACCTTAATCAATTTAGAGGTCATCACTACTTTCCCCTTGATCTAATTGAGCTCGGTACATACCTGCCTACTTAATATTCCATCCCTCCCTCTGAACGGGTTTTCACCTAGTATACGAGTGGCCGCTTTAATTCTCTACTTTTTGTGGCATTGCCCACACATGATAGGACCGCTTGTTCTACCCTTACTAATCAGATCGAAGTGGCAACTCTTGCACTGAAGATGGAATGCTCTTGTGAGAGGAACGGGATTTACCTTATTCACACCATGACATTCCGAGCATGCCTGCCCTTCTCCTCCTATGTTGGCTCCATACTGATCATAGTCATGGTGACATCTACTACACTCGATGGCCTCTAGATGCTTTGCATGGGAAAATCGCACCAATGGCCGTTGGTGAGAGCCAATCTGTTGATGGTTGAGGACTATGATATCTTCCTGGGAAAAACCGAGGGAGACGGCTAAAACAATCAGAGCAAAAGGCAGTATGTACTTCATGGTTTCCATAAAGGGCGACTCCTCCAACAATTCCCCATGCGTCGTGCACCGGTTTCAGGTCCATTCAGGGGATAGCGTATAAAATATCAGGTCGACTTTGCTCCCTCATCTCGAAAGCTGAGCCGCTGTTTCGGGGATGTAACGATGAAAACGGGACAGTGCGCCTGAAGGATCACCCTTTGCGCATGCTTACCCAGGTGAGGTTTTTCAAGATCCAGCCCAAGACGCGGATCATGGATAGTATAGGGCCCCATCACGATAAGATCCACCTTTTGCTTTCGAGCAAATCGCAGGATTTCGATCCAGGGAGTCCCGGCTTTTACGGCAATCCATACCCAGTCAGGATTTTCCTGTTCAATTCGACAGAAGTAATACTCCTTAAGCCTTTCCCTTATCTTTTCGTACACCTCTTCAGATGCCCAGGTTTCTCCCTCAGCGGTAGTAATCAGTCCAGAATAGCGATGGGGAGACCCCAGAACATGTAGAATAATGAACTCAGCTCCAGACCTCTCAGCTAAATCCAGGGCGGCCGCAAAGGCATAGTCCGAACTGGGATAGAGATCGGTACAGAAAAGGATCTTCTTATGTATTTTTTCCGGTTCAATAGCCTTTCTTTGAATCTCGGGAGCCTCAAGGGATTCTCGCTCGAAGCGCCGATACTCCTGGAGAAGACGCCAGTTCTCGCGAGCTATTTTCAACCTTTCATTATACAAGGCCTTTCGCTCGGGTGAAAGGTCGCCAATATCGGGCGTAAGCTCCCAACTGCAATACGGGCAAAAAAGCCTTTGATCCTCAACTTCTTCATTGCATACCGGACATTTCATAATCCCACCTCAGTAATAAGAGGCCTCATTGATAAGTCTAATCCGAATGCTTCTCTTGGGATTCGGGTTTAAATTCATCTGGAATCACCATTATGTCACAGATGATCTCTTTAAGGGAGGAGACCTTGATCCCCAGATTGTATTCTTCATTAAGATCACTGATCTGATCATAACAGTTGTGGCATGGCGTGATAACAATCTTCGCCCCGGTAGCCTTGATTTGTTCAGCCTTCACTCGTCCGGATATCATTCGCCGTCTCTTGAACTCCGGCCCCATCGGGATATAGCCCCCGCCTCCCCCACAGCAATGGTTGTGCTCCCGATTGGGGCTCATATCCCGAAAATCTTCTGCAAGGTATTCTATTATTCTTCGGCCCTCTTCCCACAGCCCCCCATTTCTTGAGACGTTACAGGGATCCTGATACGTCACAGGTTCTTCAAGTTTCCTCGCGATCTGGATGCGGCCATCACTCAGGTACTCATAAAAAAGCTGAACGGAGTGCACTACCTCTAAAGGAGGTTTGCCATCAGGATAGCCCGCAAAATACGGCCCCTCAAATGCTGCGGAACGAAAGGCATGTCCACACTCAGTCAAAAGGATTTTTTCGACCCCCAATTCCAATGCCTTATCGTACATGCTCTTGACCACCTGGCCGGCCAGGGCTCGGTCTCCCGCATACATGGGCAAGTTAGTGCAGTCCCAACCCGTGCTCGGGATCGTCCAACTTTCTCTAGCCACCGTGAATATCTGAGCGGCCATTGCCAGATCAAGAGGATAATACTTGGGCTCACGGGGATTGATCGTGTACATGTATTTGGCACCCTTCTTATCTATAGGGATTTCAAGTCCGCGGACCTCATCGGCAGCTTCCTCGGCCATCCATTCACACGTGTCCCGCAATTCCTCGGAACTTATCCCCATCTGATTGCCCACCTCGCGGTAATGGTCCAGCGTACGAGCCAGTCCTTCGGGAGTAATGCCTTGTGAATAACAGACGGCACGCGCTGCTGAAATCATAGTGGCAATATCGATACCAAAAGGACAGTAAAGGGAACACCGTTTACAAGTCGTACATTCCCCCCAAAGAATATCATAACACTTTCGCAAAAACTCTCGATCAACTTTTCCCTTTCGGCGATACATTTCGCCGAGCGTATTTTTAAACTTGTAGGCCGGACTCAGCCGGGGATCTTTATTGTTTGCCAGATAAAAGAAACAGCTTTCGGCGCATAAGCCGCAACGAGAACAAATGCTCAACCATGTACGAATTCTCGCACCATCATTCGCATCCAAGAGTTCTCTTATTTCTTTCGTATCGACTGGTCTTTCATTTGCGTTTTCCATAAAAAGACCTTTCTCTATCCCTCCTTTCTTGTTCTTAATTCAAATACCTCTTTACTATAAACATCATGAGCAGAATTGTCATCACCAAGGGCGAGCACCTCGGCGCCCCCCCATTTCAAACCCGATGAAGGCACGGGTAAAGAAAAAAAGGATAATGTGGCCTAGTTTGCTGAACGGGATAACGATCAACAGAATCTCTGCAAAGACAACATGGAGGAGCAGCATCACCTCATACGGTCCCTGCTGATGATAGGCTAAGAAACCGGTTACAAAGGGAAGCGTCGTCAACACAAGCACCGTGTAGTCCCAGAGAGTGGTTAAAATACGCACTTCGAGCCGCACAAGTCGTCTGACAAACAGGAAGATCGCGCAACCAATGAGAATCACCGTCAAGATATCTGCCCAGACATCGGGCAAGGACCATAAACCGAAGCCGAAGGCCTCTTCCCACAACATATTATGAGCCAGCAAAAATAGAGGAACCCCTAACAAACAAACGTGAAAAACAAAAAAAACCAAGGAGAAAACAGGCTGGAGCCGCAACGAAACGCTCCCCCATGGAATCAACCAATGGAGAATAGACTTCATTGCCCAGGAGAAACTCATGTGGTTGTAAAAAACCCGATCACGTTCACGACTCAACCCAAACAGATAGGCTAAGCGCAGAATCAATCCTCCAATAAAAATGATAAAAGTAATCCACAGCGCCGGCCCGGTGAGAAAAACATATAAGCCATCCATAAACGTTATTGCCCTCCTTCAACGAGTCATAAATGTCCATCACACTCTTTTCTTCATAAGGATGATAAATTAAGACTCTCCTTAAGTCAAGAGCAGCCCCAAATTACATCTCATAAGAAGGCTAAGCCTCTATTGGCAAATTTCATCCTCTTTACCTTTTCCAATTGGACCCCCTAAATTTTGCTGGCGTGTGTAAGGTAGCACAGTGTCCAAATTTTGGGACCCGTCGCAATAGGCTTCTCTGAGCCAATCCATTATGATACCATAAGGTTGGTTCCAGAACAGGTGAAGATACATGGCAGATCCATTGGATGAAGAAAGAGAGAAGAAAAAAAGGGCTATTTTCGATGGTATGGGCCCTAAGCGCCGGCAGAAAATACTGA
>Ga0209636_10002669_pt1 | contig 18206 bp, 12 predicted proteins | sample DeeMarSWOR152_54_FD_187464 | JGI IMG/M metagenome (GOLD analysis project Ga0209636, IMG submission 187464) | Marine sediment microbial communities from White Oak River estuary, North Carolina - WOR-1-52-54 (SPAdes) (version 2) | ecosystem: Environmental > Aquatic > Marine > Intertidal zone >... | reverse complement strand
TTATTATCCGGAAAAACGAGAATTCTTTCTGGAGGGTGCGGAGATCTTCTCGTTCGGCGGGAGCGGGGGTTTCCGCTGGCATAGAGGGGACACGGATATGAATCTTTATTACAGCCGCCGGCTCGGACTCGTGGATGGCCATGAGGCACGGATACTTGGCGGCGCTAAAATGGTCGGAAAAATCGGCAAATATCAGGTCGGAGTGATGAATATACTGACAGATGACGTCTCCTATCAGGAAGAAGATGTAACCACCCAGGTCAACGGGGCTAACTTTACAGTGGTTCGCCTCCGGCGCGATATCCTCCGGCGGGCCACCATAGGAATGATGTTCCTGAACAAGGAAGAGTTGCATTCTTCAGATTTTAACCGTTCCCTGGGGCTCGACGGCCACATTCCTCTCAGCCGGTACTTCACGGTGTCGGGCTATCTTGCCGCGACCTTCGGGCCTGAAGAAACGGATGACGGCCAGGCCATCGATATGAACAGGCAAAATATAGCCGGCAAGCTCAGCCTGGATTACAACAGCGATCTGTGGAGAGCCTCGGCCTCTCACCTGGACATAGGAGCCCGTTTCAATCCTGAAGTGGGATTTATCCGCCGTACGGATTTTCGTTTGAGCAACGCCTCCATCGAATACGCTCCCCGGCCCAAACAACCGTCGGTTATCCGGCAGTTTGAATATCAGCTGGAGGGCAGCTACCGTTCTGACCATGATAGCAGGATGTTGGACAATGAGCTGCAGGCGTCGTTTTCCATCGAATTCCAAAACAGCTCACGCTTCAGCGTCAATGTCCAACGGGAGAGTGAGTTTATCGATTATGACTGGGAAGTGCGTGAAGGCTTCCTCATTCCTGAAGGAACCTACACTGGCTTCATGTATTCTGTACATACGGAGAGCGATAAGAGCCGGGCGATTGCCGGCGGGATTGATATTGATTATGGAAAGTATTATACCGGTCGCCAGATGAGCGTTGGCCTTGAGAGCACCATCACCCGCCTCCGGCGTCTTCGGATGGAGCTGAACTACAGGTACAACTTCATCCATCTTCCTGAAGGGAACTTTCACACCAATACGTTGGGACTTCGCATGTTTTACTTTTTTTCTACGGACCTGTATGTGAAAGCCTACCTGCAGTGGAACGACGATAAATTCTACAATGCAGGAAGGGAGAGGATCGTCAGCGACATTCTGCTGCGGTGGATATATTCACCAGCCTGCAATTTTTATGTGGTCTACAATGATACCCGGCTGGTCGGGCCAGGCAATACCGAGATCGCCAACAGGACACTGATGGTCAAAGTCACTTATTTCTGGCGCAAGTGACATCCCAAAAAAAAGCGGAAAGTTCGGCGTCAAGAACCGCCTGCAGAGTTTATTCATCCAGAACCGCCTGGACCTGCCTCCGGATGATTTATGATCAGGAATTATTCGCTAGATAAGAAAAGAAATTCCCAGAAAAATCTTATAGAATTTTCGATGCCCGCCATTCTTAACAGACATTTTACAGGATCTTAACAACTTCCTGACAACTCACCTCAGGCAAATAATTATTATATCTACAGAAATTGAGGTTAACGAAAATGAATAAAAAAGGAGAAAAGGAGACGAAAATGAGGGCCACTTCATTGGAGAATAAAGTCATCTGGATAACCGGAGCATCTTCGGGGATCGGGGAAGCTCTTACCTATGCCTTTGCTGCCCAAGGAGCCAACCTCATCTTGTCTTCAAGAAACATAGACGCCCTGGAAAGAGTTAAAAATAATTGCGCCAATAATCACAGTGATATCCATATCCTTCCCCTCAATCTCTCAAAATTGCGGACGCTCAACAGAAAAGCTAAACAGGCATTAAAAATCTTCGGGAAGATCGATTTCATGATTCATAATGCTGGTGTAGCTTTAAAAGACCTAGCCAAGAACACGGATATCGAAATCGATAAGAGAATTATGAATATAAATTATTTCAGCACGGTTGTCCTGACCAAGGCAATCTTACACTCCATGGAGAAACGAAAATCTGGACATATTGCAGTCATCAGCAGTGTTTCTGGAAAATTTGGAGTGCCAAAATTATCTTCCTATGCAGCTTCCAAGCACGCTCTCCACGGATTCTTTGAATCACTGCGGGCAGAGACCGCCAAAGACAACATCAAGATCACGATGGTGGTTCCGGGTTTTGTACGGACCAACATCACAGTCAATGCTCTGAAAGGAGATGGCACTCCATACAATAAAATGATGCCAGTCCAAGAAAAAGGTATGGACCCATCAAAATGTGCAAGAAAAATTATTGAGGCATTGTTAAAAAACAAAGAGGAAGTATTGATAGGCGGGCCAGAAATTCTCGGTGTTTATTTGAACAGCTTATTCCCTACTCTGTTTTCGAAAATCATTAGAAGTCATCCTGTCAAGAAATTCAACTCTCTCAAAAAGTTTTTCAATTTCAAGAAGCATATACTCAAATACGAGTATTAAGGAAAGAACTTTTCAATCAGCACTATTTTTCCCCAGTAGAATCACCTGGCGTATAAATCACCCTAACCAAAATTTTATGTTCGGCTAAAGAGAGTTCATACTCCCCCAGGACTGAGTTATCCTGCTCCACTTCTTGAGTCGTTGACCATGTCATTCTGGATGTGATACTTTCATTTCAGGATATCAGTGGACAGAAATTGCGGAATGTGATGAGGGATTTGGAGTGATTATCAAATCCAAATTCCTTTATCTGTTGGTCTTAGACATCGCCATTTCCCGAATATCATTCTCGTGAAAAAGGAGGATTCTATGTGCAGGCTTAAAAGAAAGATCATACCAGTAATTCTGGTCATGGGTCTTGTCGTTTCCATCGGAATGTCCCAGGATACCAATCCCCTGTTCCAGGAAACAAAAGTCAAGAACTACATACCCCACATGACCTGGAAGGAATTTGAGGACGCCTTGAAGCGTACGAACATGGCCATCATTCCTGTCGGGTCCGTCGAGCAACACGGAAAACACCTTCCGCTGGGAACTGATTTTTACGGTGCGACAGAGACAGCCAAGCTTATCGCTCAGGAAGTTGATGTGCTCGTCGCCCCAATCCTGTTCCTGGGATTGGCTGAATATCATATGGGCTTTCCCGGAACCATGACCTTGTCGCCCGAAACATTCGAAGCCGTTGTCTACGAGAGCGCCCTCTCTTTAATCAGGCATGGAATAAAGAAGATCATGATTTATAACGGGCATGGAGGTAATAATGTCGCTGTCGATAACGTTGTCCGCAAGATAAACCAGACAACAGAAGCCGTGGCTGTTAAGCTCAACAATATAGAGCCTCCTCCGGAACCAGAAGCTCGGTCCTACCCGCCTTATGACTGGCATGCCGGTATAGCCGAGACATCATTGATGCTCTATCTGACCAACAGCCTTGTCGATATGTCCCAGGCAGAAAAACCCGTAATGACCTTTCCTCCTGCTGTGGAGAAGGCCAATGATTTCATGAAAGAGGAGCCCAATCTGCAGCAAGTCACCTCAGCCTCCATGTTTACGCCAAAAGAGACAGGGAAGAAAGGGAGTACACGAGAAATGACCAACACAGGAGTGTTTTCTACGGGGAACCCGAAAGACGCCAGGGCTGAATACGGAAAACAGGATACAGACCGTTTTATCAAGGCGGCCGTTAAATTCATCAAAACATGGAAAAAGATAGGAGAGTGACACGCCGCAGATGAGTCACAGATTTTTCCTGAACCTGCTTGATTATGGATGCGGTTGACTAAGGAAGAACGAGATTTTTCAGGGGCAAAGCGCATTTTCCACTGGATTTTAAAACCATAGAAAAAAGGATTCGAGTATCCCGCATCCTTCCTGATTTTTCATCTTTTGCTAATCCGAATAAAAACATTTCGTTTCTACTTAAATAGGCTATACAGCGCGACTAAATCTTAGATAGTAAGTGAGCGCCAAGGATTTTCTTCAGTATTTGTCTAATCAACAAAAGCAAGGTTAAGGAGGTGTCACCATGACTTGGACCAAAAACAGCAAATCCTCAGACAATGTTTGGAAACGATTCCTCTCTTTCTTGATTGCAGCTCTGTTCATCGCCGCAATATTCGGATCATCCGGTTGTGTCATGGCTCCCGACGATGGAGGTGAAGATGATGTCGGCCAGATCGTCATCGGCCTGACAGATGAAGAAGGCGATTTTATCAACTACACGGTAGATGTGCTGTATCTCACATTAACCAAGGCCAACGGTACAGTTGTAAATACTCTGCCCCTTTCCACTCGAGTGGATTTTGCCCAGTACACGGAAATGACAGAATTCTTGACAGCCGCCACCATTCCCTCTGGCTTCTACACCCAAGCTACTCTTATCCTGGATTTTCAGGCTGCAGAAATCTGGGTCGAAGACAGCAGCGGTGATGCTGTGGAGGTGGAAACTATCCTCGATGTGGGTGGTGACCCGGTCACAACCCTGGAGGTATCCGTTCGCCTCGAAGGGAGGAATGCGCTTTTGATCGTTCCGGGAGTCCCGGCTCATTTGACCCTGGATTTTAACCTGAATGCATCGAACAAAGTGGAATTTGACCCACCCGGATCACCCGTTTTGACAGTTGAGCCGTTTCTTCTGGCTGAAGTGAATCCTGAGGCCCCAAAAATCCACCGGCTGCGAGGCCCTCTTAAAGATGTGGATCCCAGCGGGGGAACCTTTGAAGTCATCATCCGGCCCTTTATTCATATCCTATCCGGTAACGATGACCGCTTCGGCACCCTCGAGGTCAGAACCGATGAGAGCACCATCTTTGAAATCAACGAAGAACTCTATTACGGCCAGGCCGGCTTAAATGCCCTGGATACCATGCCGTCTCTAACCGCCATCATCGTCCTGGGCGACCTTTTGTTCAATCCCGCTCGATTTGAGGCGCGGCATGTCTACGCCGGTTCCAGCGTGCCGGGAGGAACGCTGGATGCTGTTACAGGCAATGTGATCAGACGCGCAGGCAATGCGCTGACTGTGAAGGGCGCCACTTTGATCCGCTCAGGCGGCAGCGTGGTATTTAACGACACGCTGATCGTTCAGGTGGGATTGGATACCATTGTCAGGCGCCAGCTGTCCTTCGATGAATATGACAGCGATGATATATCGGTGGGGCAGCGAGTTACGATTCTCGGCACACTTAGCGGTGATGAAACCGAACTGGATGCCACCGAGGGATATGCGCGCCTGCACTTAACAACGCTCCGGGGTCAGGCGTTGGCATCCGGGCCTCCCTGGTTTGTAGTCGACCTCCAAGCCATAGACCTGCGGCGAGTGAGCATCTTCGATTTCACTGGCACGGGCATCAGTTCAGAAAACGATGCTGATCCCGCGAATTACGAGATCGATGTCGGAGCTCTGGATGTTTCCGCCATTCCGTCCGGAACTCCGGTCAAGGTGCGCGGCTTTGTCAACAGGTTCGGCCAGGCCCCCGAAGACTTTGACGCTTGGACCGTGGTGGATGTTTCCAATGCTAGGGCTCATTTGGTGGTGAACTGGGACCCGGCCTCGGCCGCTGCCTTTGATTCACTGTCTTCGGAAAATCTCACACTCAACCTTGAAGGCGTCGGCCTCTTCCATCATCTGGACCGGGCAGGTGTGGTCGTAGACCTGACAGAGCTTCTGGACCCGCCTTCCATTCAGCCGCCAGAAGGAGGAGAGGGCCTGTTCGTGATCTCCGAAGACGGAACCTTCCAGGTCTATCTCGCCTTTGAGAACTTCGTGGCCGCTCTGGAGGATCGACTCGCAGCTGAGGGCACGGTTAAAGGCATTTTTGCCAGCGGACATTTCGATGATAGCACAACAACTCTGACTGCAAGATACATTGTCATCAGAATGTAATATAGGCTGAGCCCTGGATATCGACTGCCGTATGAAGAAGCCGCCGCTAAGGCTGCTGTGCGCAGCTACGATTCATGCAGAATGATTAAATGAACTGACTTTGCCCAAGGACAACTTTATTTATTTCTATCAGCTTCTGATCTGTGTTTATAAGTCTTTAAGATCTCTTGGAGTACAGCTTTATCTTGTTGATTTAAAGAAGGAGAGCCGATCTGCTCTTCCGGCATATAATTCAACAGTCCAGTGACCATCGTTGCTGCTCCCTTCCTGTCTCCCCCGAGATGAGTGCTGAGTATCAAATAAGCTCCTGCTTCACCCAATAAATCCAGATCAATTCGCATATCCTTGGTCAAATCAATAATTTTCACAAAATTCTTCGCCGCCTCTTTATAGTTCCTTTCGTTATAATATGTTATTCCAAGCAAATGATAAGCAATAACCTCTGCGGGGTTTTTCTTGATCATTGTTTTAATTATCTTTTTATCACCTCTCAAATTATCGCACTTCCTGTAGAGCTTGAAGAGCTCATAGTAAAGGGGAATATTGTGCGGATCTGATCTGATTTTCATCTCCAGTTCTTTTATAAGGTCAGCAGTCACTTTCTGAGTTTTGCTTTCTTGCTCCCCAGGATTCTTATTTTCAGACGACTGTCCGTTATTCCCTTCTTCTTGAATTTCCCCGCTCATGAAAAAGTTCGTTAGTTTCTGAAGCTCGGATAAAACAGATTCAGCCATCCCTATGCTCGTAAATTCTTTTTTTGCCATTAGATTCTCAACATCATTGAGGTACTTCTCAGATTTTTCAAAATTTCCTAAATAATAATGAGATAAGCTCAAATAGATATAGGCCTTTACTTTCAGCTCTGTTCTCCCAAGACGTCCGAAAGCAGCAATTTCTAACTCTCTGACAGCATCCTTATAATTTTTGGCATGAAATGACTCTTCACCCTTATGGAGAAGATTCAAATAAAAAGGATCGGTTTCCTGTCCATGAAGTACTATCCCTCCAAAAAATAAAATTCCAATTATTATAAAAAAACTGAGACTGATTTGCCGGAAATGAACCCCTTTTTTCATTCTCCCTTACCTCCTTGGCAAGCTATTATATTCCGCGGAATAAATCTACGGTTTATATCCTTAGCTGATAATATATTTATACTCCTCGTTCTCCTATTTGTCAAAAAGTCTAAATTGATTCGCAAGAATACAACAAAGTGAAGCATCTCGTGTTTCTCTCTTGACATCCTTAAAGTAGAGTAGTTTAATATTCACACTTCCAGGGATGGGAGATGATGCTTGAATGGAACACAGATGAATTTTCCCGCATAAAATTCATTTTAAATAATAGATATTTTTTTCAGCGATGAAGGAATCAGTCTTTTTAACAACATCTTTTTAGGATTATCAAGATGGAATTTTTGCCAGAAAAAGAAGAAGAATTAAATTTATTAGATTATTGGAAGGTGATTGTAAAGAGAAAAGGGATTCTTTTTATTTTTACCAGTGCAGTGATCCTGCTCTTTGGATTTTATACCTTCACTGTCAGCCCCAAATACAAAGCTACTGCTACATTGCTTATCGAGGACGAAACCTCAAAAATCATGAGCATTGAAGACGAATTTGGATACGGGCGCCGGATGTCAGATATGAGATTCTTCAATACTCAGCTCATACTTCTCGAGAGCGAATCTTTAGCAGAAAGAGTAGCCAGAAAGATGGATCTCTTATCCCGCCCTGAATTTGGTGAGGGAAGGAAGGAAAAAAAGGGCCTTTTGAATGTCATTAAAGATCTGGTCACCTTTAAATGGATAACACCGAAGAAAAATCTGAATGACGAAGACTCTGATGAATTCATTCTCTCAGATCCTTATCTTAATATAGTCGAGGACTTGAGGGGCAGCATCGATGTTTCCCCAGTAAGGGAAACAAAGGTCGTCAAACTCAGCTGCACTTTGTCTTATCCAGTTTTAGCCGCAGAGATAGTCAATACTTTAGCAGAGGAATTTATCACTTTTTCCATAGAAAAAAGATACGAAACAACTCAGCAGGCTTCAGATTTCCTGAGCGAGCAGATTGCAAATTTACGAAGAGATTTGGCCGCCAAGGAGCGTGAAATCCAGGGATACGGAAAAGAGAAAGAACTTTTCTATTTGAGCGATTCGGAGAGCATAGCGATCAGCAAGTTTGCAGATTTAAACGACGCCTACACTCAAGCTCAGATCGACCGCATCAAGAAAGAAGCGGTTTACCGGGAGCTGCGGAATTTAAACGTGGATTCCCTTCCTCCCTTTGTGAATAATCCTCTGATACAACAGCTTAAAACAGAGTACACGAAGATGAAGAACGAGTTTGAGGAGCAAAGTAAATTTTTCAAATCTGGCTATCCTAAGATGATTCAACTCGAGGCAAAATTGGATAGCATGAGAGATGAACTCAAGAGCGAGATTAGAAAGGCTGTTGACGCAGCTGAATCAGAATACCAGTCCGCTTTAAAAAACGAATCTTCTATTGAGAACCTGTTGGACAAACAAAAAGACAATGTTGTGAAAATGGATTCTAACACCATCTATTACAACAGCTTAAAGATTGAGGTGGAGAATAAGCGCAAGCTCCTCAATTCTCTTGTTGAGAGGCAGAATGAAACTCTGGTTTCAGCAAGATTGGAAGGCCTCAAAACGAGTTATGTCAGCATTATCGACAGAGCTAAGATTCCCGAAAAACCTGTCTCTCCGAAAAGGAAGCTGAATCTCATAATAGCATTCCTCATCGGGATTTTCGGAGGAACATTCCTCTGTTTTATCGTTGAAAATTTGGATAACACGATCAAAGGGCCTGAGGATATTGAGAGATTAGCTCATCTTCCTTCCCTGGGAGTGATTCCCTTTTTTTCCCCTAAAGCGAAGAAGAAAAAAACGAGGTATGGGTATTACTCTAGCTCCGAATATTCTCATGAAAAAGAAAATTCAGGAAGGAAAGAAACGGCTTCAGATACAGATAAGATTGAACTTGTCAATTACATGCATCCGAAGTTTACAGTCTCTGAGGATTACAGGACCGTAAGAACATCAATTTTGCTCTCCTATGCAGAAAGACCTCCCAAAATAATCGTTTTTTCCAGTGCTTTGCCGCAGGAAGGAAAAACGGCGACTGTGGCCAATACGGCTGTGAGCTTTTCTCAGCTACAGAAAAAAGTTCTGGTTGTGGATGCAGATTTAAGAAAGCCCAGGCTCCATCAGGTATTCAAGGTAAAGAATACGGGAGGTTTAACACGGTTTTTGACTGGAAAAGTGCCGCTCGAAGATATTGTTCACAGGACATCCATCGAAAATGTCTGGCTGATCACCACTGGACCCATCCCCCCTAATCCCTCCGAGCTTCTGAACTCAAATAAAATGAAAACGATGATAGAAGATCTGAAAGAAAATTATGATTTTATATTGATTGATACACCTCCTATCCTGGCTGTTGTGGATTCTCTGATAATCAGCTCCCTTTCAGACGGTGTGGTTTTGATTGTCCAGCCTGAAAAAACGGGGCGCGAGCCTTTTTTAAAAGCGGTCGAAGAGCTGAAACAGGCCAATGCGAAGATTATAGGGGTGCTGCATAATCAGGCTAAATTGAAGAGTCATTACTATTATAATTACAGATATATTTATCGGAACTACTACGGGGATACAACAGAAGACAGGCACAGATAACAGCTTGGCGCATTAAAATCTAAGTGTTTATTTCATCTGGATATTAAGCTTATATTAAGGATCTTAATGATCCTTATCGATGTTCTCCATGAGCACATACGCATTCATCATAAAGCTGCAGGAAGGACAATGAAGAAGAAGACCAAGAGAATCAGGAACAGGGAATCCAAAAAGGAAGGTAAGTTTCTGCCCAAGCGAGATGATCTGTGCAAAAAGATTATCGAGTATGGGATTTTAGGGCTGCTTGTCTTTTCTCCGCTCCCAGCAGCATCAGTGCATGAGTGGTCAATACTGGTGCTCCAATCGACAGTTCTGGTGATGATGGCCGCTTATGTCCTGATGAGGGAGAAACCGGAAAATAACAGGCTACTTCTTCATTCATTGAAATGGCCCCGATACTTGTTTTATGGCTTCTTTGCTTTTCTCCTGATCCAGATCTTACCTCTGCCCAAATTTCTAGTGGGATTCCTTTCTCCCAGCACTTATTCTTTTCAGAAGCTTTTCTCAACCCATTTTTCAAATATTAAGTTCATGAGCATCTCTTTAATCCCTTCTCACACCTTAAAGGAAGGACTTGAACTCCTCGCCTATTTTCTTCTGGGTTTCCTTATTATCAAGACTGTAACGCAGCAAAAACAGATAAAGAGAATATTTTATACTCTGGTTGCAGTGGGAATTTTTGAGGCGCTTTATGGATTCTACGAACTTTTCAATAAGAACCCTCGAATTCTGTTCTATAAAAAAATCTACGGATTGGATTCTGTAACCGGGACTTTTGTCAATCGAAACCACTTTTCCGGATATCTCGAGATGATCATCCCCTTAACCATTGGATTGGTATTAGCCCATATTGACTTCTTTTCATTAGCTGACCTGAAATGGAGGGAAAGAGTCCTTAGTCTCTCGAAGAAAAGATTCTATACCAGCCTGCTTCTCTCCTTTGGCATCATAATTATGTCTCTGGCCATCATCTTTTCCAAATCCCGTTCAGGCGTTTTTCTTCTGGTCTTTACATTTATCCTGTTTTCTGGTTCGAATGTCATTCATCTGGGCAGGGAAAGACATCATCGAAAAAGGGCAAAAACTTTCTTTAAAGTTCTATTCTCGATAGTCATTCTTTTTGCTCTTTACACCGGAATAGATGCCGTTGTGGAGAGATTCGCGCTGGATAAAGTCTTACATGAAAACAGACCGCTTTATTGGAGCAACACCACCCAGATTGTCGGAAATTATCCATTTTTTGGTTCGGGTCTCGGCACTTTTGCCTCTGTATATCCCGCTTATGAGAAGGCCTTGACTTCCGCCCACCTCTCCCATGCCCATAATGATTTCCTGGAGTACCTTTCAGAACTCGGGACAGTAGGGCTGCTTTTTCTTCTGGGAGGTATTCTTTTTATGCTGATCAATTCTGTTCTCATCTGGCGACTGAGGAGGCGCCCTGAAGTCAGAGGACTCGCTCTGGGGGGAATTATCGCCGTGATTTGTATCCTTATTCACAGTATTACCGATTTTAACCTGCACATTCCGGCAAATATGCTGCTGTTCACAGTTGTCCTGGCCGTTACTCTAGTGACCGCATTCTATAAGAGAAGCGATGCAATCCAGGTGGACGAGCCGATAAAAGCAAGGACTTCGCTCAGGAGTATGAGCCACCTTAAAAAAGCGCTAGTCCTGGCCGGCGTTACTGCTATTTTCATCATTGATCTCGCTATTTATTGGAATCAGCATTTATGGTATCGGCAACAGAGAACAGAAGAAGTTGATAAAAAAATCAGAATTCTTGAAAAAGCAAACACATTTTATTCTCTCAATGATCTCGTCTACTACGAATTAGGCAAGGCCTATTTTGATCAGGGAATCCAGACCCTTGAGGAAGACTATGGAGTCGGTACCTACTATCTCCAAAAATCCACTCAGAATTTCGAGCATTCCTTAAGACTCAATCCGACTTCCCGATTCTGTCATTTTTATTATGCGCAATCACTTTTCTATATGAGTTATCTTGATCCTTCCCTCAATGAAAACTTTTATGAAATGTACAAGAAAGCCGCGCTTCTTGCCGGCCATAACAGCCAAATTTTTTATGAAGTTGGAAAAGTATTTCTATCTCAATGGCCAAAACTCAGTGAGGAGAACAAGAAATTCACCATAGACACTTTGAAAAAAATAATAAGCGGAGCAGATAGAACAAAACTTCGGACTATCATGAATATCTGGGAAATGAGTATAAAGGATTACCAAATCATGCAGGAAATCCTGCCTGAAGACACACAGATTTACCGAATGTATGCCGAATTTCTGGGTGAGAAGTCGCTCTCTCTGGAGGAGAGACAAAAAGCTCTGGCTAAAGCCGAATATTTGGAATTCGAGAAAGCAAAAAGTGATTATAAATCAGGAGAGAACGAGCTGATGTATTTACGGGTGAGGAAAGCATCCAAATATTTCAGATCCTGTTTAAACAGGCTCGAAAAAATCAATTTTTTCCAAAGCTTAACCGCGAGCAAACCAATCCAGCCCTCAGAATTCAATCAGTTGAAAAAGCAGGCCTGTTTGAAACTGGCAAAGTGTCATCTTAATGAAGGAGGAGAATTGAATGATGTCGAGGCCGTCTTACGTACATATCTTGAATTGGAAGAAAGCACAGCCAGTGTAGGAGAGCTTGAATCTTACCTCAGACGTTTAACATTAATAGGAACAAAATTAGAAGATAGCCTTGACAATCTGGAACGCCTATCCTTCCATATTCTTCTCTTTTTCAACCAGAGTCGATACGGAGACATCATCAATGTGGGAAATCTCCTTCAGAAAAGTTACATCATAGTTCCTGAAGCCATGAAAGATGACTATCTGGAAGTTCTTCAAGTCGTCGGTGATTCCTATCAAAAACTCGATGCTTTATATGATGCCGCCCATTTTTACAATACAGCTCTAGATGTCAATCCAGAGAATCTCAATGCCCTTCTGAATCTCCGTCTGTGTTATGAGCGGATGAACAAAGAGGAAGAGATACAAAATATAAATGACCGGATCGAGAATCTTCTGACTCCGAGACAGATAGGGCTGAATAATTATCTCATCAATAAGGGGCGAAGGTTCTCACAACGGATGAATCTTGATGACAGAAAAATAACATTAAGATTACATTTCAAAAACACAAGCGAAGAGGTCATTCCTTTGATAGCAGTATTTTTCAACGGGAGAGTGGTCTGGGAAGATTATCTGGTGAATGAAACAATCTCGATTCCATTGGAACCGAAGATAGGGGAAAATCTAATCATGGTTTCCCCAGTGAACAGCTCAATACATATCAGTGACATAAAGTTTGAGACGGAATGATAAGAAGAGCAGAAAAGTGAAGTGGTCGGAGAGCTCAAGACAAAGAGAAAACGAAGAAGAGTCAGGCTATTGAAATGCTCAATGAGGTAAAATTTTAAAAAATATGCGCGGTTACATGAAAAAAAGAAGTTTTTTCTTGACAATCTATTTTGAGACTCATATCATTAACGAGGTTTTTGAGGGAGGGGGAAATGATAAGACTGGTAAGGTCAAAATTTCTAGCGATTACGATTATTTTATCTTCTATCCTTTTTTATAGCCCGCACTCTTTGGTGGGTCAGAGTCCAAGAACCGGAAATCTCATAGGATATATCTATGACGAAGATGGCACGACTCCTGTTGAGAGTGCAGTTATTATCATCAGGAATATTTCAGACGATTCTATTCAAGAAAGTAATGAATCCAATAAGCTTGGAGCCGTTAAAATCGAGCACATCGAAGAAGGGTTGTACGTCCTGGGGATCTGGACAAAAGATGGCGGTTATAACATCAAGAATATCGTCGGGATTAAAGCCAATGAAACAGTAGAAATTTCTTTTGCTCTCGAAGCATCGACTCAGGAAAAAACTGCTCAAAAAAAAGAGGCTGAAAAAAAAGATGCAAAACACCCCCGAGGAAAATGGTACTATCCAGAAGTCATGGGCGAATGCGATGAAGGGTATCGGTGGAATCCAAAGACATTGAGATGTGAATGGGCAAAAAAGGGCATTGGAGATTTCTTCGGATCACCTCAGGGTATCGCCACTGTCCTTGCTGCCACTTTTATTGGAGGCTACGGCATTATTAAATTAACAGAAAAAGAGGCAGAAGCTTCACCATTCAAGTAACTCACTCTTCAGCCCAGCAACCTTCTTTTTGACATCCTCAACTCCAGATTTTTTTGACGATATGCACTTGTATCCATAATGATATTTTTGCTCTGCTGTCCAAAATCAGTGACTCGAACTGTCTTCAGGAAAGAATTTTGTTTCCAAAATAGCCAGTTTATCCAAAGCCTGTGACTGATTATATCTTTTTCGACTTGCAAATGGTTCAAACTGAATTCCGACTTGATAGTTATAATCACCAAAAGGATTGAAAAATGACCACTTTATCCGTCCTGTTAGGTTTAAATAAGACTCCTCTTCTGGAATATAAATCTGCATTAAAATTTTTTTTATGGACTTAATAAATCTTCTGCTCAAAAACTGAATCCCTCCACGGCTGATATCGACCACAGGACAAAATTCCTCACTATATACAATCGAAGAAAAAAAGAAAAACTTCTGAAAATAGGTCACTTTTGCGCCGGGAACTTTAAAACGGATGAATCTCCTTCTTTCTTTCCCGTTATGTCCCTTAAGATTTCCCATTGTGCAATTCTCATCCCATTATATCTAAAATCAAAATTAAATCATTAAAAATCCTGATTAATCTAGTCTTTGTCTTTCTGATTGTCTTTTTTGAAATCCATCACTGCTGTCCCAAATAATTTGTATGCCCAAGGGAACCATCAGCATAAAATTATCTATTATGAAGATGAAGTTAGCCTGGCCTCTCTGATAAGACACAGGCTATCAACTAATAAACATCAACAGAATCCCATTGGATTTATGTTGACAAGTTATTTAAGAAGAAAATAAGATTGAGCAAGAGATGTTTGAAGGGAGGAAATAATGGAGGGAAAATATGATCCTGCTCGTATTCTGAGAAACACTTGGCAACGATTTTCAAAACAAGATGAGTGTAAAGAGAGCGAAGCTCAAGATTTTCAGGTGTATATCGAGATAAAGCAAAGCAAGAAAGACATGTATATCATCGGCGGCTATAAGAGTGACTGTTTCCTCCTGAAGTATTCACTCAGACGGTCCTCTTCAACGATCACGGCTCCAAAAAATTTGTTTAGGGACAAAGACAAGCTAGGCGAAGTCCAGATTCTATATAAGAAAAAAGAAATACAACATTATCAAGACTACGATGAATTCTGGGATGATATAACTGCGGAGTGACCGGGGTTGCCGGAAAACCAACAAAAAACACCTTGAATCCATTTTTCTTCTTCCATTTTCCCCTTTTTAACGACAGTATCAAAGTCAATCATTCAAAATGAAAAAAAGACTCATATTCCGAAGTACAGGAATGTCAGACCTTCTTTTAGCAAAGTACGGTAGTGAGTAAATCATTTGACCCTGAATCTGCATTCAATCCTGATCTGAAAGACTGGCTGGATTCTGACATCACATTTTTGGCGTCAGATAATCCACTGAAACATGATTTTTTCTTTTACTCTTTTCTTCAGAGATCCTGCGCAGTATTCTCTTGATCTGAGCCACATTCGCGCAGAGAATAGCGAACATGGCAAAGATCCCGACCGTGACAAAGATAATGGCTGCGATAATAATTATGGAGAAAATGGTGACGTTTTCGGTGAGTCCGCTCATTTGAAACCTCCGTTTATCCCTCAACACATTTAGTCGCTATAAATCACAGAAAATGATGAGCGCCTTGGGGATTCTGCGGCACTTTTCCGATTCAGGCCTGCTCGATCGACTAATTAATAAGGAATATCAAGGAGGAGCTGGAAAAGTATCTTTTCGGCTGTGCTCCGCAAGGAAGCGGTTCATTCTCATAGAATCCAAATTTTTTATCTATTATAAGCTATAATGCTAGGTAAGTGCTGAGAAAAATGGGGAAAATCAATCTGAAGACACAAAGTAAATTCCTGCCCGTATCCATTTCTCTCATTTTGCTTTATTCGGCAATGATAATCTTCCCTCCTCTGCCATCCCATGCCCAGGAAGCACAGGATAAAAAAATATTTCATAACGTCTCAGTCAGCGCTATCTCCATTGCGGTCACAGTCCAGGATAGGAAAGGGAGGTACATCAACGACCTCACCGAAGAGGATTTTACTATCTATGAGAATGAGGAAAAGAAGGATATAACCTACTTCAGCCACGCTTTTGACTCGCCTCTGAGTTTGACGATCCTCCTCGATGTCAGCGGGAGCATGGCTCTTCAAGACAAGCTGAAAGAAAGCAAGGACGCGCTCCGCTACCTGATGACATTTCTCCTGGGTCCTGATGATGAATTCTCCTTGCTGATCTTTGCCGACGGAGAGGTGGAAGTCGCAGTGAAATTTTCCCATAACAAGAATGATTTTTTAGCCATCCTGGAGAGGACCGAAGCTTATGGCCAGACTGCCTTGAACGACGCGGTGGCTGTGTCTCCGGAATTTGCGAACAGAGGAAGCAAGGAAAAACGAGCCCTTCTCATGATCACGGACGGGATCGAGAATGACAGCCAGTATTCTCCTGATCAGGCCGTTGAAATCGCCAGGAGGGTGGATGTTCCCATATACACCATCGGGTATAAGATTCCTTTAAGCGAGCAGTATTTGCGGAAGTATAAACATTCTCCCGGAATAACCTCAACCGGCATCGTTGAGTCTCTGGAAAGATTCTCCGAAGCGACAGGAGGAAAGGCATTTTTCATCAATGAAGCTGAAGAACTGAAAAACGCTTTAAGAAAGATAAAAAGCGAACTCAGCCATCAGTATATTATCGGATATACCTCTTACAGAAGCCCGGAAAGCGAGTACCGGAAGATCAATGTTGTCACTTCGAAAAAAAAGTACAGAGTGAGAACAAGGGAAGGATATTACAGCGGCGAAAAGAGAGACCTTCAATGACAGTGTCTATCAACTCATAACTGAGCGGAAAAGTCCAAAAAATGACAGCCATTCGTTCTAGATTGAATTCGGAGCTGAAAATATCCTATAATGACGTTTATGGGCGTGTGGGTTTGTGCTATGATGGGAGGTGATCAAAAAGCCGAAAAAACAAAATTAACCAAAGGCTTATTATTCAAGGGAAGAAAAAGGAGGAAAATATGAACAAAAACAAAATCGCATTTCTCGCAGGGGCTGTGATCCTTATAGGTCTGTTGGCAACCACGGGCTGCGCTACAAAAAAATATGTGCTGGGAGAGGTAGCTGATCTGGATAAGAAAGTGGAGGGGATGGAAACCACGATTGAGGAGAACCAGAAAAGAATCAAGGAACACGATGAACGACTTTCCAGCCTCGGCTCGCTCATTACTCAACAAGAGTCCGAAATGAGCACCAAAGCATCCGAACTCGACAGCAAAATCAGCGAAGTGAAAAAATTCGCTCAGGGAACGCTTATCTACCAGGAAATCCTCAATAATGATCAGGTCAAGTTTGAATTCGACAAGTGGGATCTTACTGAGGAAGCCATGCAAGCATTGGATATGTTTGTGGAAACGCTGATCGCTATGGACAAAGGTCTATATCTCACCATTCAGGGACATACTGACAACACAGGACCGGAAGCCTGGAACCTGCTTCTCGGGAAGAGAAGAGCGGATGCAGTGATGGAGTACTTTTTCAAAAAATATCACATCCCTCTCCACAGAATGGAAGTCATCAGTTTTGGCAGCAGCGACCCCATAGCTGATAATTCAACTCGTGAGGGGAGAGCCCAGAACAGACGCGTTGTGATCCTGGTCTACGAATAATCAACTGCCTAAAAATTCATTAAGATCTTATTTCAGCAAAAAGAGGGCTATTCAAGATATTTCTGAAGTTCTGGCTCGTTTAAAAACTAGACCGATTACACAGGATAACCGCGAATGAAATATGCAAACAGGCTGGCTTAAAACCGAAATTCTAAAATCTCATCTCTCGTTTTTCAACAATAATCGATACAATCAATATAATTGACTATTTGATCTTGAATTGATATTCTTTTGCCAAATAAGCGAAGGAACCACAGCATATGAAATGCCCGAAGTGTCAGGCTGAAAACCCGGACGACACCCTTTTCTGCGGGAAGTGCGGGACGAAATTCGAGGCCGAAGAGGAAGTCTCGCCCTCTTTCACCAAGACCGCCGAAACTCCCACCGAAGAACTCACCCGCGGCAGCGTCATCGCAGACAGGTACGAGATCATCGAAGAGCTGGGCAAAGGCGGCATGGGCAAAGTCTTCAGGGTCGAAGACAAGAAGATCAAGGAAGAGATTGCACTCAAACTCATCAAACCTGAGATCGCCGCCGATAAAAAGACCATTGAGCGTTTCAGCAACGAGCTGAAATTCGCACGGAAGATCGCTCACAGGAACGTATGCAAGATGTACGACCTCGGGGAAGAGGCAGGGACCTACTACATCACCATGGAGTACGTCCCCGGCGAGGACCTCAAGAGTTTCATCAGACGATCGCGCCAGCTCACCATAGGAACAGCGATTTCTCTGGCCAAGCAGGTGAGCGAGGGGCTTTCAGAAGCCCACCGTCTGGGCGTCGTCCACAGAG
>Ga0209636_10002667_pt1 | contig 18223 bp, 26 predicted proteins | sample DeeMarSWOR152_54_FD_187464 | JGI IMG/M metagenome (GOLD analysis project Ga0209636, IMG submission 187464) | Marine sediment microbial communities from White Oak River estuary, North Carolina - WOR-1-52-54 (SPAdes) (version 2) | ecosystem: Environmental > Aquatic > Marine > Intertidal zone >... | reverse complement strand
CCTTAATCAACTCATCCTCTCTTTTGGGGCTTTCTCCCATCCTTCCCCTTCGATCTTTGTCCCAACAGATAGTTCTTAATGGCCGCACGGACCGTATCAGCAGCTAATACAGAGCAGTGAATGTCCGCATCGGGCAACCCGCCAAGTACCTCCAATACACGAGTATATCTGATCTTGGATGCTTCTTTGATCTCCTTCCCCGTGACCATATCCGTCACCACGCTTCCGCAGGCGATGGTCGTTCCGCACCCGTCCGTCATGAATGTGGCGTCGGCAATCCTCGTTCCATTTATCCTGAGATAGATGTACATGGTATCCCCGCATGGCCCTTTGACCTTTCCGAAACCATCGGCGTCTTTTATGCCTCCCGCATTTCTGGGGTGGAGAAAATGGTCGATTACCTTTTCCGAGTAGATCCTTCTGGCATCATCCAGAATCGCCCTCTGTATGTCGTTGGCAACTTGGTCGAAATCCTTACGCATGGGATTAAACAATCTTTCACGCTATACCATTATGAAAGAAGCTTCAAGTATTTAGTCTACCTTCTAACCATTAATGTACCGCACTTAGGACAGTTCCGCTGGTTGCAGGGAAATCCCGCTTGATGAGCAACAGTAGTTCCACAGCTGGGACATAAGCATTCTCCCGCAGGTCCTGCGCCGGGTCTCGTTCCTCCCATTCTACCCGCCCCTCTGGCTGCTCCCCTTCCAACGCCTCTCCCTGTACCAGGACCACTTCCCCACGGAGGACCAGTTCCATCTCCCCTTGGCATGCGGATCACCCCCTCTTGATTTATTTTGCATGGATTCCAATCGGGAAAGGGAGGGATGGACAGCCTCCTCAATTCCCGATGGAATTTACCACCACCATCTCCTGAAGCCGAAACCCAGGCCCCGTCCGCCTCCGAAAGCGCGTCCGCGACCTCCCCCGTATGGTATACCCCCACGTCCGACCCCGAAGATGGGCCCATAAAATGAACGTCCATAGAGAGGGGGAGCGTAAGCGCCGCCGTAATAAGGGCTAAATGGTGATGAGTACGGAAAGGAGCCCATACCGTAGCCGTAAGGGCCGTATGGCCCCATGGGCATGGCGCAAAATCCCCTTCCTCCACCAGTCATCGGCCCCATTCCCATTGGTCCCGTTCCGTCGAATCCTGGCATGACTATTCCCTCCTTCCTGATAAAATATTCCCATTCAGGATCGTTATTTCTGGGCCTTCTTCTCCTTCTTTTCGGTTTTTTCGATCTCCTCGATCCTGCTGCTGATCTGCTCCAGTTGCCGCGCCAGCATCTGGGCCTGATCCTTCAGGAACTGGAGCTCCTGATCCGGGTCCATCGGATAACCCATCGTGCCCGGAGGTGTGGGCCCTGCTCCCATTGGATATTGGCCCATTGGGGCACCCCCAGGGGCCATCGGAAATTGTCTCCCCTGCCAGGCGGCAGCCATCTGGGGAGTCGGCCACTGCCCGGTCATCAGATAACTGGCCGCCGGCCCCATACCAGTTGGGCTCACTTCGAGCCATCCAGGGCTATACCCAAACCTCATCCATCCCGGAAGCCCCGTTGCGTAATACATATACCTGTGGCGATATCCCATTGTGAACCTCCTATTTCTTGAGTTCCTCGAGCCTTTTATTTACCTCGTTCAGCTGGTCCTGCAATACCTGGGCTTGATCCTCCAGCATCCGTATCTCATCTTCCTTCATCATTGGGCCCCACGGGTACCCATACCCATACGGGAACATTCCCCCGTACGCGAAGGGAGGATACCGATAAGGAATTCCCCAAAACCAACCCCAAGGTTCCATTCCGTATGGCATAAAAACCACCCCTTTCATCATTTGATATCTCTATTTAATTGACGTTCAATGAATTGTCCCCCCTGCCTCTCCTAATCTTCCTTTTCACTTAAATCCTTGATCCGCTGCTCGATCTGTTTCAATTGGTCCTGTAGGAGCTTGGTTTGATCCTTCAACATCTGAATCTCTTGCTCCTTGTTCATGGGCTGAGGTGGAGCCGGAGCTGGGCCCATCATCCCCATACCTCTTCCCATTCCCATGCCGCGTCCCATACCCATTCCTCTCCCCATACCCATTCCTCTCCCCATGCCCATGCCTCTTCCACCGCCACCACCCATTCCCATACCTTGCCCCATCCCCGGTCCAAAACCAGGTGCACCCGGCCCTGCTCCCGGCTGCCCTCCCATCCCGAAATGGGCCTGGACAGAAGGACCGGAGACTTCCTGGAGCTGCCCACTCTTAAACATCTGAATGGCTTCCCGAACGGTTCCCATGGCGCCCACCAAGACTTTTATCCCCGCTGCCCCAAGGGTGGTCGATGCATTGGGCCCCACGTTGCCCGTAATCACCGCCTCCGCACCCTGATTGGCAACAAACTGGGCCGACTGAATCCCAGCCCCACCCGCTGCCATCACGTTTTCGTTTTCGGTGGCCTCGAATTGGAGCGAATCGGGGTCGACAAAGACAAAATACTGGCACCGGCCGAATCTGGGGTCTATGGGTGAATCCAAATCCGGGCCCGAGGATGTCACAACGATCTTCATAACGTCCTCCTTTCTCAAGATTTATTCCTTTTCCAGCTCCGCAATTCGGCTATTGATCTGGTCGATCTGCTGCTTTATGGAGTCAGCCTGGCTCTTTAACCACTCCTTCTCCCCTTCCGGAGTCATGGGGGATCCATAAGGGCTTCCCCATGGGCTCGGTGTGTACGGATATCCCGCGGGATATCCATAAGGGTAAATAGGGCTGTAGGAGGGGGAGCCCATTCCCCAACCATAGGGATACGTCCCAATGTCATACGCGTAGGGCATCCCATGCGGATAAGGAGCCCCCCAGAAGGGTGCATACGCCCAACATCTGGGGAGTCCCCCTCTTCCCAGGCCCACGTATGGCCAAGGTGGAGACCAGCCCCGAAATCCAAACCCTTTCCCAAACGGCATGGCTAAACCTCCTTTTGCGTGATTCCCGGTTATGGTTTTCCCATGTATCGGGTTAAAACACCCTCATTTGCATCTTTTGAAGCTCCCCCCTCTTGAGCCTCTCCAGGGCATCCTTAACGCTGACGCTGCCCGACACCAGGAAGATATCGATACCCATGGCCTTCAAGACTTCGTAAGCCTTCGGGCCCACCTGACCCGAGATAACGGCATCCACATGCGCATCGATGAGATCCGTTGCCACGGCCACACCGGCCCCCGTCGCCTCTTCCGCATGCCGGTTTTCAACGGCACTGAATGCCAGTGATGCGGTATCCACGACTAAAAACCAGGGACAGCGCCCAAAGCGATTATCCACCTGCGCATTCAAATCCTTCCCCGCAGCTGAGATCCCGACCTTCATTGCTCTCCTCAATGTCCGCGGTGCTCCTCGCAAGGGTACACTCCGCTAATTTGACCCTTGAGATACGCCGTTACCACGTTTTCCACCTTTCCCATGGCCCCCGTGGCAACCTCGATTCCGAATTGGTTGAACATATCGATGGCCCTGGGCCCCATCCCCCCCGCGATCATAACGTGAACCCCCCTGGTATTGATGAAATGGGGAATTACTCCGGGTTGATGCTGGTTGTAGTACGGATTGGCTATAACCTCGGTCTTGACGATATCGTCGCCCTCGACATCTACCAAGGTGTAGTAGGGGCATCTCCCGAAGTGGGCGCTCATCTGCCCATCAAGGCCCATACCATCGTCGCACGCCAAAGCGATCCTTTTCATCGGTACTCCTCCTCTTCTCCTCAAAATTGACTTTGAGCACTCTGCGCCACGTACGCCGGCTTGTTTTCCACATACTCCCTACACCGCTGCGCGATCTCTCGTAACGCCTTGGTGGCCTCTGAGTCCGGATATGACATCACATAGGGCATCCCACGATCACAATTTTGGACCATCTCCGGATCGATGGGAATCCTGCCTAAAAACGGGACATTGAGCTCCCTCGCTGCCCTCTCCCCTCCCCCGATTTTAAAGAGGGGAATATCCTTTCCACAGTGGGGGCACTTCATCCCGCTCATGTTTTCCACGATTCCCAGTACGGGGATCTTCATAATCCTGCTGAATGTGACCGCCTTTCTGGAATCCAGCAATGCAACGTCCTGGGGAGTGGTCACGACAATTGATCCATCCACATCCTTGATCAGGTGCGCAACGCTTAACGGTTCATCCCCAGTTCCGGGCGGAAGATCAACGATGAAGAAATCCAACGGCCCCCACTCCACCTCGCTGATGAACTGGGATATGGCACTGTGTTTCAGTGGTCCTCTCCACACCACGGGGTTATCCCGATTCCCTATTAAATAGGCCATGGAAATGATGTGCAGGTTCGGCAATACCTCGATGGGCCTCAAACCTCCTCTCGGTCCACCGAGGGGTTTCAATTCCACCCCCAGCATCTTGGGGACATCAGGCCCGTGGATATCGGCATCGAGAAGGCCTACCCTCAAGCCTTCCTTCGCCAGGATAACGCCGAGATTGACGGCGACAGTGGTCTTTCCAACCCCTCCTTTACCGCTCATAACCATGAATTTGTGCCGAATTCCTCCCAGCCTCTTTTCCAATCTCTCCCTTTCATGGGCCTCTCGCTCTTCAGGGCTGCACGTGCTGGATTTATCGCAGGTTCCACAAGAAGACTCTACATTACAGGTTTCCTTCTCCTGACTCATGATCATCCTTCCTTTCCCCAAAGAATTCACCAGGCGGGACGCCCCGATCTGGCTCACCGAACCACCGGCCGCGTCCCCCACAAAACCGTTTCCCCTTCCGTCGGCAATCGGTACGAGGCCGAAGCCTTCCCTTCACAAAGAACTGTAACGCCGTCTCCGCATCCCCCACGATATCGGGAACAACGGATATGCCACGGCTGACCAGCTGTCGGTAACAGAACCCGTCAATCCCCCCGCAGATAACGGCATCCACGTTCGATGTCGATAGGTGATTGATGAGATGGGGAATGCTTAACCCACCGGTGTAGAGCCTCTCCCGAGAAACGATCTTTCCTCCTTCGGCGGTGACCAGAACCATCTCGGGGGAGTAGCCAAATCGCGGTGAAACAAACGGCCCGAAAAGGGATATGGCGATCTTCATCATTAATCAGTATCGCAAAGGGCGTGCCAATACCCCTCTTCCTTCTGGATGAAGAAAAAAAATAATGATTTCAGATGGTTATGCGATTATGGAGAGGGAAGGGATCCGGTGAGTACTGTAGTAGTAATGCAACAGTTGCGAAAGGAATGTTGCACTTATGTAACTATTCCGTACCTCTTTATCTTTCGCCACAAGGTGCTCCGATTGATTCCCAACTCCCGTGCGGTGCGGAGGCGATTCCCTCTATTCCTCTCCAGCGCCTTACGAATCGCATCCGCTTCCGCCGTCTGAAGGGGTTTTTCGAACTCCTTCTCCCCGTCCTTCGACGATTCGGCAAGTTCGAGAGGGAGGTGTCGAAGCTCAATCATCTCACCTTTACACATAACAAAGGCGTGTTCGATAATGTTCTCAAGTTCCCTCACGTTGCCTGGAAAATCATATCTCATCAGGAAGCTGATCACCTCATGAGAGACACCCGAAATGTTCTTGCCCATCTTGAGGTTGAACTTCTCCACGAAGTGTTCAACCAGAAGGGAAATATCCTCCCTTCGACGCGAGAGGGGCGGAAGGTCGATCTTCATCACGTTGAGCCGATAGTAGAGGTCATCCCTGAATCGTCCTGATCGAACCAATGTGACGAGATCCTTGTTGGTTGCGGCCACCACCCGTACATCGACCTTCACGGTGCTCGTTCCCCCTAGCGGCTCGTATTCCTTATCCTGAAGCACTCGGAGCAGTTTGACCTGGAGCGCAGGAGACATATCACCGATTTCGTCGAGGAATATCGTTCCCCCATTGGCCAGCGTGAACCTCCCGGGCTTATCCTTCTTGGCATCCGTAAAGGCCCCCTTGATATATCCAAATAACTCGGACTCCAACAGGTTGTCGGGCAGGGCCCCGCAATTCACCTTGACAAAAGGCTTGTGCTTTCTCGGGCTCAGGTTATGGATGGCATTGGCAAACAGCTCCTTTCCCGAGCCGCTCGGTCCCTGGATGAGTACGGTGCTGTCGCTTTCGGCGATATCCGGAAGGATTTGAAAGATCTCCTGGATGGTGTGATTCTTGCTGACGATATCCTGGAATGTATATTGCTGCCGCAGCTCCTTTCTCAGTTCCTCAATGGCCGAGAGGTCCCTGAATGTCTCAACCCCTCCTATTATCCTCCCCTTTTCGTCTCGCAAGACCGCGGTGCTGATACTGATGGGGATCTCCTTGCCGTCCTTGTTTATGATGTTTATGGGCAGATTGATGATTTCCTTTCCCGTATTGACCGTCTGCTTCAGGGCACAGTTGGTTTGGCAGATATTGGCCCTGAAGATATCGAAGCAGTTATGCCCTAAGGCCTCTTCCTTGGTAAAGCCGGTGATCTCCTCCGCGGCCCTGTTGAAGAAGGTAATCTCCCCCCTCTCGTTGATGGTGAATACGCCGTCTGCTACACTGTCGAGGATTACGTTAAAAAAATGATCCTGCCCGCTTTTCTTCATCGATATCATGCCTTCAAATAACAGGCTAACATTTCATTATAAATCCATCCAACCAACTAACGCAATGGCCGGTCGTTTAAACTGCTTCATACACACTCAAGAAATGGAAGGAAATTCTCAAACAATTCCCACTGTTGAACGGAAGGGGAAATATGAGCCGAAGTGAGTCTTTCGATCACTTGTTCGGACAGTGGAATGTGGGGATTGTGTATTGTATTATATGAGCTCTATGAAAGCCCTTCTTTACTGACACGGTAACGATTCCATGACACAGAGAGAAGACAGAAAAACACTGGAGGGTAGAAGGAATCAATTGGCCAACGAGATTGATCGATTGAAAGATGAACTAAAACAACGCGAGGCACAGCTGCCGGCGCATTCGATCCGCCCTCATCAGATTCTGGCCATTGAAGAACTAGAGGAGAAAATCAAACGGAAACAAGAGCAGCTTCGGTCTGTCGAAAAGAAACTCTCTAAGCCTCAGCATTCTCTTCGCGGAAGTCGCATCCCTCCCGGTTCACCAGATTAGTCCTTCCCATAGATATCTTGTCTGACGATTCTCTGGGCCAGCCTCATCAGTTTGCTTCGGCATTCCTGCAGCTCGCCATGCAAATGCGTGTTTTCGGCCTTCAGTTGCTCATATTTGCGACTGAACTCCTCAAGATACTCTATAAAGCCCTGCCCATCATTGCCCTTGATAGGCTTCTTGGGAGGAACCGCATACTTGGCGGGCCATTTGTCCGTTGCCTTGACTTTTCCCTTCTTCTTCAGCGTATTCAACGAAGCTATAACCGTCTCATGATTCATATGTAATTCCCCGGTAATCTCCTCCACCGTGCACATGGGCCTTTTCGTCACAAAGCCCAGAATCTTCTCCTTCGTTTTCATTGCCCCTCCTTGCCGATTGGCTACCCACTTGCGGAATTACCAACAAAACCTTTTCGCCTTTGTTAGGCGTTCGTGCGGATGAGCTGTTGACAACCTTCTTTACGCCCTTCGATTTCAATTGGTCGTGCCGTAGGCTTTCCTTCCCTGAGGAGTCTCGGCCCAGAGGTCATAGGATTGAGCTATCTTCTCATCGAAGAGAACTTCTGTAGCGTGAGTATCCCCGCCGACAAAAACCGAAATGCTCTGCAAACAGTTTATTTCTCCTCCTGTTCAATGATCATTCCTAGCCCCTCCCGTACACTTCCGGCCATTTTGTGGTATCTCAGGCCTCTGCCCCTGAGTGCTCCCTCCATGTTTTCACCGAATTTGCCGCCTATCACAATATCGACTCCCTTGTCCGCCAACATCTTGGCCACCCCAAAGCCGGCGCCGCCACCACCCCGGCTGAAGGGATTGGAGATCACTTCCAAGAGCTCGGCGGTCTCATCATAGAGCAGGTAGAACCGTGCCCTACCAGGTCTGGGGCTGATCTCGGCCTCCTCATCTCTACCAACTGACGCAATGGCAATTTTCACGGCTTTCCTCCTCGCATGAACCGACCCACCACGTGCCCGTTTACGATGGAAAAAAGCACCATATAAAGGGAGAGGGTAATGGTAAACGGCCACCCGAAGTAGTAGACCATCATGGGAACGAGGGGGATTTTGGTGGCCCGGTTGTAGAGAAAGGCGGCGATCAGGGAATTCTTCATCCCCGTTTCCCTCAAGTCGGCAAGAAGAGGGTACCACATATAGATGGGCCCTGCCGAAACAATGCCGCCTGAAATGGCCAAAAGCCACCCCCTGAGTCCGGAACCCTTGCCAAGATTCCGTATAATCCCCTTGGCCTCAAACAAGAGATTCGTTAGAAACATGATCCCGAAGACCAGCATGAGAATGGGGAATATCCTCAGGATTAATTTCCCCAGTACGGGAAGGGCATTGCGAATCAGGTCAAACTCAATAATCCCCACGATGGCGTATACAGCGACAACTAAGAAAAGAAACAACCAGCTGCCTCCAACTTTGCCGGCAATTCTGCTCATCATCTCCACCCAAGGGTCAAGACGGTAATTACGGCAATGATTACGGCTGTAATAAAACTGATGACATTTCGGGCGAGGGCGAACCTCCTTCCCAGCATGAGCGCCTCTGCAGGAAGCTGGATAATCCCGACCGTTACCCAGGCGACGATGAAGGCAGTTATAGCGACCATGCTGACGCCCTGGAGCCTCAGCTCGCCGCCGATGATATAGCTTGTGACGGGATTACCACCGGCGATGCTCCCCACGGCTGCACCGATCAAAGGATCGATGATCCGATTCCCCGTAAAGATCTCGCCATACAGACCCTCGGGGACCAGGGTAAATGCCAGGGAAAGAAGCATCAATACGCCCAGTAAGATCGGGAGGCTTCTCGTAAAACTTCGAACGGTCTTGACAAATGCCTCTTTCTGCTGCCCTGAGTTAGGTATCCTCATGGCGCTTCACACCTGCAGTGCCCTGAGATATGAATATGATGTCGGGAAAATCCCACACTCTGTGTCCCTACTCCCTTTTCTCAAAAAGGGTGTAGAAGATTTTCCCTTCTTTCCTGAAGCCTCCAAGGATTTCCATGTGCCGGAGGGTAGCGAACTCCCTCGCAAGCTCTTTCTGAGAAATACCGACCGCCATTGTTACATCCTCTTCCCTCATATCTCCGCATAGTTCCCCCTGATTTACTCGGCTCTCCCATTCTTCTTAGCGGGCAAGAAGGCAACGTCGCAAAACTTTTTGCCTTGGACCCTTCGTTCCACGCTTGGATTCATGACGGATTCTCCACATGACCGCTCATCCAGTAATCAAGCGTCTTCTTGGATCGAAGAACTTTCTCGACCTCTTCAGCTGTAGACAGCGTCAGTGCAGTTTCGGCAATGGTTCGAGCTCCCTTTGCCGAAAGGCCGCGGACTGCTCCTTTAATCTCAAGAATTGATAGGGGATTGATGCTGAATTCACGAAGCCCCAGCCCCACCAGCAGCGGCGTATAGAAGGGATTGCCCGAAATCTCTCCACAAATAGAAACAGCTTTTCCGGCCTGCTTTGCCGCATCGACAACACGTTGGATCAACCAAATTACCGCGGGATGCAGGCTCTGATAATAGCGGCTGACTAGCTCATTGTCACGATCGACGGCAAGGGTATACTGTACCAGGTCGTTCGTCCCAATACTAACGAAGTCGACCTCCCTCAGTATCCTGTCAGCCATGATCGCGACCGATGGAACTTCAATCATTATTCCTATGGGAACGGAATCATCGAAGCGCGTGTTTCCCCCTCTGAGCTCATGTTTAACCTTCTCCCAATGGGCCTTCACCTTTTTGACTTCGTCCATAGTGGATATCAGGGGGAAGAGAACCTTGACCCGACCAAAGGCACTGGCCCGCAGTATGGCCCGGAGCTGAACCTCAAAAAGATCGGTCTCATCGAGAAAAATTCTCGTGGAGCGGTAACCAAGGAAGGGGTTCTTCTCCTGGCGGTGCCCCGGAAGGAGTTTGTCCCCGCCAAAATCCAAGGTTCGAATTACAACCTCCCTGCCGCCCATTTTTTCGCAGACCTCTCGATAGAGATCAAACTGCTCCTCCTCAGTGGGAAAAGAAATCCGCCCTATAAAAGGGAGCTCCGTGCGAAAGAGCCCGATGCCTTCTGCCCGGTAGTGAAGGGCAAGCTCGAGATCAACCATATTCCCCGCATTAGCCATCAGCTTGACGGCTATCCCATCCAGGGTCACAGCCGGATGGGGAATGAGTTCCTCCATCCGTTGCCGTCTTTCCTGAGATTTCGCCTCAATACTTCTGTAATCCTGCACCACCTCTTCCGGAGGGTTGATAAGGACAATGCCCGTGTCTCCATCCACAACCAGGAAATCCCCCCGCTTGATTCTTGATAGTAACCCCCGAACACCAACTACTGCCGGAATCCCCATAGAGCGGGCCAGGATCGCCGCATGGGACTCGCTGCCTCCCCGCTCGGTGACGAATGCCAAAACCCGTTCCCGGTTGAACCGCAAGGTATCCGAAGGAGCGACCTCCACCGTTGCTATGATTACCGGCTCGTCGAAAGGACAGTCAAAATCAGCCGGGCCCACCAATCCCTCGAGAAGCCTTCGAACAATATCTCGGATGTCCACAATTCTCTCCCTCAGATAGGAATCTTGGACGCGGGAAAAAAGGGTGGTGTATTTCTCAAGCTCTCTCATGAGGGCAGTTTGTGCATTGATGCCCTCGGCAGCAATCCGGGATGTGATCCCGTCTAAGAAGTGGGAATCCTCAAGAATGGAGATGTGAACGGAGAAAATGTCGGCATCGTATCCGGTTGTTTCCCGTAGAACCCGAGAACGATCAGTTTCCAGCCCCCCGCGCACCATGGAAGCCACTGCCTTGAGTCGGCAGATTTCCGCGGAAATCTGCTCCTTTTCTATGGACTTTTCCCTGATATGGGTAAACACGTCGCTATGGACACAGACCTTTCCCAAGGCGATGCCTGAGGATGCGGGAATGCCTTTTAGTAATCTTTCCCCAATTTTCTTGAGTTCAGGCGCTTTCTCCAACGGAAGCCCTCGAAACAGATGTCTTGCTACAAATAGGGAAGTTCCTTTACAGCCTCGTCACTTCTTCCCTCATTTGGACTTCTCCAGGAAAATTTTGCCACCGAGGAAGTCAACTTCCTTCATATTTGCCCTTATTTCCTTCTGTTCTCCGAAGAACGTCTTCAATAGAATCTTCCCTTTTTCAATCTGCAGGGATGCCACTTCCTCGAAAAGAAGCTCCATCTCACCATCTCTACCGAGATATGCCTTAGATAAACACATGTTAGCCTCCCTTCCGGCTTTTCTTCATGCGGATCACGGGACTCACGGGAGCAAAGTCGACCTTGGCCCAAAATTCTTCGCTGATGCCTTTTTCAATGAATGTCTTAATAAATCCCATTGCAGCTGCAGCTTTGCCCCCTTAGCTCAATCGTTTCAATGACTCCTTTTTAGAGGCCTTCAACTCCGAAATGAGTTGATCAGCCAAGGCGAGCACTCTGGATTTTGGGAGGAGGTCACCTGCAATGCAGTAAGCCTGAATCGCCCGTATGAACTTCCCGAAAGATCCTTCCTGTCCTTTGCCACACAAAGCCCATAGAGGACACATGGCACAATTATCCTTATATTCCAGGCACAGGGGAACTTTTATCGAGGCAGCCTCCAGGATTTCCCAGAACTCTGATAGGCTAAGAGCGCTCTCCAGGTCTTCCCGAATTCTCACCCATTTCTCCACGGTAAGATCGAAGGCATTTTCCCCCGCCTCATACCGGGTAACGATTTCTCGAAACGTGACCAACTTTCCCATGGAAAGCCTCCTCCCGTTCTCTGTTCTGAGGGTATTGCCCCTCGTTATCCGCCTTTCCAAGCCTCTTGTTCCATGGCGAGAAATTTCTGAAGTTCTTCGTGATTCATTACCGTAAGCTTCAGCTCTATTTCAGGGCATAGCTTCTGTAGAGGTTCTCGAACAGAGTGTATGATATGATCCTTGATGGGAATGTTGGGGAAGGGAAATGCCAAGGTAACTTTTACTTTTCTCTGCCCAACAGCTATATGCTTGATTATGCCGAGCTCTAACAGGCTCCGATCGATCATGGGATGGTTCACCCATGCCAGCACGTTACGGACATCTTCTTCTGAGATGTTTGTGTCCACTATCTACTCCTTTGTCTCCCTTTCTCTAAGGATCGCTCCACTACGTTAGTAATACCACCCCGGGCTTTGAACTCTGCCCGAACGCTGAGAGCTGAGGGTTTTAACAGGTTGAACAAGTCTCGGTAGATTTGCTCCACCGCCTCCTCCTGTAAGATACCAACATCTCTGAAGCTGATAAGATATAACTTGAGGCTTTTATGCTCCACTACCCTGCCATTGGGTTTGTAACGTATAGCGAGCTTTGCGAAGTCGGGCAGCCCTGAGAAAGGGCACAGAATGGTGAATTCATCTGTCTCCAGCGTGGTCCAAGCTTCAGCGTCAGCTGGGATCGATTCAAGATCTCTCACCCTGATAACCTCCTTGCCCTTGATCTCAAACTCTTTTCGATATGTCTCGACCATGCTTCCCATTACGTTCCTCACGCGCAAATCCCTGTTTATCCTTGTTCTAATTCAATCAACAACTGTGATAACCTTTCATTTACTTTCTCCATCTCTCGGACCGCCTGTAATAAGCTGTCATAAAGGGAATTATCCTTTGTGTCCTGAGCTTTCTTCACCCATCTGCTAAAGTGTTCGCCATGCTGTTTGTTATGTTCAATCCAAGAGGATAAAATTATTTTGAGTCTTCCCCTTTCACTCGTGGGGAACCTTTCGATGATATCCTCGACCTTTTCCCGAATCACACGCTCGGGAAATGCCCCAAGAAGTTCATCAACCTTCTCCCCGTTCGCGAAAAACATCTGCATAGGTATGCTCATAATCCCGTATTTCCTTGCCATCTGCGGGTTTTCATCCACATTAATCTTGCAGAATTTGAAATGTTCATATTCTTCCGAGAGTTTGTCATATACAGGTGAAACCATAACACATGGACCGCACCACGGTGCCCAGAAGTCGACCTCAGTGGGAAGGTCTGATTGTAAAATTTCCTCCTCAAAATTTTGATCCGTGACTTCTATCACCTTGCTCATATTACGCCTCCTTTTGGATTAGCCGTCGCCTCGTTCCATGTAAACCGAACGCTTGCCATGCTATCTCTATGTGCTCTGACCATGGTACTGATATACCTACCCGGAAAAAACTCTGTGATACGTTTCAATCCTCCCGGAAGACACGACAGCGTCCGAAGGAAAGGTGATATTCGCTTTACTTAAAGATGTTCAATTCTTTTGACAATATCCTCCGCCTTTTCCTGTAAATCTCGTATACGCTCCTTCAGCTCATCGAGGTCATTTGTTCTCCGAGAGGATTCTCTGAAAACTTGTTGCGAACGAACGTATCGATGCTGTGGAGGCCCGCCATGCCTCACGAAGGGCTTTAGCGCTGCCCTTCTCCGTAACTCCCCCCAACGGATGGCCCCGGTGCGACAAACATTGAGGCAATGCCCGCATCCTGTGCACACCAGCGGATTTACATGGGCTTTCCCAAAAGCGAGGGAAATTGCCCCAGCAGGGCAAGCCTTCGCACACAGGCCGCAGGCAACACAAAGGTCACCGTTAATCTCAACGACCGGTTGATTCATCACCATTTTTTGGACATCCCGTCCATTGATCCGCAAACCATAAGCCCGCATGTCAACATCTAAAATTCCCGACAGGATCCGGAGTTCGAGGAAAGGCCTACTTCTGGTCCCACATGACAAGAATCACTGCCCCTTTTTCCGAATGGAAAGGTCCGTGGGAGGTTCTCTCGGGAATCAGGCGGTAATATCCTGCCTGATAGATGTCGCCCTCACTCTGGTACTCCCCTTCAAGCACGAAGTGTTGCTCTATCCCCACATGGGAATGCGATTCCATTTTAAACCCTTCCCCTACCTTAAGGATAATAGTCAAGGGACATCCTTCCTCATCGCGCCGCAACACCTTCATCATGGTACCCGGAGGATAGTTCGGGGCTTTCTCCCACTGCATTTCTTGATAATTAAGCGCCGCTTCTTTCATGGCGTACCCCCTCATTTGCATCTATGGAGCTGAATTGAAAAGCTTTTGGCAACCCTTAACGAAGTGCCACGAAAAGAAATTATGGGGTGCCACCGACGGCCGTGGGATATCCATGAGCCTTCTGTTTCCCACGACCACATTCAGTTCTGTTGCCTAATCGCCCATGCACAAACCAAAGGCTGACTCATGGCAATACTACCCGCTCATTTTGAAATCTTGCCACGTGTCTCGATCAGTTCCAGGTCACGAATAAGACAGCCCCTTCCCGACATGTCCATGGCTCATGCGAACCACCCCGCGGAATGAACCGGTAGGATCCTCGCCCAAAGGTCTGGCCACCACTGTGGATCTCCCCTTCCAGTACGAGCTGTTGCTCTGAGGTCGTGTTCGTGTGGGCTCCCATAGTGAAGCCCTGCCCCGCCCTCAAGACGAACGCCCGAACCATTCCACTTTGATCCGTCCTCAGGACGCAAATCTTGGTCCCCCGAGCGTATCCCGCCGCCTCCCCCCATCGCATCTGTCCGGGGTTGATGCCGATTTCTGTCATCTAATTTCTCCTTCCGTTTCCCTTTCCCTTGGCTGTTTCACCTGAAAAGAAGAAAAGGGATCTCATTTCCCTCTTTGTCCATCTCCAGCTCTTTCTGCCGCTTCCAAGAGGAGTCCCTTCAGCCGATCCAGGGAAATCTCTTGGGGCTCGATCCCGATCCTCATCCAATCGGAGAATTCGAGGACTCTTTCAGGGAATCTCTCGCTGTAGCCATCGAAAAAGCCCAGGCCATCGAGCAGAATCGCCTTGTCATTTTTGGGAAAGGTCTCATTGGCAAGCCCAATATCCCACTCCTTGAAGATAATCCTCCAGTATTTCAGCCAGCCAGGCGAAAGCCAGTAAACCTTCTGGTCTCCCGTGATTCTCTCCCTCTCCTCGGCGTCAGCGAGCATATCGATGCAGTTGGCGGCGTCCAGCCGTGAGATGTTGTCCCCTTCTTCCCCGATGATTTTGTCTATGCTTTTGTAAGGGTCGATAGTATCGATGTAGCACCTTTTCCCGTAGACCACGATCGTTTTCGGCGAGTATTGCCGGGCATGGCGGAGTTGCCTCCTCAGGTGCTTTTCAAACTCCCTGGGGTTCTCATGGAGCCCCGGCCTCGTGTACAGGACTTTGTCAGCATCAAGAAAACCGATCTTGCGGAGATGGTTCAACTCTGGGCTCAAGGTCCCGCATGATACGACCGTATACCCCTCGAATGAAAAACCCTTTTCCCTCTGTCCCTTATCTGGATTCTTGCCGAAGATCAGGACATCCCCGTGGACAAGCTCTTTTTCGTCATGGACGAGTGTCATTGAACACTCCTTCTGTACGGCGAAACCGCAATCCTCAATTTCTCGTCTCGCCTCGTCCTCCATGTGCTTCGGATAGACGAGCAGCGTCCCATCTCTTTTAAGAACTCTCTGGATCTCATCCAGAAGCCTCCCCCTCTGAGAAGGCTCCTGAAAGTAGTACGAATGAAAAACATCGAAGAGGAGAACAACATCGATGGACCCCCCTTCCAGGCCAATCTTTACCCCCCCGGAGGAATCGATCCTTTGTATGTTCTGAAGGCCGCCTGTGCTAGCATTTGCCATCAGTTCATCAAGAGCTCGGCGGTCCTTGTCCAAGGCATATACTCGTCCTCTTTTCCCTACAATTTCGGCAGCTGGAATGGCATACGTCCCAGACCCGCATCCGAAATCGAGGACAGCCTGACCTGTTTCGACGCCGAGTTCTCTGAGCAATTCGAATGTGAGGATTTTCAGGTCCATTGATTTCCCCAGGGGAAATAGGTTGAACGGACGATCTAGCGAGAAGCGGCAAGGAGCGGTCTTTTCCCGTTCGAGGAATGTATCGCGCCCTCTTGCCGTGAACCTAGCTAGATTGCTTTCCTTTCCCCTTGGACTTACGCTGCTCACTGGAAAAAGCATCTATAAGGGCCCACGTGAGAAATCCGAGACCAACTATTGCTGCGAAAATTATTACAAAGCCCATGATACCCTCCTCTCAGGTTTGAAAGACGTTTGATGGAAAATCAACTCTTCCTTGAACCATTTCGCCCTTGAAAAAATTTCAAGAATAGAACAAAGAAGGGGAGGATAAGAACCATCAACGAAAGGCAGATTGCAAGGACAATCAGAAAACTCTTCATGCCTAGACCTCCTCGGTAACATACCTAAATGAATTCGGTTTGCATTTTATGATTCATATGACTAATCCGAGGGTTAGATTCCTTTTCATTTCCATTCTGTAAGGTTACATTTATCATGCCAAAACGATATCTCCTTGGTATCATATATAACTATTTAAAATCATTGGGATTATCTATAACACAAAAGAAATTGAAAAACCAAAAGAGTTGCAGTTAGGCAACCGTATTTGCCCATGTCCAAATAGATCGCTTCTTAGCCTCGCCGCAGCACAGGTTGCGCTCTTGCAACCATATTTTAGTGTGCAACCTCTCCTGCTCCCCGGTCTTTTTAACAGCACGTCTGTGTACGAAATCCCTTTAAGGTGCGGGACAGGATAGGTCTCAGTTGAGGGAATTCCTAGCAGGTAAGGGGGGTAGTGAAGCTCCCCCGGCAGGCCGCGGGGGATATTGCAAATGGGTTGCTAAAGAAACGTGCTATGTACAAAAGGGAGGTGGTTATTTCTCTGGGTGGGCTATTTTCAGTTTTTTCATCTTCCTCCACAAAGTGGAGCGGTGCATGCCCAGCTCTTCAGCTGCCTCTTTTACCTTGCCGTCGTGTTTGCGGAGGATTTCAAGAATCAATTCGTGTTCAAATTCATCCACTGCCCTCGCTCCCTTTATGTCCGTCTTCATGGGGGATCTTTTTCTCAAATATGTGGGAAGATATTTGGGGCCGATGTGGCCGGTCTTGCACAGAATGAAAGAATGTTCAATGATATTCTGGAGCTCTCGGACGTTTCCAGGGTAATCGTGATTCAGGAGGATCTCCAGGGCCGGCTGAGTGAAGCCGGCAATGTTTCTGCCCTTGATCTTGTTAAACTGACCCACGAAGCGGTCTATAAGGAGGGGAACGTCCTCAGGCCGCTCCCTTAGGGGAGGAATGTCGATGGTAACCACGTTGAGCCGATAGTAAAGGTCCTCCCGAAACTCAGCCGACTGTACACGGGACCACAAGTCCTTGTTTGTTGCTGAAATAATGCGCACATCGACCTTCTCAGTCCGGATGCCCCCTAGTGGTTCGAATTCCTTCGTCTCCAAGACCCTGAGGAGTCTTACCTGGGTTCCCTGGGAAATATCCCCGATTTCGTCGAGGAATATAGTGCCCCCCTCGGCCAACGTAAAACGGCCGGGCTTGTCCATTTTGGCATCGGTGAAAGCGCCTCGCTTGTAACCGAAAAGCTCCGATTCGAGGAGGGTTTCGGGCAGGGCGCCGCAGTTAACCTTCACAAATGGGTTTTCCCTCCGAGGGCTTAGATTGTGAATGGCCGTGGCGAAGAGCTCTTTGCCGGTTCCGCTTTCCCCCGTGATCAAAACCGTGGCGTCGCTTTCCGCGATATCGGGAAGAATCCCGAATATCTCTTGGAGCCTCTTGTTTTTGCTGATGATATGCTGAAACGAGTTTTTCTCCTCAAGTCTTCTCCTTAATTCCGTGATAGGTGAAAGGTCTCGGAAGACCTCAACGCCGCCGAGGGGATCCCCCCCCTGGCCTTTCCATGCAGCAGCGCTCACGCTCACGGGAATTTCCTCGTTCTGCTTGGTAAGAATATCCACTTCCAAATCAACCATATCCCTTCCCGTCTCCATCGATTCCCTCAAGGGACAGTGGCCAATGCACGCTCTGCTCCGAAATATCTCCCGGCAATATTGGCCAATGGCTTCCTCCTTGGTAAACCCCGTTATCCGTGCCGCCGACCGGTTAAACGAGGTAATTCTAAAGTCCTTATCAACGGTAAATACCCCATCGGCGATACTATCCAAGATAGTCTGGTTCCGGAATCTCTCCTCCTCGAGAATGTTCGTTCCGGTGAGGTCGTGCCCCACGGAGAGCACGGCTCCCGT
>Ga0209636_10002666_pt1 | contig 18224 bp, 20 predicted proteins | sample DeeMarSWOR152_54_FD_187464 | JGI IMG/M metagenome (GOLD analysis project Ga0209636, IMG submission 187464) | Marine sediment microbial communities from White Oak River estuary, North Carolina - WOR-1-52-54 (SPAdes) (version 2) | ecosystem: Environmental > Aquatic > Marine > Intertidal zone >... | reverse complement strand
CATAACATCCATACGGGGCGGCTGGCATGTAATCCGATTGATTGCCCTGCGGCATAACATCGTTTTGGTTAACGAGTATATCTAAGAATGTAGGCCCCATCAGAGTGCATACCGCTTCATATTCCGAGAGATCTATGTAGAGCCCCATACCTTTTCTGTCTCGATACTCCAGGGCTGCCAGAACAGCTACTACGGCATAGAGCCCGACAACAGTATCTGCATAGGAATAACCCAGACCCATAGGGGAATCTTGGTTGAATGAAGTGAGGTACGTGAGCCCTGAAAGTGCCTGAATGGTAGGCCCCAAGGCCACAAAATCTCTCCAGGGGCCACTCTGTCCCATACCTGACATGCTTACCATGATGAGATCAGGCCTTGCCTCTTTAAGCTTCTCGTAATCCAACCCCCAGTTTGACATCACACGAGGGGAAAAATTCTCGATCACCACATCGCTGATTGCCGTTAACTTTAAAGCAATCTCCCTTGCCTCAGGGTAACTCATATCCAGGGTAATGCCTCGTTTATTACGATTAAATGTGGTAAAGTACCCTGATGTATTGGATTCGGCGCCACGTGCCGTCTTCTTCGATTGAATTTTGATGACCTCCGCTCCAAAATCGGCGAGGATCCTTGTGGCATAGGGGCCGGCCAACACCCTCGTAAAATCCAGTACCCTTAACCCGCTGAGGATTTCCTCATCCATGATATACGAATCTACCTTCGCTTTGCTCCGTCCCCCAGGATTGCGGGACAATAATGGAATACTGAAATGTCGGAATAATCTCTCCGCTTTTTAGTCTCCACCATTCCATTATTCCAGTCTTCCACCTTTCCACGTGGATGCCAGAGATTATCAGTTATTGAACACCTCTCTGATTTTAGTGACCTGCACAAAGTCGGTTTAGTCAAATGGCCCCTGAAGAAGAGAGCCTTTGTACCTCTTCCCTGGTAAGGCCCAATTGCCCCTGAAAAACTTCAACATTGTCTTCACCGATCAAAGGCGCCCTCCTCACCTGTTTCAGCACTGGGGCACTGAATTTGTACGGAAGACCTGAGTATTTAAGGGATGCGCCGATCTCCGGGTGACCAATGGCTTCAAAAAACCTACGTGCTTTAAGCTGAGGGCTCTCCAAGACCTCTTTTGGAGAGTGAATCGGGGCCCAGGGAAAGCCCATGAGCTGGCCGGAGTCAAAGAGCTCCCTGGAGCTGTGGGTTTTTGTCCATCGTTTCAATACCTCGATGATATGATCCCGGTGTTGGAGACGATATTGCTCATCACTCCACCTCTCATCTATCAGATCATCTGCCATACCCTCACCATCCATCCACTCAACCAGGGTCTCCCATTGATGAAGGAGGGTCACGAGGATAGAGCCATCTTTACAGGGCACGATGCAGAATGCGTTATTCCACGAGAGGTTCCCCTGTCTCTCGGGTATTATGTGATCGTAGAAATAACGGATCATTACGTGCTCCAGCGTCGAGGTCGCAGCCTCCTGCAAAGAGATATCAATATGCTCCCCTTTTCCACTTCGATTCCTCTTTCGAAGGGCCAGGAGCATGCCGACAGCAGCAAAAAGAGAGGCGGTGTAGTATGATTGCTCTCCAAAGGGCTTGAGAGGAGGTGTGGAGGGAGAACCGGAAACATACATCTGACCGCCCATAGCCGAGGCCACCAGGTCACAGGATTTTTGATTCGTTCTGGGGCCACTCTGTCCAAAACCAGTGACCGATACGAGGATGAGCCCGGGGTTTTGTTCACTGAGTACCTCAAAGCCCAATCCGAGCCCCTTGAGGTATCCTGGAGGGAAGGTCTCTATTACGATGTCAGTTCCTCTTACAAGTCTGCAAAAGACCTCTCTGCCATCGCTGTTTTCCAGATTGAGGGTTATGCCGAGCTTGTTGGTGTTGTTATGGTAAAAAAACAGACTTCTCTCCGGGTCTGGTGAATTCTTCAGGAAGGGCCCTATGGCTCGAGATGCGTCCCCACCTGGCTTTTCTACCTTGATGACGGATGCCCCCATATCACCCAGGAGTTTTGAGCAAAAGCTGGCCTTCTCATCAGCCAGATCCAATACCCGAATCTCCCCCAGAAGACTGTCACCCTCGGACGTAACGTTCATTTTTTTGTAGGTGTTCACAGGTTCAGCCCGCCCTGGCGCGACTTATAAGATCACGTTACAGATCCCATATCAGATTCACAAATATGAGACTCAATAATTGAGCAGTGTAAAATCAGGTCTGGGCCAGGGAGTTCAAGGTTCAGGGTTGGGAGGTTCAAGGGTTCAGAGGTTCAAAGGTTAAAACGTACAGCCCTGAACGGGGAACTCTGAACCCTGAACCCGTGAACGGTTACATTGTTCTTTTGCCAACTCAAACAAGTTTTTTGATGACCTCCTCATATCCCTCTACCAACCTTTGAACCACCAGGGCCACAGGAGCTATTTCCTTTATCAAACCAGCCGATGCCCCACAGTATGTCTCACCATCTGTCAAATCCCCTTCCAACTGACCTTTTCTTGCCCGACTATAGCCAAGAAAATCACGGATATCGCGGGCAGAGGCGCCTGATTCCTCCACTTCTAGCAACTTTCGAGAAAACTCTGTCTTCAGGCTTCTTGTCGGCAAGAGCCTGCGGCATGTTATCACCGTGTCCGTGTCTTGAGCCTCCACAATGGCCTGCTTGTATCGTATGTTGGCAATATTTTCCTTAACAGCAACGAATCGGGTTCCCAACTGCACACCCTCAGCGCCAAGGGAAAAAGCTGCAACAAGCCCCCTTGCATCCACGATACCGCCGGCCGCGACGACCGGTATAGAGATAGCGTCAGCCACCTGGGGGATCAGTGAAAACAATGGCAATTCATCAAACCCGGTATGGCCTGCGGCCTCAAATCCTTCAGCGATTACGGCATCCACGTTGCAAGACTCTGCGGTCTGTGCCTGCCTGACAGAACTCACAACATGCATAACGGTAGCCCCGTTTTGGCGCAGCAGTTCGGTGTAGTGAGCAGGATTTCCTGCAGCGGTAACCACCACTCCGACCTCTTCTCTGAGGATCATGTCTATGAGGGTTCCGCTCTCTCGGAGATCCAGAGGGATGTTGACACCGAACGGTTTTTCCGTCAGCTCCCTTGCCCTCGCGATTTGAAGCCTCAGGTTTTCTGAAGCATCCCCATGTCTCTCCATTCCAGCCAAGGGACTGATGATACCCAGTGCGCCAGTATTGGAAACTGCTGCGGCGAGTTCAGCATTTGCAAGCCAGAGCATACCCCCCTGGATAATAGGATATCTGATCTTTAGCAGATCGCAAACCCGGGTTCTTTTCACCGATGCACCTCCCCCATCCTGTCCAGCACGATAGCCCTGTTAAGGTGCGCCCGCTCATAGTGTGGGTTCAGGTCTAGGGCCCTCTCATAGCTCCTTAATGCCTCCATATAATCTCCTTTTTCATAAAACTCGTTACCCTCACCATGGTGGATATCGGCTACCAGCTCTCTATCGCCCCACCCTGTCCTGGATGGATCGTTGAGATGTCCCTTATAGTCGAATCCATCGGGCAAGATATTTTCAATATCTATCACGGATTCTTTTTCTCTGAGTATGGTCAGCACGTGGGGGCCTCTTCCAAAGGCGGTTTCCAGGTAGAGTGCCTCTGCATCTATGCCCGCTCTTCGAAGAAGACAATTGTAGAGAAGCGTCAGGCCCAGACAGTTTCCCACAACCTGGCTGCCTCCGCTCAACTGGGAATCTATTGCCTCATTGAGCCTGTAGGAGCCATGCGATCTATAGCGGTCTGGTTTTTTCATCCAGAGCCAATCGAAAAGTGCCTTTGCCCTGGTCAGAGGGTCATGTGAGGGTTTAATCTCGCGGATAGATTGCTCATGCAAATGAGCGAGTTTGCTCACATAGTCAGCAATCTGATCATCTTCTTTTATCCCCGAGGCAACCAGGGCCTCTTTTTCGAGACTAAACATCATGGAATGATTCTGTGGCGTACTAATCGAGCAGTATTGTAATGATTTGCGGAATGAGGAGTTTGGCGTAATCCCTTCGACTCCCCCCACAGAGAATAATGATCAACCTGCCACTGCAAACTTCATCAGCCAGTTTCCTGATCTCTCTGGCCATTTGCAGATGTAACTCTGGACTCAGCCCTATATCGCCATATTCTCCAATCGTCCCATCATAGCCCCAATTCCAGAATATGATCTCCGGCTCAAAGACCTTGACCCACTCTTGAAAGGTATCCTTTGCAATGGCAAGATAGCTGGAGTCCTTGACCCTGAACGGCACATGAATATTTACATTGTGGTTTTCTTCCTGAAAGCTGTCAGAACAAAAGCAGATATAGAGCACCGTGGGATTTCTTTCAAACAACTGCCAGGTGCCATCGCCATGGTGAGCATCACCGTTAAGAAGAGGTTAACCCTGTATGCTAATCAGACGATGGCAGAGGTCGGGGTTCCTGAACCTCCATTTCCTTCTCACAACATACTGGATTACCTTCTCCGGCTTTGGTACAGAGTATTTCAGTACCGCATTGCTCACAACGATATCTCTTGCCAAGTTGACTCATTTCTTCTTTTCACCTCCAGAGGTCTTCAGTTCCATCGGTTCACCGCAGCAGCAAAGCTCTCCCTTACCGGCGCGTGTTACTATGAACTCCGCGCCACACTTCTTGCAGATATATCTTTTGCCAACCTGTGCCGCCATCTTATCGTGTACCTCCTTTTCCTCCATACTTTTCTCGAAGCTCTTTCTTCAAAACCTTTCCCATTTGATTGCGTGGTAAAGAATTAACAAAGATTACTGATCTGGGTCGTTTAAACCCAGCCAACCTTGAGCGACAGTACTCTATAATGTCTTCTGGCACAGCCTGCTCCCCTGTTTTCAGGACCACGATAGCCCGGGGTTGTTGTCCCCACTCCGGGTCGGGGACGCCAATGACCGCCGCTTCCTCAACCTTGGGATGAGAGTGAAGCACATCCTCAACCTCTTCTGGCGAGATATTCTCACCGCCCCTGATAATCATATCATCAGCACGCCCGGCCAGATAGATGTATCCCTCCTCATCAATCCATCCCATGTCGCCCGTATGCAGCCACCCGTCAGAGGTGATAACCTGGGAGGTCTTTTGCTCATCACCCCAGTAACCTGTCATGACGCGAGGGCCTCTCACTACTATCTCGCCCACCTCTCCGGGCGGCACCACGTTCCCATTTTCATCCAGAGTCTTGACCTCCACATCGGGCAGTGGCCTGCCAATAGAGGAGGCAAGCCTCTTTAGCTTTTTCTCCCGCTCCTCTTCGGTGCCCTCAATAATATGGTCTTCAGGGCCTAGAGTCGCTATGGTGGAGGCAGTCTCTGTCTGCCCGAAGGCATTGATAAACCTCACCCAGGGCATAACCTCGATAGCCTTCTTGATGACCTCAAAGGGCATGGGTGCAGCCCCATAGGTCATGACCCTCAGACTCGTAAGGTCATAATCTGTAAACTCCGGGTCATCAATGATCCTCTTCAGCATGGTCGGAACCAACATGGCCCGCGTAGCCTGCTCTCTCTGAACGGTCCTCATCCACTCCTTAACCTCAAACTGCCTCATGAGCACCAATGTTCTGCCACCATAGACAGCAGCCAACACGGCCTGAATCCCGGCTACATGATACAGGGGCACGGTAAGCAGGTTTCTCTCCTCTATCTCCGGGCTGGCAGGTTCCACATTATCCAGAACGTAGGAAACAAATCCGTTGTGCGTCAATGGCACACCTTTGGGACGACCGGTGGTGCCTGCCGTGTATATGAGGATGGTGATGTCTTCGTCTCCAACCTCACCGATACACTCATCAGAAGAAGATGAACCGATTAGATCTTCGTAATAAAGCCTTCCACCTGTATCATGGTCAAGACAGATGCACTCCTTGATGGTGGGCAACTGGGGCAGCAGAGCATCAACCATATCGAGGTACCTGTTCCCCACAAGGAGGATTTTAACCTCTGCATTGGTCAGCATATAGCCCAATTCATCGGCCTTGGCCCTGAAATTCAAGGGAACGAAGATGGCCCCTGCCATGGCGGCAGCGAAATAGGATTCGACATACTCATTGCAATTTACATTGAGCATCCCAATCCGATCGCCCTTCCCCACTCCTAACGTATTCAAGGCATTCGCCAGTCGATTGACTCGCTCACTGGTCTGGGCATACGTCGACCTTTCCCCCTCAAACACCATAGCATCCCTGTCAGGGCAGATTGCATTGGCTATATTCAGAAAATCCGTTGTATTCATCTCTTCTCTTTCCCTCTGATCTTATCAACTATGGGTAATCTCTTTCAATGTTTTTTCACCTTCAACCCTTCTGGCCACCAGCTGCTGCCAGTTGTGATGCAAGCCTTTTTTCCAGATCCAGTCCTTGCGTAAGGGTCAGATCCAATCCCTTCATCACTGCTTTTTTGGCATTCCTCACCGCACGTGGATTGAATGAGGCGATCTTTTTGGCCATTTTCTCGGCAGTGTGCACCAGGTTGTCCCTTGACACCACCCGATTGACCAGTCCGATTCTCAAGGCCTCCTCAGCACCGATCCAACGGCTGGTGAGCAACATCTCAAGGGCCCTGCCTCTTCCTACTGTCCGGGGGAGCGTCTGGGTACCGCCGGCTGCGGGTATGATGCCCAGTCCAACCTCAGGTAGACCGAACCGGGCATCCTCCGAGGCTATTCTCATGTCGCAACACAGGGCTATTTCAATACCTGAGCCCAGGACATACCCGTGAACAGAAGCAATGAGGGGCTGTGGAATATTCAGAAAGAGGCCCCACACATCACGTTCCCAGCGTACCTCTCGGGCGACCGCAGGGGAAGGTGCCGTGAGAAATTCGCTGAGATCTGCCCCTGCACAGAAGGCCTTTTCTCCTGCCCCTTTGAAAATACCAACCACTACTTCAGGATCGTCCTTTATGGCACTCAAAATCTCAAAGAGATCATCTCTCATCTGAACATTATAGACGTTCAGGAACTCAGGGCGATTGAGAGTCACATAGGCTATAGCATTTTTCTTCTCATAGATCAAAGTCTTAAAATTACCCATTAGAATCCTCGGAGCCAATTCTCCAGCGTAGCTGGTCCCGTGTCTCGTTCGTCTTGAAAGGTACTCTGTCTTAAGTGACTAAAGTTTCAAGTGCCCGCCCGCCTCGCAAGCGAGAGCGTTGCGGGCAGGCCTAAAATGAACTAAAGTTACCTTCTGAAATGAACCACTTTAGTCACTTTAGTTCACTTTAGTCACTCCTTTTACCTCCCCTCAAACCGGGGAGATCTCTTCTCCTGAAAGGCCCTGATGCCCTCGGTACGGTCCCTGGTCGTATGCAACAAGAAATAGAGATCTGCCTCCAGTCGGAGTCCCTGTTCCAGGGTAAGATCCATCCCTTTGTATACTGCTTCTTTGGCATACCTCAAGCCGATCGGGCCCCTGGAGGCTATCTCCTGTGCCATATCCATAACCACCGCCATGATCTCTTGAGGGGGGACAACCTTGTTAACCAGACCTATCCGGTGGGCCTCCCGGGCATCGATAACGTCTCCCATGAGGATCATCTCTGTCGCCTTACCTCTGCCCACCATACGGGACAACCGTTGAGTTCCTCCATCCCAGGGAATATCTCCAGAGGCCATATGGTTCATTGCAAATCGGGCGGTTTCGGTGCAAATCCTTAAATCGCAGGCCAAAGCCAGTTCCAGGCCCTGTCCAAACGCTTCGCCGTTAATGGCAGCGATGCTCGGCCGGTCCAGTCCAGCAACGAGGGAAGCGACAGAGAGCCGCCCTATGAGTTCTGCCTTGTTTTCCGATAAAGAAAGCTCTCCGGCATCAGTTCCTGTGCAAAATGTCTCCTTTCCTGTAATGATCACGACCCTGATATCATTATCCCGGGAGATCTCATTTCTGATATCCTCTAACTCCGCCACCATTTGAGTGTTGATGGCGTTTCTTGAATCCGGCCTATTAAGGGTTACCATTGCCACAGAGTCTTTTTTTTGATAGACAACCATCTCTTTACCCATAGAAACCCTCCGAGACCTCATGTTCATAAACCCCCGCGTTAGTCCAATGTCTGCCATAATTGTAGCTTCCTGCGATAAGATTCCGAAAGGAGACCCCCGGCTGCTAACAGGTGATCGAGATAATCCCTGCTTGGCATCAATTCATATCTTACTCTGTCGGGCTGCGCCACATAGGTGACCGCTTCCACTTCCTGCCTATCGTCCAGCTGAACCCTGACCTCAACTCTTTTGTAGTGATCTGGATATCCTTCATGCCTATCCAACCTTGATAGGTCCGAATCTTCTATGTCATAAAGAACACCTTCCACAATTCCATTTTCATATTGGACTATGTTTGCATATCCTTCTCTCGGGTCACGGGAAGCCACTTTGTTGAATTCCAATCGATACCCTTTAAGGGTTGCATGTCTTCTCTGTGAGAATCTAATGCCTCTTTTTCTCGCTCTTTCAGAATCCATATTAGAACCATATGCAAAGTATTTCATAATCCCTCCCCATCTCAAGGCCCTCTACCGGGAAAAACACCGATCCTCACCCGGATACTATCCTGTTTAATCATGTCTGAGCCCATTGAACAGGCCCGAGGCAAGTCGGACTGAGGCGTCATCTCCACAAGGAGGGGCAGAGGCACGGCAATAGGATTACGCTCTTGATTTCTTGGCAGCTGTGATTTTCTGACGAGCTAAGTCATCTGCAACTTCGTAGGTGGGTCGGTTTTCTTGCCTGGCGATTTCGAAAATTCGTAGTGTGGCACCGTAGAGACCCGCCACACGCTCCATCACCTGGTTGACATCATACTGTCCAAAGATATCGCCTGATGCATTGAGCATACCACCCGCATTAATCACATAATCCGGAGCATACAGTATGCCTCTGTCGTGAAGCAGTCGACCATGGCGCGGTGCGGCCAACTGATTATTAGCCACACCTGCTACAATGCTCGCCTTGAGTTGCGGGATGGTGTCATCGTTCAAAATCCCACCCATTGCACAGGGGGAAAAGATTTCCACGTCCTGTGCGTGGATTTCCTCGGGTGAAACCGCTTTTGCCCCAAAGTTCTCAACAGCGTAGGCTGCCGCCTCAGCGTTCACATCGGCAACGATGAGTTCGGCGCCAGCTTCGAAAAGATTTTTGCACACGTACCTGCCCACATTGCCAACACCTTGGAGAGCCACCTTCAGACCTTCGAGACTCTCGCTGGCAAATTTATGCCTTACAGCGGCCCTCATGCCTTTAAAGCAGCCACGAGCGGTAAAGGGCGAGGGATCACCCGTTGTGGATAAACCGAACACATAATCACTGGTCTCCGCCAGTACTTCTACGTCGTTGATGCCTATGCCTATGTCCTCCGCTGTGTAATACTGCCCGCCTAAACGCTGGACAAATCGGGCGAAGGCAGTCAGGAGTTTCTCGTTCTTGTCTTTGTTGGGGTCGCCGATGATAACCGACTTACCACCGCCAAGCGGTAAATCAGCCAGGGCGTTTTTGTAGCTCATGGCCTTCGACAGACGAAGTACATCGATTAAGGCGTCTTCAACAGAGGCATACGGCCACATTCGACAACCACCGGCGGCTGGTCCCAGTGTGGTATCGTGAATAGCAATAATCGCATACAGACCAGCGTGGTCGTCACGACAGAATATGACCTGTTCATGGTCATCATATTCGCTGTTGTCAAATACAGGCACGGGAGTCTTTCTCCACATTCCTCATCTTCGGCGATTGTCCTGCGGTCGGTCAACGGGCGCGGGATAAGCTGCACCCTCGACATTTTTTCCTTTGCTCCACTTGACATGCTCAGGGCTCTGGGGCGCTCCGCGCCAGCCTGACAAGGGAGTGTACAGAAAATATTCTTCATAGTCCAATATTTTTTGGCCTTTACACAATCCCCTCGTACCTCAGTCTACCGGAGTCAGTTTTGAGGGCGATTGTCAATAAGCGGAGGGGACGGCATTCGCCTCTTGCATTTACCATAAATTTTGTCTATAATTGTTAAGGAAAACCTGCAAAGTCAAGGGTTAGGGGGTGGCCAGAGGTGAAAAGCGTTATCAATCTACTATATCTGCTGCTTATTGCCATATGTCTGCTATTTCCCAGACACTCACTGAGTGAGACCTGGTTTGAACGAGGCCTTTCTTTTCTAAACTCCCATCGCTAAGAAGACGCAATAAAGGCCTTTTCCAAGGCGATAGAAATGGATCTGCGTGACGCCGATGCCTAGAATAACCGAGGACTCGCCTGGTACGAAAAGGGCGCCTATGAACGAGCCATCGCTGATTACACCAAAGCCTTCGATATAGACCCGCGGTGCGCCGATGCATACAATAACCTGGCCTGGACGTTAGCAGTTTGTCCGGACTCCGCATATCGAAACGGCGCCAAAGCCCTGGAGCTCGCGCAAAAGGCAGTGGAACTTACTCCTGGAGCTTATACCCTGGATACGTTAGCTGCGGCTTACGCCGAGGCGGGGAAGTTTGGAGATGCCGTCGCAATCCAGACAACGCTCGTCGCCTTGGAAACCAAGCAAGGCAAGACAAGAGATCTGGCTGAATACAGAGAGCACCTAAAATCCTATAGAGCCAAGAAGCCCTGGCGGGACAAGTACGCTGCCCTCGAAGGTATGAAGAAGACGGTCCCCAGGGTGGTGACCGTAAGGGTTCCCGTGGGCCGTGTCCGAGAAGGCCCCTCCCCTGACTCGAGGATAAAGTTCAGGCTGAAAAAGGGACGGACCGTATCAATCATTGAACGCAAGGCCGATTGGTATCTTATTGCACGGGGAACCGGGTGGGCACATCAAAGCCTGTTTTTCAACTCCGATTAGACTCGAATGACCAGCGAAAGGATCTTTGCCCGGGTTAACAATATCCGTGCTCATGTTCCGCCCCGTCTCTTTCATCATTTCATGCTTGAAATTTCCTCGAGGCGATATCGAGAGGCGGAGAAGAATGTGGAGAGGTTCAAGCAGTGCTGGTTGCAAGAAGACGAAAGGTCCGCTGAAAGGAGGAGGTCATGGAGTGGCAAGAGTTGATTAATGACGGCTATGGGCGGGTACGAGAAGTATTGGAAGAGGCACTGGACGGGCTGAGTGTGGATGATTTGACAGAGCAACCTCATCCGGACTGTAACAGCATGGGCTGGCTAGCCTGGCACCTGACGCGAGTGCAGGATGACCACCTTGCGGACCTGATGGGAGCCGAACAACTCTGGATAAAAGACAGGTGGCATGCCAGGTTCAACCGTCCGCCCGACCGTAAAGACATCGGGTTTGGCCACAGTTCAGAGGATGTGGCGGCGTTCAAATCACCTGATGTCGAGACCCTCCTGGAATACCACCGTGCTGTGCTGGAGCGATCGAGGCGATACATCAGCAACCTCTCAATGGCTGACCTCGATCGTGAGCTGGACGAGCCATGGTACCAGCCCCTGCCTACGGTTGGGGTGCGCCTGGTCAGTGTCATGAGCGACTGCCTGCAACACGCTGGCCAGGTGGCGTATGTGCGCGGTCTGTTGAAAGGCAGGGGATGGTTTGGTGTGTAGACGCAATGGCGCGGAATACGAAACACATTAAGCTCTGGCCTGAATCATGGCCATCTCATAGCCCCACCATTGACATGAGGGAAAATTCAAGGATCAAGCATAACCCCCGTCCATAAGTTGCCTTAGAGCCTACCTCCTCCACCCTCCCCTTTTTTTTTGAACTTAGTTCGCTTCGCTCCCGCCCGCCTCGCCTGAGTGAGAGCGATGGCGGGCAGGCACAATTGGAAATATTGGAATACTGAAGTGATGGAATAATGGGTAAACAACTCTTCGAAAAAGTGATCGCTTGACAAAACTCCCCTTGACAAGGAGGTTAATGCGCCTTAGGCGCATTAATAAATGACTAACTTCCTTATTCAAATCAACATTCTCTCCGAGGCGTAGGCTCTACGAGCCGGAGGCCACTATTCCACCATTCCATTATTCCATCTGGCCTACATGAACCATGTTCCATTAATGCGCCCAGGGCGCATTAAACATGCTGCTATTTCAATAAGTTGTAGAAATTTCGAGACGTTTAATTAGGGCTCCAGGGATGACCATAGTTATTCAGATATACGAACTCTTCAATGGCCTTGCGCCCCTTGGGGAAATGCTTCCCCTTAGGCATTCCAAAGGTCATACAGACCACCACTTTCTTGCCCTCGGGCACTCCCAGGAGCTCTTTGACCCTGGTTTCATCGAAAGCACCTAGCCAGCAGGTGCCATAGCCCAATTCGGTGGCCTGGAGGGTGAAATTGGTGAGTGCAATGGTAATATCCACCTGGTGCCATTTTAGCGCAGGCTCCGCGACACCGGCGATGAAATAGGTGCATTCGCTCACAAACTTCTGGCCAAAGCAGGCTGGAACGAGACGACGCTTCAGAGCGGGGTCACTCACCAGGACAAACTCCCAGTTCTGCTTGTTACTCCCCGAAGGGGCTCGTTGCAGGGCCCTGAAAAGCGTCTCCATATGCTCGGGCGGGATTGATGTCTCGGCATACTGCCGGATGCTAAGACGGCTACCGATGGCCTCTTTGACGTGCATGGCGATACCCTCCTTTCTGGATCATGGATGTGCACACCCACAAAAATTGGCACCTTCAGCGAGTAGAAATTATAACACACAAAGGAGTTGTCAGCGTGGCATTATTTCAAGGTGCATCGGCTTGTCTGAGGGAGTTTTTCAGGGCGGTTGCCACGAGATCGAGGTTTAGCATGAGTCTTTCGTGAGGTGGTGATTTTTTGGAACAGGGATGTGCGCGGCTCATGCAGGGGAGCACCATTTTGTTTCATTCTGAGAGTTTCAGAAGAATTCCTTTCCTCTTGGCCCTTCCGAGCGCGGCCTTCATGAGAAGAATCTCCAGGAGAAGATAGGCAAAAACCATGACGTATCCCTTGGCGAGGACAAGAGAAAAGGAGGGTTCAAAACCATAAAAACGGCGAATATATTCGAGGAAATAGGTCAGGGGGATCAATTTCGCAGTGGCTATCACCCAGCCGGGAAGGATGGTGACGGGATAGTAGATCCCGCAGACAAGGAGCATAAGGCTTACCAGTGACCAGGCAGCGACTTCCGCCCGGTTTCCGAAAAGGAGGACCAGAATGCACACAAGCATGCCTACCACGGCGGCATTCAGAAAAAGGCCGAAAATAAAAAGACAGATGGGTCCGGGTCCGGCAATCATGAAGTTGAAATCAAAGAGCCAAAGGCTTGCACCCATGAGGATAAAGAAAACGACGGCCCCCCTGATCATTCCCACAATCAGAGAGCCAAGGAGCATATGGCGGATCCCAACCGGTGCGATGAAACCATGTTTCAAGGACTTGCTCCAGACATCGTAGAGGAGGGCATAGGAGACATCGAGCTGGCAGACCTGTAGAGCGCCCATAGAGACCACACCTACAAGGATGAAGGCCTTCATATCCGGCTGAAGGGATGCAAACTCGGCGAGGAGTCCCACAGACAAAAAGCCCACCACCGGCCAGAAAAGGATCTCAAGAACCGTAAAGAAGTTCCTCCTGGTCATAATCCAGTTTTTAAAGGCAAAGGCCTTTATCTTTGTGATCTCACCTTGCAAGGGCAATAAAGACCTCCTCAAGATCGGCCTCCCGGATTCTTAAATCAGTGATCAGCACCTTCTTGCTCATGAAAAAGTCAAGGATCTGGGGGAGGCGTTTTCGATGGTCATCCACCAGGATGCGACAGGACGAATTGCTTACCTGAAAATCGTAGACCCCTTGGAGGTGTTCAAGGGAGGGCGTGGATATGGAACCCTGGAAAAAAATGGTAATGGCATCGCCTAAGCGCAATTCCTCTTTCAGATCTCGGGGGCTCCCGAAGGCCTTGATGATCCCCTCTTTCAGAAAAGCGATCTTTTCACAGAGGACCTCCGCTTCTTTCATGTTATGGGTGCTCATCAAGATCGTCACGCCCTTTTCCCGGTGAATGCGTTGGATGGATTCACGAACGCGACGGGCTACATCCGGATCAAGGCCGACGGTAGGCTCATCCAGAAAGAGAAGTACCGGTTCGTTGACAAGGGATTTTGCCAGCGACAGTTTCTGTTTCGTCCCTGTAGAAAGCTCGTCGAACCGAACCCCGGCAAATTCTCTAAGTTCAAATAGATCCAGAAGCTCTTCGATTTTGCGCTTTCGTCTAGTACCTGAAAGGCCATAAAGCATGGCGAAGTATTCCAGGTTTTCCCGGACGCTGAGGCTCCACAGAAAATTGGCATGACCGGATGAGAAATTTATTCTCTGTAATATTGCCATGGAGCGGGCCCGAATATCATCTCCCAGGACGCGAACCAGCCCTTCCTCCGGCTTGAGCAGGTTTACCAGGATGGAAAGCAGGGTCGTCTTTCCGGCACCGTTAGGGCCCAGAATACCCCATAGGACTCCTTCGGGCACGCTCAAGTCCACGCCCCTCAGGGCCTGCTTCTTGATTCTATAAAGCCAACCGGAGACAAAAGTCTTCCGGACGCCTTTCATTTCAACGGCAAGGCTCAAAAGCAGTCCTCCTGCATTGAAACCTCATATCTTTTGTTGGTGGGAGGATATGACAGAAAGGAAACCTTGTCAATGGAATGAAGAATAAACAGAGGCACGCCCTTACGGCTACGAGCTCAGCTCACAGGGGAGTGGAAATGCACGATTCAAGACATGTCCCCTATCCGTAAGCTGCATTAGAAGTTAAGTCCTCCTCTGAGATTCAATGCCTGGCCTATAGATTGTTGTTTAGAAATTTAAAGGTGTCCCGGTTCATCACTATTTCTTTTTCTTCTTTTCCTCCTTTGCCCTCTTCTTTTCCCTTTTTGATTTGACTGGCTTCTTTTTAGCATCTTTCCTGGTGTCCCTTGATTTTGCCATTAATATCCTCCTGAATAGATTAATTGGTAGGGATTCGCTTTTTCTGCAAACGAGGATATCATGGTGCTTATAGTGGGTCAATCAGGGATAAGCACCTGTAAGGTCAAAAGATCAATTCATCAATTAGTGTATGAACAATCATCATTTTGACTCAAAAAGTAGGATATATTGTCAGGCGAAGGCCCCTTTTATTAGAAAAAGTTACTTATTCACAGATGTCCCGTCTCACAAACAATTGCTTGACAAACATCTGCCATCAAGTTAAACATAAAAGCACTCGTTTAACTATTAATTAAGAGGTAAAACCAATGACTATTGTTAAAACGTCTTCCAAGGGACAAATCGTTATTCCTGCGGAAATCAGAAAGAAGCTCGGAATAGAACCGGGCCAGAAAGTCGATCTGTCCCTCGAAAATGATAAGGCTGTCATTAAGCCCCTCCCAAAAGACCCTATTAAAACCTTAAGGGGGCTACTCAAAGGGAGGCCTTCCATGACCAAGGCACTGCTTGATGATAGGAAAAAAGAAATTGAGCATGATGAAAAGATTACTTCTTGACTCCTTTGCGGTTCTTGCCTGGATTCAAGATGAACCAGGAGCCCAAATTGTTGAAGACCTGCTCTACAGGGCTCAAGATGAAGGCGAACAGGTATTGCTGAATATTATCAACCTCGGTGAAGTCTACTATTGCTGTGCACGAGTGCAGGATATTTCCTTTGCCCGTGATATTGTAGAAAAAATTCGACTTCTTCCTGTTACGATTTACCCCTGCTCCAACGACCTGGTTCTGGAAGCCGCTGCATTCAAGGCACAATATCCTATTTCATATGCAGATGCATTTATCGTGGCTACCGCCATTCGAGAAAATGCCTGCATAGTAACCGGGGATCCGGATTTTAAGAAACTCGACCATCTCATAAAGATTGAATGGTTGACTTGAATAACCTTATTTAACCTCACTCACACTTTCTTTAATAGCGATCAGCATTCAGCGTCGAACGCTCCGGCCGTCCCATGGCAGCAGTCATTCCGGTTGAGGTGTATGAGCCCCTCGTCGCTGAAAGAAGGGATCGCTTCGAGGTCATTGCCAGGATTCGCTCGCGGCTCCCTGGTGTTTCTCTTGAGCAAATTCATAAGGATGTGATCGAGGCCATTGCCAGAATAAGGGCTGAAAGTGCTCCGGGCTGTTCTTGATACGAATGTCTTTGTAAGCGGCCTGCTTTCAAAAACAGATCTTCCGGCAAAGATACTGGAAGCATGGCGTGACGGGCAATATGTGCTTATCAGATCCCCTCCACTCGTCGCCGAAATCAAACGTGCCCTTGAAACTGCCCGAATCAGAGAAAAATATTTCATCACCGACGGAGATATTGAACAACTCATCATCCTTCTTGAAAAAGATGCCCTGGTTGTTCCAGGCCACACGGATGTCAAGAATGCCATTCCTGATGATCCCAGCGATGAGATGTTTCTGGCCTGCGCCGTGGATGCCTCTGCCGATTTTATTGTTAGTGGAGACCGCCACCTTCTCGATATATCCGAATACAAAGACATCCCTATTATTACTGTTAGTAAAGTACCCCGTGCTTCCGCACGGGGTACTTTACTTCGTATTTCCCGGAACGCTTACGACTTAAAATAAGTTAAACAGAGACCTCTTGCCACTATCTATTTTGTTAAATGTAAAGGCTTGACCCCCCTCTTCCCACATTTACTGCGTCAAGGAATGTTAACCAATTCCTGCACGAATGTCCCTTTCACACAACGTTCTAAGCCAAATAACAGTACTATGTTTTCGTAATTCTGTTGTCAAATCAAACTGATAGCTTGGTCCGACCCGGCAAGGATCAGTATTGAACAGACTTATATCGATGATCGATTTTTTAATGTTTACAAGAAAAACTCTTTGAATTATAAGGACGAAACGATCTGTAAAATAAATGCAGCCTTTTTCTGTATACTTTATAATTTTTTTCTTAAGAATTTCGGCTGCTGCATCTTCAACTATGACGTTGCGAACGAGGCACCGCGCTTCAAAATCCCAAATAAGAACTGTATGGTGGAGCCAAAGCTATAATCAATTTCAAATACCCTTTCTGATTCGCGAGACTTAATATCAAATATTGCCACATTAATCAAAATAGGATGTCTGGCAGCCCGCCTAGAAAGATCCAGATTATATGGGGAGGGATGCGCTGGGCATATCCATAACTTATTGGCGTGCTGTTGAGCTGGGCTATCGAGCAGCAGAGCAGCATAACGCCAAGAGAATCAAGGAGGTGCACATTGGCAACTGATCTTTATGAAAAGGGGCTTGCGGTACGCCGGGCGGTTTTGGGGAAGGAATACGTGAACAAGGCAATCGCCGATGCTGACGACTTTAGCCGTCCCCTACAAGAACTTGTTACCGAATATTGTTGGGGCAGCATCTGGACCCGGCCAGGTCTATCCCGTAAAACCCGCAGCCTTATTAATCTGGCCATGTTGACCGCTCTCAATCGGCCGCACGAAGTGAAACTGCACCTGCGGGGAGCGCTGAACAACGGCTGCAGCAAAGAAGAAATCATGGAGGTCCTGCTCCAGACAGCCGTTTATTGCGGGGTGCCCGCGGCAGTAGACAGTTTCCGGACCGCCAAAGAATTCTTTCAGGAATTCAAATAGCGTAGGGCCCCGGGTCAGGCCAAGCTACTCGGTTGATATTCAAGGATTATCATCCCAAGAGTAGATGTTTTCAAGCCTTAAACCTTCATTTTCATGCCCCAAAATGCCCTTCTAAGGATCGCTCACACCCAACTCAATGGCTGAGTTTTTCTTAGAAGGCCCATTTGCCTAGCAAAAATAGCGTCCTAAGGCATAAAACAGGGGGGTTTTCGTACCATTGCTTCAGCATTTCAAGTAGTTGTCTTGGTCCGACCCCAGCCCGACAAACTGTTAGCTTGATCCGACCCGGCAAGATGCGCAAGGCAATACCCCTTCCCAAGCCGGATAGACCGGCATTGGGAATGGCTGATTGAGGGATTTAGGGATTCTGGACAATCTGCTGGATCCAATCCCGCCCATTCCTAACGCCCTGCATTTTTGAATCTTTGCCTTTTCTGGACGCGGTTTCCAATTTCCGCGCACACAATGAGAAAAACCCCCCAAAACATGGAGATACGACCCAAATAGTCCCCGTGCCGGGCAAAAAAAGTCCGGCCCTGACGAAGATGGATTCGGCCTTTGAGTGTGGCCTTTTTCCACCAGGGCGTGCGGGCAATTACCATGCCTTTTGCGTCGATGAG
>Ga0209636_10002665_pt1 | contig 18228 bp, 19 predicted proteins | sample DeeMarSWOR152_54_FD_187464 | JGI IMG/M metagenome (GOLD analysis project Ga0209636, IMG submission 187464) | Marine sediment microbial communities from White Oak River estuary, North Carolina - WOR-1-52-54 (SPAdes) (version 2) | ecosystem: Environmental > Aquatic > Marine > Intertidal zone >... | reverse complement strand
AGACTGATACTGGAGCTGATGGATTTCTTCCATGGACGGATCCTGAACTACCTGAGGCATCTGCTGACAGGAGGCGCAGTTACGCTCTACCGTATTGTTGGACCTGAATATGCGACTCCACCGTACCTTCATCCCAGAGAGTTCGGCAAGCTCGTCACGTCGTATGACGCAGACCTGGTGGACCTGCTCCACCGTTACGGCGGATATGCACGGCTACATTCCCATGGGAGAGTCGGACGCGTGTTGAGTCACTTTAGGGAAATGGGAGTCGACGCTGTTGATCCGCTTGAACCTCCGCCCGACGGAGACATAGAACTAAGCGAGGCAAGAAAGATTCTTGGCAGTGAGGTAACGCTGATAGGAAACATCGAAGAAAGGCTATTCGAGGTCGGGAGTAAAGGGGACATAGAGGAAGCCGTCAAGAAGGCGATCATGGGAGGAGCTGATGACGGCGGATTCATCTTATGTCCAACCGCGATGCCTCTTACGACGCCGCTAAGCAGAAAGGTTCAGGATAACATCCTCTTCTATATCGACTGCGGACTCAAACACGGAATATTATAGGTCAGTTCCGTTCCACGTTAGCTTTTCCCAAAGAACCGCTTCACATGCGGCCTTGTCAAATAGTAGATGATCAAGACTTCTAGGAGGATACTGATAACACCGCTTGGTAGCGAGATCAACCCCAGAATCAAGGCGAGCACCGCAATGATTAGGCCTAGAGTCCAAGCCCAACCTAAACCGTTCATGTACCCGTAGGCCACTGCGAAGCTTATGATTCCGATTATGACCATGATGCCGCCGGCAATGCCCACTACGAGACCGCCTAGGAACAAGGGGAACACTGGAACTTGAGGACGGACACCGATTATCCCCAAAAGGCCCGCTAAGGCCAGAACGAGTGCACCGAGGCCAAATAAGACAATTCCAGCTAGAACCTGCAAAGCTGCAAGAATTGTCACGCCAGTAGGTCGTTCCGGAATCTGTCCTGGAAATCCTGAGGCTTGAGCTTGAGTCGGCTGGATTGGTCTGGTCAGGTCCTGACCGCAATTCGGACAGAAGCGACCTTCATCTGGTACCTGTTCACCGCATTTTGGACAGTACTGCATCTGTCAGACCTCAAGAAATAGTTGGTCATGAGGGTTTTTTAAGGTTGTGCCCTCTGCCGGTCCAGTTTTTATAGCGATTTGCAGTTGCCGTGGGGAGAACAACCGCGCCCACGCCTGATGTGTACATACCAGTGAACGCTTTGGAGTCCTTCAGCAATGGGCAGTTGAATTGGGGAAACAAGCTTGAGGCAAATCTGAACGGAGGGAAGTATAGGTTGACGGCGAAGATGCTCTTCAGACTAGTGAACTAGATACCGAACATTGGAGCTGGTTCTGCGGGGGCATATGTGGACCAGCACTTGGGACAATTGTCCCCTAATCACCGCAACGACGCCTTTAGTACTATGAGGGCTGATGTGGGCTGATAGGCTATCCGGTCGCGTCAGGAAAATACGCCAGTTACCGGAAGCAGATGGAAAGAGAAGGCAACACTAGATAACAATGACCCGACTATAGGTGGCCGTCTGGCTTCTGATTTTCTGGACTCTTTGGGGTTGTTGTCTGTTGGACATAAGGTCCAATGGTTCTGATCCGTGAGTCTACTGGGTCACTTCTTCTACAACGAACGAGATCTTGACGTCTGCACGGTACTCTACGATCCTGCCGTCTTCGACCTTCCCCGTCCATCCTAGAACATCGACCCCTCGAATGTTCCTGACAGTCTTGGCTGCTCGACCAATCGCTTTTTCAACCGCATCCTGCCAACCCTTGTCTGAGCTGCCGACTAGCTCGATTATCTTCACAACTGACATAACATCACCCAACCTACATTTACAGACACCATGTTAATTACGTTTTCCAATAAGAAAGCAACATGGAGACTCTGTTCTTACCTCAAGCGCAAGCTTGGAAACCTTTTGGTGCCTGATCAGCAAGGAGAACACGTCTTAGTGTCTAATCGATCGACCGCAGAACTGCCAATATAGTAGAGAAGCACGCGACATTATCCTAGACCTTGCCCCTCTAGCTGTACTTGAGAGGCGCCATGACTCCTCCAGCAGTTCGCTCTGGCAAGGGAATCATAGAATCGCATTCCCTCACATCGACCTTTCCCCTCGAGATGAACCTACCAACTTCTTCTGCCTTTATGCGTATTCTTTCCAGTATGTTTGCTTCTAGATCAGTGAAGAGGAATATCTTTGCCAAAGTTTCCTTGATGTCCCATACCCCGGTGACTCGTCCGTCAACCAGAATGGTCGACGTTGCATTGCCAGAACGATCAAACACAAAATCGTAGTATTCGTTGTCCAGATACCGTTCACGATCCTTGTAGCCCATGAGATAAGGGTCAAGACCTGGTAACATGGCTAATACGCTCTTGCTAGGTGGCTTCGCGGCAATAAGAGGGGCTCTGTCCGATGATATCGAGAGGTAGCGGCCTCTCAATCCTGAGATTTCGACAGAGGATACCTTGTCTTCTAGTTCTCTCAAGATCCGTCTAGTCTGGCCTTTCGGAAATCCTGTCCACCAAGCAACATCATCTTCGGTGGCTGGGCCGAAAGAGGCAAGGTATTGCTCAACCATTAGTTTCCTCGCTTGCTCTTCGTCAAAAACATTCAGGTCCAAGCCTGGGAAGTACTCATGGAACAGGCGGTAAGTATGCATATTGCTCTTCCATCCCGCTTTGGGTTCCCCTCGTATCAGTAGACCTTTGTCGCACATGAGGTTCACTATGGGGGAAATGTTGAGTTCGGTTCCCAGCGCCTTCTTGATCTCCTTCGTTGTCATTCCCTTGCCCCTAAGGGCACTCGAAATTCTTCTTGACGTATCTTCGTATACGTCTTGGCTGACCCCCAAGTACTTGGAGTATTTCACGGAAATCGGTTCTATCACACTTCTTGTTGCGGCAAATGCGACAGGGATTACGTCTCGAGGCAAGACGTATACTGTCTTGCGCACGCACCGGATTTTACCGAGGCTCCTTTTCACGTAGAGTTCTCTGTCCAGCTTGTCCCTTGTGAAGTCTCTTGTTCTTGAGAACAACGAGAGATATGGCGTCGTGGAGCCAGTGGCGTGAAGGCCGACTACGTCTCTGACTGTCTGGACAATATCGTCGCTCCTTGTTTCTTCTGTCAGATGTTGCTTACGCAAGACGAATTGGTTAACTTGATCCAACACAGAAATCATCGATATGTCCTCAATTCCATGGTCGTCTCCAAACTAGTAGGCACCTATGTCAACTAGATCCCCACATTGTCAATTTATATGTCTGAGCCAGTTCTATCCAAGGGGTTGCATGTATGAGCAAGAAGGCGAGAGAGAAGTTTGAGCTGCCAAAGTACACCGTGCTAACCTTGGACGAAGCACTTCGATTGGCAATCTGTGTCGCGTTTGACGTTGCAGAGTACGCTTTTCCAATTCTGTTGACGCCTATTGTAGGCGATATACTGGACATTGCTGGCGTAGGTCTGGGCATAGCCTTGTTTGGATGGTTCGGGTTAATATCGGTGGTCGAACTCCTGCCTTTAGTTGACTATTTCCCAGTCTTCATCTTGATTTGGGTTGTCTGGTACTACCTAAGGAAACAGGAAGAGAAGGAGAGAATGGAAAAGCTAAAGGAAAAGTGGAAATGAGAAAACATTGAAACTCGCAACAAAAGCGGATGAGGGAAAGCTTTCGTTCTACCAGTACCTCACTAGCCATGCTAAGTGGGCGGCGAACGATGCCTTAGTTGAACGTCCCGTGACAACCGCTCCAAGATGACATTGAACAGCCTCTGCTCGCACTGGATCTGTTTGCGATCATCGGAGGCTTTTGATGCTTCTTTTCCTTTCCCTCAGCAATACATTGGTAACAACGTGATTTGGGGATTGTGAGTTTTCGAACCCAATCCCAATCACGTTTTAGAAGGCAATAGGCTTGTAGTTTCTGAGGGTGGCTGACGCAGGCGATGCAGGCTATGCAGATGCGGAAAAGAAAGTGATTGTGCCGTCCACGAAAAGCCTAATAATCCCCAATACTTCCATACCGACATGTTGGGCGGATTGCACGAAGAACCCTCTGATACTTCCTAGGCGAAAGGTTCACACATACGGGGAAATCCTAGTGGTGGAATATAGGAAGATTTGCTCTCTTCTGTTCGCCGCGGTTCTGGCGCTTTCAGTACTTCCCCCAAACGTTCAGGTGCAAGCTTCGGCCGGAAACGTCCTTGTTGACACCAGAGTAGCTCCGAGTAGCGTTGTCGAAATCCAGATCGGAGGGTCGGTGAATCTGTATATGGGTAGGGTAACTTGGTCTGGTGGCCAGGTCGAACTATACCTTAGTGCTAATGGCTACTCATCGCTCACTCTTCCGGGTGACAAGCAGTACGGACCGGGCTTCAGCGTAGCCAAGATAATCTCTACAGTAATCGACAATACAACTTATCCTGGTTACACTGTTGGCGACAATTGGATCAACGGGACCATACCCAAGACTGTGGAGGTCCCCGGAGGAAACCACTACGTCAAAGCATTCGACGGGTCAACGGCCTCTGTTGCAGTGACGGACAACTATATAAGAATCAGAGCTGCGTTTGAGGTTGTCCCTTCAGCCGGTCCAGGTCAAGCAGAGATACAGCTGAGAGGATACGCATTGCCCGCTAACGGCTACGCTAGCCTGAGTTACAGCAGTGGTGACGGTTGGAAGAAAATTGTTGACCTCTGCCCTGCTGACAAAAATGGACAACTCTCATACACTATGCCCGCCCCCGATCTGGCCCAAGTCCTACCCCCGGGAGTACAGGCAGACTCGTATTCAACTCTGATCTTCAAGATGGTGGTAAACGGTACAGGACAAACGGAAACAGACGCTTTCCATGAGTATCGCAGAGGTCTGGTGAGACTCAAAGGCCAAACTTCCGACACAGCGCCCGAGGGCTACCTGTTCGGCAACGGATCAAACTTCTTCGCGCCAGGCACAGGTCTGTCTAGGGTAAATGTCGAAGTTCTCGGTAACCTGACCATCATTGGGAAATGGTTCAACCCTGGCACGGTAACCATCTCGTGGGATAACACAACGACGATAGGTACGGCAATAGCTGACAAAGACGGGTACTTCAGCGCCACAGTTAAGGTACCAGTAGCCTCCCAGGGCCCTCACGACGTATCAATTGAAGATGCAGCAATCAGATTTTTGGTCAAAGTCTACTGTCTCAAGCTCATTGATGTGACAGATCCTCTCGCCAAAGCTGGACCTGACCAGACAGTCAATGAAGACACGGCTGTAAGCTTTGATGGTTCCAGCTCAACAGACAATGTGGGCATACTCAGCTACGAATGGACCTTCACAGATGTGACGCGGCAGGCTTTGGAGGGCTCAAAGTCTACATACAGCTTTGCGACTCCCGGGGTCTACGTGGTCATGTTGAATGTTACGGATGTAGCGGGAAACTGGGACACGGACAAAGTTGTTATCACTGTGCTCGATGTGACAGCGCCAGTCGCTGACTCTGGATCGGATAGAACGGTTGAGGAGGATGCGCCTGTAACCCTCGACGGTTCTGGGTCAACGGACAACGGTGGGATAGACAAGTACATTTGGACTTTCGTGGATATGAGAGAGCGAACCTTGAAGGGAGCTATTGTGACCTACACGTTCCAGTCGCCGGGTGAATATGCGGTCATCTTGAATGTAACTGATCTTGGGGGAAACTGGGACGCAACTGCGATTGTGATCACAGTTCTTGATGTAACAAGCCCTGAGGCCGATGCTGGCCTCAACCAGACTGTGGTTGAGGACGATGTTGTGAGCTTCGAAGCCTTTTTCTCTAGGGACAACGTGGGCATCGCAATCTACCAATGGGATTTTGGGGATGGAACGAATGCAACAGGCTTGACTGTAAATCACACTTACATCAACCCGGGAAACTACACCGCAACTCTGACGGTTGGAGACGCCGCAGGTAACAGCGACACAGACCTAGTCGTCATCATGGTCCTGTCAGACACGGATGGAGACGGAATACCTGATCTTAATGACAGGGACGACGACGGCGATGGAATGCCTGATACATGGGAGATTGCCAATGGATTGGACCCTCTAGACCCAGCTGACGCTCCGCTAGACAATGACGGAGACGGGTCCACCAATCTGCAGGAATATCAGGAAGGCACGAACCCTAACGACTACTTGTCGCACTCCCGCCTTTGGATAGCAGCCGTCGCGGTGGCTGCATTAGTGGGAACGGTGACCGTGGTGTCCCTTGCAAACGTGAAAAGCGAGGTGAGCAGAGAGGAATTTGTCAGGCGGGAGATCTCCGAGTTCAGTTCCCGTTTTACCGATGTCAAGGAAGCAAACCCCGACTACTATGAATGGAGAGTCACTGTGATAAAGGAAGAAGCGGGGAAACAGTTCGATGAGCTTAGAGAAAGAGGATACGTTCTTGTCGAAGAGGAAAAACTACGACACCGACTCGCCAAGGGACTAGGAAGAAGGTTTAGGCGACTGCTAGGAGGGTGATTGGCATCGATCGATCCTCAAGCATCTAATCGTCCGTTTGGCTGAAGAACTGGAGATCGAGCTGCCTAGCAAGACGGCTGGCTAGTTGCCTATCGCACAAGGTCGACTCATTTCCCAACCGCCGATCTGTTCCTTGCCCTTCTCGATCATGTCAGAGGAACCCGATCGATCTCGCATCTTGACCAGAAAAGTTTAAGAACAGAAGCCGAGACTGTCTGAGCGGAGAGACATCATGGTCCGTTGCACTAAATGCGGCTATGGAAACCCAGATGAAGCCAAATACTGCAGTAAGTGCGGGGCAGACCTAGAGGTTCCAAGAGAAGAGAGCATTGAGAAACGCGTGGAGAAGTGGGGCGAAGAGTTTGGGAAACAGATGGAAGAATGGGGAGAGGAATTCGGAAAACGTGCGGAGGAAGAATGCTTCGGGCTCCCTTACGGGAGAGCGATTGTCGGCTTGGTGTTCGGCGCTTTCCTCATTCTTGTCGGGCTAGGCATATTCCTAGGCCAAGATATTGGCCAATGGATTGGGCCTTCTGCAGCAATCGTCATCGGGATACTCATTGTCGCAGCCGCCATATATGGGCTAACTCGCAGAAGAAGGTAAGCTTAGTCATCTGCACCCCCGTCGGAACGCTCGGGCTTCGTCGGTCGTTTGATAGCGAGCAACGAAGATGCGTCATCGATTAGTGTATGTGTTAACTCCGCATCTATGTTTTGGGATGTAGAGAGAGGTCTGCCGCTGCTGCTATGAGAGCTTCCTCCCTTTACTGACACAATCTGCCAGCCAAAACCCAGCTCTTCATCGCTTCTGGTCATGCCATCCATTGCAGCCTCCAGTCTCCTCACTGTTCCGGATGAAAATGCAACTGAACCATGAGAGCCTTGATCGGAGACTTTCCACGTAGGAAATGCTCTGTCCTCCTATCAGCAACCCATTCTTGCTTGGCAAATCCAGGATTCTCGGCCCACAAACATGCAGAAATAGAATGGATCAGCAATTCACAAGTTCTTTATGACGGGGTGAGGTAGCCGTTAATCGTAGGTTAGGAAATTGGGGAGTCCACGACGGACAGAAAGGATCTCACATGTCACTGCTGACATCGCTGATAAACTGAGGGAGCAACTAGATGAGCTGGACGAGCTTAGAGGGCAGCTAGAGGAGGAGGTCAAGTCAGCGGTCAGGATGATACCGGGTCTAAACGAGGAGAAGGAACGCTTACACACTGACATAACAGCAGACAGAGAGAGGATCGAAGAGATAGACAAGTTGATTCCGAGACTTGAGAATCAGAAGGCAGAACTAGAGGAGGATCTGCAGGGAAAGCAGGAAAGAATTTCGGAGATCGAAGGTCGAATAGAGTTCCTCTCACGGACAAAGGGGATCAGAAGCTAGCTGGATGCGGGCGTAATACCTCTCATAGGCTCTGCTGCGTTGGCAAGCCCTCAACAAAGGATGGATAAACAGATTCTCTAATGTCCCCTAGCATTCTTTGGGTTCTAGTTGAAGCTTGTATGTGGCTAGTTTGAGTTTCCCTCCCCATGATGCTTGTATCGTCGTCTCATTCGAGAGTTTGAAGCCGTTCTTCTCATAGAACCGTCTGGCATGAGTCTCGTGTTTTCCAGCGTTCGCAATTATCGTCTTGGTCCCTCTTCGTTCTTCGTCGGCAATAGCTTGTTTTAGCAGTTGAGTGCCGATGCCCTTTCCTGCATATTCTGGGAAGACTATGATGCGGTCTAGTACTGTAGTGTCAGCATCTTGTTGTATTGTCTGCGCAAAGCCAATGATCTCGGTGTCTTGGATGGCTAGGTAGAAGGCTGCATTTTCAGCGGCTGCCTTTAGAAGCGTTTCTTCTGCGAACGCCCTCCTGGCGTATTCTTCTGGGATACCGAATTTGATGACGTTTTCTCTGTAGATTTGGCTGTTCTTGTCGTTCAGTAGTTGAAGGATCTTTCTGCTTAGGATTGATATGTCTTTCTGGGTTGCTTTTCTGATAGTAGCCGTGGTTCAGAGCACCTACTTCGTGGAAGCTTGTCTTAGTTCGATCGCTTTGTTTACGGCTTTGAGTGCGACTGATATCATGTCGTCGTCGGGCTCTCCGGTTGTTAGGCGTTGCAGTCCTAGGCCGGGGATCATGAGGATCTTCAGTATTCTTGAGTCTCTGTGTCGGTCGCTGAACTTGAGGATCTCGTAGGATATGGAGCCTAGCACAGGGATCAGTATTAGCCTGTATGCGAGTCTTCCGAAGAACCCTATGTCTGGCATCATTGAGAAGAGCAGAATGCTCACTAGGAGAACGATGAATATGAAGGAAGTTCCGCACCTAGGATGCAGTCTGGGGAATTCCTTGACTTTTGTGGGTTCTAAAGAGACGCCGGCTTCGTATGCATTGATGGTCTTGTGTTCAGCGCCGTGATATTGCAGTACTCTTCTGAAGTCGGCCCATAGAGAGACGGCCTTCACATAGATTAGGAAGGCTGTTAGCCTCACTAGGGCTTCGACTATGTTGAAGAGTATCCCGGTGAGATTGAGTAGAGTTGTGAGGAGAAATGGGACTATGATGAAGAAGGATGACAATGCCAAGGTCATAGCGATCGTCAGGGCTATCTCTTTGTACGTGAATTTCTCCTCTTCCTCTTCCAAGGCCGCGTTAGCGGAGAACCAGAGCCCTTTAAGTCCTATATACAGAGTCTCGAATAGTGCTGGTATCCCCCTTATGAATGGCAGTCCCAGTATCCTGTGTCTCTCAGAGAGGGAGTCTATCTCCTCTGTTTCGGTCATTATCTCGCCGTTCTGCTGCCTGATGCAGATGACCACGTGCTTCCGAGAGCGAATCATCACGCCTTCTATGACTGCCTGCCCGCCGAATGCCAGTGACGGTTCATCTCTCCTTCTAGGAGTTAGCCGCGTACCTTCCATGAATCTCCTGCCAGCCTGGATTCCTATGGACCTCAGATTCTCAAGATATGGATAGGACCAGACTTATATCAGTGAAGGTGTGTGCCTCCCTCGTCGCGCGCAGAACGATGCGATTGAGGTATTCGTTCGATCGGATGCAATTCTGCTCCTCACTGGCAGGTTGGACTCTTGAGGGGCTTCCGCGTGAAACCCGAACATATTCGGGAAATCCTTACCTGTGTCTTCGCGCAATATGTTGACTGAAAGAACACAAAGAGATCGATCGATCCTCCATATTAATCTAAACAGAGGTGAATTGCCATGATGAAAACAGATGGAACGTTGGAAAGTGCTGTGAACCAAAGATCCACTTGGGATGTTGCCTTCGTGCCTCGTCGAAGAACGCCTAAGCCAATGAGGCCTACCCGACCGTTTTTCAGTGAGATTGACGCACTAGTACGAGCGGTTGCTGCTTAGACCGGCATGTTTTTGCACGAATCGGAGTGGCTCTTCGTTGTACGTTTCTAGGAAACTGCTGACGGTTTTCCTGATCGTGGTGTCCGTAGCTGCTGCTATTGCAGCCTACGACCATCTGCAGAGCCAGAGTTCCACTTATGGCGACATCAGTATTGAGCAGGCAATGCTTCTTATCGAGACGAGACCTGACCTTGTCATTGTAGATGTGAGAACTCCGGAAGAATATGAGACGGGCTACATAGAAGATGCGGTAAACATTTGCGTAACATGCGATGCCCAGGAGCTGTTAGACAACCTGAACCCAGACGACGAGATCCTCTTGTACTGTAGGACTGGAAGTAGAAGCGCAACTGCAGCCCGAATACTGAACGAAAACGGCTACCGTAAAGTCTACAACATGCTCGGCGGAATCACAGCCTGGACCAACGCAGGCTACACCATAGTCTCCCCTTCCTAAAGGCATATAGAAATGGTGGAATAGCTGACAATCGAAATCAGAGAGTTTCCAAGATTCTACTTTCCAACCTAGAGCGAGTTAGAAGATTCTAGATTGTCGAGATAGATGGACGATCGATCACCCTACGGGAATCCTTTTGCCCTTCAATGGCTTCTTTAGCGGTATCATGACGCTTAGCATGCCGTTCTCGCATCTGGCCTTTGCTTTATCTTCGACTACGGCATGAGCTAAGTACCAGCATCCGGGGAGATCAACGTCCTCTCTCATGCCTCTGACGCAGATCTCTGCTTAGATACACTTAGCTCAATATGTTCCTTTGCGACACCAGGTAGTTCAATCTGAACATAATAGTTCTCAAGATCATCGCTCGGAATCTATCTGAAGCTTTGCGCGAATTCCTTCGCCAGGTATTCATGTTCTCTGCTTTCCACGGTAACCTCGAATCCATCCTTTTCTTGAGAAAGAGAGACCATGACATAGTCGCGATACATTTCTCCCATAATGACACAGCAAGGACTACGTTCAGTTATCTCTAGACCTGTTTTTCCTTTGAAATACTTGACAGCCGCGTCCAGAATCTCTTCCTGGCCTTTGTTTGTCTTGAAAGCAAGCTTTATCATATTTGACCTCAGACCTTCCTCTGGCATAATGATACGCTTTTGACCATATCAGGATTTCCCCAACATGTTCGGTTGCGCGTAAAGAATCAAAGAGTTGGAGTCCTCTTCTTACAATCGATCGTTCTTGGATCGATAAAAGGAAACATAAGGAAAACTGCAGATGATCGATCGATCTGGAGACTGGTCATTCTGATGGGAGAATCCTGATTTCATAGAGTGATGGCCATCTTTTCCCTGTCACGAATAATCTATCTTCCTTCTCATCATACGCGATTCCATTGAGCACATCATTTACATCTTCGCTTTCAGAGTCTCGGATACCGCTCAGGTCAATCCACCCCTGGACCTGTCCAGTTTGAGGGTCAATTCTAGCGACCAAGTCTTTCTGCCAGATGTTCGCGAAGACTTCTCCATGAATGTATTCAAGCTCATTGAGATACGTCACAGGACCATCAGCTTTCACTTCGATCTGTCCGACCTCCTCAAAGCTTTCTGGATCCAGAAAATGCAGAGTCGCTGTTCCATCGCTCATTATCAGATGGGTGCCGTTATGTGTTATTCCCCATCCTTCGGTCGGATAGCTGAATTCACGTAACACTTTAAAGGAAGCCTTGTCATAGACGAAGCCCTTGTTCGCTCGCCAAGTCAATTGTATGATCTTGCCATTGAAAACTGTGATGCCCTCGCCGAAGAACTGGTCTGGCAGAACATGAATCTGCAGAATCTCGCCAGTCTCTAGCGACACGCGACGCAGTGTAGAGCTGTTGTAGAGCCCCGTGCCTTCATATAGAACCCCATTGTCGAACACCAATCCTTGTGTGAAAGCATCTGGGTCATGAGGATACTCTTTGACAACATTGTATGTGTAACGTTGAATTGTGGGGCTCACAGGCCCATTGTTTCGGTCGATCGACAATACGAAAGCAAAGATACACGGCACAAGCACGACCGTGGCAATCAGCAGGCTTACTAAGTGCTGCTTTCTCAGTAGTTCTACCGCCAAAGACTACCATCCCCAGTGTTCCGATCGACCGATCGATCTGTGTGAGCCGCGACGTTTCCAATTGTCTGGACTGAAGTGTCAATCCAATTGTCCATCTCTCAATCCTATTGGGAGTGGCGATGGAAGTTCACATGCGCTCTCTACTTCGATATGCCTACCTTCCCTACTTGCCTCGTGAAAACTGTGCATAATATCCAAGACGTGATAAGCCATCTCTCCGTTCGCCCTGTGAGGTCTCCCAGTTTTGATTGCCTTCGCCATGTCGGCCACGCCGATACTACGGCTTTGATCTGTATATCCATGGGTCAACGGGATTTCTTTCCAATCTTCGGAATTGGCATGCAAGATGCCTACTGGTCCGCTAAACCTGTTAGGGTCTGGAACGCTCAGGCTGCCTCTTGAGCCATAGATCTCTATACGTGGCAGTTTGGCTCCCCAAACGTCGAAACTAGTTATTATCGTTCCAACAGCACCATTAGCAAAGTCCATAACGCCGGTTACATGAGTTGGGATCTCAACTTTTATCTTCTCTCCGTATCTAGGTTGACTCGTGATTGTTCTTTCCGGAAAGCTGATTCTTGCTGAGCCGGTGACTCTGCGAACAGAGCCCATGAGAGAGACAAGTGCAGTAAGATAGTAAGGGCCCATGTCGAACATAGGTCCCCCGCCAACTTGGTAGTAGAAAGCGGGATCCGGATGCCAGCTTTCATGGCCATGACAGGTCATGAATGCTGTTGCAGCAATTGGCTCGCCGATAGCGCCGTCATCTATTAGTTTCCTGCAGGTTTGTAATCCTCCTCCCAAGAAAGTGTCAGGTGCGCCTCCGACTCTGAGTCCCATTTCCTTTGCCAACTTCAGAATACTCTGCCCTTCTTCTCTGGCTATTGCTATGGGTTTCTCGTTGTATACCGACTTGCCTGCGCTGAGGGCTTTAAGTGCAATCTCAGCGTGTGCTTTTGGGATGGTGAGGTTTAGGACGATCTCGATTTCTGGATCGGCGAGAAGCTCTTCGACGGTGCACGCTTTTGGCACGTCAAACTCTTTTGCTTTTGACTTAGCTCTTTCCATGATGATGTCTGAACACGCCGCTACTTCAATATTCTCAAACATCTTACTGACTTTCAGATAGACTTTGCTTACATTCCCGCAACCTATTATGCCAATTCTAGTTCTCTCCATCATTTTTCCCTCCTCAAGTTATGCTAGAATTGGCGGCTTGCCTAAAGATTTATCGATCGATCCGCGAAGGAATAGTAAAATAATAATATCCTTGTCTACTATAGACGGAAGAAATCAGGGGCCTTCGATGAGAGAGACTATTACGGCTGGGAGAGACCTTTCACGGAGAAGCAGGTCACTGCCGAATATGTCCACGACAACCAGAGCAACCTAGTGATGGATTTGGACTTCTATCATTTCGGGGAACTAATAGACATCAGACCCGACCAAGGAAGCCACTTCATCCATAGCATGAGTGAACCCTTCAGCGAAGAGGACATAGAAGCACAGGTCATGCAGAATTGGTTGGACCACTTCGGAATCAGATTCCATCAGCTTCATGCCTCAGGACACATGAATCGACAGGAACTGGCAGGCATGTTCAGGCGGATCAACCCTGAGAGGGTATTTCCTATACACACTGAGACCCCTGACCTGTTTACAGGAACAAGCAAGACCACGGTAATCCCGATGATGGGAAGGCGGTGCAGACTCTGAGTCATACTGCAGAGTGGAGAGTCCAGCTAATCGATCGATCAAGTGAGGAGTGCGCTCATAGATCTCAATGCAACAAAGAAGGATGAGGGAGAGATAGCAATTGGCTGGAACATCGGGCTACTGAAGGGATCTGAAAGGTCAAGGAAACGATCTTTGCCTAGCACCTGGCCTTGTAGTAAACCCAATAGTATGGTGAAGTCGGGTCGGGGCTTACATGACCATAGCCCGGCAGATGATCATTGTGAGTGTCTGTACCCGTCTGACCAGCGTAGATCACTGCGTACTCTCTAGTTGAATCAAAACACTCTGTGCACGCTATTTTCCATGCTGTCTGCATGTCAACAGCATACCACCAGGGGGGAAGATGAAGACTCATCCATAACGCGAATCTGGACCCTAGGGGGGCGTTGAACCCTGTGTTGTTGTGTGGAATCCGAACATCTGGTGAAGACCCTTGAAGGCATCGCACCAGACATCCCAAGCGAAATTCGATCGCATCGTTTCGCAGGCATGAAGAACTACCCAATTTAGCGAACCATCCCCCCACTGGGCATCCTGCGCCCGCATGATGTGATCGTCGACCGTGGAACCGAAGTAGAACCTCCCAGAGCTGCCATGGCCAGCGAAGAAGGCGAAGTGTATGTTGTCGGCGTAGTACGAATCGGTTCCGCCACCTGGTGCTGTGGCATATTTGAAGTCTTGTTCCCAAGCACTGTCATTCCCCCAATCGAATCGACTTGTCCAATTGGGCAGACTTCTTATGCGATCTTTGAATCCTTGAGCGCTATCATCTGTTCCGCTGATGTCGGCCAAGAAACCATGGTAGATGTTGCACCATTCAACTCCTACGAACGGGTCTTCGGGCTCCTGTTGCACCTGCGTCTTAGCTTGGAGACCTTCTTCCCCAGAAGGCACGACTTTGACCAGGACTTTGTGCGAGTCCTGCATCCCGAGTCGGTCCGTGACAGTCAACTTGATCGTATGCGAAGTCACACGGCCGTCACGATGGGCGACCGAAAGTTCCCTTGTGTTTAGCACATGTTCGTCACTGAGATGTCCGTCGAAGTTTGATTCCCAACTTGCCTTGAAAGGTGGATTGCCCCCTCTAACGTCGTAGGAAAGGGTCAGTGGCTCCCCGGATTTGGTTTGGATGCGATATGAAGGTGCTTTTATTGAGACTCTTGGAGCAAACATGGTCGCGGGAATTGGATGTAACTCACAATTTACCTTTTGCTTACGCTTCTCTCGGGTGTCTTCAATCGTGCTGGTGATCTCAAACACGTACGTTGGTTGGAGGAATCTTCTCCACCGGACGCAGGATTCAGCATGATATGCAAGCTTGACATCTCTGATCCCGATATTCTTTAGAGGAAACCTGAGCTTCCAGTGAAGGATTTCTTCCAATTCTTCTCTCGAAAGTGCTGGGAACTCTGCATGCCTGAAGAAGGAAGGCATAGCACCGAAAAAGCCAATCACTTCACCCTTATGACCCAGGGATACTTTGACTTTTGCGCCTGGACCATATGTCTTCAGCTTGTCGAGGGAGTACCGAAAGTCGACAGAGATGCTGTTAGTCCACTCCGTCTTTTTCTCTCGTTTTTCGCCTTCAGCACGTTCGAAGAGGTTTTCATATGCACCATCTAGCACAAGGTTTTCCGGCATCCACTTGTTTGTCTTTAGATAGTCTGTTGCGATCTCGGTTGCCTCCTCTTTGGACGGCAACTCTGGTCTGTATTGATGGTTATGAAGCTTGGAGAAGTCGCCGTAGAAAAAGGCTCCAGTATTGTTATAGAGCGCCAAGACCTTTCTCTTTTGCAGGATCACCGACATGTCATCTGTTGGCTTGATCTTGCCTCCAACCTCGAATCGTTTTGACAATTCAAGAAGTTTGTCGGGCGCAGTTTCGGTTCTTTCTGTCTCATACACAGAAAGGTTTCCTTGAGGAACAATCTCTATGTACTTTGACCAGAACTCTTTCGTCATCTGAGAACCCCCGCTTGGTATTTATCCTTTATACAATAAATGTTTTGCGCCGAATCGATCGATCGATAGCTTACCCCAAGTCCGATAGGCAAGTCAGCAAGAAGCCAAATCATCCACTTGGTGCGAGTGGATCGAGCTAAGACTAAAGGAGCCCTAGAGCTCTCAGCACCTCTCTCAGGATCACTACAAAGAAGACAAGTAGGATCAACGAACTAGGATGGTCAGGGAAAACGTGGAAGTCCTCCCCGATTCTCATGGCGAATCTTTGTTCTTTCCTTCGGATTCTTGACTGCTGCGAAAAAAGTTTCCAGAACCTCTTTCTATGCGTATTGCTCTATCGTAAACGCAGTTTCTTTCATGACGAGCTTTACACGATTATGTCTGCGGAACGAGTTTGCTTCCAGACGATTATTGATGTTGTTGTCGAATATCTGATGACTACTTACTTCTACCGGACATCTGATGATACTGGTGTATATGCCCCGGTGTTACAAACCCTCTTATCCTCTTGGGAAGATGGACCTGTACAGGCAAGGAGTATCCAACGTCAAACTTTCTTGATATGTTGAAAGGTCTTCTGGATCATCCCACCCTAGTGTTGATAGCATACTTCATTCTCTTCATGATCCTAAGAAGAGCCTTAGGGATAGGATGACCTGTGCTTGTGTTTCCTTGACCTAAGGGATGTAAGTCAGCCACGTTCCTCGTAGAACGGATCGATCGATCTGTCCTTTCATCACCAAAGGGACCCCTCGGGGGACGATTGACCTCTACATACGTCACAAGCTAGCTAGCCATTCTCGATTATCTAGAGTAGCATGGTTAGAACGAAAACAGAAAAGAGGATCGACCGATTCGATCAATTCCAAGCCGGCATCTAGTAATTGTAGGGTCTTCTCGTCTTGGCGGCGATCAGCCACAGAATGCCACCGACAACTAAAATGAAGACTATCACCCAGAAATAGGTCCAAGTGTCAATACCGTTCTGCGGAAACATTCTCGACTCCCACAGCACAGCAACAGCGTCTCACACACCTTTCCTGGAATGACTATGAATTACAGATCTATTCGAGTTTGTGTAACGTGTGATGCCCAAGAACTGCTAGACAATCTGAACCCAGACGACGAAATCCTCTTGTACTGCAGGACTGGAAGTAGAAGCGCAACTGCAGCCCGAATACTGAACGAAAACGGCTACCACAAAGTCTACAACATGCTCGGCGGAATCACAGCCTGGAGAAACGCAGGCTACACCGTAGTCTCCCCTTCCTAGAGCACGCCAAAGCCTCAACCCCCTTCATGAGCCTGTAGAAGTTGGGAACTCCACTCTTCATTTCGAGGGGCTTTGAACAAACCATATGGATAAGTCGAAGGAGCTAAACAAGTGGATATCTCCTATGCGAAATGCAAGTATCCAGAATAGTTAAGTGGGTTCGCATCTATTACAGCAATAACATGGGAGAATTGAAGTCCAGAGTAAGATATGCTATTCATAGGTATATTAATGAAGAATTGACAGAGGAAAGATTCAAAGGGCAAATTTCCGAGGTCATACGTGAGTTCGAGAAGAGGCTGCCTAAGAAGCTTGTCTGCCAAGATGTAGGGTTGATAGTTCAAGAAAGAGAGCAGAGCATTCTAGACAAGTCTGATGAGTTCAAGAGACTATGGGTTCTCCTAGATCAAGTCGAACCAATGATAGGAGAAGCTCTCAATTACTGGAAAGAAGCGATGGGCAGATAGAACGTGGGGATTGAAATGGGTTGGATTAAAGAGGCGATAGGTCGAGGCCTACTGAAGATCACGGAGAGCAATAACTGTCCATTCTGCAATCCTGAACATAGAATCGACAAGCCTACTAGTGTAAACGCTTGTGCCAGTCATAGATGGGTTAGCAAGAAATGGTTTGAAGGAAGATTCAGAGAAGAGACGAATCATCAGAAAAGCTAGCAACATCAACCGATTATTCCTTTAATAAGTAATAGGAGTTTTTTTAGTAATCTGTCAGAACAAGAACATCTTCGTTGGCGTGTTGCTAATATGACAACAATTCCGCAATAGAAAGTTGTACTGGTAGCCTCACACAGAATTCTGACTTTTGAGTGGCGACGTATTAGGAAATCCTCGATCTCCTAATATGTTGGAATGACGGTTTCCAGTCTTCCACCCGTACTCTCATACCAACCCGCAACAACTGATCATTCATGAACCCATGGAAAACTGGAAACCTAATGTGCCAGCAATTTCAGAAGAGAAAGTTGTGCCGTCGATTACTTTTCCTTGCGAGTTCTTCTATCTGCTTTTGGATGACGTCAAGCTGTTCGCCGAGATGTTGGACTGAAACTCCTGACACCATATCATCTATCTTTTGAAGCAGCTTTTGTCTCTTTCTTTCTTGGCCCATTGAGTAGAGCATTTGTCTTGGCTAATTCGTCATCCTGCTTCGGGAACAAAGGAACGTCCCTCTCCGGAGGCTCGTCTTTCCACGGATAGTCGTCTGGGGATTCATACCCTTCTCTGAAAACACAGCC
>Ga0209636_10002664_pt1 | contig 18233 bp, 11 predicted proteins | sample DeeMarSWOR152_54_FD_187464 | JGI IMG/M metagenome (GOLD analysis project Ga0209636, IMG submission 187464) | Marine sediment microbial communities from White Oak River estuary, North Carolina - WOR-1-52-54 (SPAdes) (version 2) | ecosystem: Environmental > Aquatic > Marine > Intertidal zone >... | reverse complement strand
AGAACAGAATTAAGCCTGCAAATGTACCCACCAAATTTGCGAAAAAATCCATAACATCACAACTACGTCCCACATAACCCTGAAGCAATTCGTCAACAACCCCATAGCAAACCACCACGAGCAGTACCCACCAGACGGCGGCTTTGCGCCAGTTTACCTTTCTGTTGGCACTGATTGCAAACCAAAGCAGAAAGGTCAAAACCAGATATGCAAGGAAATGAAGGCTTTTGTCGGACACTTTGGCTTTGTAAACCCATTGCGGAATGGGTATATGCGCGAGGATAAAGATGGCCGGCCAATAAAGCATCAGTGAGATTATCATTAGCTTTTGTCGGAGCGATAAAGTCATTGAAATTACCTAAATACGTAATTTGACAGTAAATTCGGTTTAAAATGAATTGACTTTTCTCGGATACCCGCAGAAACAGTCACATTGTATCCTCTCAAGGGCTGTAACGATTTGTAATCGGCAGCCGCCTGTCTTTGCCGAATGCCTTTGGTGTAATTTTTACCCCCGGCGGCGACTGCCTTCTCTTGTATTCATTGCGGTCAACCATACGGATAACGCGGAGAACCACATCCTTGGGTAGACCCACCTCAACTAATTGGCTGGCGGATTTGTCCTGCTCAACATAGCTTTTGAGGATTTCATCGAGCAAATCATAATCGGGCAGTGAATCGCTGTCTTTCTGGCCGGCTTTTAGTTCGGCACTGGGGGGCCGGTTTATCACATCGACAGGTATAATTTGCCGGTTGTTTATCTTGTTTATGTGTTCGGCTAATTTGTAAACAAGGGTTTTGGGAACATCTTTTATCACTGCGAAGCCACCAGCAGTGTCACCGTAAAGGGTGGCATAACCAACTGCGGTTTCACTTTTGTTGCCTGTTGTCAATACCAAAGAACCAAACTGATTGCTAAGTGACATCAGGATACTACCGCGGATTCTGGCCTGAAGATTCTCATAGGCGATACCTTTGTTGTCCCAGCCTTGGACGGAATGCAATGAATCGTTAAACTGTTCGAGTATTGGCTCAATATTGACGGTTAAGAATTCGATGCCCAAGTTTTTTGCCACGTTTTCGGCATCAGCTATTGTCTCGGGGCTGTTGAATTTCGAGGGCATTGTAAGGCCGACTACGCTTTCAGGGCCCAAGGCAGTAACAGCGATGGCGGCGACGACGGAAGAGTCTATTCCTCCGCTGAGACCAAGCAAGGTTTTTTTGAAGCCGTTCTTTCGGGCATAATCTCTTGTGCCGAGGACAAGGGCCTGGTAAACTTCATCGAGCAAATCAGTCGGCTGGGTCGGCAGGGGCTGTGTAGGGTTGACCTGTACAGTGCCATTGCCGGTCTGGATGACATCTACAATTAATAAATCCTCTTCAAATGCTTTGGCTTTGGCAATTACGTCGCCGGTCGAATCAGCAAGCATACTTCGCCCATCGAAGACGAGTTCATCCTGGCCACCGACGAGGTTGCAATAGCAAACAGCGCAATTAAATTTCTTTGCACACTGGCTGACTAATTCTTCTCTTTTCTGAATCTTGCCCATATGAAAAGGTGAGGCTGAGATATTCAAAATCATTTGTGTTTGCTCAGTGTCCTTGAGGAAATTGTTAAGCCAGTCGATATCCCAGATATCAGCGCAAATGGTGATAGCGGTATTGAGGCCAGCTACATTTATCAGGACCGGCTTGGTACCAGCCTGAAAGTACCTTTGCTCATCAAATACACCGATATTGGGCAGTAGGCCTTTTCGGTAAACTTTGGTTATACTGCCGTTTTGCAATATAGCGGCGGAGTTATAATTATTGCCCTGATAGCTTTCGGCAAAGCCGACTACTATGGTTTTGTCAGGAAAATCAGCTGCGAGCTTCTCGACAGTTAGCGAACAGTCTCTTAAAAAATGCTTCTTGAGCAGCAAATCTTCAGGCGGATAACCACAAACAGCCATCTCCGGAAAGACCAACAAGTCTGTGTCGGACTGAAGTGCCTGTGCGTAGATGTGTCGTATTTTTTTGGCGTTGCCGGCCAAATCACCGACAATGGCGTTAAATTGTCCTAAAGCTACCCGCACTAAAAAGAAGCCTCCAAACTACTGTATCATGTGTCGTACGGGGTACGTATCATATAGCCTCAACGAATCGGAGAGGGCGGGATTCGAACCCGCGGTACCCTTAAAGGGCACACCGGTTTTCGAAACCGGCTCGATAAACCACTCCGACACCTCTCCAAATTTTTACAACCAAAGAACTTATGCCAAAATGCCAAAATGTTTTCTGAGCTTACTACAGCCCTTTTTCAGATTATAACCAAGGTTGTAGGTCTATCAAGGGCAAAAGCGTGGGAAATAAGTCAAATATTGGCGGTCGTTTTATTATCCCGTTTTTAGAGTGATTACTTAATCTGCCAAGAGATTTGGGTTACCCAAAAACATGGCTTACAAAAGAAATTTAAGGGCTGGATGAGTAAATGACCTGTTTTAGGTGCGGTTGAGCCAATTTTGTCAGATAGTTCCTCTCTTGGTCATTTTTTTCTAAAAAAAAGCTTGACTTTTCCGGACGAAGTGTGTTAAATAGTGAAAGTTAATTGTACCTTCATTTGGGGGTGAAGGAGACTCAAACCTAAGATTTGTTGGTTGTATTTTGCAGAAGCTTTTCTGCAGGATGTACCGGCTTTTGGTATGACGTTGAAGTTTCTGGGTTCCTCTTGAGTTTACAGGAGAACTTTTATGAGGGTTATGAAAGCAGCAATGTTGGCATTTGTCTTTTGCTGTATAACTGTGCCGGCAGGGGCTGTTGTGATAACACCCTCTGATGTGGTCTTACCTACTTCGCCAGGCGGGCTATTCAGTTTTGATTTAGTAGTAAAAAAATTTCCCAGCAGTTTTGGTGCTAAAGGATGCACATCTACTGTCGAGGTAAGCGGACCCGGTATTTTAACCTTTAACAAAACTAGAAGTGCGGCAGTATCCAGTGATCCCTCTTATTGGTTATACCAGAATTCGGGTGGCGTAGTCGCACAAGAAACTTCCCCCGGCAGCAAGAAGTATGAGTTTGGCGATGGCCCCCCAGATGAGGGAATTCTTGGCGCAAAAGATACTATTGTGGCTCGATATGCTTTTAATTGGGATGGCACCGAGGGTCTCTACAGTTTTACCTTTGACTTTGAGAACTTAAACGAGAACTTCGTGTTTGTGTTTGTTGGTCCGCCACAGAATTACGTGTCTTATCCTTTAAAGTTGCCGCAAGGTAATTGGTACTCCGACCCTATCGTTGACGCGGACAAAAGCAGTTTTACCGTTGCGATACCGGAGCCAAATGCGTTGATACTTTTTGTTTTGGGCGGTTCAATCTTACTTAAAAAACGCAAGACCTAAACCGACTTTGAAAATCAAATATCTAAGGGCTGCGATGTTAAGTTCGCAGCCCTTTTTCATTCATGCAATAGTCAGGACACTAAGAACAATATTTTTGCCTTAAAAGGCTTTTCGTAAGAGCGCAGTGCGTACTCGTCACTTGCCAAACATTACCTGAAGAGGCATGGGCCGCTTACTGAGTTCTTCCCGACTTCACCCCGCCATATATCATTTGTGATAGAGCGGTCTTTTAGATTCACCACACCATCGCAATTCATATCGCAATCCTTTAATGTTAGACCTGTTGCAGGACCTATTTGCCAGTAGTCATTGACCATCTGACGGTCTTTGAGATTAACAAATGTGTCATTATTGACATCACCTAAAAGTGCTATTCCGAACTCTGCCTCTGCCGTACCCATATTACCATAATCATTTCCGATAACGATTACTCTGACTGTGAATGGCTGGCCTGAATCAGAAAGGGCAAGCGGTTCGTCACAGCCCGGGGGTGCAAAAGTCCAGAATGCGTCGTTGGCCCCACCGCCGGCTACGGTTTTTGGTACTGCATTTACATCGGATGGGAGTATAAGTTCCCACTCGCAACTATAGCTGCTGTTACTAACGGGGTCGTCAGTGATTGAGATACTTGCAGTTAAATTCGAGCTAATCCGACCCGGCAAATTCTGGTACATCCACGAGCTGTCTATAGTCAGACCAACGTTCAAATCAGCGGGCGTAGTTTCTATAGTTAGCGTGTAATCGCCCGTTTCGCCATCGTATCCGGCCACTCGGATTAGATAATTTTTCCCCGCAGTCAGGCCAATCGTAAGCTCCGATTGCAAATCACAATAATCATCGTTACAGGCCAAATCAATTGCTCCATTTGAATCGAGAATACTCAGGGTCGTATCAAATGTGCTGCCACAGAGGCTGATTTTGTACGGCTCGGTACTTGTAGGCGTGAAAGAATGCCAAACGTCAATTGTGTCGTTATACCCGCAGCTACTCTCGTTTGTACCAATTGCTCCACCAGTTGAGCCAAGGTACACCTCATCCACGTTGACAGCAATAGCATCTATAGATTCATATATGAAAAACCTTTTGGCGGAGGTTACTGCAGATGATGCCAGGACTATCAGGGCGATGATTATTTTAATAAAATTGCGCATATTCATTTTATCCATAAACCGAGGATGATTTTATCTGTTTGGGCCAAAGATGTCAAATCAAGATTGATTTTTGTGTTTTTTTTGTAATCTGGAGAAAACAAAAACTTGAGACTGACCGGGGCTAGGCAGATCCTACCGCTTTTGCCTTATTTGCTTGTGATATTTGCGGTTTTTTGGCCTATTTGTGGCGTTTTTTGCCTGCTAATTGCTCATAACGAAACGCGTATCCTTGTAAGAGGCGAGCGTACAAGAAATTTGAGAAAAACCTTGACATAAAAAGCAATAATTGATTATTATATGTGTTTGTGTTAACTTACTCCCAAACAGTATAGGGCTTGAATATAAGCAGCATACTAAAAGGAAAAGGAGAGCGATAATGATGTATGTACGAACAATAAAAGCGGTAATTTTGTTATTAATTGTGATTGGTCTAACTGGTTGTTTTTCATCTCAGCCCGCGGATATAGAAGCGTTCCTCAAGCCACGTCAGGTAGACGTAACAGCGGAAAGTTACGTGTTACAGCCGCCGGATGAAATCGAGGTACATTGTTCAAACGTGCCGGAGATCCATCTACAACGGCAGCGAATTCGTCCAGACGGTAAGATAGGTTTTGAAGTTTTGGGTGAGTTTGAAGCAGCAGGAAAAACACCGGAAGAGCTTGCGAATGAGGTGCAGCAGGAGGTAGTGCAGCTTTACACATTGGTAGGAGATAAGCCTATCGAGGTTCGGCTTATTGCATATCAGAGTAAAGTTTATTACGTGTTGGGCCAGGTGTATGTGCCCGGTCCGAAAGTTTATACGGGACGTGACAGTGTGTTATCTGCTCTTGCTGAGGCACAACCTAACCCTATGGCATGGGTGGAACGGATCCAAGTAATAAGACCGTCCGAAGATGAGAATATTAAACCCAAAATTTTTGAATTTAACTTAGACAGCATGATTGCTCATGGCGATACTAGCAAGAATGTTCTGTTGCAAGAAGGTGACATAATATATGTGCCACCAACTGTGTTGTCCGCGATAAGCATGAAGATAGAGGAAGTGATAAGACCGATTGCACGAGCATTTGCTGGAGTCTACATTGTAGAAACCGGTGGCCGTCAGAGAGTTGGCGGATATGGTGGTGGGTATGGCGGCGGGTATAGATAAGTCTTTTCAGCTAAGTGCGTCTTAACCAGTGTATAGTAAATTAAAGATAAAGTAATAGTTTCAATGAGTCGGCGAAATATAATTAAATTGGTTCATTTTGCCAGCACAGCTTGGTTTATGCTGTGCATTGGCCATATTCTGGTTTTAGCTTTGCGGCAGGCAGGTTTTCATTGGTGGGTTATATTTTCCCTGTCCGGGCATTCGGTATTATTTATCTTTCTGCTTATCAGTTTGTACCTATTCGCAATTTTTAGAGGTGTTGGGAGGGGTAAAAAAATAGAAGTGGAACACCCCTTAACCAGTACGAATTACTATATGGTGTTCTATGTCGTCGCGCCTTTTTTAGGCGGTTTGGCGGGCACCTTAGGAATGATAGGCGAGAGTAGAATCAGTCGATTCCTATTGGGAATCGCTTTGGGAACTTTGTTGACAACCTTTTTGGTATGGATTATTATCGATCCGGTGACCGGACTGATGGAAAGACTTCTGCCTGCCAGCCGGCAACATCGGCTTGAACGTTTAGCCCGGGTTAGGGTATTACGACAAAAACAGCAGGAGAAGCGAAAACGTTTGTTAGCTGAGATATTAGCACAAGAGGAGCAAGACCGGCACAGGTGGCAGGAGGTTTTGCAGCCTTACGCTGAAAAGCTCGCTGGACTGTTGACAACCAATATAATTGACTTCAAACAGGCAGAACATGAAGCGGTTGACATAGGAGTCAATGCATGGCAAATTGGGGGACTGAGCTGTATGCGGCAGCTTCGCGATATGACGATGGATTTATGCAGGAAGAAGAGTCAGGATTCGATGATTATTGATTACGTCTCGACTTGGTGGGATGGTGTTGGAAGCTGGCGAAACCCGTCTCTTGGTTAAAAGGATAAGTCTTTTGACTACTGAAAACATCCTAAATTTCAGAGAGGAGGGATGGTGATTAAGAAAAAATTTGCAGATACTGTACTAAGCGTCATTTTTCTTGCCTCGGTCTGTAGCGCTATTGGGATGTGCGATGGCTACTTTAACCGACCTTGACACGTTTGCAGAAAGTTGGCTCTGGCAGGGGCAATAGTAACATCGCCGTAAAAAAAAGGCGAAGTCATATGACTTCGCCCTGTTCATGTAGCTTATTTAGCTTCAATCGTTGTAGCTTTTCACAGCGTTTTTCTTCTTCGCAGCCAGCCGACAAGGATTACACCAATACCACCCAGCAGAATCGCGCCGGGAGCAGGAACCCACGTAACATCAGCCGAGCCAGGGTTAATATCCCACGTAGTTTTAAAGTCAGGTGGCTGGCCATCAACAAAGGTTTCGTAGCCATAGCTGTCGAAATGCACCCAGTTGAACCCGCTTACATTAACCGTAAATTCCTTTTCCTCGCCATGACTGTTCGGCAAAATATTATCCGGATCTCCATCCTCGGTATTATAGTTGTGAATAGGACCGACATCGCAGAAATCGCCTATCCCATAAATCAAAAAGTACGAAACGCCTTCCTGGAACGGATAGTGGTTGTTGTTGAGCGTTTGATCATCGGGAAGGAAACTTTTGTCGGAGTAGCTGTCATCGCCCGGCTCATTTGTCAGCACGTCTGTATCAGCATCGGCGTTAGGGTTGTAGAAGCTGTTCACATTTGGCAACAGCGGCTTAGCCGTGAGCAATGTGGCACCGACGTCTCCGCCACTGATGGAAATCGTTCCGGTTTCGCCTTGCGGAACAGAAACCAAAAGCGTTACCTGTGTAAGGCTTTCTGTTGCCGATTGGCCCTCTCCTGCGGCGGCTTGGTAGGCACCGACAACCACCAAGCTGAAGGGATTAGTAGCTGGCACTAACCAAGTATCCTCATCCTCTCCCAAAGTACCGGCGGTACCATCCGGACTGTAAACCTGAAGCGTAGCTACCGCAAGTAGCAATTGGCTCATTAGTAGCGAGATAGTAACAACTAAAATAATTGACACATTTAACACTTTCATCTGTTATCCTCCAAATAAACTGTCCCTTAATATTGTTTCTAAAGGCCAAGCTCTTCCCTAATTGAATTTAAAAACAACTAAAACCTAAAGAGTGTTTCGCGACTACACTCTAAAGGTTTTCAAAGCGAATCTCAGGCCTGGAGAGGAGGGCCGCGGGGCAGTTGAGCAAAAATGAATGCTGGTGAAAAACAAACGAACTTCTTGGCTCTCGAAGCCAAGCATTTAGATAGTGAATTTAAGCTATGTTGCTCTGGTATGATTGCGGATATGGGCGGGAATGTGTTTTTGTTGGGATAGTTAAATGCTTTGCCAAGTACCTTTTGGCGGCATTGGCTGAGCGTAATCAATGCAGTATGGCATCTATTAGAAGCGCTGTTGGCATGAGGTATTCCAGCCAAATGGTGGAGAAGGCTGATATATCTGGTACCTTCGATGTCACTGCGGGCTCGAGCAGTGTCTTCGAGCAAATAGAATTGAGTAGGTCTTGCGGAAAAATGCCGGTTGGTATGTGTTCTGTTGCAGAGATGCAGAGCTAATTGAGGAAGAGCTTGAACTCCAGCTTGGCCTGCCCACAATAGACCAGCCAAGACTGTAAGCCAGACCCTGCGGTCCTTAATCAGTGAAACACAAAGGAAACCTGTTAAGACCATGAAAAGCGCTCCAGGTACAGCAGGCAGGGACTTTACATGAATAGGTGACGAAACTGCCAAGTCCGTAAAACCAGCGGGTGGCTTGAGAAATTCCGCAGCAACTGCGGCCAGGTGGGAATCACCGTATTCAGTAATTCGGATTACTTCGGAGACAACAGGAGTGTGCACATCTAAAGTGGATGATACGGTGCAATCTGTAACATTCCTGTTGCAATTGCTAATCGTTGGTGCAGCGTTTGCCACCGAAGCTGCAAACAGCGGGAACATTATGCATAAAACTTTGCTAAATCTAAAGACCGCAATTTCCGGGGCTCGAGCTTTCACTTTTTGCCTCTGTAAGATGTATACCACAACGGCCGTACTGTTAAAAAATCTTCCCGAGAAACAGTCATCCTTGGAATTGATTCGGGTGGGATCCTTCCGCGCTAATTACTCCAAATGGTATAAGTCATTGGCCATATGTCAACAGAAAAATATAAAAAAACAAAAAATTTTGAAAAATCATGCAGGTATAGCGCTGAGGCAGACTTGACTAATCCTTTTGGTATAGACCAAAAGTAGTATGAATTTGAAATCGTACATATTTTGGGGCGCTTCTAAGGAAAATGTTAGACGAAAGTGAGGAATTAAAATCCGTGCGCAATCTAAAGACATGCTCTTTATTTCTCCTTTTGGGGTGCTTTCGCTGGAGCGGAGGCTTTTTTGAGTGGTTTTTCTATCTCAACAATGGGAATGGTAGGAGCAATTCCCGATTTGGTGTAAAATTTAGTCACAGCATCTATAAGCTTTAGCAGCATTGCGATTTTATTTTTGACGCGGAGTCTTCGATAAATATTTCGTAGATGAGTTTTTGCTGTACCGTGCTTTATCTTTAACTCCTTCGCAATTTCTCCATTGCTGAAACCCCTACAAACAAGTTTAGCTACTTGAATCTCGCGTGGACTCATGTGGTAGCGTCTTCGAATGTAAGCCCAGTGCTCTTCATCAAGTAAGATGACATCAGGGCGCATGTAAAAAGAGTCATCAGTGCTGATACTTTTTCTTTTATCTTTCTTTTCTGGGTGTAGTGGTGGGGGCATGTTCACCTCCTGGTGATAATTCTTCAAGCAGACGCTCCGCCTCGGCGAAGTCTGCAGCAGATAAACTTACAACTTTAGTATTTAACTCCAAAGCTTTGTTTAAGTTTTCAATAGCTTCGCCTTTTCGGCCAAGTCTCGCTAAGGTTCTCCCTAAGTGAAAATACGAAGCTACTAAGGATGGTGTTTTTGTGTGGTATAATTTTATGCATCGGTTGAAATCCTGAACTGCCTTGTCAAATTCGCCTAGCCAGTAATAAGCAACGCCACGAGTGTCGATAAGATCAATATAGTCCGGAGCTTTCTCCAGGCCGCGCTGGGCAAGCTCAAGGGCTTGTTGATATTTACTGTGGTCTTGACATAGTATCCAGGCCAGATTATTGATGGCGACTACATTATCAGGTTGAAGTGTAAGAATCTGCTGGTAAATTGTGGTTGATTCTGCATGACGACCTGTCAGGTGTAGTAGCATAGCAAGCATATTCATTGCCCGGAGAGAATTGGGGTCGCGGTCCAAGATTCCACGAAGTAAATATTCGGCGGTTTTCTTAGCCTGGTTACTTTCGGTGGCTGCAAGGTCATTAGCAATAGTGATAGGTGTATAAGTATCCTCTGGATGGTTTTGACACCAATTGATGACCTTCTGGTTTAACTGACTCCAGAATTTGTCGTCCTTTAGTAGTTGGACCTGGGCTAATAGCGGGGTTGGGTCGTCTGGGGCGGACTGGTTTAGCGAGTCAAAAATCTCTTGAGATTTAGATTTGTCACCGCTTTTGTGTAATGCTGTAGCAAGTGCGATATTTATTTTTCGTGCGTCGGGGCTGCCGCTACTGGAGACTAATTGTTTTTTGAGAAGATTTACTGCTTTTTGGGGCTGGTCTGCAGCTAGGTATGTATCGGCCAAGTGTACCACAGCATCGATATCATTGGGATCGAGCTCTCTTAGTGCCTTCAAAGTTGGAATTGCTAGGGCTGGTGATCTAGCTGCCTCTGACCGAGCCTTTAAAAGGAGCAAGGATTTATCATTAGGCCGATGGACAAGGCCTTGTAAAGCAATATCCATAGCTTTGACTGATTGTCCTTGTCTGAGGGCGATTTCAGCCAGAAGCGCCCATGCGCTGCTGAGATTAGGCTTGTCTTCGGTTATTTTTTGAAGAATACTAGTTGCCTGTTTCAGAGCAGGGGCTGTTCCTTCGGCCAGCAGGGAATTGGCTTTATAGAGGCGCAGTTCAATATCTTCAGGATTTGATGTTAGGGCTTTATCAAGGATGTTCTTTCCTTCACGTATTGTGCCCAAGTCGGTAGAGGCTAAGAAGAGTGAAATTGCCTGTTTTTGAACGGCGAGGTTATCTGGGGCTATAGAGATTGCTTTTCGGATATCGGTAATAGCTATATCGGGCTGTGCTATGGAATGGTAAAAAACGCTTTTGGCTGTCCAGGCTTCTGCATTATTCGGTTCTATAGTGGTAGCGTGTTCAAAATCTTTTTTTGCTCTGTCGGCTTGGCCGAGCATAGCAAATGTCTTGGCGCGAAGAATGTAAGCTGCAGCATTGTTAGACTTGTTTACTATTTCATCGCAAAGTAGCATCGCTTCGATAGATTTGCCTTGACGAGCGTTTAGTTCGATTTGTGCAACTGTTATTGGTATAGAATTCGGTTCTTGGATTTTTAGTTTAGTTAGTAATTCACCTGCCTCGTTGAACTTATTTTGTCGGATTTTAAGTAACGCTAGAGAAAAACATACGGATTGGTTATTGGGGTCATCAAGCAGCATTTTTTCTAATATATCACTGGCAGGATCTAATTGACCGCGTCTTAAATAGCTTTGGGCTTCAAGTTTTGATAATTCTAGGTGGCTTAGGTTTTGCCTTGCAGCCCGATTTAGTATTTCATCCGCCAAGTCATAATCTTTGGCTTTGTACAGTGCTGCTACAGTGGGCACAATAATACGTATATCTTCCGGTGAACGATTTAGTGTTTCACGATGCATAGCGACAGCCAGTTGAATATTGTTGGCTTTTTCATATGTCGCGGCAAGAAGCATACGACTCGTTTGGTCATCCGGTTGTGCATGAAGATTTTCTTTCAGTAATGAGACTATCTGGGGATAAAGGCTGTTGAAATTCTCTGCAGTGAAGTAGATTCTCGCCTGCTCATACCGCCATTGCCACCCGTCATCACCTTCGAGTGTTCTAATGTCGTTGACGAGTTGCTGTGCCAGAGTCTCATCTTCTATTACACGATTGAATCTGAGAAGCTGGCGTTTGATTGGAATGTCGTTAGGCATTTCTTGTGACAGTGCCATAAGCAGTTGATAGGACTTATCGTTTTCCTGCCATTGAGTATAAAAGTGAACTAGCAACAAGCCCAGTTCTCGCTTTGCCTTGGGGCTTTCAATGCGCCGGATTGCATCTTTCAGCACCTCTTGACAATTTTCTCGGTTGCCGTGCCTGTCCCATAAAGCGGCGAGATACCTGACTGGCAGGACTTTTTGTGGAAACTGTTCGGTCAGAATGTATAGCTTGGCGATCGCCTGTTCAATTTGCTCTTGGGCAGTAAGCAGGTCGACCTCGGCTAACAAAAGTTCAACCCTCGAAGGGTAATCTGATTTTAGATTTATCAATAGTTGTTCAGCAGTTTTGAAATCTTTTTGTTGCATCGCAAGCTGCAAGCGTAGAAGTTTTACCTCAAAAGCACCGCTGGTGAGATTTTCCAATTCAGTCAATTGCTTTTCTACCTCATTCCATGTTTGCTTGTTCGATGCCATCGGGTTGCTTTCAATTAAAAGCATCTGGGCTCGAATATACAGTAAAGCTGCATCAAGATTTTTCGGAAAAATTTGAATGGCTATGCGGGCTTGTTCTGCGGCCTCAGGCCAGTTTCCAGTTTCGATTAACAATTTAGCAAGGTTCAGGCGTGCGCTTAGAAGGTTTGGTTGTTTGGAAACCAGGGTACGTAATTGTTGGATAGCTGATTGCTTGTCATCTAAGCGAGCTAAAGTTGCAGCTAACATCAGCCGCGTTCTAGCAGACTCGTCTCCCAACTGTATTGCTTGATACCAACATTTAACCGCCTCATAGCCGTGATCTTTCTTATCGGCTACAAGACCTTCTAAGAATGCAGTAGCTGCAGGTGCGATGTCTTTTTGACGGAGTTTGGAAATGCAGTTGCTGGCACGGTCGAGCTCATCGCATTGGATGTATAGTTCCGTGGCAATGGGCATAAAATCCCAGGGTTGAGAGGAAAGCTCCTTTAAACCTGTTTCTGCTATTTTTAGCATCTTTTTTTTCGATTGTGATTTCAATGCGAGTTGAGCCCAGGTTTGCCAAAGTCCCTGGTTTGTCGGTACAGCATTTTGCATGACCTCGAGGTGCCTTTCTGCCTTGTCTAGGGTATTGGTGTTGATAAATTCCCTAGAAAGGCGCAGCCGTACATCAGGGTCAGATAAATCCTGTTTTTCAGCCTGTTCTAAGTCGGCTAAGGTTCTGAGCATATCCTTGTTTCTTAGATGGAAACCAGCACGGATTATATACGCCAAAGCTGAGGTGGGATTATTCTTTACTGCTTCGGTAAACAAGTCGTCAGGGGGATTTGGAAAATCTCCCGGACGTTGCTCTGCAAGTTGGCCTAAAATTTCGTAAGCTAATATATGCTGAGGATTTTCTGCTATGATGCTCTTCAATTCCATCGCTGCTTCATCGAACTTTCGTTGTCTCGCTAATGCCACAGCCAATATCCTCCGAAGCTCCGGGTCTTGATTTGTTTCAAGATACCTTTTAGCAATCAACTCGGCCTCGCCGGGCATATTCATTCTTAAATATATTTCTGTAAGTTCCGTAACAGCTTCAGAATTGTTTTTGTCGACTCTTAAGACAGTTCGATAAGCTGCTATGGCTTGTTGAACATTGTTGCGTTTGAGAGGTCTGATGTTAAGCTGTGCATCGGCATATTTCAGCAGTATCGATACATCATCCTGTGTAACAGCGAGATAACGCCCCAGATTCTTTGCTGCTTCTTCCCAATTTTGCTCGTTGTACGCCTTATTGCCAAGTACAAGCCCGCGTTCGGCTCTTCTGCCTCTCTGCCATTGACGTAATCCGTAAGCAGTTATACCCAAAACAAGAAGACCGATTACCAAGAGTATTATCAATTTCCAGTTAAAGTATCTTTTAGGCATTTGTCTCTCCTTCTTAAGCACTATTATTTTTAGAACTGGCGAGTGAAATTTTTAAGGAGTTTTTTGGTTGTTTGCCAACATATCCACAAGTCCATCTTCAATGATAGCTCTTTGACATATTTGATGTCGTAATATATCCATTCCTGAAAGTCTTTCATGGGTTGGCGTGTTCTGCAAACCTGCCAAAGCCCTGTGATACCTGGCTGAACCGACAAACGAGCATCCCGCCAGGGTGGACACAAAGTATTTTCGGCTTCGGGGGAAGGCCTAGGCCCAACGATGCTCATCTGACCAAGTAGCACATTAAAGAATTGAGGTACTTCATCGAGGTATGTGTCTCGCAAGAATCTGCCGACAGTGCTGAGCCGTGGGTCATTCACTATCTTGAATTGCGGACCATCGACCTGACTGGCGATTCTTAGTATATCTTGTATTTTATCAGCACCGACGATCATACTTCTGAACTTCAGGCAATAAAATTCTTTGCCGTGCAATCCCTGTCGGGCATCTTTGAAGAATACCGGTCCACGAGAAGTCAGCTTTATAGCCAAGGCAATTACAGGCAGAACAGGTGCAAAAAGAATCAGCACTGTTATAGCTGCAATAATGTCAGCGATTCTCTTGAGGCAGTTCGGATAGGAAAATCTTGGCCAGGTTCGAAAATTATTTGTGCCAGAAATTTTGCAGATAGGTTTGTTATTTCTACTTGTGTTTAAGCGATCTGTTTTAATTTGTCTGGGTCGTTTTCGGTGAGGCGATTGACTGGACCCTAAACGCATTATTTCGCGTTTGGGAACTTGACCAATGAGAACGCGATTCTGGACATGACCGTTCTGCGGCACCGAAACACCGGTACCAATGATTGATGTCCTGATAACAGCTCCTTGTGCAAGTATAACATCGTTGCAAATGATGGTTGGACCTATTATAATTGCATTTTGACCGATACTAACGTTTTGCCCAAACAATACTTTCCCAAATAATCTTGCACTGGGAGATATCATGACATTATCCCTAGCGGCGATTTTCTTCTGACAATTATTGTTTAGATTAGGAAGATTCTTCACCAAAGAATTGAATCTGGTTTCAAGAAAACTAACCAAACTCACTTCTGTGTCTAAATCTAGCATGGTGCCTCCAATATTAAGACTACACACTGTCAGTGAATTTGTAGAACAGTTGTTAATAAACGTGGAAAAAGCCAAAGGTAAAGCGCCATCAACCAAGAGTCTGTTAAGAACGTCGGTCTTTATAAAAAGGTGGTGCGGCCAGTCATCAGGAATTGGTGCTGGTTGGGTAAAATCGCTATAGAGCCGTCGAACCCCAACAAGTTTGCTGCGTGAGGTCGTCAGCACTTTTTCATGGTTAGCTCGCAATTGAGGCATTACATTGACTGCTATGACGTCAGCCTGGAGTTGAGCCAATATTTTGTAAAAACGTTGATGGTCTATTTGAGTAGCAAACCTTCCATTTGAGATGAGGAACCATGAATTTGCTTTGGGCCGATTTGTGGCTCCTAAGGGGACAGGCAAGTTTTCTTTGTAATATATTATATCTGATTTAGCCTCTACAGTTTGAGTGGCCCAATCTTGTGGGATTGCTATGACAGCATTATTACTTTGGGGGTAAGAGTTGCCCTTTAAGTAGCTAAAAGTGATACTCGCTAGAGGCTCGCTGGAAACCGAAAATCGAAGTAGATTGTTGCTATTATTGGGCAAGAAATCTCTATTTCTGTGTATAACAATCAACTTCGTATTTTGATTAAAAACTGGCATTTTTGTAAACAGATTTTTTGGGGGAAGAGTTCTTCGTCAGGATTGTGAATCGTCAGGAGCCTTTTTGCGATCTTTGGCCGGTAGCAAAAGGGCCTTTGTGTTGGTTCGCTTAGCATCCTTCTTTGAGCTGCTACTTTGTGGGTAATAATTGTAACCATAACGGTAGTAACTGCTGCTAACTTGCACGTTACTCAAAACGGCACCTAGCACCTTGACATTTATTTGGGCAAGTCTTTCCTTTGCATCCTTTAGATCCGGAGCGGTAGTTTGGCCAGCAAAGCTGGTCAGTATGACCCCATCTGTAATCTTGGCCCACAGCAGGGCGTCAGGAAAAGCCAGCACTGGAGGAGTATCAATAATCACATGGTCATACTTTTGGCTAATGGTATTTATGTGTTGGGCCGTCTGAGACGAAGCTAATAGTTCGTAGGCGTCGGCTGCATTACGAGAATCAGCCGCAAGGACATCGAGGTCCGTTGAAGGAATAGAACAGACGGCCCCATCAAGCTCTCCTTCGAAGAGCACATCCTGCAGGCTTCTTGATTTCTTGGGAAGATTCAACAACTGCGCAATATCAGGTTTTCTCAAGTCGCCATCTATCAGCAAAATCTTTTTTCCAGACTTGGACATACTTATCGCCAAATTAATGGCAAAGGTGGTTTTGCCATCTCGCACCCCTGGGCTTGTAACAACCAACTTCTTGGGCATTCCTTCGCCATCAAGTAATCCCAAATTGGCACGAATAGTTTGGTAGTCTTCAGCTATTTGTTTTCGGAGAAGAGCTCTTTTGACGGTGTCTGGACTAGAGGTAGTTCCGATTATTCGGATACCGATGCGTTTAACCACATCGTCAGGTGTCCGCAAACTAAGGTCTGCTTTGTCGCGAAGGTGCGCTAGCAGCATTCCGCAAGCGATAGCACCAAACATAAGGGCCATTGTATATTGGACACGCTTATCCCGGACAGAAGCAATCTCGGCATTATCGGCGACTGAAATCCTTGCAGGACGCTTGCGTTCCATTTCCATCTCTCGTATACGCCGACGGACTCTATCATACATTTCTTTATCCAGGTCTAGTCGAAACTGCAAATCTTGAATAGTCAGTTGCTTACGGCCAAGATCGATGGTTTCGGTATCTTCCTTGCCCAGTATTTCCTGGAGACGCTTTTCATATGCTTTGGTTTGTTCTAACTCAGCCTTTGTGTTAAGGAGCTTTCGGCTGCCGACCTTGGCAAGTTCCTTGGTCATCAAATCATCGAAACTTTTGCTTGCCTCTTCCTTATGCTGCTCAAGACGTGCTTTTAACGCTTCTAATAATTGCGTTTTACGCTGAAGTTCCGGGTTCGTGGGTGTTAACGTTTGCTTGGCAACTACCAGCTCTTGGTCCAGTTGTGCAACATTTCCTGTAGTTGCATTTACCATTGGGTCGTTACTTATGTACTCCTCGCGCATTTTCAGCAAATCGTCCGGATCAGTAACCTGTTCTTTCGTCTGTTCGAGTAATTGGACTTGGGCTTCGAGGTTAATTCTGCGTGATTCTACTCTTGTGAGTTCAGCTAATAGACTTGCAACACGTTGTAACATCATATCCTGGCGGCCGCCCAAACTCGTAGTTCCGTACTCTTGTGCCAATTTGCGGATTGTTTCGCGCTGTCTTTGCAATTTTCCGGCCAGCACTCTGTGCTCGTTTTCCAAGACAGTGAGTTTTTTGTCCTCACCCTGGATTGACCTTGAACTCTCAATTGCCATATAAGCACGGATAAAAGCATTTACTATCTGTTCTGCTTCTTGTGGGTTTGCACTTTTCATAGTTATTCTTATTAGCTCAGTATGGTTGTCAGCAACAGCCTCGATAACTCCACCCGAAACCGCACCTTTCAATATGTCTGCTGGTTCAGGTTTTGTTTTGGTGTTCTTTAGGATCTGTTTTGCGTTTGTGAGAAGACCGGTAGCTTTATTTTCAAAGAAGGGCAGATTTCTGTCTGCTAAATCGTCAGCTACTCTTTGTATGACTTGGCCGCTTGTGACCATCTCTGCCTGAGTATTCATAAAGCTTTGGTAATTTGATATTTCTCCTCTGGTTGCTTCGCCGGTTAGGATATTTGCTAAAATGGGAGCAACTCTTATTGTACCGGTCACCGCGTAGTAAGGTTTGATCGAGAACCATATTATAGGAATTCCAATTGAGCACATGACAAAGAATACCAGTAGCACAATGTACCAGCGGCGAAGTATGCCGATAATCAAGTCAAACGTGGGCTGACCGCCGGATTCGAGCGGCGTTTCAAAATTAGCAGGTCTTTGTTCAATTATCCGATCATGATATTTTTCTAAATCATTCATTTTTATCTCTCTTTCAGTTATGATTTGTAATATTGCTCACCGTTTTTGCCGTTTAATTATTATTGCTTCTTTTCTTATCGGAAGCACGGTAAGTCTTGCTAAAAACCAAAGCTCAGTAACCACCGCTGCAAGGGCCAAAGGCATCATGGCATATCCGCCAAAGCTGTGGAATATTTTCTCCCAATGCTCGCCACTGAGCATTGTAAAAGCGAGTGCTGTGATTATTAATCGTGCTGTGTTACAGAGTAGGGCGATAGGCAGGCTTGACCCTAAGACAATCAGCTTTTCCCACCATGACCGTTTGACTAGCAGGATAACCAAACCGCTAATCACGAAAAAGGCGGTGACCATTCTTAAACCGTTGCAGGCCTCGGTCACTGCGACGGTAGCTTGGCCGACATGGATAATATTGCCTTCCTGCATGACCTCGTAACCTACTATCTCCAGGCAGAATACGGCTGACGAGGTGGCCCAGCGTTGTAGTGGCAGTGCCACAGCAGCCTGGACTCGGTTGGGCCAGGGCAGCATTAAGCATAGGAACAATAATACCGTAGATACTTTTCG
>Ga0209636_10002663_pt1 | contig 18235 bp, 12 predicted proteins | sample DeeMarSWOR152_54_FD_187464 | JGI IMG/M metagenome (GOLD analysis project Ga0209636, IMG submission 187464) | Marine sediment microbial communities from White Oak River estuary, North Carolina - WOR-1-52-54 (SPAdes) (version 2) | ecosystem: Environmental > Aquatic > Marine > Intertidal zone >... | reverse complement strand
CCGTGATTGCTCTAACATCGTGTTTTGGGTCGGTGCTGCTGCGCTCAAGTCCCCTGCTGTCCGGCTCAATAGCGACAACACAGTTATTCCTTCCGTAAGGAGCTACTCTGGCGGGGTTGGACCAGCCGAATATCAAAACCAACGGAGTCCCCAAGGCTGCGGCGATATGGCCTGGGCCGGTATCATTGCTTACAACCAGTCTGGCTGATTTCAGCAAAGCTATCAATTGGCTAAGGGAAGTAGCAGCTGCCAAGTTTGCTATCGGTGCATTTGCCAGATTTTTTAACCTTTCAATATCAGTTTTCTCAGATGCTATTCCCGTTGCAACCAGAGATAAGCCGAACCGCGATGAGATTTTATCAGCCAAAGCGGCAAAACATTCGATTGGCCAGCACTTGTTGCTTTGGGCAGAGCTTGGAACAAAAACCGCATAGCTGTCTGACTTAATGTCGTAACTTTCCAGTAATCTGCCGACCGAGTTGACAGCAGCGGAGTCTGTCGGCAATAAGAACTGAACCTGCGTCTCGGAAACACCGGCAGCTTGAATTATCTTCAAATAGTAATCGACGAGGTGAACACAATCGGCGTCCTGAGTAACCTTATGTGTGTAAAAGATATGTGCGAGCTCCCTGGCATCTGCCATTCCGAAACGGTATTGGGAGCCTGATAGCCAGGCCAAAAAAGCGGTTCTAAAGAGACCCTGAAAGTCAAATACAGCATCGAAGCGGCTGCGGTGAAGCTGCCTGATAAGCGACAACAAAGAAGCAAACGCACGGGGATGGAACCAGGCTTTTCCCAAGAACCTTCGGTCAAAAGGGATAATTTGGTCCAAATGGGGATGATTTTCAAGAAGCGGAGCAAATTCCGGCCTGATGAGCCAGGTAATCCTGGCGTCGGGGAAGCTTCTGCGCAAAGCTGAAAGTGCCGGCAACGCCAGAACTATGTCACCCAGTGAGCTGGGCTTGATTATAAGTATGTTCTTGAAACTTTTCGACATAATAAGATAATTGTAAGTAAAAATGAATTTTTGAGCAATTAATTATTGGTCGCTGAACTACCAAATTAACAGGTATTATTTAACAAACGGCAAAAGGCGGATTCGTAAAGAATGGCTAAAAAGGGTAAATACATTTATGATTGGCCCAGGCCGATGGTTACCGTCGATGCTGTTGTTTTTGCTTTTTTTAAGGACAGGGCAAGGCTGCTGCTAATCAAACGCAAGAACGAGCCTTTCAAAGGCAAGTGGGCCTTACCCGGCGGATTTGTCGGTATTGATGAAGAACTCGATGATGCGGTAAAGAGGGAATTAGCCGAAGAAGCAGGACTGATAAATGTGCCGCTGGAACAGATGCACACCTTCGGCAATGTGGGCCGTGACCCGAGGGGCAGGCAGATTACAATAGCATTTATGGCTGTTGCAACGGAGCAAAAACCAAAGATAAGAGCCGGTGACGATGCAGCAGATGTCCGATGGTTTGACATAGAAAAGTTGCCGAAAGATTTGGCATTTGACCATAATGAGGTGGCTGAGTTCGCAATAGATAAGCTAAAGAGAAAAAGGATATATAGACCCAATAGAAAGAAACAGAAAAATAAAACAATCAAGAGGCACTAAGTGACTTTTGGAGCTGGTTATTGAACATACGCAGTTGCACATCAATGGCACTTAGGGCCCAATCAATATAGTGCAACTGGTGTGCAGGACGACGGTGCCCCTCATTCATTAATCCGCTTTGGACGGTATTTAAGAATTTGCTTATTGTTTGAGAGCTGATTTTACTGGGTTCAGCAGCCCACTTTTTTAACTCTTCATACTCACGTTGTAATTTCACATTTCTTTTTAGCTGCTCTGCACTTAGATAATCGGCGGGATTGTAAGCCAGTTGCAGGCCTTTAAGACAGAGGATTAACGGCTCATAATTAGCCCTTTTTTCCAGACGGATAAATTTATACTGCTGTACATTCGTAGTAGCCTGAGCGGGCGGTTTGTTCGCAATATCATCACCGCCGAGATACCATCTGCGTTTATTGGTCCTTGCAAAGACAAGCTCCTCACCATAATCATATTGCTTTATTTCATCATATCCCATTCTTGAGACCCATAGTCGGCCGGCATCTTTTAGCTCCGGTCCTCCGCCAAGCACAAGCAAGCACTTAACAAACCCCAACGGCAGGATTTTTTGCTTGCCGACCTGGTTTTTTCGAAGCTGAAATGAAAGATGCAAACTATGTGGAAGAACAGGATAAAAGTTGACAATCTCATTGATTAACTGGTTAAGAAGCCAGGGGTCGGCGGTCGCCGGTCTTGACAGCTCTCCTGCGATATTAAGTCTTCCCGGAGCTAATTCGAGGAAACCGCAGCGTCTTGCCTGGTCGGTCGAGCCGGAGTGGTCGTCAATATAACCGCCAAGCTTCCATGACAAAACATCCAGATGGAAATCGTGAAAATATTTAAACCCATCATACACCTGGTCAAAAGCCTTTCGTGCAGTCCTTTGTGGTTCAACAGCGGCATAGCCAAGATTACTCAATTCAATCTCAGCGCCGAGAGGCATAAGACCCGGTTGGAAATTTGAACGAATTTGGTTTAGATGCTCCCGGGCGATGCGAACATCAAACATACTTCTTGCTGCACTGACGGCATATTTGACGTAATCCACGAGGTCGAACTTGTCGTAAGGCATCGTTTGAAGACACTGACCAATAATTAAATCAACCGCTTTGCTGTTCGCATTTATCATCTGCAAAGATGCCAGCAGACTAACGGAACGTTTGAAATACCTTTCCGAAATGCGCATATGCTCGAGTTCAAAGCGGTATCTGGACTGTATTCGCTCGTCGAGCTGATTCAGCAGAACCTGCTTTACAACCAAAGCCAGATAATTTTTGATAAACGGTTTTGCTTCCAGTTCGTTATACAAATGTTTTATTGTCGGTCTCGGTCGGTCAAGCTCGTGTTCAAGATAATAATCACTGACGGCATCGGCCTGATAATGGCTTATAACCAAGTCTCGTTCGGTAGTCGCCAGCAGCTCTCTGGCTGCTCGCCGTTCCAATTCAGCGTCTATCGTTCTTTCACCTGGTCGAGTATGCTTTTTAATGAATTTCTCAATACGTTTTCGCAGCCACAATTCGTGTATCAAATTGACATGGAACCTGTCACCAAAGTGTTTTTCCATCGATTCGTGACTTACTAAGTAGGCCTGTACTTCGACGGGTCCCTTTGCGGTATGGACGTTTACAGTTTCCCTTTCGTATCGTTTTCCCTCATATCTATCGATTTCAGCCATCGCTGAGACGGGGACATTGTAAATTACAAAGCCTTCAATTCTCGCAGATGGAGCTTTGACGGCATAGAAATAGACATTGTCAGGGCTGACTCTTCGATAGTGTGGCAGGAAGGCAGGTTCTGCCAAAAGAGTCTTATCGTCAACCTTAGAAGGGTTCTTTGTAAAACTCAGGCCGCTGACAGACTGAAATATCCTTCTGTCGCGTAGTGAACCGTAAATGAACAAATTGACTTTTCCTTCGTCCATATTTAGCCGTCTAAACTTATCTACTGTGCGTTGCTTGCTTCTATATTTTACTTCCGAATTTGGTTGTGTAATTTCAATAGCTCCTTGAATGCGCGAAAAATAACCCGCAAATTTGCACCGGTTTGTTTTCCGGCTGTTCTGGGGTAATGATGCACACCTTTTTGAGTAACACTATATCCCTTGCGAATAGCCCGAGCCAGAATTTCAGCATCTATCAAAGCCCCGGTACTTAGCAATTTAATATTATCAAAAATTTCTCTTTTATACAGTTTGAAAGCACAGTCAATATCACGGATTTTCATACCGAATAACATGCAAACCAATTTTGTCCAGCACCAGCCGTTGATTTTGCGGATTAAAGAATCCTGACGGTTCAGTCGGTAGCAGCTAACAATATCGTATTGCTCTGCCAACGGCAGCAAAGGCAGCATTTCGCTAATGTCGAATTGACCGTCACCGTCGGTATAAAAAACAAGCTCTTTTGCGGCCGTTTTAAAGCCCGATTGCAAAGCAGCACCATAACCGAGATTAACAGGATGGTGCACCACCTTCACTCTGCTGTCTCGGCAGGAGATTTCATCGGCAATTTTGCCGGTGTCATCGGAACTTCCATCATCGACGATAATTACTTCAAAATCAGAAGTGAGCTTTTCCAGAACTGCAAGTGCCTGTCCCACGGTGCGTCCGACATTATCCTGCTCGTTGTAACAGGGAAAGAAAACGCTGATAGAAGTGTGGTTTGAATCAACCTTGGTTCCCGAGGAATTATTCTTTACCATAGGCTACCATCTCTTTGTACTTTTCAGCGGCCTTTCTTCATTTCTTAATTCTTTTCTTTTGGCATCATAAAATTCCATAAGCTCGGCGTTTTTCTCCGACTTGGCGACCCTTTGCAAATAATCTACAGCAATCAATGCAGCCCATATCCTGTTAAGATAGCCATCCTGTTTGGCGTAAAGATGTTTATTTTGTGAAAAGTGCTCAAAATAACTCCTGCAGAAATCAGTGATTCGAGTCCTAAATTCAGGAAATCTTGCAGCGGTAAGTATCACCTGCATCGGAGCCTGTGATGGTTCTAAATCAAAGGCTTTGAAGGCAAAATCAAGCCCCTGTTCTTTCACCTCTTTTTCCTCGCTGAACGACAGCAAGGTATGAGCAATAATAAGGTTCTTGGAGAATTCATCTGGGTAAATGGTCTCGCCTGTAAATATCCCATCTAAAAGTTTTTTACCTTGTGGAGTTGTCCTGTCAACGAAGAGTTTTTGCTTATTATTAAAGAAAGCAAGCTGCCAATCGGGGTCGTACTCGAGTCCTTTCAAAAAAGGCCCTCTATATATTTTCGGGTCGGTCATAGGCATTAAGACGACCCAGACATCGCGCTTTTTAAGCTGCCCGCCTACCCATCGGCCAATCTTTGCGTAATCAAATTTCTGTCGTCTCATCATTGCACTTTGGACAAAGGGGCCTCCCTTTAGAATATTGTCCCAATTTCGATAAGCCTCGGGTTCATAAGCTGCCTGTGCACGGCCATCCATAAATAATTGCAGAGGGGTTCGGCCTGTTTTGGGGTCAGGCTCTTGGCTCCAGGCAATGAACCCACCTTCGGTCCAGTAATTATACATTTTACCTTCTAACTTGTTATTTTTTATAAACTTACCGGCATAAAACGGTTTAACGTTCGAAGCCGTCATACGAATAAAAATGGAATTTAACTTCGTGTCAGCAGGCCAAAAGTCAAGATAAACATGCTTAAATTTAAGTCCCCACCACGTGCCGAAAATCAAAACTGCTACGACTGCAGTAACCGAGAAAAATACTTTTAAGTTATATGGCATTAAATTAACAGAAAGAGAATTTCGTCTGTGGAAGTTGCGAGAGGCAGAAATCGTCCGAGCCATCTGGTCGATAAACATTGCTATAATCGGGCATGCTGCGATAGCCGCTATCGGTATAAATCTGCGTGAACGATAGGCCATATAAATAGTAAGAGCAGCGATACTCATTAATGCCAAATCAATTTTAGGCAGCTGGTATAAATCAGTTTGTAATTCGGTGTCAATCTTACCCGCCAGACGACCATATGACTTTTTCAAGGACTCAACTGCTAACCAGATAATAACCGATGCAACATTTACAATGTAAAGTACAATAAATAGATTTGAATAATCCAATGGATTTGAATGCTCATACCGTGGTTGCCACTGCCTCTTCAAAACAAAGAATTGCCCCACGAGTCGACCAAACCAATTGCCCAGCGCCCACAACCAGCTCGTGCCGGCTGACCAAAAGCCCTCTCCGGACTTTACAACCCAGGAAGGTACCACAAATTTAAACTTGAAAGGGTCAAAAATTACTTCCATTAGAAACAAAGTAGCAATTACCGTAAGACCAACGAAAATGATATTACTCGGCTTTATTTTGACCTTTTCCGAGAACATCGAGGCAAAGATATGGAGTATGACATAAGCCGGCAACAAGCAGAACGGATATATGTACCTGCCGGTATAACCCTTTTCAGCATCGCCAGACCAAACGGCAAGCAGCGTCAACAAAAGTGCCAAATAAATAAAATGGACACTCTTGTAGATACTAAGCAATAAAATGCCTACGAACAACGCACATAAAATAAAGCTGAAAGCATCAGCTTCAACAAACGAAAAAGAAATAAGTGTAACCCAGCATAGAAATACAGCTATTGCGCATCCAAAGATTTTCGATAAAGTCGTGAATAATTTTCGCTGCCCATCAAGTTCATTCTTCGGTGCTTTTAGAAGTCTAGGTTTTAGGAAGCGGCTAAAGAGCCAAAAAAAAGGTAAGCCAATACTTAAAATAAAAAGTATTAAAAATGGGAAACCTGTGCCGACGGGATTACTCCATTCAAAACCGGGGTGCCATTCGTTGACACTGCGCCACATTTCAGCATGCTTGCTAACGCTAATGACGAAGGTATGGGTCAAGTTCGTCAAATGAAACGGGTTAAAAATAACCACTGCGATAAAAGCGACAAAGCCTGCAGCAACCGTGTGATAAATACCTTTTAGACCAATCGAAATGAACCGTTTCCTTGAAAAGCTCGTTAAAAGATTGAGAGCCACAAATGGCACAAGCATTATGAATAAATAGATATACCCACCATGGACATTGCACCAGAAAACAGCAACGGGAACAATGAGCCAGATATATAATACATTTCGATATGTTGTAAGAACAAGTATCAGCAAAAAGACAGCCACCAACAGGTTTGAGAAGCCTGCGGGACGAATGTCAAAGAATGAACGGCCCGCAAACATTGCAAAGCAGGCAAAAACGGCTGACAAAGCCGGATTAGCCCCCAATAACCGTCCCATGTAATAAACACAAATTACCGTAATTATGTAAATGGCAAACTTCCAGTAAACCAGCGTGTTGAATGAATAATTATCAGCGTCAGCAAATGGGGACAGGTGCGTCAGCCAGTAAAAAATAACGTGTGTCAGCCAGTTCTGATTTACCCAGCCGGTTGGATGCCAGTATTTGACCGTTTCAAGTCCAACTTTATCCGTAATCCATTGGGCCCACGCAGGCCAGATTTTGATATCCACTTCTGTAGGCCCTGCTTTGTGCGAGTTAGCGCTGAACGGCTCGACAGTATCGACGCCATGATTGATAAAATGCCGACCACAAGCCAGTGCGACCCAAGTATCGCCGGCACCGACCATATGTGTGCTGGCGTGGAAAGCAAAAATGAGCATTGCGAGCCAGCCGAATATCATCGGCCAGCCGGATAAGGCAGGACGTCTTTTTTTAATCTCTGTCTCTACTGATTCAGCCATTTTTCTAATCTATCTAATCCTTTTGCAATCTCCTCAAGCGAGCAGGCAAAACTTAACCGCACATTTCCGTCGCAGCCAAACGGCAGACCCGGCACAAGAGCAACATTAGCCTGCTCCAAAAGTGCCTTTGCGAAATCCATACTGCCGCCGATTTTTACGCCATTAATAGTTCGGCCGTAATGGTTCGAAACATCAGGAAAACAATAAAAAGCTCCGGTAGGTTCGGTGCAAAATACACCCTCGATACCGTTTAATCGCTGGGCCATATATTTGCCGCGACGCTCAAATTCTACCCGCATCCTTTCCACGGTATCGCTGGTGTCGTTTAGAGCCGAAATCGCCGCATACTGACCGAAGGTTACAGGGTTTGAGGTCATATGGTCTTGCAGCCGTCCCATTGCCTTTATAACTTCCAGCGGCCCTGCTGTATAGCCCATACGCCAGCCGGTCATCGAAAAGGCCTTGCTCAAACCGTTGACAGTTAAGGTCCTGTTGTAGGCGTCATCGCTTAACGAAGCAAAACTCACAAATTTGGTCTCACCATAGACAAGTTTTTCATAGATTTCATCTGAAAGCACCATCACCTTCGTTCCTTCAAGAACCTTTGCAAGACTCTTCAGTTCCTCCGGCGTATAGGTAAAACCACCGGGATTGTTTGGAGAATTGATTAGCAGCATAGCGGTTTTTTTGGTAATGGCCCCCTTCAATCTTTCCGCCGTAATCTTATAGTCATTGGTCCTGTCAGTTTGAATAATTTTGGCCGTCGCACCTGCGAGCTTTATTGTCTCAGTATACGTTACCCAGTAGGGCGCAGTTAAAATAACCTCGTCACTGGGGTCGAGCACCGCCTGCATAGCCTCGTAGACAGAGTGTTTGGCACCAATGTTGACGATAACCTGCTCGGGCGAGTAATTCAGGCCGTTTTCTCTTCGTAGCTTCTCGGCGATAGCCGTCCTAAGTTCTATTATACCCGCAGCAGGTGTGTATTTTGTCTTCCCTGCTTTGATGGCACTTATCGCAGCATCCTTGATATAATCGGGCGTATCGAAATCCGGTTCGCCTGCGCCGAAACCGACTACGTCCACACCCTGTGCTTTCAGCTGCTTGGCTCTCGCGGTGACCGCAATGGTTGCCGAAGCAGCTACCGCCTGTGCTCGTTTACTAATTTTCATCTTCTTTACACCTTCCAAATTATCTATCCCAAAAACGATGATATTAGAAACAAAACAAGACATCAGGTCAAGAGAATTGACGAAATTAAAATATCAGCAGGCTTGCGAAAACATTATGTCGGACATTAGTCTTCCTTAAAAAGTCTGCTGATTGTAAGATTAAGTATTGGATTCGACTGGAAATACTTTATAATTTGCAGTAAGCTGTGCTAAGCTTATTTGGAAAGTTCCGCTCCCCCAGTAGACTTTTAAGACGATTATATCAGACGCAGGTTTAGAAATCGAAAATGAACTCTCTACTTCACCTCGCAGCAACTCTTTGGCGTTCAAGGACATTCTCGATTTTCTCTATAAGCTCGCTCAAATCAAACGGTTTAACAGTATAATCCTCTATACCACAGGTCTTTGCCCGAACAATATCCTGCCTCTGGCTTCGAGCAGTTAGCATTATAACTGCACAGTTCTTAGCCTCCGGATGCTTCCTCAACGCCTCAAGCATCTCGAGCCCATCCATAATCGGCATAATCACATCAAGCAAAATAATATCGGGCTTTTCCTGAGCGGCCTTTTCTAAACCTTCCTTACCATTACTTGCTGTGACGATGATGTATCCATTCATCTCAAGTCTATCTTGAAGCGTCTGCACTAAGTCAGGTTCATCATCAACTATCAGTATCTTGATTTTATTAGTTTTCTTCTTTAGTCTGAAAAAATCAAACATATTTGCTCTCCTATGTTATTCTTTGGACCCCTCATCCGTTTTTCCTTACAGAATAACACCTCTTTACAGCCATAATGGGCTTTTTTCCGAAGTCCTCTTATCTCAGACGTATCACCCCAATAAATGGCTATCCTCAACATCGGTAAAATCAAGGTCTCACTATAGTTTTTTCCCAGCCCGATATTAACAATTTTCCAGGCCTCTTCTGCAACCCCGCCCCTATTTTGAAGATTGACGGTCGTCCAGAGACTATGTGTCGGTTTATAAACGGCACGTCGGATATTGTTCAATGGCCGATTTTCAAAATAGGGGCAGGGCAAACAGATAACGATACGTCCTATTCATCGTTTGTGCTCAATGCATGAACCACAGGCAAATATTTACTGACCGCTTCGTATAACTTCCTGCTATCCACAGGTTTTACCAGAAAACAATCGAATTCGGTCAACATACGATTATCTGCATCACCGTCGGACGGCGAGGCTGCACTTAAGGCAATAATAGGTATTTCTATCTTTTTATCGCGCAAGGTCTTCAGGGCCTCGAAACCATTCATTTTGGGCATTTGGATATCCATTAATATCAAGTCAAATGGTTCAGACAAGGCTTTTTGCACAGCCTGTATACCATCTTCCGCAACAGATACACGCATACCCATTGCCTCCAGCAGCAGGGTCATAACAGTACGATTTGAAGGCTGGTCCTCAGCCAACAGGATATGCCCAGCACACCGTCTGCGGTCCAAGCTGTCCGATTCCTCAGATACCGAAACCAACGGCTCTCGCTGTTCCAACAAGGGCTCTGACTCGATATCAACACCAGCAGGTATCACGAGGGAAAATGTCGAACCTTCGTTAGGTTTGCTCGTAACCGAAACCTTTCCACCAAGGAGTTCTGCCAAACGACTGGTAATAGTCAGTCCCAGGCCGGAGCTTATGAACACTGCTCCATTCTCATCTTTAATCTGGGCAAACGGTTCAAAAATAATTGCCTGCTTATCAATTGGAATGCCGGGGCCGCTATCAACGACATCAAAACGAACAAACGGCTTGCCATCCCCCGCCTCTGCCGCAGGGGCGGGGTCAAGAGAAACATCCAGATGCACATAACCGGCTTTGGTAAACTTGATAGCATTGCTGGTCAAATTAATCAGACACTGAGAAAGTCTCTCGGGGTCGGTGCGTATGTTTGCCGGAAGGTCAGCGCGCTGGAATATCCCAAATTCCAAATCTTTTTCGCTGGCGCACGGACGTACCAAAGAATCGATTTTATCAAACAGCTCGCCAAGGGGACAATCAATATTATTTACATTGAGCTGACCGGACTCGATTTTAGAGAACTCCAGAACGTCATCAACTATAGATGCAACACCTTGGCCGGCATTATATATCTCATTTACATACTCCCTTTGCGATTCGGTTAGTTCTTCATAACGCAACAGGTCACTGAAACCTATAATGGCGTTCGATAAGGTGCGAATTTGAAAAGTCATATCGGCTATGAACCGACCCTTTAATTGCGTAGCTGTTTTCATTTGTTCTTTTACCTGGCAGGTATCAATCCCCACGGAATTCTGAGAAATCTTCTTTTCTTTTTTTGACTTCATACGTTATACCCCCTTTAAAAATCACTTAAAGTTCAGGTCCACACTACCGGAATGAACGGACTGTTTCTCTTTAACGACTTCACCCTTTGACGTCACACTATCGCAGGCCAAATCAGCAAGGTCGCCGTGCTGACCAATCAAAGGCAAAAAGACCGTAAATGTTGTTCCACGTCCCGGTTCGCTCGCCACCTCTATTCTCCCACCATGCATTTCAACTATTTCCTTTGTGATTGACAGGCCTAAGCCCGTGCCGTGCTCGCCGGGACCAACCTGCTTTTTAAGCTGGACAAAGCGGTCAAAGATTCTCCTCAGGTCTGCTCTTTTAATCCCTGGTCCATCATCCTCAATTTCCACCGCAACGGTTGTGCCAATATTTTTGGCCTGTATATTAATGTGACCCCCTTCAGGAACAAACTTTATAGCGTTACTAACAAGATTAATCAATGCTTGTTCAATTCTGTCACGGTCTGCATTAATAAAATATCCACCATCAGATATATCAGCTGTCAGCTCGATATTCTTTTGTTCCGAAAGCAGCGATAAAGATTTCACTACATTGGAAATCGCCTCTCGAATATCAAACTCAGTCAAACACAACTTCATCCTTCCCGCTTCAATCGTGGATATATCAAGAAATTCACTGATGATTCTTGCCAGTCTGTCAATAGTTCTGTCAGCTATTTCGAGATTTTCTTTCAGCCTCGGACTTAATTGGCCCATCACGCCGGCCAGGGCATTTGAGATAATATTTTTGAATATAGTCAGTGGGGTCCTAATTTCATGGGAAACGGTGGCAACAAATTCGCTTTTTAGTTTGTCTTGCTCTTTTCGCTCCTGTTCGGCTTTTATGCGTTCGGTGATATCTTTGGCTATCTGGACGGAGCCTTCGACCTGCCCGTCCTCATTAATGATAGGAGAGGTGGTTACCTCAAGATGGATACCTAATTGCTCCTGATAGAATTCTACTGAACTTGCTTTCTTTGTTTTCAACGTTTGAGCATGAGGACAATTCACGGTGTCATGGTTCGGACAGCGGTATACTTCATAACAGGTCCTGCCGATAAGCTGCTGGGGTTGGACCCCAAAAGCATTGGCTAAAGCCATATTGACTCTGAGGATTTTGAAATCATTGTCAAGAATTGCAATGAAGTCAGTTATGGAGTCAAAGGTTGTTCTCCATTCTTTGGCTGCATTTTTAAGCTTTTGCTCCGGCCGCTTGCGCTCTATGGCGTAACGAATTGCTCTCATTAGCCCATCGTCGGAGAATTTGCCTTTTACAAGGTAATCTTCGGCACCTTCTTCTATCGTCTGCAGGCCCATTTTCTCATCAGGCAGACCCGTCAATACAACGATGGGGATATTGGAATTTGCGCTTTGGACCCCTTGAACAGTGCTAATTCCAGTGCTGTCTGGAAGGTTCAAATCAAGCAGGACGATGTCGTACTTATCGCTTCTCAGATGTTCCGTCGCTTCAGCCAGCGTGCCGGCAGTTTCTATATTAAAGCGGACATTTTGAGAGAACCGAGACAAAGATTTCATTATCAGTCTTTGGTCAACTGTATCATCATCAACCAGCAAAAGATTAATCACTTTGAAAACCATAGCGGATTCCCGGATAGACCTACCCAGGTATTAAAAACCAACACTCGTTCGAATTCCCTCGTTCATGATGGCATCCGAACAATTTAACAAAACAACTAATTTTCACTTTACCTTAGAACCTCTCTGGGAATAATTCTACGCCTTAAGTCTCCGGTTTCGAACGTCCCATAAATAGATAAAGCTAGTCTAACAATACTTAAAAATTATCGACATATCTGGAGAGGTGTTTTATTTAAAAATAAAGACTTTTTGTCCTGTATCTTTAACACGCAAGCTCGTATCAAGATTACTTAGAACTTGTATAGATATAGGACCAAAAACTCAACTATGTCCCCATTCCAAAAAAGAAATTTTCCCCCTATAAACGCAACAAATAAGGTTAAAATGCTTGACATAATAATTTTTTCTCATTAAAATATAGACCCTAAATTATAAATTCAGCTCGTTGATTTGACGAATAGTTATTGCTGTTTTTGTTAAGAAAGCCGGTTTATGCAGAAGTACAAATGTCCAAGGTGTGGTTTTATCTATGACCCCAAAATCGGGCGTCCTGACAGAGGGACCAAACAAGGAATTATATTCGAGGATTTACCCGATAACTGGCGCTGCCCGGAGTGTGGTGAAAGCAAACACAGTTGGCCTCCTTGGGCAAAAGTGGATGAAAAGCCCCAAAACTAACGAAAAGCCCACCCCGCCCCTATCTTGGGAAACGACTATCGAATCTGCTTTGGATATCATCTTACCCCAAAGATGCCTGAAAACTTTTCGACAATCGGTTTCCAAGATAGGGGCGGGGTTAACCTTATATACCGTTAGGCTCGCTATTCATCTCAAATGGCAACATACCCTGTTTCCACGTTTCGGGTATCTTCAGCAGAGGTCTGTCTCTTAGCTCATTAAACTTGGCCATCTCCTCATCAGTCAAAGGTTCGCCTTTATAAATATGCGGCGACAGGAAAACGATTAGTTCTGAATTCTCAATAGTTACAACGTCCTTTTTGAAAAGAAAGCCAACCAATGGAAGGTCACCTAACAGCGGAATCTGGTCCGTTATCTTGGATTTTTCCTTCCTTCTAAGTCCTCCCATCGCAACAACTTGACCATCTTTCAGAAGCAACGTAGTCTTTGCTTTCCTCGTGTCGATTATCGGAATATTCTGTATGCCGAACACGCCCGTATTAACGTTCTGCTCGGGTTGAACAGTAAGTAAGATGTCGTTATCGTCCGTAACAACAGCAGTTACGTTCAATTTGACGCCGACCTCCTTAAACTCCGTTGATGCAAGAACACCGCCCTCGCCTGTGGTAGTCTGTTCCTGGTAGGGTATTTCCTCGATGGTCTCAATTGATGCAGTGCCGCCGCTTATCAGCAAAACACGTGGACTGGCAAGTATCTCGATGTCGGTTTTCTGCTGCAGGGCGTGAACAACATTGCGAATAGTGCCGCTAATAAGCGCAAAATCACCTCCCGTTCCCGTAGTGTTAAACGCTGTGGCATTTCCTATTGTGGTTGTGTTTTCTATAGTCGAGCCCAGCCGGGTCGTCAGGTTCTGTCTGTAACTTATATCATAAAGCTTATCCGACAGAATATCCCAGTTGACACCTATTTGCGTCTCGTCATCAAGCTGAACATCGAGAATAACAACCTCTATTACAATCTGCTGCGGTGTCTTGTCTACTTTTCTTATCTCTTCAACGATTTTTTTCAGATTTTTCTCACTATCGGAAATAATCAGCGAATTGCTTTTTGAGTCGACCGCTATTGTCCCATACCCTGATAGCATATTTTCAAGAGCAGGTTTAAGGTTCTTGGCATCAAGAAACTTAAGCATTACGGTCTGTGCAAAAAGCTCGGGCGCAGGTTCCGTCAGCGACACTTCGGGTCTAAATACCCTTTGAAACAGGGACTGCCTCTGCTCAGTGCCTATCTGTTCAAACGGATTTTCACGTCCGATATCCTCCGTAGCCTTACTTTCCGACACCTGGGGTTGCGCTTGCGTGTATGTATGCTCCAGCAAGGTGATTGAAAGGACACAGCACAGCAGCATTTTCAAATATAACGACCTATTCATTTGTGAAAATCTCCTTGTCTTGAACTGTATAAACTGTTATCAGTATTTCACATACCAACGGGCTCGACCTGTTACCGGAGGCTGTTACCTTCAGCGAACGAATAAGCACTTTTTGGGGTCTGTTTGTCAGTTTCGATAGAAAACTTATAATGTTGCCGTAAGAGCCTACAAAACTGACTGCAGCACTATTCTCAACTATCTCATTGCCGTTTGCCTCGCTTTTTTGTACTTTTGAATTTTCTGTAAGAAAGTTTATCGAATAAACAGCACAATTTGCCTGGTTACAGAGTGCTTCAAGGTCACTAAAAAACCTATCTGCTTCCACAGGTGTAAATAGCGATGTCTGAGCCCTGGCAAGCTCCGCCCTTAGTTGTTCAATTTCTTTCTTTTTTACCGCTTCCTTGTTCTTAATAATTTGATTTTGCTTTGCCACATCACAGACCATAAGCTCATATTGCTGGGTGGCGTATAAATATTTAGTATACGGAGAGACCATCCAGTTATAAGCCGCCACTGTAAAAATACCGACTATTGCGGCTGAAAAAGCAATCCTTGAAGACCGACTCGATTTGACAAAAGCATTCATCAACATCAGCTATGTCCCTTCAAAAGTAGCCCGCTTGGGGACGCCTAACGGCGCTAATGAACAATCAATCGAGTACGAGATTAATCCACCCGCCCCGGCCCCTGCTGCAGGGGCGGGGTCCTTTTCCGCACCAACCAAATCAGCAGAAGCTATATACTCACTTTTGCCGAGCATATCGACAAAAAGACGGACTGCCTCATACGAAACTGACCGTCCTTTTATGAGCACTTTTGACTGCCCCGCCCCTCGGAGGGGCGGGGTGGTCAGACTGGTAATCCAAAGAGACCGCGGCGTTGCCTGTCTGATATCATCAAGAATAAGATTCCAGTCCCCCACCTGCCCCGATCGCAGAATTCCGTTTAGCTTTTCAAGTTTCTCACGAAGACCCTCTGCCTGTTCGTTTACCCTCTTTTGCTCAAATAAAAGCGCCCTCGTATCCAGCTGTGATTGGTCCTCCTTCAACTGGGCAATGGTCTCGCTCTTTTTGTTCAAAGCCGCACTTAACACTCCTACAGTCAATATCATAACAGCCAGAATGACCGCAATAATGTTGGCTGTAATCAGAACATGCTGTTTCACAGCTTTAACCTCAGCACTTTCCGGAGGCAGCAGATTTATTTTTACCTTCGGCTGCGGAACATCTAATAACCTCATCGCCAGGCCTGCTGCTACAACCGAAGCCCTTGAGGTATCGGATTCCATAGCTCTCCGTGAGGAGTCCCGAGGACTGGCACAGGTAACGACCGGTGTGTTCTCGCTTATATTTGCCGATGAAACAACCTCAACCTCCGAACTTTTGAATTTGCCCCGCAGAAAATCACCAATCCCGTCCGCACGTTGACCATCCTGGCGCAGAACGGTAATAAGCCGCCAGCTCTGCACTCTGTCGCCGATTTCCATATCATAGTATTGAATAATAGCACCTATTTCCTCAGCAAAACGTTCGAGCCCCTGCTCTGACTGACAGATATCCTCGCCGATATCCCTCGTACGGACAAAATCCAATGTCTGGTTGCGAAATACACTCAGAATCACTTCAGAATTCTCGATAAGGGCAATCAGAACATTGAAATCAAAGCTATTAACAATCTTTTTACCATAAATCGCTCTTGCACAAGCCAACTCAGCAGGCTCAATCGCCTCGACATTTAATCCCGCATCATTTAGCGCCCTTAAAAGAGCAAACATCCTTTCATTCTCCACCGCCACGACAAAAACTCGCTTGCCTGTAGACTTGGGTGAAGACGAGACCCCGCAATAGTCCAACGATATATTTTTTCTCGGCAACACCGCACAATGCTTCACTTCCTTCTGCACGTATTGTCCTATGTTGGCGGGTAAATTCTCCGGCAGCTCCATAATCTGTGCAAAGACAGGCTGAGCAAATAACGATACTACGGTGCGCCTTGGGCCTATCTTACAGCGGCTCCTCAAGGCCTTAATGGCTTTCGCAAGCAGCACAGGGTCCTTAACATTCCCCTGGCTTATCGCACCTTCAGGCACAGGCTCACTTGCCGATTTGAGCAGTTTGACGCCTTCTCTGGTCTCCTTCAGGAGTGCCAGCTCAATTCTTTCGCCTGAGATATCCACACCTAATACTGTTTTAGGAAGCATAACCGATTGTCCTGCTTTTACCCCGCCCCTGCGGCAGTCCCGTAAGGGACACTGCGTGGGGCGGGGTTTACTTAGTATTGTTCATTGAACTTCATATTATCTATTCTTATTATGTATGGACTGTTACCATCGCTTACTGTAACCTGCGCCTCAAGGCTTGCTGTATAGCCCTGCCACTCATCGGTGCTCGCTGTTACCGTTACGATGTTACTGTTGACGTCAACTGTATATTGGCCGCCGGCAAAATCCTCCTCAGCCGCAAGCTCCTTGTCCACGAAACCCGTCGTCCAGTTCCGGTCCTGACGTATCTGGGCAAGAGCATCATTCAGGCCCGCTTCGGCAACCGCCTTTGCTTGTGCCGCATTAACCCGGTGCTGGGTAAGCCAGACCTCCCCCATATTTATCTGCAAAATACCTATAACAAGAGCCGAAACCAACGCTATCACAAAAACACTCATTACTAATACAGAGGCTTTTTTTCTCAATTTAGTCTTCATATTTCTCAAAATACCTAAGGCAAAATTTGCTCACCAACAGTCAATATCGTTACGAACCCGTCATTGAACAGCCCCTCGTATGCACAAAGAAAATGAGAATCATCCACCTTCGATAAATCGGGAGTTACTCCCTCAAAGTTGTCAAAGACGCAGTCGGGTCCTTCGGTAACGGTGTCTGTTTGTGTGTCCACCGTCAATACCCGCGCTTTACCTATCTCTGATTCGGATGGACGGTCGCCTGTATATGCGCAGAGAAAATCGTCTCCGCTTATCCAGGCGAGAGCGGGGTATTCACCGTCCGGGTCATATAGAATCGTAGTCCCCTTACCGATGGCCCAGGTACCAGTATCTACCGTCAAGATGAGGGCTTTGCCAGTCGCCCCCCAACACCTGGAGGCACAAAGGTAGTGATTTTGGTCTATTCTGCACAGCTCATTATGCATAGCCTGATCCGGCTCAAACTGAAATATGCCGGCTTCTTTGGTAACCGTTTTGGTAACAGTATTTGCGGTAAGAACAACAGCCCAGCCCCCAAGACCAAACTTCTCATAGGCACAGAGATGATGAGTATTGTCAATGTTTGATAAGGCAATATGTCCGGCATCATCTGTCTCAAATTCAAAGGCCGTCCCTTTCGTGACTGTTCTTGTAAGGGCATCTACCGTTAGTATCACCGCATAGCCATCGCCATTGAGTCCACTGTAGACACAGAGATAATCATCAGAATCTATCTGACTGAGAGCTGGGCCTCCGCAGTTATCCGTGTCGAATTCAAAGAGTTGGCCGGCACTAACTTTCCAATTCACAGTATTGACTCGCAAGACCACAGCGAAGCCGTCACCTTTGTCGCCTCCATAAACGCACAGATAATTCGTGGCATCAATCTGCGCTAAGTCAGGCCCTCCACAGGCCTTACTGTCAAACTCCAATAATGTCCCGCTGGTAATCGTCCAGTTGTCGGTATCTACGATTAAAACCACCGCTTGGCCCTTCCCGCTGGCTCCTCCGAATCCCTTGT
>Ga0209636_10002662_pt1 | contig 18240 bp, 12 predicted proteins | sample DeeMarSWOR152_54_FD_187464 | JGI IMG/M metagenome (GOLD analysis project Ga0209636, IMG submission 187464) | Marine sediment microbial communities from White Oak River estuary, North Carolina - WOR-1-52-54 (SPAdes) (version 2) | ecosystem: Environmental > Aquatic > Marine > Intertidal zone >... | reverse complement strand
ATCTTCCTCTGTTAAGAGTTTATACTTCATTCCATAGTTTAGATCTCCGTCTCGGCTCGTTAGAAGAAGCATGCGAAAAACATCCAGTCCAGCTTGTTTTGTTCCGTACATCTCCATATATTTACGGTTGTAGGTCCACAGGCCTTTTTGGGTTACATCACCTTTTTCCAAAGCATCAACTACTGTCTTCCCGGCAAGGTATCCGCTTACCATTGAAGGGCCTATCCCACCGCCGTGAATTGGATTCACTAGGCATGCTGCGTCACCGAGGATTGAAACTCCATTTCCAACCATATTGTCCAAGGGTTTGCGTGTCGGGTCATACCATGACCCTCCCTTCAGTAATAGTGAACCCTCGAAAAGCGGTTTTGTTAGAATATGTTTGTAGAACTGATTTCTTGGGTTTGGAAACTTCCCCCGCATACAAATTCCCAAACCAGCATTGACTTTTGCTCCACCCTTTGGAAAAATCCATGTGTATCCTCCGGGAGTTACCTTCTGATTTAAATAAATTGCACAATACGCCGTTTTTTCAGTTTCCTCTTTAAGTTGTCTTATCTCCCGGTAACAAGCTTCCACATCTTCATTTGCAACTTCAGTTTCTATTCCCATTTCCTTAGGAAGCCTTCGCCTAATCACAGCCAAAAATCCACTGGCATCAAAAACAACTTTGCCTTTTAACTCAACATTTTCCTTAGTTTTCATGTTTTTGGCCAAAATCCCTGATACAGAGTTTTTCTCTATTAATGGCTCCAGACACTGTGTCGAATCAAAAAGGAGTGCACCTTCGTCCAAGGCTTTTTTAAGTAACCACTGCCCAAAAAGACGTCTATTTAGCATGTAACCAACATAATCTTCATATGCAATGGTGAAAACCGTTTCCAAATCTGGTGAATGAACCTTGACACCTTCAATCCTCTTTTCCAGTTCTCCACCCTGAGGCTTTTCCAGACCAACCGTCTTTAGGTGATGCTCTCCTAAAGCATCTCCGCAAATTTTTTCCCCTATTTCCTCTCTTCTCTTTCTCTCAATCACACAGACTTTCAAGCCTGCTTCAGCTGTTGTTTTCGCGGCTAGGCATCCCGCTGTTCCAGCGCCAACTACAACAACGTCAAACATCTTCAACTGATTCTCTCCATCAGATAACTGATATATTTTCTATACCTTGTTGTGTAAGTAAACCTTTATAAATTATGAAGTAAGCTCTTTGACACTAGGTGTAGATGAATGAGTCCACAACCACCACTTAGAAACGAACTTCGCAGACTTGTGGAAACACGCATAGAACGCACCCTCAAGGGAGTAGAAGATACACTTCGATGCATACTAGAAAGTCAAGAAATAAGCTTAAAAGACTTGAAAGAAGATGTACAAAGCCTTGAGGAAAGCTTCAACCTGTTATCCCAAAAATGGAATCTCGAGATACTCTACACATTGTTCCTAAAAAGCACCGTTAATTTCAGTGGATTAAAGAAAATTCTTGGTGTGAACTCCCGTACATTATCAGACAAACTGAAAAGCCTAAAAAGATGCGGATACATTGAAAGAACGGTAGAAACTGGACCACCGTTAAGAGTGAAATACACCCTTGCAACCAAAGGGAAGAACACGGTGCTGCTTGCATTACCCTTGCTATACTATTCAAGCAGTTTAGCTTCGTTTCAAGTCCCACCCAAAACAAATCTCAGTTAAACGAGTTCTTTCTCCTTTTATTCCAACACAATCACGTCGAATTTTCCAAGAGACACACTTTCTTGATGTTTTTAGTTTCTAATTCACTTTTATGAATCCATAACTTCTACTGAGACTTCATATACATTAATTCCTTGTTTCAAGTCAGAGCTACTTCTCATATAAAGTCATGATGTTGTAATATAGATTAGTAATTCATAATTGTTAATTACACTTGTGGCTAACCATGGAAAATGTTGGAACCTATGAAGAGGGATTTAAATGATGAGGAAACCTGCAGTTAAGAAAGTCGGAACGTACACAATTGATTTGACAAAGATTGATGGAGATGGAGCTTTTCCATGCCCAAAATGCGGTGCCATGATTTCTCCCGATGACGAGACAGAAGAAGTTTACACCATCTTAAAAACAAAAGTTAAGAATGACGAATTGGCAGAGCTGACTTTAACGTGCAACAAATGTCGAAGTAAAATCAAACTAAAGGGCTTTTTATCACCATCTGAAGACACTAAATATAAATAAGCGTTACTTTCACTCTTCCAATCTCTTACTTATAACAACAAATACAAGCCATAAAATTAAACCGTAGAAAACACCGTTGAAAAGTGCACTCAAATATCCTACATATTGACTTACTGCTTCTCCAATTAACGCGCAGAAAAAATTTCCTGGAAACATCGGTGAAGGAATAAGTAACGATGCTAAGAAAACTGTTGAGAAGAAAGCAATAAGGATTAACACTCCTCTCATTATACGTATACCTCGATGGATTTTTATGTGTTTAGACGTTGATATGTTTTTTCTGCAGGATATCTAGTATCGCAATATTTAATAAACTTTGTTGTCTACGAGTTCAACACAAATGCAAAACTCAAAACGCTTTAGAAAAGTGGAAAAGACAACACAAAGATGGCTACCAACAGAACTGTCAAAAGTTTTCTGCCTGTTGACAGGTTGGAAACGTCGTCCAAAGGACCAGGATGCTTTTGTGTAGCTAGAAAAAGAACAAATATCGCCATCAGCCAGAAGTCGCTTAGAATCAGAAGCAGAATCGAAACCGCTGTTAAAGCAATTCTTGTTTTCTCACCAGCTAAGGATCTGGCAATATGTCCACCATCAAGCATTGCAGCAGGCAACAGATTAAGCATCGTAATAACCATGCCGACCCAACCAGCGAATCCAACCGGATGCATAAACAAAAGTTGGCCTTGAAGCAGTGAAGGCATCATTCCAAAATTCTGCAGTAATCCACGAATCAGAATTGAAAGTAACGGCGTTGGCAAAATTATATACTCTTCGGGCTCAAGCGCTGGAATTGCCATTGTCGACCCCACTGCGATAACTATAGCCGCTATAATAAAACCTACAATTGGACCACTTGATCCAACGTCAAATAACGCATCTTTGTTCGGCGGGAGAGACTTTTGCATTATAACAGCGCCGAAAGTTCCAATTCCTCCTAGAATTGGTGGTGGGCCTGGAATAAAATATGGTGGCGTCGCTTCCATTTCTTTTTTGTCTGCAGTCAACTTGTGACCCATTTCATGGGTGCCAAGCACAGCCATTATTGCTATTGTGAATGAGACTCCACCAATTACCGGATTAATTAAGTCTACGGATAACATGTATCCTGTAATAAAAGTCGTTCCAATAGTTGCAAAAAAGAGCAACCAATTAACCAAAATGTTGCTTGGTTTTACAGGGGGTTTAGGAACAATTTTCAAAACTATTCGTTCATCCCTTCTTCGTAGAAATGCTATCAAATTCATTGTTTCCAAGTTTTTGAGCAGTCTTAGAAAGGCTTGCTTTGTTTCTTGCGGCTGTTCTAGATAGTATGTGGGAACGTTATGTTCCATCAGGGCTTCCTCCACTTGGAATTCTGCAGAGACTATTGTAGTTAATTTTTCGAAGTCTGTTTGTGGGATGTATCGATCAGATGTTTCTGCTGTTTCGTCCATGTCTTCGTTGTTCCCTTTATTTTGGGTTGTTGTATTAGATGTGTAGGAAGTAGAAAAGTTTATTGGAATTGCGTACTTGTTTTCGTTCGGATTCTGAACCCCTAAAAACTTTTTAATAATCGTCTAGGGAAGACTGAATCCAACAAGCTAAAACACACACAGCGAAATCGCTGAGAGGCCAAAAACATTCAACACGATACGAAAAGGATGGAAATTTCTGAAAATGATTGTTGAAGGGAACTTAGATATAAATTCTGACGTTGGAATAATCTTGCCAACATACTGTGAAGCGGTAAACATCGAAAAATTAATTGTTGAAATTGAAAGTTTGAAATTGAAAGTTTGTATTTTAGTTATTGATGATTCAAGTCCTGATGGCACGTCAAACGTCGTGCGAATGTTGCAAAAGAGATACGAAAATATTTTGCTTCTTGTGCGACCTAAAAAGTTGGGTCTTGGAACAGCAATAACAGACGGATTTAGAGCATTCCTTTCCCTAAAGAAACCTCCAAAATGCGTTATCACAATGGATGCAGATTACTCTCATAATCCAAGGTACATTCCGCTGTTAGTATCTGCAGCTAAGAACGGTGCTAATCTTACCCTCGGAAGTAGATATTGTGAGGGAGGAGAAACCATAAATTGGAGCATTCTACGCTTAATGACTAGCAGAATAGCTAACTTCATTGCTTCTACTGTGATCGGTACGAAGATACACGATTACACGAGCGGGTTTCGATGTTATTCAACAAGTCTCATCGGAAATATTCTGAATGACTTGCACAGTCAAACCTACGAAATACAAATAGAAACAATAAGACAGACGCATTTAAGAAAACTTGAGATAAAAGAGATACCTGTAACTTTTACCAATAGAAAAAAAGGAAAATCAAAGCTGACTTTTAACGAAATACAACAATTCCTTTCGTACATACTTTTAAAGAGCACAATAAGGCGGAGATAGTTTTGGAATTTACACTAGTTTTTGGCCTAGCAAGGATTTTAAACACGTTATGTAAAGCATGTCCTCGAAAAAGATGTATCTGCATCCTCCATAAAGTCCAGTATCAAGTGAAACTTTTCACACAATTTTCCTCGATTCTTGTTTATCTCAAACAAAAGGAGAGCGTTTATCATTAAGATAGCTGTTCTTCATCACGCCTTAGGTAGGTTCGGAGGAGGCGAAAAAATGGCCATACTCCACAGCATATACTTGAGAAAACTGGGCTTCGACGTTGAACTCTTCTACAATGGTCCAATACATCGTGATTGGGAGAAAAGGATACGTTCAAACATACCATTGAAAATTCTACCTTTCGGACTTCCCCCTTCCTTCAATGGTTTTCCAAACATAGAAAGATTGATACAGCGTCTCAAATTGTTTGACATTATACTTGTCCACCATCACATCTGCCCATTCCTAGCGTCTTATCTGGCTATATTCCTGAAGTCGAGGCTTGTTTGGTATTGCGGAGAGCCTCTACGAGCACTATGGGAAGACTGGCTGTCAGGTATGAGTTACAGAGAGCTAAGTTCTACAGTTAAACCAACCAGTAGAGAATCCTATGGAAAAAATTTCACTTCAATATTCCTTTCCAATAAGTTCTATGGTGTCTCAGTTTCTTCCCTGCGAGCCCTAGACAAGGCAACTGCGCACCTTTACACGGCAATCATAGCAAACAGCAACTACACAAAAAAAGTAGTTAAAAGAATATACGGCCTAGACAAGTCTATGCCTGTTATACATCCAGGAGTAGAAACTCAACAAAATACACAAGATGCTACTAATGGGGAATCAGATAACTATATTTTAGCGGTGGGAGCCATGATTCCTATGAAGAATCATTTCACCCTTTTAAAAGCTTTTCACAGTTTGCCACATCAGTACCGGTTCAAAGTGAAACTAGTAGTTATAGGAAGTGGCCCATTAGAAAACGAAACTCGCTCCCTAACTCGTAAACTTGGTTTGAAAAACGTAATTCTTGAATCCAGAGTCAGTGAGCAGAGACTTAGCAGCTATTATGCAAACTGCAGTTTCGTTGTCCACATAGCCTTTAATGAGCCTTTTGGTTTGGTTCCAGTAGAAGCCGCACTTCACGGAAAGCCCTCAATAGTTTCAAACAACGGGGGAACGTCGGAATTTGTTGTGCATGGAGAAAACGGCCTCTTGGTCGCCCCTCATAATTCAAATAACATTGCAAAGGCAATGCAATGCTTGATAAGCGACAAAAAGCTCACTACCGAAATGGGCTTTAAAGCTAAAGAAAGAGCCTTAAAAGAATTCACTATAGATAAGTCAACTGAGAACCTTGCAAGAACAATAAAATAGTTGCGTTGAGTATTAAAAATGCTTTTCACTGCGGATCTCCTTGTGACAACGCCAGTGCCATAAAATCGCAGCTTCTCTTACCTGAAGGACTGAAAATGGACGTGATGCCGCGGTCATTTTTCTAAGCATTAGGTGGCAAAAAATTGGAGACAAGGATGATATTGAAGTGAAAAACCCTACGTGAAGCGCACGCGCGATACTTCATATCTCCTTGCAACTGAGGAGGAAGGCGAACATGTAATATATCCTTTCGGGGAATGAAAATTTTAGTCGAGATTGTCAGTGGTTCTAGGATGCGCTGGTTGATGTAAAAGTGTTTATTCAGTTCCGGTTAAGGATATCAGAAGAATGGCTTCAATTGTGTTGAAATTTGAATTTGAGTGAAAATGAATGAGATAGACTTAGCAGTCTTTCCCAAAGCTTTACTAGACAGTTTAGATGGGAAAAAGTTGCCCAAAAAGATTTAGAAGCGCTGAAGATTCTTTTGAAATAAAAAAAGGGAAAAAATTGGGGTTTGTTTTGCGCGCGCTCGTTTCCAATTTAACAATCGTGTTGGTCTTTTTCGCTTATTGTTCCTAGGCGTTCGACTACGCTTACTGTTGGGTGTGTCGGGTCTGTAGATGAGTAAGTGATCTTTAGCACTATAGCCGTGACTCCGCGGTTGATACTTTGTAGATACTCGATTCCTGCTGTTCCCCCTTGGCCATCCCAGAACCATTTGCTTGCGTAGTATGTGTCGTCTCCGTCGTAGCCCCAGATCACCAAGCCTATTGTTCCGTTCAAGTCTTTGTAGACAGCTACCACTGCATATCCTGATGCTGAAACATTTCTGTCCCAACATGACAAGGCTAAGATCTTGTGTGAGTGTGCTTCCTCACAGCCTGTGTTGTTAACTACGTAGATACTTGACGCGAAGAAGGCGTCTGTGAATTCGTTAAAGTATTCTGTTCCCAATTGGGCGATGGGACCGCCGGCAAAGATCATGTTACTGCTTGAAATAGCCGTTGTGTTACACCAGTCGTCTCTTAGGAAGGTTCTGTTAAGCGAGTCTCTGTAGTCGGATTTGGTCCCGCTTGCGGCTCCGCCCATAACGAAGGGAGTGTGGGGTCCAAAGCTTGTATCGTTTATGTCCATGCCTGCCAATGTTACTGGTATGTCTTTTGTGGAGTCGAAGGCTTCAGTGATGTAGGCTGCTCCTATAGAGTCTATGGAAGCAGCGCCTTTGCCGACAACTATCCATTCGTATCTTCCTTTCTCGTTCTCTTCAATGGTTGAGTATAAGATTTTCAGGTAAGTACCTTTCGAAAGCGTCTGTGCGAACGTTATGTTTCCAGATTCGAAGTCTACTGTGTAGTTGTAGTAACTGAAGATTGGGTTGGTGACATTGGCTCTGTACGGAATCGCTAAAGTGCCGTTGATTAGTACTTTTTCTGCGAAGGTGCAGTAATCTGACCAGTTGCATGGGATCAGTTTATCTTCTTCAAGGTTGTATACGCGCTGGTATTTTATTCCAGAAGTCCTACTCAAGTATCCAATACTTACGTCGTCGATTAGGGCTTTAGCCTCACCGCTGCTCCACCATCCAAGCTCAACTTGTATATAATCAACAATGTAATTTTCTGTGACGCTACCGTTCAGTCCTTGCCAATAGTTAAGTGAGTGAGGATTCGTCGGTCCTTGGGTCGCACTACTCCAGTCTGCGGCAACAGCAGAGTCATAAAAGATGTGGAAGGATTGATCTCCATCTCCCGTCTGTACATAGTCGGCGATCGTGGGTAGCGTTACATGAAGCCACGTACTAGTCGTCGTATTCGTATTGGTCATCATGGTTATGTCAGCGCGCTCACCTGATGTTCTACCGCCTGTTTTGCTCAAGTAGACGCATATGTGTGGTCCATAGGTGGGTGAAGGACTGCTGTATAGGTAATACCAGAAGTCTAGATCCACTATGTCCTTGAACTTGAGAGTAGTGCCAGCGCCTGGCGGCACTATTTTTAGGTCGGCGTGTTGGTCGCTTTGCGCTGTGCAGTTTACTTCCATAAGAGCTGCCCAGTTCTTGCTGTGAGCATCGACCCCGTCCTCGTACTCGTTCACCCATGTGGCGTTGAATGTGGCGTGGCTTGCAGAGAGAGTGTATATGCTGTCGTCTAAGCCGCTTGTTAGTGTATAGTTGGTTCCTGCGGTTAGCGCTGATGTTAAAGTGTCTTTTTTAACCCATCTGTACTCCTGTTTGTGCACTGTATCGTAGAGGTCGTAGGGGTTGAAGGTTTGATTCAGATAGTATTGAATCTCATTGTCCAATAAATTGGTCTGGCGCCCGACGCGGTCGGCGTCATCTCCGTCGTTACGGTCTGTAACACCAAACGCGGTGACACATCGGAACATTTCGGAAGCGGCGTCCAATTCGAAACACCATTCTGCATTTGTGAATGGGGAGCAAGGTTCAACATCAGTTCCAGGCGCATCGTCATTGCCATCGTTCACTTTGTAGTAGGCGCGGATATCAGCGCCAGATGAAGGAGCAGTGTTGAAAGTTATCGTGTTTGTGCCAGCACTGTAGGTGAAGTCCGCGCTGGCGCCCTCAACTTGGTGGTCGTTATCTACGAACACCATCGGCGTCTCGCTCCAACTTCCAAGGGAATTGTCTCTCGGATACTGTTCTGGTCCGCCATGCTCGTTACATACAAACGTGGTATCGGAGCCATCACCAGTCCAGTTCTGTTCCACAGTACTTGATGTAGTATAAATCTTCTTGTTAGAAAGTGAACCAATATCATCGACCCAATGTATGATAGGTTTCGGCCAGTAGGCAGCCCAAGCTACGTAGTCAAGTTGGTCATCTACTATCTGCACCACATCGTACACACCGTCATAACCACTGGGTGCGCCAGTGTACCAGCTTTGGTAGCTGTGATTATAGTATGTTGTCTGATTTGGGAAGAAACAGGCATAGGCTTTCGGTGCGCTTCCACTCGATTCTCCAGTGTTTGATGCCAAGTCCCATTGGCCACGCTCAGCAAACTCGACTTGAAGGTCTCCCCATCTCTTCGGTGATTCAACCCGCTTAATATCCTTGAACCAAACCGCTTGTTTCTTGACTTTGTTGAAAACGATCGTGAAGGTTACAGTCACAAGCGGATTAGTGTGGCTTGAACTCTCATAGAGTGTAGTTTTCAAAAACGCCACAAATCTTCTCGGTCCATTGTATAACACTCTGATGTCGTCGGTTACAGCTCCTCCATTAGTCTTCCGACCTCCTTTGTTCGTTGTGTCAAGTGCTCCTCCTGTCACATCCTCAATCCAGTCTCCTCCAATACCGCTCGCTCCAGAATAGTCGCTGTAGAGGGCGAATGCCCATCTGTTATAGAAAGTGTCTTCGTGCCAATACGTAATGTTGATCACCCAACCCTCAACCCACTCGTATTCAGCAACGTAGTTGGTGTTCGGTGCCCAAGGGTCAGTCGTACCACCGTAATCCATGCCAATCTTTAGATCGTAGTCAATCATTTCTCCATACTTGGAAAAGCCGATTGTCAGATTCTTCTTTTGAAAGGGAAACAGCACGTAACTGTCTGTGGATAAAACTCCAGAAAGAGCCATGTAATCGGGATCATAACTACCTTTATCAGCTGTTAATTTCCAAGCTCCCACCATGTATTTCTGCACAAGAATTGGTGCTGCTATTGAACATATGATGATCACTAATAAGGCTAACATTTTAAGCGTTGTTTTCTTTTCCATTTTCATTCTCCATTCCTCTTTGAATCATTTATGAAACTGTGGCTCGTTTATTAAAAATTTCTTAGAAGTTCTGACTCAGAATTAGAATACAAGCCAAAAAATTACTCAAACAACAAATAAAAATAACAAAAATATTTCAAATGGCTCAACAGTTAGTAAAGTTTATAAGATGGTTTGCAGTATCTTTTTATAGATATGTCTTAATTCAGACATATTGTATCTATGTATAACACATGAACTGTTCAACAAAACTTCAAAAAAGGGATCGACAATGAAAAAACCTCCCGCCCATATAATCTTCATGTCTTTATTAATACTTGTTACTCTGGTGCGGGAGGGCGCGATTCTCTTCAACCTGTCTTTTTCTGGAATATCAGAAGAGAACACTTGGTTTAAACAACAGCCCTTCTGTGTAAACGCCTCCGACAACCCTTCAGAATCAATATACAACTTCGCCTACGATGGAAACTACGTAGAATTAGTTATAGGTCTTTGTGGCGAGAAAAAAGACTATGACGAATTAGCCTCAGTTATCGCTCAAGAAAACAGTTACATAACGAACCAACTTTCTTTCCTTGGCGAAATCCAAAAAATTGTGGTTAGTGTTCCGACAAACAAAATTTCAAACTTTCTTACAAACATCCTAAACAACAAGAACGTAGAGTATGTGGAGCCAAACTGGAAATTTTACATCGACAACACTCCTAACGACCCAAAATGGACCAATCAATGGGGACCCGCAAAAATTGAGGCAAATATTGCGTGGGATACGCAGAAAGGCGACAGCGCAATCCTCGTCGCAGTAGTGGACACGGGCATATGCTATAGCCATCCAGACCTTGTGGCAAGCTATATTCCACTTGGATATGACTGGGTAAACGACGACTCAAACCCAGTTGACGACCACGGACATGGGACTCACTGTGCAGGCATCATAGCTGCAGCCATAAACAACAGCCTAGGAATAAGCGGCATCGCCCAAGCAAGGATAATGGCAGAAAAAGGTTTTTCAAGCAATGGAATAGGCTACGAAGACGACCTTGCAAACGCAATAATACACGCCACAGACCAAGGAGCAAACATAATCAGTTGCAGCTGGGGAGGCAACACAGAAAGTCAACTAATACACGACGCCATCGAATACGCCACAAATGCAGGTGCATTAGTTATTGCTGCTGCAGGCAACACTGGCACAAACGAAAAACACTACCCCGCAGCTTACCCAGAAGTCATTGCAGTCACAGCAACAAACAAAAAAGACAAACCAGCAAGTTTCACAACCTACGGCAACTGGGTTGACCTCGCAGCACCTGGCACAAGCATATACTCAACATTCCCACAGGACGGTTATCGCTCCTTAAGCGGCACCTCCATGGCGTGTCCACACGTTGCTGGGGTCGCGGCTCTCGTGTGGAGCCAATATCCCACAATGAACAACGAACAAGTCCGCTATCAACTTATATACACAGCAGACGATTTAGGCGCAACTGGATTCGACGTTTATTATGGATATGGAAGGATAAACGCCCGTAAAGCCGTCGCACAAACAATTTCCCTAACTGGCAGCAAAATCATCAACGCACCAGCCAACACCGTCTACTTCTTATACTTGAACCCAAGCGAAGGCGCCACAGCAGAAACCTCCTACGACGCCATCGCCAGCGGAATAATCTACGGACTCACTACAAACCCACAGCAACAAGGGTTCACATCAACCAACCACCTAATACTTGAATCAGGAGAACTAAACACATCCATCATAATCAACGCTACGGTAGTCTTACTTGGTGGGCCTTGCCCACAAAAAACCGTTGAATTCTACGAAAACGCGGAACTAACGCCTCTAAAATTTACGGCAAATGCAACACACTACATGTTCATCACCCAAACCAATCTCACCGTAGTGGCTCTAAACAAAACCACAGCAAACTCTGGACACGAAGACATGTTTTTAATAGAAGTTTTCATGGACAAAACCAACCTCATACTAATAATGTATGGCTTCACTTGGAAAGGAACATGGGCAGGCGGCTTATACTTCAAAGAAGTAATCTCAAAGAACCTCAATGGTTATTCCGAAAACTGCTGCTACATGTTCCACTGGATAGACAACATAGCACAGGATGGAATCCCACAGAGCAACGAAATCCACCAAGAATATCCGACACCATAACTGAAAACCGTCAATCATAAACTGCGCTTGATTTTCTAACTCTTAGCATTTGTCATGGTTGAAGGGTAATTTAGAATACAGTCATGCCCTAGCTTTTCTAAACAACAAAATTTTCCCAACAGAAAGAAAACTCAACGGTGTATCAGCCAGCTTATAATCTAGCGGCTTAGCCAAGATAACAGCAAATCTCGATAATAAAGAAAGAAAATCAGGTGAAAACAAAGGAAGTTCACCAGCAAAATAGTAATAGACCTTTTTGCTGAAAGAAGCCGCATATTTCCGTAGACCTAAAAAAGTTATGGGAAAAGACAGATCAGTCGCCCTCCAATATGTAAGGTGTGCACCAGCCTTGCCAAACTCACTTATGTATTCTTTCATTGCCCTAAAGCGCAAATGAGGTGTGCGTTTCTTAAGGACAAATGGTGGGGCAGCGCCAAAAATGAGCACGTAACCCACAGGCTTTGTAACTCTAACCATCTCGTGAACCGCATTTTTCCAGTCTTCATCATTAAAAATGTGTTGAAGAACCGTGACGCAATTAACCACATCGTAAAAGTTGCTGGGTAAGTCAAGCTTAGCTACATTCATCACGTAAAACTTGACGAGCCCCCGCAAATCTCTTCTAATCTTTTTTTTGGCTACTCTAATCATCCAAGGGCTTGAATCAATTCCCGTGGTTGCAAATCCCATTTCAGCAAAAAGATTCACCCATTTTCCCACTCCACATCCGACATCTAAAATCTGAGAATCGCTCCTAAGCTTCACATGGTCTTCGATTGTTTGCATGACGAAATCACGTGCCTTATTATCACTGTAATGAGCAAGCCAATTCCTTGCAGCTTTTCGCCACTTGTCAATTCTAGTTGCCCGCTCTTCCTTTTCAGCTTCAAGTGCCACAGCATCCCAGTAACTTATCTCCTTCTGTTTAACAGTCACAATTTCTTCCTCCAAAAAAACGACGCGGTTTTTATACACTTAATAACACTTTTTGGCACGAGCACAACTATTGCGATCACAATTAAGCATGAAAGACAAAATTTCAGTCGGATTGCTTTTTGTGAATTATACGTTGGTGTTATCACTGAGACGAGCGGTGCTGGCTTGCGCTTTTCCACTGAAGCCTCCTCGTTAGCTTGTGCGGAATGTTTTGTTTATGAACCTTCTTTCAAAAATTGAATAATACTCAGTTTCCGAATCAGAACATAGCTGTTTTCTAAGAAACGTAACCGTTTAGGCGTTCACCCTTCTCGTCAATCCTGTAGACTTAAAAGAATGGGCTTTTTGCTCGGTTTTTTTAAAAATCTTTCTTACTTCGGTTTCGCTGTCAAATTCGGGCCGATGATTATTGCTTCTCTATTTTTCTCGTGCCAAGCTACGTAACAACTTGTGAAGAGTGCACTCCATAGTAAACATTGCGCATTTATGTTATTTTTTCCTCAACAAATCACTGCCAGACTAAAATTTAGCGAATTCATCGTTATTCAGAAACTTGCATAAAACTGATTTATGCTTATGGGTAAAACAGTAGCTGAGTTTGACTGAGAAATGTCGACTGTGTTGGTGCCTTCAGCTTCATACATCCTATCCGACTATCTGCTATCTAGCGAAGGGACTCACTGCTACAACTTTTTCAAGTGTATGGCTAAGTACGGTTACCAATTCCATGCAATCTCCAATTACATCCGTATAAGACAGCCCTTACCAAACGTCAAACTCTACCAGGTCGGCACCTCCGAGGGGCGCGCGTATGCGGCACAAAAATATTTGGCACATATAGAATTCCTAACTAAGGGCTCAATCAAAGCATTACAGATCCTGAGAAAAGAACACATAGACACTATTCATCACATGTTACCAGCCGTTTATAACCAAACATTCAGCCCATTAACCCTTCTTCGAGGGACAAGGGGGAAACCATTCATTTTTGGACCAGTTTCCACGCACATAGCCACAATCTACCAACGCCCATTGGATGAGACTCTCCTTAAACCATTAACAACGATACTCCATGAAAAAACCGTGAAAAAATGTCATAGTCTTATCGCAATAACAAACCAGATAAAGAAACTCTACAGAAATCTGGTTCAGGAAGAGAAAATTCAGGTCATACCGCTCGGTGTTGACACTCAGAGGTTTAAGCCAGCACGAAAAGACCGGAAAAGTGATGTTTATGAGGTTTTGTATGTAGGCTCCTTATATCCCATAAAAGGTTTGGAATACTTAATCCAAGCAATGGCTTTGATTGTGAAGAGTCGTATAGATGTAAGGCTTAGAATTGTTGGTAGCGGTCCAGAAAAAGGCAAACTTTCCTCTTTAGTTAATAGATTGAGAATCAAAGATAAGGTGGTTTTTGAGGGATTTGTTCCCCACGAGAAAATAGATGGGTATTATCAGCAGTGTGACATTTTCGTTTACACAACTCTTGGCGAACCCTTTGGGAAATCAATTATAGAGGCTATGGCTTGTGGAAAACCTGTTATAACCTCAAACATCGGCGGACCAGCAGAAATAGTTGAAGATGGAAAAACGGGTTTTCTTGTGTCTCCAAAAGATCCTTATGCAATCGCAGAAAAGGTTCTTTTGTTATTAGAGGATTTCGCACAGATGAAACAGATGGGCGAGACAGCGAGGAGAGCTGCTGAAAACTATTCGTGGGAAAAGGTGGCTGAACTTTATCATAAACTCTATATGAGGTTCTTATGAGAGCGAATTTATTTAGTCAGAGTCGAATGCGGAACTTTTCTTAAGTGATATGAGCACGCGCATTGAAGAGTAGGTTCATGGGAAATTAATGGTTTCAAGAAAGCCTGGAGCGCTCATGTGTAACGAACTCATCCGATTTGCTCGATATGAAGTCTCTGATCCCGCTAAGAAGAGAATGGAATTGATATTGAAATATATGGGTTCTGAGCCTATTTTGGATGCTGGTTGTGGGACGGGCTGGCTTATGGCGTTTTTGGCAAGAAATGGTTTTGATGTAACCGGTTTAGACTTATCACGAAATAGCCTACGGATTTCCAAAAGATTCTTTTCTGAAATAAACGCCGAAGCTAAAATAGTTTTGGGTTCCATGCAGCAGATTCCACTTCCCAACAGCTACTTCGGTACTGTAGTGCTTTTCGATGTACTCGAGCACGTAAAGGAAATCTCCATGGCTCTTTCGGAAGTAAAGAGAATAACCAAGAAAGGAGGGCATATCCTAATAACTTTGCCGAATGCAACAGGAAGCTACAGTCTAATAAATGATGTACTTAAAGAAAGAATGTTAATGAAAGCCTTACCATTCAAAGCAATAACTCAATATGAAACTTTAAGACACCATCATAGGCATCTTCACCATTATTCCTGGTGGGCAAAACTACTTAACCAACATGGGTTCACCATAGTAAAGCGTCATAACATTGAAATTTTAACGCCGTTGTTATCTGTCTTTCTTGATGGTGAGTTTTTGAAACGCATGTCATATTATGATACGCAAAATGCAGATATTTTTCCTCCTTTCGTGGCTTCAGAATGGTTTATAAAATGCATCAAGAGATAACCGCCCTCTTTACCATCTTATTTTTAAAATCTGTATTCGAAATCCAACATAAATTACATAAGGCGCTTTTTACCAGAAAGTTTAGCGCAGAATCGCAGTTGGCGAAAGCTATAGTTCAGTGGATGGTCCTATGGCACAAAACTATTTTCTAAGATCGATAAATTTATCGCTGTCCTCAGCTTGTGACGCAAAATGTATTTTCTGCCCCGAAAACAGAGGAAGAAGATTAAAAACGAAAATGATGAATCCAAAACTTGTGGAAAAGATAGTTTGTGAAGTTTCAGCAAATCCGAAACTCCACTCAATAACTCATTTTGAGTGCAGCGAAAACGGAGATGCGTTTTTGAATCCAAAAGTTCTGGAATGCCTAAGAATCATAAGAAAAGGTCTGCCATGGTGCACTATAAGCGTATTCGCAAATTTTAGGAATTTGACAAAAGACAAAATCATTCGAATTTTGCAGGAAAATCTCATAGACACTATGTGTTGCAACATTGATGGCCACAATGAATACTATTACCGTGCTGTTAAAGGAGTACCTCTCAAGAAGGCTAAACAAAACCTACTAGATTTTCTACGGATCCGAAAAAATCTCCATGCCAATGTCCCACTCACCATTTATGCAATCACTTACAGAAAATACGTGAACACCATCAAAAACAACTTTGGCTTTATCCCATACAACTTGCACGGAAGGGAGTTAAAAGACATCAAAGACGATTTCGCCTTGATTAAGGCCATGTGGCAACCCTTAATCGACAAAGAAAAAGATCGCATTGTTCCGGCCCACGCAGTCTTCAGTTGGGCAGAAAGACCCAAAATTGACACTACTTCATTGGCATACGATAAATATCGTTGCCCAAACTTGGAAAGAGTGAAGCATGAAGCTTTCATTGCACCTGATGGAACTTGGTATGCATGTTGTCTTGATGAAAATAACGAACTGGCGATAGGCAATTTAACAAGAAATTCTCTTGCTAACTTAGTGGAAAGCCCTAGAAGAAAAAAATTGATTGGGATGTTGGAACAAAGAAAATTCCGAGAAATAGGAGGACCTTGTAAGACAGTAAACTGTTGTCAGCTGCTACATGAGTCTAAGGTTTTAAACATTATATTAGCATCTGCACAAGCACACCGACGAATTCTAGAAATATTATACACCGTGAAGTTACCTATAGCTTAGCAATTGATCACAAAAGTTGTTTTTATGACAAAGCATGCCCAAGAGTCGGGGGCCAAAAAAGTTTTGAATAAGAGAAATTCATCTTCGAAATTTTATTCGGATTTCGGTCAATTCTTATTAATGGACATTGAAGAAAACTCTTCATTGATGTGAAAGAGCTTATGCCAAATTCTTTTCGAAGGAAAGAAAAATGAAGAAAAGATTGTCAATTCTCTTCAAAGCTAGCACTGAAAAACTATCTGCAATGCTAGAAAAATTGAAAAAAAGCAAAGGAAAACTAAAAATAGAAAACAATTGGATTCGCATTCTTATCGGCTTCTCCATCATAACAGCCATAGGTCTTGTAATGTTTCGTAACTTCATCTTTATAGACAAGTGGCCTGGAGGAGGAGACGTCCTCGGAATGATTTCTAGAGCGTATCTGTATGCAAAAGATTTTAGGTGGCTATACGTATGGCGCACGTACTCCTTCGGCTTCCCTGAAGGAATCAACTCCTTAGACTTCTTTCTTCTTTCGATATATTCGGTGTTCAGAGATTCATCAGCAACAACAAAGGTTTTCTTGTTCTTCTTTTTCTTAGTTGCGGGTTTTTCAATGTATATTTTTGCTTATCGCTACACTCGCAAACATGTGGCTGCACTTTCCGCGGCTCTTGTTTATACTTTAAATCAGTGGTTATTTTCTCAGTTCACCGAAGCTCATGGTGACATCATATTTAGCTATGCTCTAGCACCCCTACTCTTTCTACTTTTGGATAGAGCCTTACTTTCTGGAAAGCTTAAAGACATCATGGCTTCTACAATAATTTCTGTAGTTTTCATCACAGGTTTTCATCCAGAATGTATTGTCATTTACGGTTTGTTTTTGTTAATATTTTTCGCCTTCTACATATTGACACCAACAAAAATAAGTAGTCTCAAAGTTCGTGGTCAACGTTTTCTGAAAGTGTCTTTGTGTGTAGGAGTTGTTTCCTTCCTTCTCTCCGCCTTCACACTCTTACCTCTCCTCTCAGAGCTTTCTCCACCCTACTATTCACCAGAATATCGATACTTTCTAGAGGAAGCTGTTGGTGGAAGCTTCCAGGGGATAGCGGACGCATTTACATTGACTGGTATTGAAAAGTGGGGATATGGCTTTATTTTGTCTGGTCCTGAAGACGTATTTCTTCCAGACTTTCCAGCCACAATAGTTCTATCAATTCTGTTTTTGTTAGCTTACAGCACTATATTATTTCGAAGAGACAGATACACCTACTTCTTTGCTTTCTCAACCCTTGTTTCTATTATTATCTCTATGGGTCCGCACAGTTTGTTTGGGGATGCTTTTGTCTGGGCGTGGTTTAACGTGCCACATTTTTCAGTTTTCAGAGCAACAAGCAGGTGGATAATGATGGCAGCCTTCTCCCATTCCTTCTTCATATCCATCTTAGTCAGCATGCTAACTGAACGTTTACCGAAGAAGAATTTAATCAATAATGAAGGAAACAATTCAAAAAAATTTCTTAAAAAGATTCAGCCCCCAAAACTTCGAGTTTGGCTTGCAACACTTGTTGATTTTTGCAGAGGCCTCCACAAGATATTCTATTATGTAGGTAAATTGCTGTTGATTCTTATTCTTCTAAT
>Ga0209636_10002661_pt1 | contig 18246 bp, 23 predicted proteins | sample DeeMarSWOR152_54_FD_187464 | JGI IMG/M metagenome (GOLD analysis project Ga0209636, IMG submission 187464) | Marine sediment microbial communities from White Oak River estuary, North Carolina - WOR-1-52-54 (SPAdes) (version 2) | ecosystem: Environmental > Aquatic > Marine > Intertidal zone >... | reverse complement strand
TCTTATGAATGCATATGTGCAAACTTCGATGATAATACCGGAGAGCATCGCGCTAATCTCCGAAGGCGCAAAGGCATGGGCGTCGCGTAGCCATGTATGAAGTGGAAAAAACGCCATTTTTATACTTAATCCTACGATGAACAGAACAAACGCCGCCCTCACTATCCTGTTCCCATATAAGGGTGGCAACAATAGCGAGAGGTCATGCATGTTCAGCGAACCCGTTACCGAATACAGGAATCCTATTCCCAGCAAGAAGAAACAAGCACCAATGGAACCCAAGACGAGATACGTGAAGCTCGCCTTCAGCGCTATCTTTCCTCTCGAAGCGATTAATGCATAAGCGGATAAAGACATGATCTCGATGAAAACGTACATGTTAAATATATCGCCAGTTACGGTTACACCGCATAGTCCTGTAATGAGGAGTTGATAAATAACATAAAAGGAAACGATCTTATGGGGCAGTTCGTGCTCGATGCTCCTCTTCGAATAGATCGCACAGACCAAACCCAAGAATAGGAGTATGACCAGTATATAGGCGTTCAATACATCTACGACATATTCGATACCCCAGGGAGGTTTCCATCCGCCCAGCCAGTAATGAATGGGCCCTTTAGTCAGGACATGATTGAGGATGAGAATCGAGGCGACGAATTGTGCGAGGATGGTTGTAATGGAAATGAAACAGGAGGTTTTCTTGTTGAACCACCCGGCGACCAAGATAGTAATTGCAGAGAACAACGATATCGCAACAATCAGTACTGGAAAATGTTCAACAAGGCTTTGCATAGTTTATAGTGAAAAGATCAAACTCTAATCATCCCTTTCTCTCTTGATTTCTCTATGATCTCCTCTTCTTGTATTGTCCCGTATTCCTCATACATCCTTATTATCAAGGAGAGGGCTACAGCGGTTGTCGATACGGCTACCACGATCGCCGTTAGAATAAGCACATGGGGTAATGGATTTACATAAACATAACCTTTGCTGATCATCTCTTGGCTTACAATCGGTGCAGTTCCTCCTTTTACCACTCCCAGAGAGATAAAAAACAGGAATATCGCGGTTTGAAATATGTTCAATCCAATGATTTTTTTAATCAAGTTATCCTTTGCAATCATCGCATAGAAACCGATGAGCATGAGGATGATGGAAATCCAGTAATTATATTTTGCAAATACTTTTACGATGAGCCACTCCATTATTTCAATCCTTGTTTCCCTCTTTTTTCCTCTTTTCCTCTTTCCATGCGAGGTCAAAAAATATGGACACCATGATCGCCATCACCGTTATGCCTATGCCGATCTCAACGAGCTCTATACTCAAAGCCCTGTTCTCTTCGAAATGAGTAGTGAAGGGGAGGAAACCGTAGTTTAAATATTGCGCAACTCCAGAACTCAAGATGATGCATAGGAGTCCCAATCCCGCAAAAATGTACAGTCCAAGGCTGCTAAGAACTGTATTCACCGATTCAGGTAATCTCTTCCTTCCACTGGTAATATCAAAAACAACTCCGTATAAAATAAAGGAAGCACCCAATACCACTCCCCCCTGAAACCCTCCGCCAGGTCCACTTGCTCCATGGATGATCACATACAGTGAGAACAATTGAATGAAGGGTATCATCACTCTCGATACTGTTTCGACGATGATGCTTCTCTCTGCCCCTTTTCCCTTCAAAGCTTGCCTCGCCTCCGTAACAACAGGATCACAGAGATACCGGCGGTAAATATAACGGCCGTTTCCCCAAGCGTGTCATACCCCCGATAATCAGCAAGCCCATACGTGACCATATTGGGGGTACCCGTCTCCTGCTGACCTTTCTCGATCCACCTTACCACAAACGCGTACCGGTAAACTCCAAGTTTATTCCCTTTTTTCTTAATCCAATAATACTTCTCCTCCTTTGAATAGTGCATCTCCTCTTTTGAGATGAAGGCATTCCACTCCCCTTCCATCCCGGTGACCTTCTCAACCCTGGAAGGACGGGGGAAACCTCTCTTTTCAAATTCATCCATGAGATTATTTGGGATAATACTCCGCTCCAAATGATCCTCCAAAGCCTCTACATCAATACTGAACAACTTGACATATTTAATCGGAGGGGAATTTGGGTCTCCAAATACGGGGATATCCTCTGCAACGTAGATAAAAAGAGCGCAGAGAAGGCTGATGAAGAAAAGGGCGATGACTGGCAATCGCTTCATTTTTTCTCCCGCCTGACCGTCCTGGTTAGAGCGGCAATGAAGAAAATGGTTGTTGCCCCTGCGCCAACCGCTGCTTCCGTAAAGCCCACATCCACCGAATTCATCTCCACCCAGACTAGAGCCATCAGGAAACTATACGCACAGAGAAGCATAACAGCACTCAGAAGGTCCCTTACCGTGATTGCCGCTATAGCAACAACCACAATGAGGAATAACAGTGCAAGGTCAATGGGAATGATCATTTTTTAACTCCTCTGTTGTCCGTGCCTTCAGAATAGAAAAGTATCGGGTCTTACCCATTAAAGGCCCTCCTCTGTTGCCCGCACTTAGAATAGAAAAATATCGGTTCTTACCCGTCAAAGGCCCATTACTATTCCATAAACACGTGGGCTACCTTCCTTTGCATCGTCTTATCTACCAAGTGAGCATCAGCAGGTTCCCTGGCAAGCGCATGCACCCAAAACTTACCTTTCCCGGGCTCAACGAATATCGTTATCGTTCCAGGGGTTAACGTGATAGAATTAGCCAGGGTGGCAAGGGCAAAATCACCCCGTAAGGAGGTTTCAAATTCTATGACGAGAGGGTTTATCGGCATCTTTGGATGTAATACACGGTATGCAACATCAACATTTGCCAATACGATTTGCCACAACTGCCATGGGATATAGAATAAGAGCCTAAGGGACTTTGGAAGCATTTTCTGGCTCTTTCCCTTCACCATGAGGCCATGGGAAATCAATGTTACAATCGCACTGCATATCCCACCCAGTATGAGATGGAAAGCATCAAACAACTCGGACAAGATAAGCCAAAAAAGAAACATGACACAGAACGTTACGATTATTCCAAATCCCTTTTCCCCTCTACTCATCTTCTTCCCTCCCCCCATCTCCATGGTTTCAAACCTCTTCTATAGGCCGCTTTAACTATTGCATGGATTGCGGTTGGATTAGCTATAAAAATGAATATGATGAGGAACAGGAGCTTCACCGTAGCCAGAGATGTTCCGGGATAGTGGAAGAGGTGGTAGATGATCAAGCCAACAATGATCAGACCCTCTCCAAGGGTATCACACTTCCCAGTCGCATGGAGTCTCGTATAAAAATCAGGAAATCTCAGTAATCCAATTGCGCCGATGAACATGAAAAACATGCCGATAGCTAAGAAAATTGTCACGATCACATTTACCAAGAGCATAATTCACCCCTTTCGAGATATTTTGCAAATACTAAAGTACCAATAAAATTCAGCATTGCGTAAAGCAGAGGTATGTCAACAAAAAGAGGTCTTTCAAAAATATAGCCCATGATTACCAAGAGAACGACTGTTTTGGTCCCAATGACATTTACTGCCGCCACCCTATTAAACACACCAGGCCCGACCACTGCTCTGTACAAACAGAGCAGTATCGTTACTACGTTCAATAGAGCAATTACTAAGAATATGGATATCATCTTTTCTTCCCTTTTTCTGCTCGGTTTTAGATGAAACCTTTCACCCGTGGCCTCCATTCCTAAAAGACCTGTGCCCCGACATCAGGGAGAGATTCCCCGCTATGTATTTCTTGAAAATCATGATATGTGGTCTATAAGCTTTGGATAGAGTACCGAATAGGTTATAAGCGTACCCGAAAAGCCCATGTCAAACAACCAAATCCCAGCGAAAAAAACTACTTCTCCCCTGACTCGAGTCCCTGCTCCACCATTTTGGTCAGAGCCTTTTTAGCCTTATCCGAAAACTTGCTATTGGGGTAATTTTGGACTAGATCTGTGAAAACCCTTCTCGCCGCATCCTTTTCCTCCAATTTCAGGTAGGATTTTCCCAGATAGAAGAGGGTTTCATCGAGAATATCGGTTTCCTGGTAAAGATTTATAACCCCCTCGAGCCTTGCCTTGGCTCCTTGATACTTCTTCTTCTTATAGTGAAATTTCGCAACATATAATTCCTTCTTTGCTAATTTTTGCCTACATATTTTTACCTTTTCCCGTGCCTTCTCGGTGAAAATGGAGGGTGAATAATTGGCTATGAGGAATTCGAAATTTGACAATGCCATTCTGGTGGCACTTTGATCTCGGTCTATGGATAAGATCTGATTGAAGTGGGACAATCCGATCTGAAAGATAACATAGGGAATATCCTCATGGAAAGGGTGAAACTTCTTAAATTCCTCGTAATGGCTGATGGCATCCGTATATTCCTTCTTAAAGAAATAACAATCAGCAACTTTCAATTCTGCCCAGGTATAGTAGGGGTCCGCGCCGGGAAAGCTGCCCGTCAATTCATTAAAGACCTCGAGAGCCCTGCTATGATTTTTCTTTTTATATAATGCCAATCCCTTCCCGTAGAGGGCGGCTGGGGTGTTCTCCTCTTCCTTCAACCCCCTCTTCTTCCACAGACAACCACCGAGGAGTAAGGATAGTATCATGACGGTACTTATCATCTTCTTCGAGGCAAGCATAGGAAACCTATCCAAAAAATACTGTTACTTTAATATATAAAGAAAAGCCTAAAGTCAACCCCACAACCCATCATACTCGATTTTGCCTTTACCACCTCTTGCCACCGCGGAGAGCACCTTTGAACCGGATAATTCAGCCTTTATGTAGATTCGGCTTACATTTTATGATATACCCGTAAGGGGATCTTATGGGGACGAGAATGGAGAAGGACCTCAATGAGGTTTTATTGAAGGGAGCCAGGATGCTTGGGGTAACACTCACCGAAGAGAAGGTGAAGGCTTTCGAATTCTTCCTGCAGGAATTGATGAGGTGGAATCAGAAGATAAACCTCACCTCCATTAAGGATCCGTTCGAAATCGTTGTCAAACATTTCCTTGATTCCTTGGCCATCTCTCCATACCTCTCCCCAGGGTCTTCCTTGCTGGATGTGGGTTCCGGAGCTGGCTTTCCCTGTATTGTCCTAAAGATCTCTGATCCCAGCTTGAAGGTGACCTCCATCGATTCGACTACGAAAAAAATCTCTTTTCAAAGACATCTCACTCGACATTTGGGGCTGAAGGATATAGATGCGATTCACGCACACCTCCCAGATCCACAGATCATTATGAAATGGAAAAAATCCTTCGACTACGCTCTCTCCAGGGCCTTTGGTAGCCTGGGAACTCTCCTTCGAATAGCCCACCCGTTGATCAAAGATAGGGGGATCATTATTGCCATGAAGGGGAAGATGGGGGGAAGGGAGGCACTCGATAATAATACCGTAGCACGGTTCAATATGAGGCTCCAAAGGAAGGTTTCATTCACCCTTCCCTTCATCGATGCCAGCCGAACGCTTCTCTTCTTCGCCCGAAAGGAGGCTTCCTCAATGACGCCCTGAGAAAGAGTTCCGATAGCAAGGCATAAAGGTGTTATTCGGCATTTTTTTCTTTTAAAAGTGGGCACTTTATGCTATATTGTAACAAATCAGAAAGATTAAAATATCTAATAATTCAGAATAGTTAGAATTAAGCTAAAGAGTTTGCCTCTTTGCCACAAGCAGGGTAACGGTTACAAGTAGAGAGATGGTAAGGATTATATGTATTGCCAACCAGAAGGGTGGTGTTGGGAAAACCACTACGGCGGTTAACCTGGCGGCATGTATCGCCGCTGCGGAGAAGAGGACACTCTTGGTTGATATCGATCCCCAGGCCAATTCCACCAGCGGGGTTGGATATCATAAGGATGAAATAAAGGAGAATATCTACCACATCCTCATCCGGGGATATGGTATGGAGGAGATTATCAGGGGGACGGAAATACCCTATCTGGACATCGCCACCTCCAACTCGGATCTCATCGGGGCTGAGGTGGAGTTGATCAATGAACTGGCCAGGGAGAAAAAGCTTGATACGGTCCTCCAAGAGGTGAAGGGGGTATATGATTATATCTTCATCGATTGTCCTCCTTCCCTTGGGCTTTTAACAATCAATTCCCTTACTGCTTCTAACTCGGTGATCATTCCCCTCCAATGTGAATACTATGCCATGGAGGGTTTATCCCAGCTTCTGAAAACAATTCGTCTGATAAAACGCTACCTAAATCAGGGGCTGGAGATCGAGGGCATTTTGTTAACGATGTTCGATGTTCGAAATAACCTTTCCCACCAAGTGGCTGAGGAGGTCCAAAGCCACTTCAAGGATAAGGTGTTTAAAACCATCATCCCGAGAAATGTAAAGTTGAGCGAAGCCCCTTCCCACGGGAAGCCGATTCTCCTCTATGATATCAATTCGAAGGGTGCTGAAAGCTATTTAAATCTGGCTAGGGAGATTTTAACCAACGGTGAGGGCTATGGTGACTAAACGTCCGGCTTTAGGAAAAGGCTTGGGGGCCTTACTCCCCGATATCGAAAAGGAAGACCGGAAAAATTTCTTCTACTGCGGCATTGAAGAGATCGCCCCCAGCAGATATCAACCCAGAAAGGGATTCAATGAAAAGAAATTGACCGAATTAGCCGAATCCATTAAGGAGAAGGGAATCATTGAACCCTTAATCGTAAGGAAGACAGATGGAGGTTATGAGCTCATCGTTGGGGAAAGGAGGTGGCGGGCGGCTCAGAGTGCGGGAATAAAGGAGGTTCCTGTAATCGTACGGGATGTCACCACCAGAGAGGCACTGGAGTTGGCCCTGGTCGAAAACCTTCAAAGGGAAGATCTTAACCCCTTAGAGGAAGCGGAGGCTTACAAGAGGTTAATGGAGGAATTCCAATATACCCAGGAGGAGTTAGCCAAAAGGATCGGTAAGGACAGGACAACGGTGGCTAATGCCGTAAGGCTTCTCAAATTGCCTCAAGAGATTAAGGCCTCCCTCGCCGACGAAACCATTTCCAGCGGACATGCACGCGCTTTCCTCGGATTGAATAGCCCAGAGGAGCAGAAGATGGCCTGTTCCAGGGTTATCCAAAGGGGACTTTCCGTGCGGGAGACCGAGAGGCTGGTAAAGAGGTTAAATGCCCAAAGGTCAAAAAGGGACATGGATGACATCCCCGCTAGCGAGGAGGACATTCAACTGGGCTATCTAGAGGAGACGTTGAGAAAATTTCTGGGGACCCAAGTGCGGATACCCAAAAGGGGAAGGAAGGGTAAAATCGAGATCGAGTTCTATTCCAGGGAGGACCTGGAGCGAATCATCGAGATCATCATGGGTCCCCACCATGAAAATATGATCTAACGGCTCAGGATCCAATAGATCGATGGATGTGCCTTTTACAATCCAATAATTTTGCCACCGCAGCGAAATTGACTTGCAAAGCTTTGCAATTCTCCTTCTTACATGCGATCTATGTTTAGGTGTATCTTTCCTGAGCTGAAGATAGTTGATGCTCATCCTGTACCCGATTTGACCGTTTACATCGCCGAAGGGCGGATCATCATGAGTAGGGCTTGGTAAGGGCGGAGGAGATTGTTAAGAGCCATTAACACGGCCATGATCTTCAGGTAAAATCCTTGACAAACCCCTTCCGTTATGTTAATTTCTTCACAAGGTAACAAGATAAATGCCTTTGTCGAAAGAGGATAGGAAGCGGCTTGTTGGAGACCTGAGGCTTTATGGAAGCCTTGGAATTGAAATGGCCGCATCGGTCCTCATTGGTACCTTCATAGGGTATTGGATCGATAAATGGTTGGGTACGCTTCCGTGGATCCTCATCATCGGGTTCGTCTTCGGGGCGGCGGCAGGCTTTCGGAATCTCTATCGGTTCATATCAAGGGAGGATCGTGATAAGAAATGGGGGAGATGATTTCGTGGTTTCCAGAGGTAGGAATTGGTGCTCTGCTTGCCCTCGCTAATTTCTGTGCCTCCATCGCCATTGCATCCGTGGCCATGAGGTCTTCCAAAATTCTCTCCATTGTCATCATCGTAGGGGCCTTTTCCATGCGGCTCACGTTGCTCTTTTTGGGATTCTATTTCTTATCTCGAGTTGCAATAATCGATTTATCATCGGCCCTGGTAACCTTTACCGTAACTTTTACGGTCCTCATCTTTTGGGAGATGAAGATCTCTTATCGAAAAGCCCGGTTTTCCGGTGAAATGGCCCCTCCAGGGTTTCAGGTACGATGAGAAAGAGGTAGCTCAATGGATCTCCTGCACCATTTCGAACTTCATCCCATCGTGGAAATCCACGTCCTCGGAATCGACCTCTCCATTACCAAGGCAGTTGTCATGATGTGGATTGCCTGTGGCCTCACGTTTTTCTTTCTCGTCATGGGCGGACGAAAGGCGAAGCTCGTCCCATCTGGCCTTCAAAACTTCGTTGAAGCCATAATTGGCTTTCTTCGTTCCAACCTCATCCTTGAAACACTCGGGGAAGAAGGGGTGGCATGGTTCCCCTTCATCGCAACCATTTTCTTCTTCATCGTCTTCTGTAACCTCCTGGGGTTGATTCCGGGGGCCTTTACCGCTACATCCAATATCAATGTCACGGCCACATTGGCGGTAATCGTCTTTCTCTGTACCCAAGGGGCAGGGGTGGCCAAACATGGCCCCCTCGGTTATCTGAAGAAGTTCGTGCCCAAAGGGATCCCTCTCTGGATTGTTCCCATCATGCTTCCCATTGAGATCATTAGCCAATTTGCGAAGCCGTTCTCACTGGCGGTCCGTCTTTTCGCCAATATGACGGCCGGCCATGGGGTAATCCTGGTTTTTCTCTTCATGATTCTCATGTTCAAGAGTTGGGCCATCACCGCTGTTCCCCTCATCGGAGTAGTGGTCATGAGCGCCTTCGAAATCTTTGTGGCCTTAATTCAGGCCTATATCTTTTCGATCTTAGCGGCAATGTACATCGCGGAAGCGGTGCAAGAAGCTCATTAACGTCCCAGAAAGGAGGTATGCTTTCATGGAAGCGGCAGGCTTAGCTTATTTGGGTGGAGGTTTGAGCATCGGATTGGGAGCGTGTGGAGCCGGCATTGGCATGGGTATCTTGGTCGGGAAAACGGTGGAGGGAATGGCACGGCAGCCCGAGGTCTCTGGGCTCCTGAGGACCACCATGATTATCGGTATCGCCTTCGTAGAAGCCCTGGCCCTCTATGCCTTGGTCATTAGCTTCCTACTCATCTTTAAATAAGGAAAAACCTACACCGTGTGAGATCACAATCGAGGTAAGGGAGGTTATCCAATGTTTCAAGCTGAACCGGGTCTCATGATATGGACCGTTATTTCCTTCATCATTCTCCTCGTCCTCCTCTGGAAGATCGCTTACAAACCCATTACTAAGGCCCTGAAGAAACGGGAGGACACCATTCGCGATTCCCTCGAGGAGGCCAAGAAGACCCGAGAATCCGCGGAAGCTCTCCTGAATGATTACAAGAACCAATTAGCCCAGGCACGGGAAGAGGCCCATAAGATCCTCTCCGAGGGCAAAACCTTGGGCGAGAATGTCAAGAAGGAGATCATCCAGAAGGCCCACGAGGAATCCAATCAGATCGTTAAAAGGGCCCAGGAGGAGATCGAGTTTCAGAAGGAGAAGGCCCTCATGGACCTCAAGGAGAGGATTGCGGACCTCACCATTATGGCAGCCTCCAAGGTCATTGAGAAGAGCCTTGACAAGAAGGACCACGAACAGCTCTTAGAGGAGTATATCTCCAAGGTTGGTGAGAACTATGAGAGATGATTCCGTTGTGAAGGGTTATGCGAGTGGACTCTTTCACGTCGCAAGGTCGGAAGACCTCGTCGAGATCGTTGAAGATGAGCTGTATAAACTGAGGGAAGTCCTTAAGAAAAACGCCGAGCTGAGTGAATTTCTGAGCAATCTCCGCATAGCCCCGGAGGGAAAGAAGAAGGCCTTGAAGGAGATTTGCGGAGACAAGGTTTCTCTCGTTACCCTGAATCATCTCAATTTGATCATTGACCAGGGGAAGCAGAGGAAGCTCGTTCCCATCATCGAGGAATTTCTTACATTAGCCGCGGCAGCCCGGGAGAAGGTGACGGCTGAGGTCATTACCTCGGTTCCCCTCTCGGAAAAGATGGCGGAGAAGTTAGCTCGAGAGCTCACCAAGGTGACAAAAAAACAGGTCTTCCTCAAGCCTCGAGTAGACCCGTCCATATTGGGGGGAGCGATAGTCCGGGTGGAGAATAAAATCATCGATGGCAGCCTGCGTCATCAACTGGCGGAGATGCGGCGAGCTATGGTTAAAATCATCTAAGGCAGGAGGCAAGGGTGGAAATTACATTCAAGCCGGAGGAAATCTCATCTATATTGAAAAAGCAGATCGAGGAGTACCAGATCACCGTGGACATGGAGGAGGTGGGGGAAGTCATTGAGGCGGGAGATGGGATCGCTCGGATCACGGGGATTCCTAATTGTATGTCGGCTGAGATGCTGGAGTTTCCCAAAAACATCCTTGGCATGGCCCTCAACTTGGAAGAGGATAATATCGGCGCCATGATCTTGGGAGATTTCACCGAAATCGAGCAGGGCGACCCCGTCAAGCGGACAGGAAGGGTCCTCTCGGTACCCGTGGGAGATCCCCTCATCGGAAGGGTGGTTAATGCCGTTGGACAGCCCATCGATGGGAGAGGGCCCATCTCCGTGGAAAAATATCGGCTCATCGAGGGAAGGGCCCCCAACGTTGTCCAGAGACAACCAGTTAAAGAGCCGCTGCAAACCGGGCTCAAATGCATCGATTCCATGATCCCTATTGGTAGGGGTCAAAGGGAGCTCATCATCGGGGACCGACAGACGGGGAAGACCGCCATCGTCGTGGATATGATCCTCAATCAGAGGAATACCGATGTATTCTGCATCTATGTTGCCATCGGTCAAAAGCAATCAACCGTGGCCGCGGTAGTCGACACCCTCGACAAATACGGGGCCATGGAGTATACCACGGTGGTAGTAGCAACGGCCAGCGACCCTGCTCCCATGCAGTATGTTGCCCCGTACGCGGGGTGTGCCATTGGAGAGGAGATCCGCGACTCCGGCCGTCATGCGGTCGTCATCTATGACGATCTCTGGAAGCACGCGACGGCATATCGTCAGGTCTCTCTACTGCTGCGACGCCCGCCGGGAAGGGAGGCCTTTCCGGGGGATATCTTCAACCTTCACTCCCGATTGCTCGAGAGGGCGTCAAAGCTCAACGATGAGCTGGGAGGAGGATCTCTCACGGCGCTCCCCATTGTTGAGACTCAGGCTGGTGATTACTCCGCCTACATCCCCACCAACGTCATCTCCATCACCGACGGGCAGATCTATCTGGAGAGCGACCTCTTCTACTCCGGCGTGAGGCCTGCCGTCCACGTGGGGCTATCAGTTTCCCGCGTCGGGGGTAATGCCCAGATTAAGGCAATGAAAAGAGTGGCGGGGATGCTCCGGTTGGAACTCGCCCAGTATCGGGAGCTCGTGGCCTTCGCCAAATTCGGGTCGGAGCTTGATAAGGCTACCCAGGCCCAGCTGACCCGCGGCGAGAGGTTGGTGGAGATCCTCAAACAGCCCCAATATGAACCGATGCCTGTAGAGAATCAGGTCATGATTATCTACGTCGGGGAGAAGGGCTATTTGGATGATCTCCCAATCGATCGAGTCAAGGAGTTCGAGTCCGGATTCTACGATTTCATGAGGGAGAAGTATCCCCAGGTTCCCCGGGATATCCGCGAGAAGAAGGAATTGACCGAGGAGTTGGAAAAGATGCTCGATCAGGCCGCTGAGGAATTTAAGAAGAACTTCTTGGCATAGGGGACGTATTATGCTGGGGATGAGGGAGATACGCCGGAGAATCCGCACCGTCATTAGCATCCAGCAGATCACCCGGGCGATGCAAATGGTTGCGGTATCCCGTCTGAAGAGGGCCGAGGAGAGGCTTCGCTCGGCGAGGCCCTATGCGGAAAAGATCCAGGAGTTGATGCAATCCATGGCTCCCTCCCTTTCTCGAATCGAACATCCCCTTCTCGCAAAAAGGGAGCCCCTTCGGATTGCGCTTGTTCTCATCACTTCGGACAAGGGCCTGTGCGGAGCCTTCAACGCCAATATCATCCAATACGCCAGCCAGTTCATCGCGCGGAGTGCGGATAAGGAGGTAAGGCTCTTCTTAATCGGGAAAAAGGGATACGATTTCTTCAGCAGAAGATCCTATTCCATCGAGTATTACCTCCCCCAAGTCTCCCGGGATATCTCCCCTCAGGAGGTGAAGGAGATCAGCAATAGCTTCGTTCGGGGCTTCGAAAAAGGCCTTTACGATGAGGTCTCCCTCTTCTATACTCAGTTTCGGACTGCCATGCATACCATTCCCACCCGGACGAAACTGCTTCCCATCGAAAGCCCGGAGGGGGTCCCCCAACAAGAAGGGGTACAGGAACCGATCTTCGAGCCCTCCCCTGAGGAGATCATGAACAAACTGTTGCCGAGGTATATCGAGGCCCAGGTGTACAAGGGGTTGGTCGAGTCCTCCGCCAGCGAACAGGGATCCCGGATGGTCTCCATGAAGAATGCCACCGACAACGCCGAGGAGATGATTAGGAGCCTGACCCTGTCGTACAACAAGGCCAGGCAGGCCTCCATCACCAAGGAAATCATTGAGGTCACCACCGCCTCCGAGGCATTAAAATACAGCAGGAAAAGTGGCCTTTAACCTTACGGGTAAGGAGGACAATACATTGAGAGTTGGAAAAGTCCTGAGGGTAATCGGCCCCGTGGTCGATATTGAGTTCTTTACCGAGGAACTCCCCCCCATTTACAATGCCATCCGGATCAAGGAGGGCGAGATCGACCTCGTGGTCGAAGTAGCCCAATACTTAGGGGACAATGTGCTCCGCTGTGTTGCTACCGCCTCCACCGATGGGTTGGTACGGGGGATGGATGCAGTCGACACCGAGGGTCCCATCAGCATGCCAGTTGGTAGGGAGACATTGGGGCGTCTCTTCAACCTCCTTGGTGACCCCATCGATGAGTTGGGCCCGGTCAACGAGAAGAAGCGTTATCCCATCCACCGACCCCCTCCGTCCTTCGAGGAGCAGGTTCCTGCAGCCACGGTTTTCGAGACCGGCCTTAAGGTTATCGACCTCCTCGAGCCCTATGCGAAGGGGGGAAAAGTGGGATTGTTTGGCGGCGCTGGCGTCGGCAAGACCGTTCTTATCATGGAGCTGATCCGCAATATCGCCACCGAACACGGGGGTTTCTCGGTCTTCGGGGGAGTTGGCGAACGGACCCGGGAGGGCAATGACCTCTGGTTGGAGATGAAGACATCGGGTGTCCTGGACAAGACCGTCCTGGTCTTCGGGCAGATGAACGAACCCCCGGGAGCCCGCCTGAGGGTCGGCCTTTCGGCCCTCACGCAAGCGGAATACTTCCGAGATGAAGAGGGACAAGATGTGTTGCTCTTCATCGACAACATATTCCGATTCGTTCAGGCGGGTTCGGAAGTGTCCGCGCTCCTCGGTCGAATGCCCTCGGCAGTTGGATACCAGCCGACCCTTTCCACGGAGATGGGCGAGCTCCAGGAGCGGATTACTTCCACCAAGCGCGGCTCCATAACCTCGGTTCAAGCCATCTACGTCCCCGCGGATGATTTAACGGATCCAGCTCCTGCCACCACCTTCTCCCATCTGGACGCCACAACCGTCTTATCGAGACAGCTGTCGGAGCTCGGGATTTATCCAGCGGTGGACCCGCTTGACTCAACGTCGCGCATCCTGGATCCAAGGATTGTGGGGGAAGAACACTATACCGTAGCTCGGGAGGTTCAGCGGATCCTCCAGAGGTACAAGGAGCTCCAGGATATCATTGCCATCCTCGGGATGGAGGAACTCTCCGAGGAGGATAAGCTCACCGTCGCCAGGGCTCGAAAAATTCAAAGATTCCTCTCCCAGCCATTTTTCGTTGCGGAGCAGTTTACGGGAAGCTCTGGACGATACGTCCCCCTATCGGAAACCATCCGGGGGTTCAAGGAGATCGCGGAAGGGCAGCACGATGACCTTCCGGAACAAGCCTTCTATATGGTGGGCGGAATCGATGAGGCCGTGGAGAGGGGTAAACGTTTGAGGGGTGAAGCATAGGTGAATGGGCCCCAGTTTAGCCTTGAGGTGGTGACCCTGAAGAGGATTATCTTCAGCGGAATGGTTGAGGGTATCACGGCCCCTGGCAGCGTTGGGTATTTCGGGATCCTCAAAGGCCACACCCCCTTTGTCAGCAGCCTTCAACCAGGAGTTTTCACCCTCATCCTGCCCAAGGGGGAAAAAAAGACGATGGCTATCAGTGAGGGATTTCTGTTAACCGATGGGGAAAAAGCCATCGTCCTGGCCGATGCAGCTGAGGGACTAGACGAGATCGACGTGGAACGCGCCAGGGCTTCACAGGATCGGGCCCAGAATCGGTTAAGTGAACGTTCCCCCAATCTGGATATGGAAAGGGCCAAGGCCTCACTGGCTCGAGCACTGGCACGGCTCAAGGTTGCGGGGGTATCCTGAATTGCGGGGGTATGCTGAGGCGCCTGGGCATCGACCGATCCCTTATTCTCTTCGCTTGTCGTAATTTCTCCACCAAGTCGTATGACCCGCCCCTGAGCTCCCCCAGGGGGACATCGGGCTTGATCTCCCTACCGTGAAAATCCGACCCAGCCGTCACCAGTAGGCCGTATCGATCACAGACCCCCTTGAAGTACTGTTCGTCTTCCACTCTATGATAGCTGGAGTAGACCTCCAAGCCCTCCAGGCCTGCCCCGATCAGGTCGAACAACCTCTGGTCCTTCACCTGAGATGGATGGGCCAGTATGGCTATCCCCCCAAGGGACTGCACCAATTGGATTGCCTCGGGGGTGGAAATGAATCGAATAGGAACAGAAGCCGGCCTTCCCTTCGCTAGGTAGTCCCAGTAGAAGTTCAAATAGGGGGAATCTGAGCGTTCCCCATCGACGTAAGCCCTTAATCGGGGATCCATTCGGTTTTCCTCTCTCTCCAGCAGTGCCTTGAGATAGGAGACCCCCGTCGGTTCCCTCCCCGCGGTGAACCGCTCGACATCCTTCACGGATAGGGTAAACCCCAATTTCCTCAATCGGTTCACCCTTTGCCGAACTTGCTTTCTCTTGTTTGCCTCCAACCCCTTCAACCATTGCAGCAGCCCTTCGTCCTGATGATCGATGAAATAGCCCAAGAGGTGAAAATCGTACCCCCTATAGTGGGTGTTGATCTCAATACAGGGAAGGAATTCAATTCCGAACTCACGGGAGATCCTCAATCCATCTCCCACGCTTGCTACGGAATTATGGTCCGCAAAGGCGATGGTCTCTAACTCGAGTGCCTTCGCCATTTCGAATATCTCCTGGGGACCGTGCTGTCCATCCGAACTCGCCGTGGTATGGATGTGAAGGTCGATCATGATCTCAAAACCTCGAGGCCAGCATACTTGACCTTCAACTTCTTCGTTCCGGCCGAGGTGAAATAAACCCAAACCTTGAGGTCCTCCCCCCGACCCTCCCGTGACTTCACCACCCCGGGGCCGAACGTGGGGTGCATCACCCACACCCCTACCTCCAGGTCCTCCCCATGGCTTTTCCCCAATGGGGTCGACACCTCACCAATCTGGCTGTCGGAATAGTCGAGGTGAGGACTTCCGTCCATCCCCTCGTCTCCATGAAAGACCATTGCCCCACCTCCCGCCATCCGGGTCATTAGCTCCGGGGGGATCTCTTCGATGAAGCGGGAGGGGAAATTGAACCGTTCCGAACCGAAAACCCTTCTCCGCTCCGCATTGGTGAGATAGAGCTTCTCCTTTGCCCTGGTCATCCCCACGTAACAGAGGCGCCTTTCCTCCTCCAGATCCTCCGCCCCTTCCCCCCTCCTATGATGGGGAAAGAGCCCGTCCTCCATTCCCACGAGAAAGACGATGGGAAATTCCAATCCCTTCGCGCAGTGGAGTGTCATAAGGCTCACTCTGTTCGACTTATCGTCGTAATCATCAACATCGCTGACGAGCGAAACCCGGTCTAGAAATCCGGCCAATGTCTTGTCGTCATTTGCCGGGTCGTGTTCATATTGGGCCACCACGTTGACCAATTCCTCCACGTTCTCCCTCCGGGAAGCGGCCTCCGCCGTCGACTCATGGGCCAACCAATCCAAATATCCGGTCCGTCCCAAAACCAGTAAGATGAGATCCCGAGGGCTATCGGTCCTTGCGGCCTCCCGTAAGGATTCCATTAAATCGATGAACTCACCAACCCTTTTCCTCATGCCGTCAGAAAGCGCTCCTCCCGCATCCCCCAAGGCCTCATAGAGGGTGATTCCCCTTTCCCTTGCCCAAGCTTCCATCCTCTGAAGGGTTTTCGGCCCGATACCCCTGGGAGGGTTCTGGATGACCCTCTTCAGGCTCACCTCATCCGTTGGGTTCGCTATGACTCTCAGATAGGCGATGACATCCTTCACCTCCCTACGCTCGTAAAACTTCAGACCGGCAACGACAACATAGGGGATTCGGGCCTTGACCAGCTCCTCTTCAATTGCGCGGGACTGGGCGTTGGTCCGGTAAAAGGCAGCGAAATCACGGTACTTTCTTTCGGGGTGGCCTTGGATTTCTCGGACGATAAAGTCCGCCTCCTCCTGCTCATCCCTCCCCGTGAAATAGATGATTGGTTCACCCTCCTTGTTGTCCGTCCACAGTACCTTCTCCCTGCGCTCCCGGTTTCGGCGTACCACCTCCCCGGCCGCCTCGAGGATCCGCTTGGTTGAGCGATAATTCTGCTCCAAGGTAATCACGGTCGTTCCGGGGAAATCCCTTTCGAAGTTGAGTATGTTGGTGATCTCCGCCCCTCGCCACCGATAGATGGATTGGTCATCGTCCCCCACGACGCAGATATTCCCGTTTTTTCGTACCAGATCCCGAATGAATTGATATTGAATGAAATTGGTATCCTGGAACTCATCCACCATGACATAGAGCAGGCGATCTTGATAATGCTCGAGGATTTCGGGAAATTTCCCGAACAATATGTTGGTGAACAGCAAGAGGTCGCCGAAATCCAGTGCGTTGTTCCGCCTGAGTAACTCCTGGTAAGCCTGATAAACCAGGGCTACCCTTTTCTGCAGTACGTTGAATGGATCTGCCGTAAATTCTTCTTGGGATATCCCCTGATCCTTGGCCCGATTGATTTCCGCCCGAATCGCCTTGGGATGAAAGGCCAGCTGGTCGATCTCCAACTCCTTCATGCACTCCTTAATAGCCTGTTCCTGATCCCTCTCATCGTAAATAACAAAATTTCGATTAATACCCAGGCGATCGATATATCTTCTTAGAATCCTGGCGCATGCTGAATGAAAGGTACTCAACCAGACCCCATGGCTTGCTCCCCTCAGGAGGCGATCCACCCTTTCCTTCATCTCTCCCGCCGCCTTATTGGTGAATGTAACGGCCAGAATCCTCTCGGGTGCAATCCCCTTTTCCCGAATGAGATAGGCGATCCGGTAGGTCAGCACACGGGTCTTCCCGCTCCCCGCCCCAGCGAAGATGAGCAGGGGGCCTTCAGTCTTTATTACCGCGTCCCTTTGGTCGGGATTGAGGTCTTCCAGAAGTCCTACCCCCATTATCTCCTCTCTATACCCCTCCGGAGAACCGCGTTGTTGTATGCAAGGATCATATCGGTCCTCTTTAGCATCCCTACCACCCTCTTAGGGTTATCCTTTTGGACCACGGGGAGCTGGCCGATGTCCTTGATAGCGAACTTCCCCATGGCATCGTATAGATTCTCATCGGTGGTTAGCGTAATGACGTCCTCAGTCATGATGTCCTTGGCAATAACCAAGTCCATCAGGCTCTCCTCCAGCAAAATCGGCCTTATATCCCTGAGCGATATGATCCCCACCAGCTCCTCCTTGTCGTTCACTACTGGGAAGTACATGTGGGTACTCTCCTTAATGAGATGGAGGAAGCCACTGAGGGGCATGATCTCCGAGACAAATGCCACATCCCTGATCATGAAATCCCTAACGGACAAGGATTTGAGGATACTGATCTCCTTGCCGGCCCTGACATCGATTCCCCGTCGCACCAGCTTCATGGTGTAGATCGATTCCCTCTTAAGCTGGCTTGCGGTAAGGGCACTCAGGATGCAGGTCATCATCAGGGG
>Ga0209636_10002660_pt1 | contig 18246 bp, 20 predicted proteins | sample DeeMarSWOR152_54_FD_187464 | JGI IMG/M metagenome (GOLD analysis project Ga0209636, IMG submission 187464) | Marine sediment microbial communities from White Oak River estuary, North Carolina - WOR-1-52-54 (SPAdes) (version 2) | ecosystem: Environmental > Aquatic > Marine > Intertidal zone >... | reverse complement strand
CCCGACGCGCTGGAGGCGACGAGTTTCGCGTTTGATTTGTCTGGCGTAAGATATTTCCCTGAGATGACTAGATTAGGGACGTTTTAGTTGTTCCCCAAATTTTTCTCGAAACTTTTGAATCTTTGGCGAGATGATCAATCTGCAGTAGCTTTGATTCGGATTACATTTGTAGTAATCTTTATGATACTTCTCTGCCCCGTAGAAAATTTTGAAAGGTTCGAGTTGAGTTACAATCGGGTTTGCATACTTCTTCGATTTTTCCAGTTCCGCAACAACCTTCTCAGCCGTTGCTTTTTGCTTTTCATTATGGTAGAAGATGATCGATCGATACTGCGTTCCAACGTCTGTACCTTGTCGGTTCAGAGTGGTTGGATCGTGAGTCTCAAAGAAGATTTTGAGAATATCAGTGAAGCTTATTGTTTTCGCGTCAAATATGATCTGTACGACCTCTGCGTGTCCAGTAGTTCCCGTTGAAACCAGTTCGTAACTCGGGTTTGCCAAGTCACCACCAGAATAACCCGGCTCCACTTCTAAAACACCCTTTACTTCTTGGAATACTGCTTCTGTGCACCAAAAGCATCCACCGCCTAAGGTAGCAACCTCTGTTTGTGTTTTTCTATTATTCTTTTGTTTTGAAGTCAAAGCTATTCGCACGTCATCCTTTCTGAATCCTAATCCTGATTACAGGCAGAAAACATTTTATTTGTAGCCAGCTGGTAAACTTTAAACTGAAAAACATTTCTATTGTCAACTATTGTGTTGAAATTTATGATAGAGCTTATCTTTGGACTATTGGTTCTTTGTGTGTTTTTTGTATTCTATCAAATTACGAACAACGTGAAGAAATGTATTCACTACTGTAAAAATATTCCTGTAACCGATTACTCAGAAATGGTTTCTATAATTAAACCTTCAAAAGGATGCAACGAGTTCACTTCTACTAATTTTACTTCGTAGATCAATCAAAGATACGAAGCACCAATTGAATACATCTTTTCGTTTAGTGACGCAGATGATGAAGGGATTCGCCTTGCCCAAGAGGTTCCCTTTTCTGACAAGAGAATTTTGGTTAACCCCATTCTCAACGGGTTTACAGGCAAAATGTCGGCTCTTTACCACGGACTTCTCTATTCAAAATATGACTTGGTTATTTTCAGTGATGGTGATACCTACGCACGTAACGATACCCTAGCGAAAATCATGACCCAATTTGAAAATGGCGCCAAAATTGTAACATGTCTAGCCACATATAACCAAACAAGAAATCTCTGGAGTAGAATCTATGCGTCAACATGGAATTTCGTCGAAATCGGAATTATTGGCTATTCCATACTTCAGGAGGGTAAGCACATAGTTGGCAACACATTTGCTATATCAAAACAGACTTTGAACCATATTGGTGGGCTTAAGAAATTTCGAGATTTTATCGCAGAAGATATCGCAATCGGAAGAAGTGCATACGAAGCAAAGTACCCCGTTTTTTTAGGTCCGATGATTGATTCTCCAGTTGGAACAATGTATTTCTCTACCCTAATTGAGAAATTTTCTAGAGCAGCCTTATACGCAATCACTATGAGAGGTCTGAGAGCAAATTGGCGCTTTATTTTTCTCTACAGTTACTTCCTGATTATTATTTCACCTGCGATATTTTTTGGTCCAACTCTTTTCGTCCTAATTGCTGTTTTAGCTTTGGGACGATTAACCTTAGCAAGTTATATCTGGTTCATTATAACCGGCGAAAAACGAGTTTCAGTTGAATGCTTTCTAGGGGATTTTCTCTTCTTCATCATTTACATTCGATCGTTTATTTTCAGAACTGTATATTAGTCTGGTATTCAATACCGAGTAGATGGAAATGGCAAAATGAAGAGGATATAGTGAAGAAGAATAGGTCTAGCTAAATCTGGGTTAATCAAAAAGAATATACCTCCATCTCGTCTTTCTTTAGAAGGTTCTGACAATTATCGTTGCTTTTTTCCCCCTTGTACTAACTTCGTCAAAGAAAAGAGCGCATTGATGACGAGATAAAAAATCACATTTAGTTTTGAAATAAACATTAATTGTAAAAAGGAATTTAACATCTTTAGTTAGCTTCTCTATTTCGTATAAATTATAATATTACAGACATTTACTTAGAGACGGGGCGCAAAAACTCTGTTGTAATTGAATCCACTAGGGTTCTTACGTTTTACCTCTAATTTTTCGCGTGTTCTTTCCAGTATTAGGATTTATGCCTTTGAATTGGCTCATGTACAGGTTGTGGTAGAAACCTTTCTTTTTTAGTAGCTCTTTATGGGTTCCGCGTTCGATTATTCTTCCTTCGTTTATTACTAGGACTTGATCAGCATTACGGATGGTGCTAAGCCGGTGAGCAATCACGAAGCTCGTTCTGCCCTTCATGAGCCTCAGAAACGCTTCTTGGATTCGCACCTCGGTTCTGCTATCGACGCTGCTCGTGGCCTCGTCTAGGATGAGGATGCTGGGGTCTGAGATGATTGCTCGCGCTATCGATAATAGCTGGCGCTGGCCCTGGCTCAAGTTGCTACCTCGCTCTGATAGTTGGGTCTTGTATCCTTGAGGCAGTCGAGTTATGAAGTCGTCAGCATTCGCTAACTTAGCTGCTTTAATGCACTCCTCGTCTGTCGCGTCAAGTCTGCCGTACCTGATATTTTCCATCACTGTGTCAGAGAAGAGAAAAACATCCTGAAGTACAACACCAAGCTCCCCACGCAGGGTATCCTTTTGAACCTTCCGGATATCTATACCATCAACGATGATGGCGCCACTCTGAATATCATAGAACCGCGAGAGAACATTAACCATTGTCGTCTTCCCTGCTCCTGTTGGACCCACGAGAGCAATGGTTTGGCCTGGCATTGCGTGGAGACTTACATCTTTCAGCACTGGAACCCCTCGCACATAGCTGAAGTCAACGTGGTCAAATACAACCTCACCATTGAGCTTTTTTAATGGAACCGCGTCAGACGCGTCAGGGATCTCTGGTTGCGTGTCTATAATCTCAAATATACGCTCTGAGCCAGCGAGTGCTGACTGAAGGTTGTTGTAGACATCAGCGATCTGTCTGAGAGGCTGCATAAACTGCCTAGAGTAGCTGATGAAGGTAGCTATCATGCCCACACTTGCCAACCCGTTTAGGATCAACCACCCACCTAAACCCGCTACTACCGCAATGTTGACGTTGTTAAGTATCCCCATAAGCGGCATGAGGATAAAGGCGTACGTCATGGCGCGGATGCTGACATCTCGCACTAAATAGTTAATCTTATCGAATGACTTGAGCGCAGCATTCTGCTGCCCAAAGGCAATAACCACTCGTTCCCCGCTCAGGTTCTCCTCCATGTTACTATTCAGCTTACCCAGATTCGCCTGGAGGCTACGGAACCCCGATCGTGTGCGCTTACCCACGAACGCGGTTAATCCAATCATTACTGGAAAGACGAGGAGAGTTCCTAGAGCGAGCCAGAAATTGAGTTGGAACATTATCAATAAGACCCCAACTGAAGTCAACAAGTCCCCTATAAGACGCGTCACGTTCTGAGTAAGAGCTTGGTTGATAGTGTCTACGTCATTCGTGATGCGGCTCATCAGGTCGCCTGCGGACTGCCTATCAAAGAAGCTCAGAGATAGGAGCTGAAGGTGCTCAAAGAGTTCTTTACGGAGGTTCCTCAAAACTCTCTGGGCAACCGTCACCATGATCAATCCGTAACCCATAGAGGTGAGTGACTGGAAGATGTAAACTGCAAGCATGAGCAGCGAGATGCTTAGCAATCCCTCAACATCATTCATAACTATGAACTGATCTATGGCAACCCCGATGAGATATGGTCCAGTAAGCGATAACAGGGTACTTGCTAAAACAAGTACTACAACCGCGCCAAGTTGCAGTCTAAAAGGTTTAAGGTACGAAAGAAGCCGTCTCAAGGCACCTCTTGGGTCCTTAGCTTTCTCGATTGTTCCACCGCCCATATGGCGATGTGGTCCCCGGAATCCGCGAGGTCGTCTTTCACGTTCTCGATCACTCATGGTAGTTGCCTCCATCTCCAAGCTGGGACTCGTAGATCTCTCTGTATATTGGGCTTGTCTCCATAAGCTCGTGGTGAGTGCCTTCAGCCACGATCTTGCCATCATTCAGTACCACAATCTTGTCTGCGTTGAGAACGGTACTAACCCTCTGCGCGATGATGAAGCTCGTGCGATTCTTCATCAACGCTTCCAGCGCATCGTGTATCTTCACCTCGGTCTCGATGTCTACGAATCTTGTGCTGTCGTCCAGAATGAGAATCTTCGGGTTCACCAGAAGGGCTCGTGCGATAGCTATCCTCTGTTTCTGACCGCCTGAGAGGTTAACACCCCGCTGCCCGACCACTGTATCGTAGCCATTGGTGAAGCCTGTGATGAAGTCGTGGGCTTGAGCTGCTTTCGCTGCAGCTATAACCTGTTCCTCTGTAGCGTCGGCTCTGCCGTATTTGATGTTGTCGCGGATGGTGCCAGAAAAGAGAACAACCTCCTGAAGGCAAACGCCAATGTGAGAGTGAAGCGAGTCTTGCGACACATCTCGAACATCAAAACCATCAATGGTGACTCTGCCCTTCGTGACATCGTAGAATCTTGGGATAAGGTGTACTAAGCTTGTTTTACCTGAACCGGTAGCGCCAAGTATTGCGACTCTCTGCCCAGGCTCAGCGACAAGGTTAATGTCCCGTAGCACAGGTTCACCGCAGTTTCCACCATAGCTGAAATACACGTCCTCAAAGACCACCCTGCCATTTATCGCTGGCAACGTCTTTGCTCCCGGTTTGTCCTGCACTTTGGGAGTAGTGTCAACAATCTCAGCTATCCTTTCTGCTGAGACATTTGCAGCTGATATCTGACCTACCATCATTGAGAGCATGAGTAGAGGAAACATAATGGAGAGGGTGTAGTTAATGAACGCCATTATTTCACCCACCGTGAGGCCTCCCGCAACCGCTTGGAGACCACCGAAGTAGATGAGGGTGACAGAGCTTGAGTTCATAATAAACATCATTACAGGAAAGAGAATAGATAGAAGTCGAGCGACTTTAAATGTCTGATTCATTAAGTCAACATTCGCTTCATCGAATCGTTCACTCTCTTGTTTCTTTCGAACGAACGCCTTGACTACCCTGATGCCTGCGATGTTCTCCTGTAGAACTTGGTTCAGTCTATCAAGCCTTTTTTGAACTTCAGTGAATAGTGGCTCCGCTACTCGAACAAAAATTACGGTTAGAACGAGGATTAATGGCAACAGCAGCATCATAGTCATAGCGAGCTGCTGATTAGTCGCAACCATGATGGCGATGCTGCCAACTAGTAATAGAGGAGCCCTGACAAACATTCGCAGGGATAAAAGAACCACCCTCTCAAGCTGGTTTATGTCGCTGGTGAGGCGTACGAGAAGTCTTCCAGTCTGGAACTTGTCTAGGTTTCCGAAGCTGAATGACTGGATCTTATGGTAAGCTGCTTTCCTTGCGTCCGCTGCGAAGCTCTGGGATACTCGAATGGAGAAGACTGTGTTTGCTATGGCGAGAATAGCGCTGAGTACAGAGGCTCCAATCATGATGAGGCTGGTGTTGAGAATGACCTCCATGTTCTTTGGTGCTACACCCTCGTCAATTATGACTTGGAGGAGTCGAGGTATCGACAAGTCTACGCCAGCGACTAGGGCTAGGAGCACTATGGCTAGGGCAGCGTCTCTCCTGTAGGGTTTAAGAAACTGTATCATACGTGTTAACGTGGTCATTTCTTTCTTTCCAGCTGTGATTGGATTTCTCTGATTTGCTCCGTGGTCTCTTGTAGGAGATTCCGGATCTTTAACGAGGCTTCAGGATTGTTCCTTATGAGAATGTGAATTCTTTCTATGATCTCGAGCAAATGTGATTGAGCTTCGAAGAGGTCTTCAGGTATCTCCTCGCAGAGCTTCCAGTAAATCTTCTGAATGGAGTGGTAGCGTGATCTTAAATGAGGCTTGTGCCTTCGATGCTCCTCAACAGCTTCCAGTCCTTTCGGGGTGAGAGCGTACCTTTTAAGGGAAGCATCATCTGACTCCGTGACCTCTATCAGCCCCTGCTCTTGAAGCTTGGCTAGGAGGGGATATATCGAACCAGGGCTCGGTCTCCAGTCCGTGTAATACTCTATGGACTCCACGAGTTCAGAACCTGCCATCGGCTTCTGTTTGAAGATGCCCAAAGTAATATGGTAAAGTAAACCCTTTGGAATCCCTATTCTCATACGATGCCTTCTTGAGCAGTCATTGAAGCCCATTTAAAATCACTTCCGATATCGAACTAGATATCACATTCGATATCCAATCGAACACACTGCAATCAAATATAAACCTTACTGAAAAAAAGACAAACATAGGGTCACTGAAGAGTTAATGTCAATATCATTCATGCTTAGCATTTGCATGATTTTATTAATCATGGATTCAGCTTCTCAGTGATAATCAAATTGTCATTCTAAATGAAATAGGATGAAGCAATCACTGATTTATGAAACTCAAATCTTAAAAAAGGTAAACACGTAATTAAAACTCTAAGAATCACGTAATCAAACATGCTGTTTGGTGAACTAATTGTCATCTGAGTTGAAGAAAGCTCTACACAAGTTTGTGGATGAAGAATACAAAAGGAAGATCAGTGAGATTGACGAGGGGTTGAAGCGCTACAAGGCTATTCTCCTGAACATTGATAACAGTGAAAGGTTTGAGGTGGTGATCTGGGTGGAGGGCATGGACACAGAATCCCAACAGAAAAAGGACTTGAACCTGCTTGAGCGAAGTGGTTTAGTGCAGGGGCAGAACAGGTATGAGGAGCACAATGCCTATCGGCGATACATGCTAACAGATAAAGGGAGACAGCTCACAAAAAAACTACAGAAAGAAAAGTGAAATGCATTATTATACCTTAAGCGAGGTAGGGAATCCATTGTCCACTCTGATACAGTGTAATAAATAACATTTGTGAGAAATAGGGTTTGCGCCTCCCTGTTTCTGAAGATATTTTTCGGATTTTCCTATTTTTTTATTTCATTTTGAGCGTATCTTAGGAGATTCTTTTCTTCCTCAGAATAGTTAGGATGGTCGTACTCAATAACATTCCAATAACGATTACTTCTGAAGGAAATCCTGGTATGTTTGGTGTACTTACCTGAAATGCTGAACCTGGTCCTCCAAGGTTTTCTATTATTCCATTCGTGATTCCATCGATATCTCCTAACCCGCCATCAGTAAGCGTGAGTGTTATCTCATTATCTCCATCGTCATCGCCAATCGGTATTTGTTGCCATGTATCTTCTGCACATATCCAGTATTGAGTGCTTTCAGGCATATTCGAAGGCAATGTTATGGTTAAATCCATGGTCTGACCCTCTGTAAGCCCTATTATGCTGAATGAGAAAAAACCGTGTGGGAAGGATAGATCTGGCTGTCCAGTTGTAGTCAAAGTACCTTCAGATACCGCTGTAAGCGTCTCAAGGATACCTGAGTCTGGGCTTAAAAAGACTGAGCCTGATCCTGTGGCAGGTTGAACAGACTTCTTGACAGTTGCTTGTGTCAGCCACTTTATTGCCTCTAAGAGTAGAGGCCAGTCCGATCCTTCATCTTCAAGCTCTGGAATAGGTTCCGCGCCATCCCTATCGCTATCCTCTTCAAACTCAGCGTGTGGCCCTATCAGAAATACTCTTCCTTGTCCGTATTGGAAAGCGACGATTGCGGGCGTTCCGGTCACGTCGTAAGTACCCAATACTGTTACGTTCGCGTCTTCATCTAGCTGGAAATAGGGACCGCCATAGTAATAGATCTGCATGGACTCTGGCAGTGAGTCGGTGATTGGGTGGGTTTGGTCGTTTATGTTGATCTTGGTCATAGTATATCCTGGGTCAGGTCGTTCCACAATCTCGAATATGGGACCATGTGCAACTCCGGGGAGGAGATCCAAATTCAGTTCGTCTCCTTCTACCTTGTATGGTGGGTCTGGGAAGGCTGGGTCATCCATCCAGACTATATAATCACAGGCGTAATACGCACCTGCGCAGATTCCCATGTACCCGCCTCCTCTACTTATGAAGTCTTGAATCTTTGACTTACCTTCTAGACCTACTTCCCAGAATGCTGGGTAGTGTCCTCCTGGCCAAATGAGAACATTGAAGTCGTCCAAGCAGTCATTTTTTATATAGTCTCCAGAGACCATTGTCACGCTGCATCCCAACCATTCAATCAGTCTTGGTACTGCAACTCTGCAGTATCCTCCTGCTCCAGCCCCGTCATAAAAAGCTATACGTATTTCATCGAAATCAAGATTGTTCGAATGAACAGTGAAAGTGAGAGCATCTGCATTTGAAGAAGAATTTCGTGGTTCAAAATAAAGAAAGGATGCAAATGTAGTGATCATCGATAATATTACAATAAAGACGGCAATCTCTCTAATTTTCAACTTCTCCCAGAATCATTCTTCTAAATTGATGTAAATAAATGTATTATGTTCTAGATATAGTTAGAATATAATCTGGCAGAGTGTCATATTTGGTGGTGTGGATTAACCCCCTTTTTTATGTTATATGTATGCAAATTTTACCTTGATTAAAAAGTAAAGTTTATATTACATTATGTATAATAGATTTTACATAAGAGGTAATGATGTATGGATGCTGGATTGTGGGCAGCAATTTTTCTGCCAATATTTGCACACAAGCAACAACAAAAGAAGAAGATGAAGAAGAAATCAATAGAAGCAAGAAAATCGCCTATGAAGCGATTTTTAGAGAGTATTTTGCATTAAGGTGATGAGGGTTTGGATGCTAATTCATTCTGGAAATACCAATTATTAGTTTCATGCTTAATGGGGTTCTTCTTTGCTCTTGGTGCTGCATTGAACTCTCCAATATTGATAGTATCAACCTTATAAATCGGAGTTTTATTGATTTTTTACCTTAGAAGAAGCATAGATGAACCAGCGTATGATGAAAGATCCCATGTCATAAGCACAAAAGCCTCCGCAACAACAATGACAGTGTTTACGATTGGTGCTTCTATTCTAGGTGGCATACTAATATTCTTGGGTAGTACGTCTTCTCCTGAATATCTGCAGTGGGGTTATGGCTTAGTCTCTATAGCGTGTGCTCAGTTGATCCTCAGAGTAGTATTCTGGGTGTATTATAATCGGAAGTACGGGGGCTAACTGCCTTGGAGACAAAGCTGAAAGTACAGAGAGCTATGAAGAACATAACCCAAGAAGAACTAGCCAATGCCATAGGAGTAACCCGACAGACAATAATCGCCATAGAGAAGGGCGACTACAACCCCTCATTAGAACTAGCCTTCAAAATCGCCAGATATTTTGGAGCAGGAATTGAAGATATTTTCATATACAAAGCTTAATCTGTAAAAATTTGATTACTGAAGATTAGTTACCATTTCTCTCAAAGTAATAACCACAAACCCTATCTTTTTTCTTATAGGAAATATTAATCATGTTTTTTCGCAATAGTTCTTTTTTGAGAATAATTCTCATATTTAGCAAATAGTCATATACCTTTATCGGATTTATGAGATAAAATCAATATACTTTTTAGGTATTATTTTATGGTAAAAAGGAGTTAATCCATCAGAAAAGCAGTATCCCAGAGGTGATGTAAATAATGGTAAATATAATCGGAAAATGTCCACATTGCGAAAACACGTTGACAGAGGCAGATATTATAGACAATGCATTCAAAGGCACTGTACATCTTCACCACGCATACGTATGTAGCAAATGTAAAAAAATAATCGGATTCAGCTCACTGAACAAATTATCTTAATAACTTCACTGTGCTGGTGACATCTCCTGCAAACCCCCATTTTAAAAAAATATAACTGCGTTTCAAAATAGATTGAAATAAGGAAAAAAATGAAAAAGAGACATCCATTCTTTCTAATTGGTATTTTAATTTTTGGAATTATACTTCTTAATATGGGTGTACTTTATTTTCTTCCAGAAATTGTAAATTTTTTTCCATATTTTGAGAGAAGACCAGTGCAGATTATTTTGAGTGATATTCTATTTCTTGAAGGGGGTATCTTCCTCATTATAGGCTCAATATTAGCTGGAGCTAGTTTCTATTCTCTTGCAGCTCCAGGGGGTTTAAAAGCAGAGTATTCACGACGTATATTCGACTGGAGACTACTCCTGAAAGAAAGAGATATCCCATCAACATTAACAATTGGATTAACTGTCCTACTCATTGGAGTCATCTGCTTAGTATCAGCTGTACTTATTGCTCAATAACTATTGTATTTGAAATTAACACAGCAGAAGAAAAACTCGTCTAATACACTATACTCTGTATCGACATTCATGCTACTTTTTTAAGTCGACCCAGAGGTCGAATACCCATTCCTCTGGTGGTTTTCTTTCATACCATGTTAGATGCTCCTCGTAGCTGGTGCACCATCCGTGTTCCCCCTTTTTCCAGCCTACATGTTCATGTTTACTCTCTTTAATCCACGTCCATAGTTTTTCCCAAGCTTTTCCTATGTTGTTCAAATCAGTAAATCGAAGAACAGCGTATAGGCCACCTGGTATTTCCTTGATTTTAACATCGCCCTCAGCCTCCACATTCTCTTCAATAGTCATAAGAAATTCGTAGCCGTGAGGTTCAGGGTTTTTAGTTGGATATGTGTTTCTTCCAAATACGCGGGCTTCGGTTGTTTTTTTGAAAAGCCCTTTAGATTTAGCCCATGTTTCTAACTTTTTCCACGCATCCTCTTCAGGAGTGTCACTCACTGCGTGAAATGAAGCAACATGCATTTTCTTCAGTCTTTCTAACCGCACTTCATCTAAAGTCATTTTAAAACACAACGTTAAAGTATGAATTAAGTTCTTTCCAATCTTTTTCTCATTTCTTTTTTTACTCTACCAAATCCCTGGGAATAATCTATGCTTTGTCTTTTTGACATACTCGGTGTATCCGCTTAGCTCTTTTCTCAGTGTTTTTTCCTCTAATTCCGTGCGTATAATCATTAGTAGAATGTAGATTCCGCTCGGAATGAATGTGAAGACTGAGCCTATTAGAAGAGGAATTGCTAAAGAGAATAATATTCCTGATAAATATCCGGGGTGCCTTACGAGCTTGTAGGGACCTCTTGTCACGACTTCATGTGCTCGGTTCTTCTGTATTCTAACGGTTGCCTCAAAAAACGGATTCGCCACCATAGCCCAGTTTATGAGAATCGTGGATAACGCAACTAAAACGAGTCCTAAAGGTATTAAACTGATGTCGAGGGTTGACCAGTGAAATCTACCAGCATCCAATCCCGTTACTATTGGTACAGCGAGGATTATTGTGAGATTGCAGACACGCATCAATACTTCATCCCATGATTTTGACCCTTTCCGTCTAATCTTCAATCGTTGAATAAGAAGAGTCGGATTGAGCTTCCATTGAACTACAGAGTTCACGGTAACGTGTATGAATGTGGTTCCAAGGTATATCCACGATCTAACCGGAATGATTTCGCCTGCTGAGAAGTAGAAGACAAGAGCCTGTACAGAGTAAATTATGTAAGATATTATGAGTGATTTGATTCCTGCCATCCAATATTGCTTCTGTCTCTCCTCTGTCATTCATTCCACCCATAGATGAGGCATCTGATATGTTTATGAACTCTCTTTTCGACTCTCTGTCTGTTTCTGAAGAAATTGTAAGCGAGACAGACTCTTACTTTTCTAATTCAACTTGTTCAGAGTAGATTCATCATGTTTTTCTCAAAGTCTTTGACGTAGTATTTTATGTGTTTCCTGCCTCTTTCTATGATCGTGTGTCCTTCTCTCTCTAGTAGTTTTTTCTGATTTTCTGTGCCACCGGGATACTTCTCATTTAACTGGCCATTGTTCTTTATGGTTCGCCAGTAAGGAACATCACTACCCATCTCTTCAGCAGCGTTTGCGACGATGTTGATGAATATTCCCGTCGTGAGGGTACAGCAGTAATCTGCTTTATGTTTCTCAGCTAATTTCTTACAGATCTCATTCAATGTTAGGATTTTTCCATTGGGCGCCTCCGTCATCAGCTCATTGACATCTGATGCGGGAGCTAATACTACGCTATCGCCACTCTTCGCCCCCTTATTCTTCAGTGCTGGCCAGCACGGGAAATTGGTTTCAAGTTTAAGCGTCTTGGGGAAGCCTTTATCATCCTTCAGCTTTTCCTGCCATGTTTTTTTCTTGTAAGGCATCTAATTTTACTCCTTAAGTGAACTTTTATTCAGATCATTCTTTAATCTATCTAATATTTCTTGAAGGCGATCAAGATGGTATTGCTGCGAATAGATTTGGGGTGGGTGAGAATGAAGAGAAAACACCTCATCATCATCTCCATTCTGGCTATAGGTTTAATCGCTTGGTCTCCTTGGATAATAGAGGAATACGCCTACAGTAGAGTAATGGAACACTTGGGTGGACCTGAGAACACTTTCCTTTACCTTGGAGAAACTATGCTGTTGCAGGATGTTCCGAAATCCTTTGTGGAGCTTCACTTCATTTCCCTTGTTTATTTTCCAGGAGAAGCCTTGTTCATAGTGACTTTCTATGGAATCATAATTTAAAGAAAGGTTCTCTTCACTCCTAATTGGATGAAGATATTCGTGGGACTTTTCCAATGGGTTGGAACGTTGCTGGCTTCGTTACATTATTCTTCCCAAGCTGAGTGCAGCAGCTCCCCTGACAGCCGCGTTACCGTCCTCTAAGAGATCCACCAACCTCGGCAGAACTCGGTCTTTAACTTCGCTGTTGTTCTCCGCTACACATCCCAGTGTTATCGTGGCGTTTATCTTTAAGTTTACATCCTTTTCTTTTGTCAGGTCCAATATTATCGGAACCCATTCCTCCACGTTTTCTATCAATTTTGAGAAATTTAAGACCGTTTGAATTGTTCGCAATTTCACATTCGTGTCTTTATCCTCTAGGAATTTGAATATCTCAGGAAGGAGATTCCTGTCAACCTCGGGATCAGGAAGATACGAGATCCACTGGAACGCAGCTGCTGCTCCTCTGCGGACGCGAAGGTTTCCTTCTGCTACGCCATCAGAGATTTTATCAATGACAAAGCCTCCTAATCCTCCGACTGTTTCGGAGATCAAACGCAGTCCTAGAGACGCCACTCCCCTAGCGATTTGGTTTTTATCCTTAAGCATGTTGGATAATTTTGGGATAACTGATTTGATCTGTTCTGGAGAACTCACAACACCATATCTTAAACAGATGGCAGCCGCCCCACGAACAAACTCTTCATTGTCATCCACCATCTTCAACAATATAGGTACGATTGTGTCTGATGTTTCAGGGGATAGGTAGCAAATGCGACCCAATGAGAGTGCTGCATAAGCTCTCACTATTCCATCCCTGTCTTTTGTGCGTTCAATCAATTTTGGAAGAAGTTTTTCGACTAGTTCTGGATGGCTGATTCCAACGCCTCCAACTAAATATACTGCGCATGCTCTAGCGTACTTATCCCATAAGCCTAATAGTGATTCAACATTAGGCAGAATCAAATCTTCAGCTAGTTTACGCGATGCGTGAGAAACGCGAATCAGGAGAATGGACGCTTGCAGACCAGCGTCAAAGCTATTTTTCTCTGTGGTCTTGATTATGTCTAGCAGTCTGGGAACCGAGTCTTTAATTAAGACTGGCGATCCCTGGCTAATGAGATTGAACGCGGTGAAGACCGTGTTTTGTCTCGCTATTAGAAGTTCATTCATTACTGGTATAACATCTTCAATAAGAGAGGGTGCTCTGAGCCCGATATCTCCAATGGCAAACGCTGCATTATTCGCAAGAGTTTGATCTCTGTCTTTGAGCAGATTTGTTATTGGGTGAATTAAAGGCTTCAATAATTCAGGCGTTACAAAAGCTGCGCGTCCAAGAATGTTCGCAGCGTACAGTCTCATAGAATTGTCATTATGTCTTAGAAGATCAAATAGGTGTTTTATGAGGTCGTCGCGAAGCTTTTCAGATCTAAAGAATAGACCTGATAGAACAAAGGCTGTTCTCGTGCGTATGCGGATATTTCCGTCCTTTAAAAGCTTGGGTAACCTTGGAATGAGAAAATTCTTTATTATCTTTGGAGAACCAGACCCCTTTTCAACTATTGAAGAGACAGCTGATAAACTCTCTTCAATCTTCTTCGACTTCATCGATGATATCTGATTATCTAGATACTCCTCTTCCGGGCTCTTCTTTTTCCAAAACATCGCTCTCGATTGAATGATTAATGAATTTAGTTATTAAATTATTACTGTGCGGAATGTGGGATTCGAACCCCGCCTTCATGTTGAGACATTTTCCGCAAACCCCCATTTTTTATGGAAAATGTTAATTATTTTTATATATTTTATAATATCCTTTTTAAGATGTGTTTGTCTTGCTAGGTAAGTATCAAAAATTATTTCCTGTTTTTTCTCTTTTATTGTTGTTCTCTCTTATTCCTGTGTGTCAAGCTGTAACTATTACCGTAGATGGTGATGGCAGTGACTGGGCGGGGGTTTCTCCCATACTGACGGATCCAACTGGTGATGAGTCATCTGAAATAGATATTATAACTTGCAGTATCACCGATGATGGCTCCATGGTGTACTTCAAGATGGACTTGGTGGACGGACCTAATACTGAGCTAAATACTTACCATATATACATAGATACTGACCGTAACTCAGAAACAGGATATTCTATTAACGATATCGGAGCAGATTACAGGCTTGTACATGACAGGTTCCTTCTACGGCGGCTTTACAGCTGGATTGGTAGCTGGAGTTATGATAAACAGATACAGTGCCAGATCAACACTGAAACGCACATCTTGGAGTGGGGCATATCATACGCTGACTTGGGAATCTCAGCTGGTCAAAGCATAGATGTGGTCTTTTATGCTGCGCCACAAGCTGGGTCAGACTATGCCCCTGATGAAGGGCACGTAACCTACCCTAAGACACCATCAGAGACAAAACCAGTAGGTGGAATCGTCTTTCAAATCGATAAATTAGCTATTCTATCACCATATCTTATGATAGCATTTGCAGTCATAACTGCAACTTCAATATTGATCAAGAAACGAAGATATTAATCAAAAGTAATAGAAATCATGCGAGTCCTGTTTGAACCCACGACGGAACACGCTTTGATTTTAGCTTGTGCTTCTTATTCATTTCTATCAAGCCTGTTTGAATTAGACTCTTGAATGGTCACTTATAATCGGTAATACATAGCCATGAAAGTTGAATGAACAGTCAATCTACTTCTTCACATGATTATTGCTAAAATTCTATTTTTGTTGGAGATGTCTCCCGCAAACCCCCAATTTTTACTCAAAGCAAACGCATCTTCATTTATTATACGAAGTATTATAAACGTAAGAATCGTCAAATGTAAGATGAAAGGAATCGAAATGAGACTGAGTAGTAAAATCCGGATTCTATTTCTTACATTGTTATTACTTCTTCCGTTGGGATCTTGGGAGCAAGCTAAGGGTCAGACGGGTTTTGAACTGTTTCTTTACTTACCCTTCCAAGTTAATGATATAGCAATATCAGGTGATGGTAGATTCTTTGCTGTAATCAATGCCACCCATCTTTCATATTACTCGGTTGAGGATAGAAGCCTTCTATGGTGGAATGTTTCGCAGGCGCCTGGACTGGGCATAAAACTTTCATATAATGGAGAATCCGTGGTTGTGGGCTATGGCGAAATTTCCGGTGTCATGGATGGAGGAGTAAGCTATTTTGACGGAGCAAGATCAAGAAGGGGTGGAGATCAAGCTCCAAAATGGACACATCTCTATCAGTTTAAAACATCTGGATCTGTAGATGGACATTCTATGGATATTTCAGATGATGGTAACTATGTAGCAGTAGCAGGCACAGGTGACGCTGTATATTATTATGCGGACTGTAAATCTAAGATCGGCGTCAAGAGTGGTGATGTTGATCCTCATTGGAACTGGAAGAAAAAGATGGTGAATGGAGACCTTGGATGCTTAGACATGACGCCTAATGGAAGATATTTTGTTGCTGGAGGGTACAATTGGTCAGGAACAGCTGACTTCCGATATGTTGGCTTTTTTGATGGTCAAGCCACATATGGCTTTTGGAATCTATGGAACTTCTCAGATGTCAGTGGACAAGTATATGATATAGCCATATCCGATGATGGGTTCGGAGTCTTCGTTGGTACAAGAACTTTTAGTCCTGATACATATGGTGTACTTTATTTTGGAGATTCAATTAACCTAAGAGGCAGAGTCACATCAGCCCAATGGTGGTATACTGAAACCGGAGCTGAATTAACACATGTGTGCATTAACAGTCTAGGAAGCAAGGTAGCTTCGGGTAGTAGATGGCTCCTTACGTTACAATTCTGGTCAAATTCAAGAAGTATAACCAACAGTCAAACCCCAGTTTGGAGCAAAGACTATGTAGTTAACGATGTGGCAATGTCTGATGATGGTAATTCCATAGCTGCTTTGACTTGGGAGGAGGGAAACAACTTCCTCAGAGTATTTAACGCAGAAGGAGAAGAAATCAGCTTCTGTCCACTAGATAATGCAGGATTAGTTATTGCCATGTCAAGAGACGGAAAAGTAATAGCTGCAACAACCCAATCTATAAATAGCGTTTATCTCTACAAGTTTCCTGATCAAAAACCAGTAAAACCTGTTGGCGGAGACGTCTTTCAAATCGATAAATTAGCGATGCTTACTCCGTATCTCTTAGTGGTTTTAGCAATAGTGACTGCATCTTCAATACTGATCAAGAAACGAAAACACTAAATTATTATTCTTTTTCTGTGGTGTGGGGAGTGGGGTTTGAACTCCCTGTCTGCTGGAGACATCTCCCGCAAACCCCTATTTTTTACTTCATGGAAATTTTTAAATCCATATATTGAAAATATTTTATATCTGTACACTATTTTGAAAGGGTTATTTTTGAATAGGAAATTTTTACTCTTAACATTAATCTTTTTCATCTTCACCAATCATGTCATTCCAGTGAAGGCTCTACCACCTGTCGTCAATTCAGAGTGGACCTATACGCCCCCCACGATTAATGGAATATATGATACTGATGAGTGGGATCATGCTTATGTTGAAACTATATCTCTCGACGGTTATATTCCAGCTACTCTGTATGTGATGAATGATCAGAATAATCTGTACCTAGCTTTGGAAGTTCAAGATGATGATACCTATAACACGGATGAAATAATATTTTATTTTGACAACAATAATTTTGGAACCACTCATGAAATTGGAGATGATCGTTTATACCTTTTTGAAGAAATAAATTTTTTTGATATGTATAAGTCTAGCACTGGCTGGTCAACTGACCCGGTTAAAAATGGAATGGGTAGAGCAGCGATGACCACTGGTGGGAAATGGTTTTTCGAACTTTCGCATCCGCTTAATTCTTCTGACGACGCTCACGATTTCAGTCTGACCTTTGGGAGTACAGTGGGTTTCCTCGTTCAATGGAATGATTGGGAAGGAATGACCGGTTGGAGCCATTATTGGCCCGTTTATATTGTGTCTTCAACTGAAGACTGGGCTGACCTTGTCATTGCAAGTCCTCCGAAACAAGTAAACTTTGAAACAGTAACAGACACCGGAACTGCAACATTAGAAGTTGACACAGGAGGTTTATGTGAGTATGCCCCTATGCCACAGGGTGATCTACCCCTAGAAGCCCAGGCTTCAATGCCAAACGTTGAATTTCCCCACGGCTTGCTCAATTTCACAATCTGCAACTTACCTAATCCAGGCGATGAGGTCACAATTGTCATCACCCTGCCGGATCCTGTGACCGAGGACATGGAGTTGTGGAAGTGGGGACCTACACCAGGTAATCCAACTAATCACTGGTATGAAATTCCCATCGTCGTCGATACGGAAGCGAACACAATCACATTCTCTATTATAGATGGAGGAAAAGGAGACGACGACCTCATAGCAAACCGTGTGATCGTTGACCAGAATGGACCAGGACAGCCACTGCCAGAACCTGAACAACCAACTCCAGTAGGAGGAGACGTCTTCTCTATTGAGAAGTTAGCGATTCTAACACCTTACTTCTTAGCGACAATTGTACTTCTAGCTGCGACTTCAATCCTAATCAAGAAACGAAACCACTAAGCAACACTTCTTTTTTCTGTGGTGCGGGGAGTGGGGTTTGAACCCACG
>Ga0209636_10002659_pt1 | contig 18248 bp, 17 predicted proteins | sample DeeMarSWOR152_54_FD_187464 | JGI IMG/M metagenome (GOLD analysis project Ga0209636, IMG submission 187464) | Marine sediment microbial communities from White Oak River estuary, North Carolina - WOR-1-52-54 (SPAdes) (version 2) | ecosystem: Environmental > Aquatic > Marine > Intertidal zone >... | reverse complement strand
ACTTGGCATTGTAGCGTTGTTGGTTTACTACATTAGAATGGTGGGTCACCACCGTATTCGAATCGCTTTCGGAGGAATAAGCTTAGGCTTAGGAGTCTTCGTAGCGTTCGTGGCGTATCTATTGGGAACTAATTCCATCGTGCTACATGATGTCTCGCAAGAAGTGTTAACGCTAGTTTTTTACGTTCTGCTTTTCGTCAGCGTAATTCAGGTTTTGGCTGGAATATTGAACCTAATTATATCCGACCGTTAGGGCAAATGGTAGCAACAAGTAGCATAAACTCGCGGTTTAGCAAACCTTAATAAAATCAGAGGCGCCTACTATTCTTGGGTCATATGCGACGCAAACGCAAGAAATCTTATATTAACTGCGAGCCTCAGACGATTGATGTAGATAACCTAGTTGTGGACACCACTCGGAAAGAAAGCTTTCAAGTTTTCGAAGTGTGCGCTTCAATGCGCAAGTACCTCATTGGTCTGCTCATGGCAGTCGGTGCCGTATCGACCTTCTTATCAATACAATGTGTTATGGACATCCAAATATTTTCGTCTCAATCAAGCCTAATCGTCCTCATCGCTATGGGCTTCATAGGCGTAGCTAACATCATTTGCGGGTTACTTTTGCTTGCCTCGGAATAGCCCTTTCAGTTTCTCTCGGAGACTGCCGGCTTCCAATTTATTGGGATGCGCTATAACTTTTGAAGAGCAGTAAAGGGAGATTAGGTTTTAATGCCCTATAAAATTCGATTGCCAAGTTGAGTCTAAGCCCGAACGACCAACATCGTTCAGCCAGCTGTTAACCCTCCGCCGCCGTTCTTCCCATTTGATGTAATCGCTTGGGAGGAACTTGAGCAGTTGGTTACTGTGACAACTGTTCTTTGCTGATGCGTTCCAGCCTGCTCCTCAACTTAGCAAGCATACAATAGGTCTTTGATTACATATAAACTTGTTTGTACAATAGTATACTAACTGGACGTTTGTATGGTATAGACTTTTGACAAAAACACCGAAACTGGTGCATGATGCTTTTGGCTAGGCGTCGAGAAGTGATGGGCTGTATTTAAGCTTCGAAATGGTGCAAATGGTAATTTGTCTATGGTGCGGAGCGGTTTTTGGGTTTATATATCGTAACTGTTTAAACATAATGTCTGAAGTTTAAATAAATGACTCGCCCGTATCAACTGGTAAGGAAATAAGCGATGAACAGCAGTGAGAGATTTGAGCAAGATTTAACCGCTTTGTTGTCGCGGCTTACGTTTGGCGTGGAGAAAGAGGCGGAGAATAAGCTCAATATGCTTAAGGACTGGCTTGTGAACCTCCAAAAAGAGAATGTTGTAAAGATTAACCATTCGGTAATGGAGCTTGTTTGCGCCAAACACCTTATTCTAAAGGGTTACGAGGTGCAGCTTGAGTATGCGCTTAATGAAATCTTGACGTGCGATCTGTACTCCATAAAAGGTTACGGAAATCTCATAGTTGAAATAGAAACAGGTTTCATCCCACCCGAATACGCCCTGTGCCCCTTAACCTATACTTCGGCGCGTTTAGCCAGCAAGATAATCAGGTACAGCAGCTTTGCTGGAAAATTTGCATTGGGAATGCCGCCTCATTACATTTTGCCTTTTCCACGCGCGTTAGCCAAGCCGCCGAGAAGGAGAACGTCTGAAGAAATAGAAGCAATAAAAAAGCTCTGCGATAGGTACTATCAAAATCCTCCAGTCACAGAAGAAGAGATCAAAAACGCTCGCATACAAGAGATTTACATAATCGACGTTGACCAAGCTGAAGTTCAAGAGATCGACCCAGAAGCCTATATGAAACGCGCATTCAGCAAAGGCCTTATTTTCGATTACGCTGTCTCTTAGCCTCTGGGAGCGTTAGCGGCAAATGCCCTTCTATGTTTACATCCTTCTTTGCAGGGATGGGAGCTTCTACACGGTTTATACCAAAAATATAGACGCGCGGACAGGACTTCATGCAAACGGCAAAGGCGCAAGATACACTAAGATGCATAAACCTGAAAAAATTGCTTACGTTGAACTCTTTGACTTGCGATCGAAAGCCATGAAACGTGAAAGAGAGATAAAGAAGATGACACACCGGCAAAAGCTCAATTTGATTAATTCGTGAAATGCAAATGAGTAACCAACATAAGATAGCCGATTTTTAGGGAAAGCTTGATTAAAACGGTTTCGTGAATAAATAGTTGGGAGTAAAATTTTGACAGCGAAGAAAAAAACATGGATCGAAAAGCTGAATGAGAGCAAAGGGCTTCCCAAAGTTGAGAAAATCACCGATAAAATGAGCAAACGCTGGGGCGCAGGCACCGTAGTGATCCCTGCTCCAATCGAAGTGGATGAAATAATGAGGACAGTTCCCGCAGGAAAACTCGTAACAATCAACGACATCCGCGCCGCACTCGCCAAGAAACACAATGCCACAATCGGCTGCCCCATGACAACAGGCATCTTCGCTTGGATCGCAGCCAACGCCGCAGAAGAGCGAGAACAACGCGGAGAGAAATATATCACGCCTTACTGGCGCACCTTAAAGACCGGCGGCATCTTGAATGAGAAGTATCCAAGCGGGGTCGAAGGGCAAAAGCTGCGTTTAACGCGGGAAGGGCACATGATAGTCAAAAAGGGCAAAAAATACGCTGTTTTAAACTACGAAAAATCGTTAATTCAAATTTAAAGTAGAAGCAGTATTGCCAAGCCCGTGCATAAAGGTATTAGAATGTTGTCGTTTACTGGCAACGGCAGACACTCGATTGTCATAGCGACTGCGGCGCCAATTAACGCCAGCACTGGTGAAACAAAAACCGAACCTGCCAAAAAAGCAAAAAAGAACCCGAATAGCGAGCCTTCTAATGTTTTACCTTTGTTGAATGGAAAAGGTTTTCTCGAGAGGAGTCCTCCGAAAAGTGAGGCCATACTGTCGCCCAAAGCGAATATGGCGATGGCAGCGTTGCTTGCTGGGGCAGGAAATAGTAACAAGGTTACCAGTATGCCTATGGCGAAGTAGAGGGGGGCTGTGGCGAACTCGTACAGTTCTGCCTGTGACGCGGCGTTTCGCGTTATTACCGAGATAATAGGCAAGTTTTTTCTGTTCATCCGTAATAGTTCAGACAAAAAGTAAAGCGCACTTACCACACAAATCAGCAAAGCTACTGCGGTGATACCGATTAAACCTGCAAGAACTGGAACAAAAAAGCCTGAAGCATGAATAGTCTCCCTCAGCACGTCGTTCTTTGACGGTAGAGACCGCTGGTTCGATTTGCCATCGATTATAGGCAGAATTCCAGATAGTCTGCCCGTTATAACATTGTCAGCCTTGACACGCAGCATAAAGTCTGGGTTGTAACCTATCTTCTGCATTCCAGGGAGAAAGATGGACTTGTTGTTCCTATCGTCCGCGACAACAACACAATCTTTCAGGTTCAGTCCTTCAGTAGCTAGAATTTGCGATAGAACTTTGAATTTTCCATCGGAATCTATGACGTCGCCCCAAATTTCGCCTGTCAACTTGCCATCATTCACGCCTACTTCAATGCCGAAGGCGTAATCAGCGCCAAGCGTGCTGGCTAATTTCTTAACGATAACTGTGGGCAGTCCTGAGCTTATTAACGCAATTTTGCAGTTTCGGGTCTTAAGTTGAGCAAAAACGCTTTTCAACTGAGGCTTTGAAGGAATTTCATCAAAAATTCGCATGAGCTTTTCAATTTTTACCCCTTGCATAATATTGAATATGTGTTTCAGGGTTGACTTCAACGTTACAACGCTTATCTCGTATAGAAAGCCGATGAAAAGCATTCTCAACAACTGCAAAACGCCTAGACTTTTGCCCACATCAAAAATGAAGCGGTTTTTGGGGATAAGCACTCCTTCAATGTCGAAGACTACGAGCCGTGGTTTGCTGTTGTTTGGCGTCTGCAACCGTTTTCGCTCCTAGCTTTGTTTCTTGCTCTGTGAACTGCATAGATAACGCTTTGTGCCCTAAAATGAGTTGCGATGCTTTGGGGATAAGCGTTATCCTGTTTGACCGCAAATATACTGTTTGTCCTGCAGTTCTAATGGACAGCCTCCGCCGCAGACCTGTAGTTGAGGGCAGTCTTTGCACTTAGGCTCCACGTATTCTCTGTTTCGAATTTTCACTGCGAGAGGGTGATTCCAGATTTGTTCCCACTTGTCAACGAGAATGTTTCCAAGGCTTTCGAAGTAGCTTTGGCACGGGTAAGCATCGCCGTTTGGTCCAACGCACATGTTTATCATCGCCGCTGTGCAAGATTTGACGCCTAAGCCTAATTGAACGGGATCAAAACGGCAGTACTGCGTTGGTGTGTACCATAGAAATTTCAGGTTAAGCAGCTGGGCTTTATCGCGAATTTTTGGTAGAAGCTCCTTTAGCGCCTCAATAGGTAATGCGAATTCTTGGCTAATTGCATTTGCTTTGCCGGAGTATATTAGGCTGTTGCAGCCGAAAGCGGCTACGTTCAGCTCTTTGATATAGTCGATGGTTTTCAGGAATTCTGGAGCGTTGTATTTGCTCAGTGTTGTGTTGGTGGTCACGTAGATTTGCGAGCGGACCGCGTTTTTTATTCCAGCCACTGTTTCTTTCCAGCTTCCTTTCGCCGCCGTCATCAAATCGTGAGTTTTAGGGTTGTGTGACTCAAGGGTTACTTGCGCAAAGTCTAAGCCGGCTTTTTCAAGGGTTTTCACGTAATCTTCGTCTTTCAGCTTCCTGCCGTTGGTTATTAACCCTGTGACCATGCCTTTATTCTGGGCATACTGCAGCAGTTCTGGCAAGTCCTCGCGGAGTGTTGGCTCGCCACCTGTGAAGGTTAGGATGAAAATGCCGATTTGGCTAAGGCGGTCTATGACTTCTTTCCATTGGGTGGTGTTTAACTCTGCGGTCTCATGGGGTCCGCCGGCGTAGCAGTGAATGCAGTTGTTCGTGCACCTAAAGGTAAGCGCTAAATCCATGCGTAATGGCGCGGAATACTGATAGGTAAAGGGTTCCTCTTTTTCTACTTCAAGAAAAGATATCGGGCAGATCTTCTCGGTTCGTGCCAGTGTGCTAATTGTATAAACGAGTTTTTCGTAGTCTGCTTTTGCTTTGGCTGCGCTTACGCGGTACATGCGACGAATTTTCTTCAGCATTTCGCTTTCAGGCATGCCCGTCATGAAATGGTATGTGTAAGCCGACGCCGTCTCGTTCAAGTGAAGCACTGTGTTGGCGTTTATCACCATGACTCCACGCCCATCTGGTTGGATGCGAAGTTGAAGCGACATTCCTGCAAACTCGTCCTTTCCACGGTAGGTGTAGCGGCCTTGAGGAATTTTAGGCGGTCGTAGCGCTCTTCGCAGAAAACTCATCGGCCGACACCTCCACCTGCACAAGCGCAAGCGCATGAGACACAAGCGCACGCACAAGCACATGCGGCACAAGCGCATACGCATCCAGCCTCGCGGTGGGCAGGGGCGTGTGACGCCTTCTGAGTTTGCACTGGAATTATGGCGTTGGCGAATTTTTCTATGTTGACTACGATGTTGCTTGAGGTTTTTTCCACGGCGGTGGCGATGTTGTTTGCGAATTCGGCGCCTGGAATCGTTGGAGGTTGGGCAGATTTGGTGGGTGCGTCAACATTTGGTTTGTATGCAGGATGCGGATTGTAATGGTGATAGCCGTACCAGTACCAGAACCAGAATGGACTTGGGTCGAATGTGCGGTCACGGAACGTCGTCTCTGTGCGAGAGCGATAATTCGGGTCAAGCATAAGCCACAGCAATTGTTCATCGTAGGCTTTGGACGCTAGCTTAGCTGTGCCAGCTTGCTCCACTTGCGACCAAGCTTTCCTCACGATTTTTCTGTAATAGTCTACCGTGTCATTTCGGCTATACCCGCGCAGTTTTTGTTCCACTGTGCCTCTAAGAAAAATCACTGTACGTGCCAGTTTTTCTTCGTCGAGAGTTCCTTCAGCGTCTTTTAAAGCGTTTAGAAAGTCAATCTCGTAGTATCGCAACGGGTTTTCCGCGGTTCCCGTTTTGTTCTTGAACAAAGGCATTATTCTAAGTATAAGCGCGGGATTAGTTGATTCAACCCACACGGCTCTTTTCTGTAGTAGGCTGTAAAGGATTTCTGTAACAATCTGCGTCGGCTTCATGTCAAGCAGATAAGACGCTTCAACCGCGGTCAAGCCGCGCCTTATTCCAAGCGTTTCCATGCTAACTCGAGGCGTCAGGTAAGATTTTTTACGAGCCGCGTAGATAACGATGCCGATTACGGCAATAGAGAAAGCAACTGCGAATAGGAGAGGCCCATAATTTTGAAAGAACGCTATTATGCCCGTAGGTTGCGTCTCGTATTTCTGCACGTACTCGGCTGGAAAAGAAACGCCTACTGGGTACTGCTCGTTTGGGCTGAGGTTCTTCTTTTCCCAATAAACTCCTAAGCGACCATCTTCAATCGATGTGTTGTTCCAGAGAACCTCGGTGGTTTTAACCATGTCGCTGTCTACACCAGTAGGCAAAACAACCAAAATGCGAAGGTCGTAAACGCTCGCCTGCTCCCACCATGTTGGAATAAATTTCATCCCCACGTTGCCTGAATTTTGCTTGTCTTCCCATATCATGTGTGCCACGTTTGTGGTTAGGTTAAACCTGACTGTTTGCCCAGCGCTTAGGGGTTCGTAGAGGTTAACGCGCACTTTGTAATCGCTTCCAGAACTCGCGTCAGATGTGGTCAACAAGTGGTCGTACTGGTCGAAGGCTTCGCCGATGGTGAAGTCGCCTTGAGGCTGCCCGATTAGCACATAATTTATGTTTGGACCAGAATCGAGCGTTAGACTCATGTCGTAGAATAAGTCGATGGTTCCGTCTTGGTTTATCCAGATTTTTATCCATTCATGTTCAATGTGATAGACTCTTTCCTGTGCGATAGCGGAGCTCATAAACGTCAGAGAAATAATTAGGGCGAATGTGATTACCAAAACGTGAAAGCGTTTTCTCACCATTTTGGCTCCTCGGTTACTTCAAAAGTGCTTCCACAGTAAGCGCATGTTGCATAGGGAACACCCGACACTATTTTGATACGGTTCGCGTCAACGGAAGCTGAACAGTTAGGACACTTAAGTGCGGCAGCCTTCATTTGTCCAGATACTTCTAGCTGGTGAATGACAGTTTTTGGCTTGCGAGTTATATAGTAGGCTATCGCGAAGCCGACGACAAACAGCATCAAGCTGGCACTTAACCTTGTTAGAGGCGCCTGAACAGAGGCGGCTATAGCGAAAATTACCCCAAAAAAGAATAGAACCGCTACAGCAATGGCGCCTAATAATGTTACGATTTTCACATTTATGTGTGGTGTAGCATCTCACAATTTAACTTTGCCCTTTAACCGCCTGAGCATGTCTCGATTTCTAACGTGTGCCCATTCTAAAACTTGGTTTGTATAAAGATTTAAGGTGTTAATATGCTGAAGAATGTAGATGAGCAAACATCGTTCAAGAAAAGATTTTCTTGAGTGTTTAAAAGCTATGTATGAAGAAGACTCGCCAGCGCAGTGTCAGAATCCTGACTCGTGGGTGCGAGCTTTACTAATGTTTGGTTTCTGAAAGTTTTGAAGTTATGCAAGAGCTAACAGCCTGATTGCTGCCAAATAAATTTTCAATGTCGGGCTGTCAGATTTCAAATGATTTTCAACCGGATAGCTTAATGGTTTATTGAAGAGGCTTGTTCATTTCGCGTTTTTTGAGGTGAATAGCTGCGACGGTGGCATTGACGCTTTTTTCTTCCACCACAATTATTATTTGGGATGTGTGAGGCGCGAAAATCCCACGTTTTATGTTGATTCCTGATATGGCGCCTATAGCGATAGATGCTACACCTGCTGAGTCTTTCATCCTGTCGCCGATGAGTGTGACGACGCCTAAGCCGTATTCTATTTTCAAGTTTTCGTCAAATCCTTTCAGCTTCTCCTCATTTTTCCTTAGAAAATCCGAGTCCAAGAACAGGAAGTCTCGAAGTCTCTCACCTGTCTCTAAAGTTTCAGCGCCTAAGTCCATGAAGTCATTGCGTTTTTCCCAAATTCTCAACGAATCTTCCAGAGAACGGCTTTTCTCATCGCTCATAGAAAGAATTGCGGCGCCAGCTTTTCCTGTTAAGCACTTCACGATTTCTCCGCCTCTTGTCTCAGACTGAATTACCGAATATTTTTCAGGCTGACCTATTGGAACTATTAATAGAGGCTGCAAGAACCTCCGAGCCATCGCAATTGCAGGGCTCTGCAGTATTTTCATGCCCATCATTGAAGCCTTGTGAGCCTCGTTGTAAGTAAGCGCGGCTATATGGTCGGTTTTCTGTCCTTTCACAACTTTGGGGTCAGCGCTTTGGACTGGTACATTCTTGAATAAGAGGGTCTCTGTCTGGTAGTGGTCTTCTAAGAGGCATGAGGTGAAAACCGCTGTGAGGTCTGAGCCGCCTCTGCCCAAGACGGTTTCGAGACCGTCCGCTGTTACGCCTAGGAAACCTGCTAGCGAAACAACTTTGCCCTTTTCCAACGGGTCGATTAACGCGTTGACTCTTTTTTTGCTCAGTTCGTAATTTGGTGTTGCCTCGTCAAAATTGTCGTCTGTGACAATGGGCCAGTTTTGTACAGGAATGCAGCAGGAATCAAGGCCATTACTTTTCAGAATATATTCTGCTAGCGTCGACATGGCTAGTTCGCCGCCGAGAGTAAGGATTTTTGCTTTAACGTTACCGCTGAAACGTTTATTGACCGAAGCAAGGGCTTCCTTCGTCTTTGATTTGTAATCAGCCAATGCGGCTATTGCCTGTTTAAGGAACTTGTCTTTAACGTAAAGCTTTGCTAAACGATCGTAAATGTTAAAAACAGGGTCTATTGGGATTGGCGCCGATTGCGCATAGGATTCTCCTATTTGGATAAGTTCGTCGGTGCAACCCATCGGGGCCGAGAATACAACTATTGGACCTAATGCATCTCTAGCTTTGAGTTCCTTTATGCGCTTTAGTATTTTTGGAGTTCCTCTGCCTTCCACATCTAAAAGACTGCCGCCAAATTTTGCCACTGAGAGCTTTTTTTTCAAAACCCATGCCTCCTGAACACAGAGTTAGCAGATTAACCTCGCTTTAATAATTTTCTGAAATGAATAAATTTGTAATTAATACAATCATTGTTAGCACGAAGTAAATTTTATAATCGCTTAGCACGCTCTTAAAGGATATGCCCTTCCAGGCGAGTAAGTTTCAAGAAATTCTGTCTTCGAAGGCTTTGCAAGAACGTTGGCTTTTCTTTCTATTACTGTTTCTACCTCTATTATCCTTTGTTTCGATTCACATGGGCTTGTTAACCGCGTTTGTCTTCACCTTTGTTGTTCCCGGTTTGATTTTTTGCAGATTTTTTAGGTTAAAATCCTATGAAATCATAGTATTCATTCCAATTTTCAGCGTCCTCCTATCAACTCAACTGATTTATTACCTATCCTTGGTTTTTGGTTATTCAAGGGAAACTATACTTTTTTCCTTTCTTGCTTTAACTGCCGTCTACGGGTTGGTGAATTCACGAAAGAAAGAGGCGTACCCTTTCAGAAATTTTCTCAAAGTCAGAAAATTCAGTAAAACACTATTGCTAATTTTTTTCCTGATTTTTATTCTTTCCTTGGTTGTCCTTTACCGAAGCGTCTGGTTTGAAAATGAGTTTGGAGTAGTTATAACGGGTTCAAACTGGCAAGACACGCCCTTGCATTACGAAATAATCGAAAGTTTAAACAACGGTAATTTTCCCCCAGAAATGCCGTATTATTCTGGTGACAGGATGAATTATCACTATTTTGTGGACTTTCACACTGCCATTTTAGAAAAAGTCTATGGTTTTCTGCCAAAGCTCTTGCCCTTTTTGAACGCTGTCTTCATTCTCATTTTTGCCTTGGCAGTCTACTCTTTAGCGAGAGTGAATGGGAAACTCGCAGCGGTCTTTTCAACGCTTATAGCGACGTTCGGCTGGGGTTTCAGCTACATCGGTCTTTTTTCGGCATTAACTAGCGGACAATTTAATCTCTCACAGAATTACATGTACCAGTACGGTGGCTTCTTTGGTTTGCCGCCTATATTTGATAATTTGTTGCAACAGAGACCTCTTCTGATAGGCTTGCCAGTCTTCGCGTTCGTTTTGACCCTGCTGAGAGAGATGGAAGACGAAAAAAGAATAATATTAGCGGGTATTGTTACTGGTCTGTTGCTTCCTTTCCACGCCGTATCCTTTCTTTGTACCTACGTTGCCTATTTTGTTAGCATTCTGTTGAACAGTAAGAACTTCAAGAAGCATTACCTGTACTTTTTGGTGTCCGCTATTGTCGCGTTGCCCTTCATTCTTTCGGGTGCTTCTTCAACCGCACTTGCAAATCCTTGGGCATTCAGTTTCCTAAGGGAGAATCCAATTCTTTATTACGTTATGAATCTCGGGATTCCGTTTCTGATCTCTTTAGCCCTGTTCTTTACGAAAGTTGAGGGAAAACTCTTGAAACTTGCCTTCCTTATTCTGTTTTTAGTTCCAAATATTATCTCCATAACACCGAATTCTTGGGACATGTACAAGTTCTTTATTTTCGCTTGGGTTCCCATAGCCGTGTTAAGCGGGGCTGCTCTGGCAAGAATTAGAAAGAACATAGCGCTGGTTTTGCTTTTGCTTTCGGTTTTAACGTCAGCGAGCGTTATCCTTTACAATTTTGGAACAAGCTACGGAGCAGCAAGTTGGGATGAATACGAGTTAGGGATGTGGGTTCGAGGCAACACAGAAGAACAAGCTGTCTTTTTGACTTACTATTCCATTCACTGCCCTCCGACAATGATTGGCGGGCGGCTAAGGGTTGCGTCCTATGTAAATTGGCCTTACGGTCACGGAGTAGCTCTTGATGACATCCAGACGAGATTTGACGATGTTGACAGAGTCTACACGGGCAGTGAAGACGATTTGAGACAGGTCATTGAAACATACAACGTCACCTACATCTACGTTGGTGGAGAAGAGCTAAGCAATTATCCGGAATGTGTTGCAAGGTTAAACAGCGTAGAGTGGCTAGAACCTGTTTATGAAAGGAGTTTACGGATATACAAAGTAATTTCTTAATACTCCAATCGCAAATTTGCGCACGAGCGCTTTTGAAGCACTGCAGAGGGGGTTATTAAAAAACCCTTTTATTCAGATGCTATATGAATAAGAACCTCAAAGGGGGCGATTGTCATCAACTTCTCGTTTGAAAAGCGTGAAGTCCTAGTTTTAGCAGCACTGCTTTTCATTGTGTTTATGGTTAGGTTTGCGTTTTTCTCAAATCAGGGATACGCAGAAGTTGACACCCGAGATTTTATGGCGTGGTTCCAAACCGCAGCGGACTATGGACCAAGAACTTTCTACACCAGAACATGGTGCGACTATCCGCCATTCAACATCTACTTTTTCTGGGTTTTCGGCTTACTGGCGAAGAGCCTCGCGCTTTTTGGAACCAGCCTTTTCACCTACGTCATGAAGTTGCCTGCTAACTTCTTCGACATGGCAACTACGTTTCTAATTTTTGCTTTCGTGCGGAAGCGCTTAGACTTCAAGATGGCGCTTTTAGCCACTGCGCTGTACGCTTTTAATCCTGCTGTAATCTTTAACGCGGCAGTTTGGGGTCAGTTCGACGCGATTTACACGTTTTTCCTTGTTCTCTCGCTTATGTTGGCTTTGGCTTCGAAGCCTAAGCTTTCAGCCGTGACTTTCGCTCTTGGAATATTGACAAAGCCGCAGAGCGTAGCCTTATTGCCATTGATTGCATTTCTGATTTTCAAAAAGCATGAACTGCGACGTTTCCTAATATCTTTGGCAGCAGCAATCGCAACGGTTTTCGTGGTGATCATTCCTTTTGAGTGGAGCAACCCAGTAACTTTTTTGGCGGACATCTATGTCGGAGCTTATGGAGGCTACGCATACACATCGGTGAATGCGTTTAACCTGTGGGCTCTAGGCGGTCTATGGATGCCTGAAACACCTGTTCTTTTCGCTATAGGGTGGATACTGTTCGGTGCTTTAGCAGCCTTTGTCTTATATGTTCTTCACAAACGTTTCGGCGCCTCTGGAGAGCTGCTGGTGCTCTTTTCCGCGTTCATTCTCTTTTTCGGTTTCTTTATGCTTCCAACGAGGATTCATGAGCGGTATGTGTTTCCAGCGCTAAGCGTTTTAGCCTTAATGTTTCCTTTCCTCAAGAAAACGCGGCTCATCTACGGGTTTTTGAGCGGCACTTGCCTCGTAAATCAAGCGTACGTTCTCCATTTTCTCAACAATAATCAGTACATTCAAAGCGGCGACCTTGTGGCTTTAACGGTAACCTTGATTAATTTAACAGTGTTCATATACGCTTTAATGCTGCTGTGGAACGAGCTTAAAGGTCGGTCGTGGTTCAGAATAAGCCCGATCAAAATAGGTGAGAGTGCCAAGGCAGAGGTGGAGGAGAATAAACATCAAGATGGACATCAATAAGCGAGACTTGCTGTCTATTGCTGTGCTTTGCATAATTTTTTTCTCAGTTGCCATTTGGAACCTTGGTCTAACGCAGGCACCTATTGCCACTTGGCAAACAACCGAAAACAAAGCATTCTACATTGACCTCGGTGAGTCGGTGAGCGTCGGCACTGTCTATTTCTTGGTCAAGAACGGCTCAGCTGATGTTCAGGTTTACACTGGTTCTCCTGGAGACTGGAGTGACAGCGGAAGCCTTGCCATTCCGAACAGTTACTACAGTTGGAACGAAGTCACCATCAACAATGGCACTCAATATGTGCGGTTTGATTTTGAGCAGGCTTCTATCGAAGTTGCCGAGATAGCCGTGCTAAGCCAAGACAACCAGAGGATCGCGATTACTGCGATTAACAGTGAAGATACTTCGGACCCAAACTTGTCCAAGTTGATTGATGAGCAGAGTCTGGTTCAGTGTCCACCCACTTACATGTCGGAAACGGTTTTCGACGAAATTTACTATGTAAAAACCGCTGAGAACTACTTACGACTGCAGCACCCGTACGAGTGGACTCATCCGCCTCTTGGAAAACTAATTATTGCCTCTGGAATCTCAGTTTTCGGCTATAACCCGTTTGGATGGAGGATAATGGGCGTCATCTTCGCTACGTTGATGATACCCGTGATTTACATTTTGGGAAAGAAGTTGTTCGGAGCATGGATAGGCGCCTTTGCCTCAGCTTTCCTGTTAACCTTCGATTTCATGCATTTCACTATGGCGCGAATGGCAACTGTTGACACCTACGTGGTCCTGTTTTCACTGGCATCACAGCTTTTCTTCCTGATTTACCTCAAAGACGTGCTCAAGAACAGCTGGAAAGCTACAGTGCAACCCTTGTTTTTGGCTGTCCTGTTTTTTGCGCTTGGCTTTTCAACTAAGTGGCTTGTGCTTTACGGTTTTGCAGCACAGTTAGCGATTCTCGCCGCGCTCAGGCTCAAAGAGGTTACAAAACTGAAAAAGAGCTTATCTGCCAAGATTTACGCCTTTACCGACCATCCATTCTCTGTGGTCCTTGAATTTTTGTTGGTGGCTGTGCTTGTCTACTTTTTGACCTACATTCCTGACATACTCGCTGGACGCTCGGTGTTAGATGTTCTGGGGCTTCAGGGAGGCATGTTCAACTATCATGCGACGTTGACTGCTACGCACCCTTATTCGTCTTCGTGGTGGACCTGGCCATTCATGCTTAAGCCAGTGTGGCTTTACGTGTCATACCTCCCGATCAGCATGAAATCCACCATCGCGCTTCTTGGGAACCCTGCTGTCTGGTGGGCTGGCTTCGCGTTCATAATTCTGGCGGTGGAAAGAGCCGTTAGAAAAAGAGATTTAGCTTGCATATTCATAGTCACATTTTTCTTTTTCCAGTGGCTTCCCTACGCGCTTATTTCAAGAGTAACTTTCCTCTATCACTTTTACGTTAGTGTGCCATTTCTCTGCCTAGCTTCAGCGTATTTCCTAAGCAAATACTGGAGTATAAAATGGGGAAAAGTAGTCGCAGTAGCCTATTTTGCAAGCGTGGTGTTCATGTTTGGGCTTTTCTATTCCGTCATCTCTGGCACGCCCGCGTCTACCTTATGGATAGATAGATTGAAGTGGCTTAATGGATGGGGCTTCTAAAAATGAACGCGAAGACACGGCTGAAGAGTTCAGTGGAGGTTTCCGTGGTTTTTCCAGCTTACAATGAAGCAGACGCATTAGAGGCTACAGTGGAAAAAGTCACCAAAGCCCTCAATGAATTCACGCATTCCTACGAGGTTATAATTGCCGAGGACGGAAGCACTGATGGAACCGACAAAAAGGCAGCTGTGCTTGCCGAGAAACATCCTTTCATAAAGCATGTTCATAGGGAAAAGCGTCTCGGAAGAGGAAACGCCTTAAAAAACGCCTTTAAGCAAAGCAGCGGCGAAGTTCTTGTTTACATGGACTTGGATCTTGCCACAGACCTGAAACATTTAAAATCTCTCGTTGGCGCAGTTGAATTTGAAGGCTACGATTTTGCCACTGGCTCAAGAATGCTTCCTGAAAGCAATGTTGAAAGAAGCAGTACCAGAAATATAGCTTCTAAAACTTACAACTTTATGGTTCGAGCACTGTTAGGCTCTAAGGTTAAGGATCATCAGTGCGGTTTCAAGGCTTTCCGTCGAGAACCGGTTATGCAGCTACTTGACGAAGTAGGTGCTGGCCACTGGTTCTGGGACACAGAGATACTCGTTAGAGCACACCGTAGGGGCTACAAGATAAAAGAGATCCCGGTATCATGGAGGGGCGGTCGCGAAACGAAAGTGAGACTTCTTAAGGATTCTTTGAATATGGTTTGGCAGGCATTATCGCTCTGGTGGCATTTGAAGCTGTAGTAGCTTAGGCGCTTATCTTCTTTTAGTCAAGAGGACAAACGCTCGGGCAATAAATGATAAACCCAGCATTATCAGTATTCCAGCCCAGAACATAAACCACTGCGTTATGTCTGGGACATCGCTAAGATATATCGTTATCAGGTACGCTGCTCCAAACCAGTAGACAAGGGTTCCCACAGTCTCCGCAGTCTTGCCGATCGATGAACGCCCAGCGAGCCTAAGCACCAGTAGTATGACTTGCAAGATGCCTACGCCTATGCAGAACTGGAACGCGGCAGTGTAAAGCACTGCGTGAGCAGCAGGGTTTGCTGGCGCCGGCAAAGACATTCCCGTGCCCGGAACTGAGCGCGTAGTGAAATTGCTAAAAAACGTTATTATACTGTCCCAAAGGCTGCTAGGTTGGGCAAGAGCGTAAACTATTCCGATCAAGACAAGGATAGCACCTATAGAGATTGCAGAATATATTCCTTCTTTTGCCTTGTACATGCGCATTTGCGCCTTCACATTCAATTTATTTCCCCTTCCCTATTCAACTATTCGCGGTTAGAGCACATATAACTTTTCCCTTTTTGCAACGAGGAGGTGCATATTTTAAATACTTACTATTCAATACAAGAATAGAAAAGGGTGAGTGCATGTCGTATTGTCCAAAATGTGGCAATCAAGTTGACGAAAAGATGACTTTCTGCCCTCGATGCGGGGCGCCGCTAAAAGCGGAAGCACCAGTTCAGGCGGCGCCAGCTCCAGCGCCTCAGAGAGGCGAAAAAGCTGAGAAGGGCGAGAAGCAGGAAAAACACGAGAAGCAAGAGCCTGAAAAGGGTGAAAAACACGAGAAGGGTGAGTACGGCTTCATCGGCTGGTTGATTGGCGGCGTAGTCCTGATACTCATCGGGTTCTTTGCGTTGCTACAACTCGCAGGCTATCTTGCTTCAGGAATGGGTTGGGCTTTTGTGCTCTTAATCATCGGCGTTCTAATCATAATTGCCGCTGTGTACTATACTACTAAGGCGCGAAAGCGGTATCCTCCTCCCTCTTAGAGCAGCCAGCCCAAAAATAGCCGATACAATCTGTGTTCCAGAAGCGTTAAGGTGTTTCGTCTCCCAAAAACGCGATAATAGCTTTTTCCAGCTACTTCTATCATGTCGCCGATATCGTAACGGGGAAACATGCACGAAGAGATTAACAATCGACCCCATTCGCCTCGCTTAAGTTCATGCAGCATTTTCACGTCATTGTCAGTTTCAACCTCAAAGAAGTAAACATCATAATTAGGCGTAATATAGGGCAGTTCATCTAACTGCTGGGCAAAGGCCCCCTCCGTAGCTGTGTACATCTCTACAACTGGCACGGCTCCAAAATACTTTCTAAGGAGCGGGGCGTACTTGAACTGTATCTTTCGCACGCTAGTACAGAACAAAGCTTGAAACTTCCACAAGTCAACGGGCTTTTTGCCATGTTTGCGCTGTGTGTACTTGGCGAATGCGAGGATTACGGGTGTTACACCCATGGTTGCAGTGACGCTCTTGTCAAGCGCCTGCTGATAAACAAGTTCGAATCTTTTTTCCCAGTCTGTTTTGGTAATTCCCGAACCGAGCGCGTCTATTGCGTCTTGGCGAGGCAACAGGCTGACTTTGTCGAACATGGGGTTAAGCCTAGCGTAAGTTCCAGAACTATACCCGTAGCTGACCTCTCGACCATCCGAGGCCATGGTGTGGACGCTGGAGGGAAAATTCAAGTTGAGTATGTTTCCAGTCAAAACCTCAAAGTTCTTTTTTCTCAGTGCATAGTTTATCAGTGCTCTTGCTCCGCACGTGAAAATCTGTTTCAGATGCGCTGGTGTTGCGGGCAAGACTTTTGCTCGTCCAGTCGAGCCTCTCGTCATCACCCAGCACTCTGGCGGTTCTGGCAAAATCGCCTTGTAGTTTCCCTCTTTCGCCTCAGCGAGGTAAGGCAATAGCCCTTTGTAGTCTATTGCAGGGAAGTTTTCTTGATAGTCACTTATTCCTTCGATTTCGGAAGCATGATGACTTTTTCCGTAGTCTGTTTTTGCATATTCTTTGATCAACTCGCCGAGAACCTGCACTTGCGCTTTCTGCGGATTCTCTAGTGACTCATACCACGGTCCAATTATTGGGTGCAAAATGCTGTTGAGGCTGTCTTCATCTGGCATCATTTAGGTTTCGCTTAACAACTTGTTTAAATTGCCTTATATGCTTCGCCGTGTATAACTGAAAAAGGGTGAAGTTCCGTGGCACAATCGGTTCGCGTTGTTGCTGATAGAATTCGGAAACTTGAAGTCCAAGGCGCCAGAAACGTCGCTATAGCAGCCATAAAAGCCCTCGAAGCTTTGGCAGAGGAAACAAGAGCCGATACGCGGAAAGAGTTTATGAAGCAGCTTTCAGAAGCCAAAGTCACACTTTTTGCTTCAAGGGCAACTGAGCCGCTCATGAGAAACGCGCTTCGATGGATAATCAGTCAAGTGGAAAACTGCGGCAAACAAAAAGTAGAAGACCTCGTTAAAGTCGTGTCTTCAAGTTCAAGCCAGTTCCTAGAAAACCTCGAAGCCTCAAAAGAGTGCATCGCCGAGATAGGCGCCAAACGAATACGCGATAACTCGGTGGTTTTTACTCACTGCCACTCATCCACAGTAACGCATCTACTAAGCAAAGCAAAAGAAGATGGAAAAACATTTGAAGTGATTTGCACGGAAACCCGTCCCGTTTTTCAGGGCAGAATCACCGCCAAAGAACTACTGGCGCTCGGTGTAAAAACAACGTTTATTGTGGATTCAGCGGCGCGTTCCTTCATGCGCAACGCTGACCTCGTGATTGTGGGCGCAGACGCAATAACTTCAGAAGGGAACGTTATCAACAAAATCGGCACAGGCACCATTGCGCTTCTGGCTCATGAGGCGAGGAAACCCTTCTACGTTGTAGCGGAGCTTTTGAAGTTTGATCCTGTTACCGTGTGCGGGGATTACGAGCAAATAGAAGAGCGAAGCCCAAACGAGGTGTGGGAGGACGCCCCTGAAAAACTCGCAGTTCGAAACCCCGCTTTTGACGTTACCCGACGCGATTTCATCCACGGCGTAATCTGCGAAGAAGGCATAATTCCGCCCCACTCTGTAAACGAAGTCATTCAACGGAAGTATCCTTGGGTCTTCCTGTGACTTGCAAAAAATCATAAGAATACTAACGTATTAGAAGACGACTTCTTAGCGCGGGCGCTCAACTTCGGCGAAGACCCCTTTAATCGCACAATAACACTTGGCATCCTTCACGCAGGAGAAACAATTGAAATTCAAGAGTCCATCAGCGTTAGCGTTGACC
>Ga0209636_10002658_pt1 | contig 18249 bp, 18 predicted proteins | sample DeeMarSWOR152_54_FD_187464 | JGI IMG/M metagenome (GOLD analysis project Ga0209636, IMG submission 187464) | Marine sediment microbial communities from White Oak River estuary, North Carolina - WOR-1-52-54 (SPAdes) (version 2) | ecosystem: Environmental > Aquatic > Marine > Intertidal zone >... | reverse complement strand
TTCGGAGGCACCATCCTGGATATTATTCCCCAGACGTGGACCACGGCGCAGAGGGCCCTTAGCTCCTCCCTCAGTCTGAAGGAGATCTCCCTGAGGACCGAGAGGTTGTCCCCACCGTGGGCGGAGAGGAAGATGATTTTCTTGTATCCCGCATGGATCAGGCTCTTGGAGGCCTCGTAAACGTACCTAGACAGGGTGTCCATGCTGACGGTGACGGTGCCTGGGAAGTTCTTGTAGGAATAAGATACTCCGAAGGGGATGACGGGAGTCACACTGACACCGGTCCTTTCCCCGATGTCCCTCGATGCTGCCTCCGCAAGGAGGTAGCAGCAGCCGACGGGTTTGTGGGCTCCGTGAGCCTCAAGAGAACCTAAGGGCACTATCACCATGTCAGAGGAGTCAAGATCCTCCTTGACCCGGATCCAACTCTTGTGATGGAGGTGGTAACTCATGTCGCGCATCGTATCACGGTCCACCTCAGGGTTAAAGAAATTTTTCCAAACGAGCAGGCCAATTAAATACTTTTTATTTGGGAGAGCCGGAGGTGGTACGAGGCAGCCTTGACGAGGAGGACGTCTTCATCCTGAGGCGGTTTCTGAGAATGATCGAGAGGCTGGACTAGGAGATCGGGGAGGTGGACTGGAAGATAGCTATGCTCATGAGCGTCATGGAGGAGGACGCGAGGAGGATAAGCCGGGTTCTGGGCGTGGCCCAGGGCTCAGCATACGTTATCCTGGCGGAGATTGGCGAATCCAAGCAGTTCGAGAATAGAAATATGATCGAGTCCTGGGCCGGTCTCTGTCCCTCGGTCTACAAGACGGCTGAAACGAACCTGACAGGTAGAAGTAAGCAGGGGTCATAGAACGTCTGCCAAATGATGATCCAAGTCGTCCACGCGGCCTCCCGGACCAGGGACTCCAGGCTGAGGCTCTTCTACCTCAGGGTAGCCGCGAAATGGGGGAAGAAGAAGGCCATAGTCGCTCTGGCCCGTAAAATCCTCTGCATAATCCACCACCTCCTCATCAACGGGGAGGAGGTAAGTAGATGAGGACTTTAAAAAGTTGACAAGGCCTAGGTTCAGAGCATTAGGCCATATACTACTGGAAGAGATGACCAAAACCCTGAGATATGCCTCCTACATAATCCGAGTTCCTGGTTGAGCATTGTTAAAGTGATAAAAATCTTCACATGACAACCATTTTAATTAAATTTTTTGGTGCTGTGCAGTTACAGGGCAGAATTCTGCCGTGGACATCAGATGAATGCCTCATTATGGATATAAGCGTTCTTGAAGTCCTCGTATAACACTTTATCGGTGTACCGCACGAGGACCAGGGTGAGTATGTTCCTCAATCCGTCCGTCGACCAGTGCATCCATTGATGCTTACACCGTTTGGACACCTCTCCCATCAGCCTCTCGATGCGGTTCGTGGTGTACGGTATCCTCACCCCCTCTAGGGCGACCTCGGCGAAGGCCACCATTAACCCTGCGTTCCTCTCCAGGAACTCTGCGGCCTTAGGGTAGTCCCGATGCCTCAGCCCTCGGGCCACCCTGCGATGATCCTCCAGGGCTTCGTCTATCCTGGCTCGGAGCTTCTCCCCATCCTCAGGATGCCTGCGAGCGGAGTAGACGAGGGGAAAGATGACGCGCCTAACGGCTTCTCCGGCTTCGTGCCTATCCTCGGGGCTCATGCCCTCCCTCCACAAGGCGAAGAGCAGATACTTCAGAGCGTGGACGACGCAGAGCTGCCGGCTCCTGGCATCGACGGAGTTCACCAGCCCGGCTCACCGTCGGAGACGAGGACGCCGGCCTCGGCCCTGGGCCACTCCTCGTTGACCTTGAGGCTGAGCAGGCGCCCGCCGCCGGAGATGAGGACGCGTACGTTGTTCATCTCCCTGCTCGCCTGGGCCCGGACCTTGGTGGGAGTCCCCGATGACCACCTCGGCCTTGGTGGCCGTCCTGCTGGCCTCCAGTAGCCTCGGGGCTATCTCCCCGACGAAGCCGTGTATCGTCCGCTTCGGGACGTGGACGCCTGTGGCGGTCTCGAACTCGGTGCACGCGTCGCCGTAGCTCATCTTCGAGGCGAACTCGGCGAGCCTTATCCTGACGCCCCTGGAGTACCTTCGACTCTTCACGTCCAGGACCTCCAGGATGGAGGTAGCCGTCTTGCCGTCGCTCAGCCTGATGGTCTTCTTGGCTTTGAACCTGATCTCGCCCAAGCACGTGACGAGGCTCTTGGTGTTAGTGCCTCCCCTTCTGTTGGGGTGGCCCCGGCTGTACCTGGGGCCGCACAGCTCCTCCACGAGCCTCTCCTGGTGGTCCTCGATGAGTCTCACGAGCTCGTTCTTTGAGCTGGTTTGGGCTTGTTCAGCCAGTTCAGCTAGGTCTATATGGGGGATTGGTGCATCTTCTCTCAGGCTTACTCTCTCCTCCGTTGTGCTGCTTGTCCACAGCACGTGAGGCCAGAGTAGGCCTAAAATCCTGCCCTACAACTGCACGCCACGAATTTTTTTAACTAGACTTCGCGTCCCTTCAGATTCATGTTCTAACCTAGCAAAGTTTAACCTCTGTACGTGAGAAATCTCGCACAAAAAGTAGCATTTTCACATTCAATCTAAATTTTTTCTATCTTTATCTTACCTATGTCCACATACTCCTCAGCAAGGTTTTTTAACAGCTTTTTGAACGAGTACCCTTCAGCTTCTATCCTGATATCATAGAACCTCCGAACCTTTAACCTCCAAAAAAAGAAGACGCCATCTGCACCAGTTGTAATATTAAACGACTCACTATTATCAGGGTCTTCAAGTGTAACGGTGGCTCCATGCACAGGCTTTTCCGCTTTAGGATCCCACACAGTTCCCTTAATACGGCCTGCATGTGCCGTATAATAGACAGAAGGATAAGTATTGTACTCAGGATGTAAAGGTCGGGCATTATAACTCTTGATAAGTTTAAAGACCTTGCTCTCCGGGTCATTTATATTTCCAAAAAACATTGCATCGCTGGGACATGCTTTCACACATTCAGGCTGTAACCCACTATCTACTAGCTCGATACATAAATCGCACTTGTCGACGATGTACTTGTCTCCTCGAAAGTAAATGGCTCCGTACGGACATTCCTGAACGCATTGCCTGCAACCATTGCACTTGTCCTCGTCTACTATGATAATGCCATCCTCTCGTTTATAGATCGCCCCAAGGACAGAGCATGCATCTACGCAGGGAGGTGCCTTGCAATGCATGCAAAGAAGTGGCGTAAAATTCCTTACAACATAAGGGTATTCTCCAAGCTCCACCTCCAATGGCCATATTCTATAGTATTCGCGCCCTTCGTATTCGCCAACCGGGATGTCGTGATTACATTTACAGGCCGTCATACAAGCCCTGCAACCAATGCAAGACCTGAGATCTATAAGCATACCATACCTAGTCATACCCACTACCTCTATTCCTTGTATACCTTGACCACTGCCTCACAGTGCGCTTGGCCCGCTGTCCAAGGCACATAGTGCTCAGGAGTAAAGTTTTGAACGTTAACACCCTCCCTAGACCTTGAAAGTTTATCCATAATCTTTGACCTACGGCCATAGCCAAAGTAAGCGTAGACAGCGCTAGGATGTATCCCTTCCGTTACCTTTGCCCGTAACTTCTCCTTGAGACCTGTAGCTTCAGATTCAACCTGGACCCAGTCACCATCACGTATACCCAAGGAGGCTGCTCTCCGAGCGTTGATCCAGAGACACGTATTACCTAGCTTTCCCTCTAAATACCTTTCAAGAAGCATTGCGTTATTTTTATAAAAGTTACACTTGTGATAGGGACACTTGCCCTGAGTAAAGTAAAACTCATTCTCAGTTTTAGGCTCTACAGTAATAGGGAAATATATAGGTAGTGGATCATAAAGCGGATCCTCACCCCTCTCTTGCCAGAGACGAGCCATCTCTGTGCTGTATAAATTAATTCTGCCTGTCTCGGTGGGCCACCATTTCCTCTTGCCTAACTCTATCTTTCTTGTAAGGAGTGGAGTGGGGTAGTAGACGCCATGCTCCCTCAGGTAATCCATGTCTATTCCCGAAGGCTCTAATAGATAATTCCAGTATTCCTCTAAGGTATAATCATAATACTCGCCGAATCCTATTCTTTCAGCTAGCTCCTTGACATAGTCGTGCCAACTCCTAACATCGAATAGAGGCTTAGTAGTTCGCTGGATCACCGTTAAGAAGGAAAAGACCTGACTCTTATCATCAGGATCATGAACAGTTACCTGTGCAAAACCATCATCTCTCTCCAGATAGGCTGCTTCAGGCAGTATTATGTCCGCATAGTCACAGTCGTCGTCCGGCCAGACATGACTTTTAACTATGAAATCGACCTTCTTGAAGGCCTCCCTCCAGAGGGAAGGTTGAGATGATAACACGTCGCTACCTATGATGAACAGCGCTTTGAGCGGATAAGGTTTACCTGTCATTATCGATTTAAGGAAATTCTGTGCTATTCCTAAAGGATAGTTTTTAACTGGTGTAAAGATAAAGCGATCCACCAATGGATCGTAGTCTACCCGATCCTCGTCCATAGGATAAACCTTTATAGGAATTCGGAAGCTGGCTGGATCATTGAGCTTGATCCGATTCTCACGCACATGTTGAGTGCCTGGCATATTTACTAAGCCTAAGAGGCATAGTAAAACATGTTTTGCCCTTTGGTATTGGAGGCTATTAGAATATTGAGCGGAGACTGTGCCCATTACTATGCATATATGCGGCTTCATCGTTCCCAAGTCAATAGCAATCTCCTCGATCTTCTCAACTGGAACTGTACTTATCCTGCTGGCTTCAGCAAGCTGGTACTCCTGCAAACGCTCAACCAGTAACTGGAAAGCCGTCTTGCAAACTAACTTATGGCCATCTAAGTTTACCTCATGGACCCCAAGAAGAGCTGGCTTACGGGCTTTGTCCAACGATCTTAAGCAATTCATAGTGGTATCCCAAACAAGGTAGTTCCCCTCCTCATTTTTGAGAGGAAGTCTATCTGGCCGAATCAATATGGTAGCGTTGGTATGCTTAAGCAGAAACTCTTCGTCATAGAGCCTTTTCCTTATAATCACTTTCATGACGCCTAAAAGGAAGGCTGCGTCAGTTCCAGGTTTTATTGGAACCCACTCGGCACCATATATGCACGACCCCTCATTTAACCTAGGGTCGACGATGACGGTTCTCATACCTTTCCTAACCGCTTCTGCGAATCTAACAACACCGGGAATCCCAGCTAGGGCGTTTAATGGATTGTGTCCGATAAAGAAAGCATATTTCGCGTTTAGGTAGTCATCGTTGGATCGACCACCGCCGAGCCCAAACCCATATGTCATTTTTTGGGCAATAGCTCCATCAGCAAAACACGATGTTGTGGAGGTATGGAGATCGTTCGGCGATCCGTAGTGGTGTGTGAAGTGATTGAATATATATTCCATAGGCGGATGAGTCCGCAAAAAGCCCACATACTCTGGATGCCCCTCCTCCCGGTACTTCCTTAGGACATCCGCGATCTCTTTCAAGGCTTGATCCCAACTTATCCTTTTGAACCTTCCACTCCCCCTTTCACCAACCCTTTTGAGAGGGAACTTTAACCTGTCAGGCGCATAGATCTTGTAGAAACAGGCATATGACTTCACATCTTGCTTCCCATCGAAGTAAGGTATATCATCCCTTGCCATAATCTTAGATGCTCTACCATCAACGACCTTGATCTGGACAGGAGAATACCAGTAGCGCTCTGGCGAGGTTGTGTATACCCACTGCTCTAGTTCTGGTTCTTCCTCAACCTCTTCAAGAGTTATAAGTCCAGATCTATCGAATTCCAATGAACTTATATCAACATCTTTATGTTTATTTCGTAAAGATACAATATTTGATAGGCTTTTTTCATCTTCTAAAATAAAATCTCTAACAAATCTTGAAAGACGGATGAAAAAAATAGAGTTAGATGTCTTTTCCAAACATTTTACAAAGTCTGGGACCCAACTAATTAAATGGTCTCTTAAAAATTCTTTTTCATATTTTATACACAAATTTCTTTCTTGATTTCTTCCATTTAAAACGAATTTACTCTCATTAAGCGATAAGAAGTACATAAACTCTAGTTCAGCACCTATATGGTCTGGTAGATCCTTAAATTGACGTGAAATAGCGAGCCTGAACTTCTTGTAGAATTTTTTTACAGCGATAGTCGACTCTCCCATCAACCGCCTTCCACCGTCCTTATATATGGACTCGTATGGAGGGCAAAAGATTTTATTAAAGGCAGTAATGAAAAGACAAGTATGCTCTACTTGTAGATCCTCTAATGAGAGATTTGACAGTTGATTCTTGAAGAACATTAATAAAGATTTATATGATTTTCTAAGAGCTTTTATATGGGGCAGAACCCTAAGGCAGCTACTCAGATCATCACATATACCTTCCCTTAAATAGGCGAAGCTTTTCTCGTCCTGATATAAAAAAGAAGTTGAAAGAATCTTATAGATTTTACTTCTCAGTAAGGGCAGGACATGTTCACCCACATTAAACACCTAAATATTATTATAATATTGATATATATTAAAATATGTACTCGGGGTATATAAGAATGAATGGTCGCGTAAGCAAGCATTTAAATTTGGGGGCAAAATAAAAAGAACTAAGAAAGGTCTTGACTATGAAAAGAAATAATGCTATTGGTATTTTCGATTCAGGATTTGGCGGATTGAGTTTAGTTAAAGAAGTTATTAAAAAACTGCCAAAAGAAGAACTAATTTACTTTGCTGATGCAGCACGGTGTCCTTATGGTGTTAGGTCATTAATGGAGGTTAGACAATTTGTTTTTGAAATTATAGAATTTCTACAAAGAAAAGATGTAAAGTTGGTTGTTATCGCTTGTAACACAGCGACTGCTGCTGGTCTCAAAGTCGCAAGGACAAAATTTTCTATCCCAATAGTCGGAGTTATTGAGCCTGGGGCTGAGTCTGCAGTCAAAGTAAGCAAGAATAACAGGATTGGAGTAATAGCTACCGAAGGTACAATAAAAAGCAAAGCCTATCAAAAGGCTATCAACTCTCTGAATCCAAACACCCTTGTATATGGTAGAGAATGTCAACAGTTTGTAGAACTTGTTGAAAAAGGGAAAACCAAAGATAAAGAAGTTAAAGAAACAGTCATTCAATGTTTATCACCTTTACTGACAGAAGACATAGACACCTTAGTTCTAGGATGTACACACTTTTCCTTTTTAGAAGATATAATAAAAGATGTCGTTGGTGAAGGGATAACAATAGTGGATCCCGTGCTTCAAACGGTTCAACACGTGAGAAATATTTTACAATCCAATAAATTAAATAGGATAGAGAAAGGACAACCTACACTTAAATTTTATACCACCGGTAACATTGACACGTTTAAGAGGATCGCTGAAATGTTTCTACAAAAATCAATTTTGAACCTAAAACATATAGAAGTACAAGATATAATTTGAGATTACAATGTTTATTTATAAAAACAATACTTCCATATTGAATATTAAAGACGCGCGCAGTTCTACTACATATCATCTCATCTTCTCTAAGTTAATCTAATAAGTTGTAGAGGAAAAATAAGTTTAAAATTGTATATAAAAAGATAATACAAATTTCGAATAAATCTGTAACACCATATTTTGATCCACAAACGCGCGAGAAAGATAGGCAGAAAGACCTGAACACATGAATACAAAAAGATTATACATAAGTTTAAATCCCAACGAAAAAGAATCACGAGTTGCTGTTTACGATCCAGACGGCGACCTAATAGAGAAGAAACTACCACCCACAGAAAGCTTCCCTATTATATCGTATCCCGCATGCGCACATTGGAGTGGAGTCCATCGGCTTCATATACTCTATCTACGATGCCCTTGTGGAGGTAAGCTACGATGTGATGGTGGCAAACCCCTACAACATCCATTTAATAGCTAGGATCTGCGCGCGCTATATTCCTAGGTGAACTCATGATGATAATTTTCTTCCACCGATCCTACATACCAGACGTGGAGATGAGGGAGAAACGCCTCATGGCAAAAGACAGGGTAAAGTACGGAGTCAGAAGAGCTGAACTGAAAAACACAGCCAAATGGCTGCTGAAGAGGCGAGGTATAAACATAAATTGCCCGTTCAGCAGGGAAGGCAAGGAATAACTCAGGTCGTTTGGCCGCGCACGAGGTAGGCGATCAGGAAGAATCCTCACTTGAGGGAATTTTACTTCAGGCTCAGGCACAGGAAAGGAGGTAAAAGTGCTTTGATGGCTGTGGCGATGAAGCTGGTCTTGTACACTTGTTGGATTCTCAAGAGGAATCTTACCTTTAAGGAGCTATCTATCTGGAAGGTCTATTGGTGCTCATCCTCGTAGCTTGAATGGTGGTGCGTCTAGTAGGAGCGAATTATGGAAAGTGGGGTTTATACCCAAATAGTTGTATATCAGCCTCTTGAGAAAGAAGTGTAAAATGATAGATGGTGGATACTAGGTAATGATATAAGGCTCATAATGGTTGTCGTTCTTGACCTTCGACTCAGCGATGAGGCGGTTGTTGGGCAGGGTGCGCGCAATCTATATAAGAAACGCATAGAGTGAAAAGTGTAAAATAAACACAAAAATGATTAATAAAAGGGTTTAAATCAATTATAGCGTAAAACTGTAAAAAAGAGGGGATGTTTAGATGTCTTCTATATATAACCCTTCTTCTCTGCATATATGGAAAGTGCTATGATCACTATCATTATTGGAACTACATAGATGCCTGATGGGACCATTATATAGCCAAGCATTGTAATTGTTCTTGCTGATCTACTTAATAATATGTTTGCCGCGTTGGCTCCGAAACCCACCATCATCATAGCTATACCAATTTTAGCTAAGATGCCTTTGGCACCAGTATGCTCGGTGGCATAAGTGAAGTAGAATATAGATGATACAACGGATATTGCGATCACTATATTGCCGAGGGTTTCTAACCCACTAGTTGGAACAATTAGAGGAATGGCGGTACTTTTTATCTGCTCGACGACATCTGCTTGAATAATTGACCTTGTAGCAACCGCAAGTCCAATTGCTGTTAGGAATGCTATCGGATAATTACTGACGTAGGCATACTTCTTTGATAATCTAGCATACATCAATATACCTAGTATTAATGGTATCATGAGAATGACATTTGTAGCCAGTGGTTGGATTCCTGAGAAATAGGCAGTTCGCATGTTGGTTACAAGTAAATAACCGGCGTTAAACCCTACGTACAAGCTTTCTACGATTCTGTGAACCGGGTTCGGTTTGAAAGTCCAGCTAAGGATTGCCATGGCGAAGACAACCGCTAGTATCTCATACGCATCTATAGCCATTTTATCTTTCCTCCTTCTTTTCTCCACGTTTGTAAAATGTAGCGATGTTAGTTATCACCAACAGGAGTGTCAAGTATAAGTATGACAATGAGATAGAGTCCATTCCTCCGGTAGCTTCAGCTGGTCTTTTTATTAATAACTCGTACTCTGCGCTACCTCGCATACTCATCATTATACTTTGTATTTGTGTGGGGTAATAGGGTGTTGCTATCGTACCTGTAACTCCATCGCAAAGCAAGATTATGGGAATACCATATGGTGCAGCTACTTGACGGGCAAGCTGACTTGGCATATCTGCACTGAAAGTTACACATATATGAAGATCAATGTCTGCAGCGCCCTTGACCTCTTGCATCAGCGGTAGATCTTGTAATTTATTACCACGATGATCCGTTGTGTACACGCTAGATATGTCGGATAAAATTGCTGCCAACCCCATTTCGACACCTGCATAGTAACCGAGATGAACCCAATCAATACCGTATTGCTTGTTTAACATGTTCGCTATAGGAGGAATATCTTTCTCCACAAACATCGGGTTATCAACAGCAGGACCCACTAATATTAGTTTATGACCTTCGCTTAACACATGGTATACCAGAGCTTTGGCACCGGTACCAACTTCTGTAACACCCGCAGGTGACACACCGTAGCTCATAAGCACAACACTTCCCTCAGATAGTCCAAGGATAATATCGTATCCAGCTTTAGTCATGGAACCTATTTTTATTGGAAGCCCAATGGGTGTAACCATTGGCAGCGCTATTGTAAGAATCATTAAAAAAGAAACAACTGGTATTGGAATATTTAGTATTCTATCACTTAATCCCATAGTACTACTCCTCCACTCCTGCAACATGCCCTCCTTCAACACCAATAAGGGTGCGGTAAGCTATCGCCAAGGCACCAAATGCGCTGGCCATTACCATCCCTCGGAAGGCCCCCTTGGATGGAAAGTCTAAAATCCAAGCACCCAATACCGGAAAGCCAGCCCAAATAACTTCGCCTATAGGGGCAACCCAGAGCATTACTATAAGACCTGAGATGAGTAGCAGGAATCCATTTAAGGTTCGGGCTCTGAATGCTTTATACATAGCTCCAGTTAAAGCAAAAAGAACAATAGCATATATAGACGCCCCAATTGTTTGATTCACGTGTTCATAGGCCAATTTATAGATTGCACTTGCGGGCCCAACGGTTAGGTATAAAACTGGATATACTAACGCCGTAACTACTATAGTCAGGCTATAAAGCCATTCGCCCTTCTGTAAGCGTATTGTCCTTCTTCCATGTGTTCGCATTAAAATTATGTATCCAAAACCCATAGAAAGAGCAGTGATGATCGGACCCCAACTAGTGAGTTGTTTGGAGACATCAGTCAAGGCAGGTGGTACAACAATGTAAGAAACAAAGATCATATAAAATCCTATTATAAAGACAATCGCAACCGGGATCAGCCTTTTCACAGTTACAGACATTTTTTTCGCCTCACATCTTAAGAATATCCATTAGAAATGGAATGTTTAAATTGAATAGGATAAAAGCGACGACAACAAGTACAATTGATATCCATTTGAAAGGATCTTCGGCGTAGATTGTTCCTAATTGCTCTGGTATACCGGAAATATAAGCTGCGCCTGCAAAGATGTCTTCCATTATCAAAGGATAATCACAGACCGCTGCAAAATACGGAACCTGACCTGATCTAGCAGTACCTCCAATCTGAATTGCACCAACTTCTGCACCAGATTGTGCAAAGAAAACCGCCGGATGGTAGAAGGGGCCAACCATAATATTACCCGCTGGATTTAGTCTCTTAATCATGGCGGCATACGTCATTGTATAAGAATAGCCACTCGGTATAAACTCGACTGTACCCGGTGGCATTTCCTTACCCCATTTTCTGTAGCTATCTTCAACTACAGATATAATGATAGGTAGAACATCTGGGTGGCATTCACCTACGACAAGCGTTGCACCAAGTTCTGCGCATTTATTTGAGATATATGAGCAAAATCTAACGCCAGCAATGAGCTGCGGCGCGACATCACTTGCAAGAGTACCACCGCTACCGCTGGAAAACATTATTGGCCTATTCATTTCAATGCCACGCCCAACAACCTCGTCAATGGCATCTATCCCAGGTAAACGTCTGAGACGCAGTTTTTTCCCTTTCTTAGCTTGATCTACGAAGTAATAGAACGCTATAATGGAACTCACAAAGAAGATGAAGCTTACCAACTGTCCTTCAGATACTATCGCCATTTTTGGTTTCTCCGAATTATTTATTATTTATTTATAATATAAAAATTTTTACTTATGTATTGCGGTTGTTAGTAACCTTTTTGTTAACGTATATGTGATGTTTTTTAGATCCAGGTCGAGATATTTGGCTAAATGCTTATCCCATCAACCGTAGGCATCATGGAGGGGCTTATGGAGAAGTTCAGGCAGTGATTATCTAGAGCCCAGTTCAGGAACTTGTTTGCTTACATCTTGGGTTTCAAGGTCTGCGCGCGCAGGCCGATTCAATAATTGTGGGTTCTTTATTCGATGGAGGCTTTTCCACGTTCTTTTAACTACATCCAGAGCAAACCCCGCACCTGACCCCTCCCAAACCCGTCAAGAGAGGAGGGCCGACGCCGAAAGAGCCCTCTCCGACCCCGAGAGACCCATAGCATATGCTGACCCTAGTCCACCCATCCCGGCCAATCCTCAGGCGAAGAAGGCGACGCTCTGCCTGAGCTCCGGCCTGCCGATGCCGTAGGCAGCTATGCACACGGCGTAGGCCACAATCAACACCAGACCCACGTGGATACCTGCGTTCCCCAGGCCCTGCCAGGTCAGCCGCTCATACGCCAGCCTTCTCTTCGCCCGTCCGTTGAAGCCCTCCACCACCGCCCGAAGCCGCTTGTAGATAGCCTTCTTCCACCCGGGGCCCTCCACGTCGTTGCGGCCCCTCACCGTCAGCACGTCGGGAGGGTTCTCCCGGCCCTTCAGCCGCCTCCAGGCGATGACGTAGCTGATCTTGAGGGACTCAAGGAGGTCGAACACGGCCCGGGACTCGAACTGGCTGTCCCCGGCCAGCAGCTACACCTCGAGGCTCTCCCCGAGCACCCGGGTCAGCAGCTCCTCCACGAGCTCCTTCTCGTTCACGTTCAGCGGGGCCTCCACGTGGCCGAGAGGGAATCCCTCGATGTCGACGAGGAAAAGCGACTGGTAGCCGAGGATGAAGCCCTTCTTGCCCCGACCGAGCCGGGCGTCGGGGTCCCCCAGGCCTCTGCGGGTGTCGTGGGGGTCCCTGCTGCTCCACGCCGGAAGGCTGGTGCTGTCGAGGCCGGCTGCCTGGACGAGGCCGACGGCCGACAGTGGCTGAGACCGTCTCAGCCTCAGGGCTTCTCTTCTAATCCAGGCCTCGATGATGCGGAAGCCCTCGGCTCCGATGCGGCTCTTCATCTGGCTGAAGTGGGCCTCGCAGGGGGCCCTGTCTCCGTATCCGCAGACCTTTCTGAGGTAGGGGTTCCGTCTGAGGCGTTTCACCAAGTCCTTGACGTATGGGATCTGCTCTATCTGGCGGAGCATGAGGGCTCGGAGGTCCCATTCGGGGTTGTATTCTACTGGTCTTCCCGGGCCGTGTTGGTGGAGACCGGTCCAGAGGATGGAGTGGAGCGGAGTTAAATCTAGGTTCTCGAATAGTAGCTTGGGAGAACCGACCTCCATCTCTCCAATCAAGTGAATGGAGATCGGTGCTCCCAATAAACTTCAAGAATTATTGAATTCACCTGCGCACGCCGAGACGGATGTAGACTGTGGTCTCATCCGGTACCTGGAAACGACGACGGAGAGCGTCCACGATAGCCTATGGATCTGACCCGCCCGGGAAGGTGGCCAAAATGGACAAGGCGTACCACAGCTTGGAGTTCCAGGGGTGCTCGGCGGCGATGAGGCGTGGGGTCCGGAGTCACCTTCCGGAGGATACGGGATGGGCTTAGGAACAGGCGCCTCAAAGGGAAGAGAACTCCCGGGGAGAGGCCTTTCGCGGTGATCAAGAGGGTGTTCCACGCGGGTCACGTGATGGTAATGTCGGTTGAGCGAGTCAGGGTGAAGATAGTCTTCGCGTGTTTCTGTAGTAATCTGGTTTAGCTGGGCATCTTGACGGGGAGGTTATAGCGTAAGCCTTGGATGATGTATTAGAGGCGGAGTGGAGGTGGGTGAATGGATGTGGTTTTGAGCTGGGGTAGGTCCGTGGGGCCTCTGGGAGGACGGTTTCAAGTTTTTGGTTCATGGGCGAAATAGGTTTGTTCAGGGATCGTGAGCCGTTTTATGTATGGTTCAACGGAAGACCGATCACGCTAGCTGACAACAAAGCTAATCAAAATCCTCTTATATATTAATTAACCTTTTAATATAGTAAATATGGAAACCAGAATAATTATGAAAAATGGTAGGATAGTTGATGGATCAGGTAGCCCTTGGTTTAAGGGCGATGTTGGCATAGAAGGAGTAAAAATAAGCGGAATCGGAAATCTTAGCGGGTTCAAGACTGAGAGAGAGATAGACATAGAGGGTCTCGTTGTTTGTCCAGGATTCGTAGACGTTCACACCCACACCGATACCTCATTTCTGGTTAACCCGAAAGCTGACAGCAAGATAATGCAGGGAGTTACCACAGAGATAATTGGAAACTGTGGTAATTCCGCCGCACCGATCACGGAACTCGGTAAGAGTTTCTACTCTAGAAGACGCACATTGGATGAGCAAATAGGATGGGATTGGAATACGGTGGCCGAGTATTATGATAGGCTTGAATCTAACGGTCTTCCCCTAAACGTGGGAACTCTGATAGGCCATGGAACGATCAGGGCTGACGTATTGGGTTATGAAGCCCGCGAGCCCATTAAGCAAGAGCTCGAACAGATGAAGTCACTCGTAGAGCAAGGTATGAAGGACGGGGCCTTCGGTCTTTCAAGCGGCTTAAAGTACGCACCCGGATGCTATGCGAAGACAGATGAGGTCGTAGAACTCTGCAAGGTCGTCCGCAAGTACGGAGGAATCTATGCATCCCATATAAGAAACCAAGCCGCCCAAGTGATAGAGGCCGCAGACGAGGCCATAGATATCGGCCGCAGGGCAGATGTCCCCGTCCAAATTGCACACATAAAGGTGAGGGGCCGGAAGGTCTGGGGTAAGGGATGGAACTACCTGAGGATTATTGACGAAGCTCGTAGGGCTGGCATTGATGTCGCCTTCGACCAATATCCATATGATAGATGTGGGTCAACCGCTTCGATCCCCATCTGGGCGCTTGAAGGAGGAACTGAGAGCCTTCTCAAGCGTTTAAATGACCCGGAGCAGCGAAAAAAGATTGAAGCGGAAATACCTGAACACGAAGACTGGGTAGGCCCGGAGAACACGATAGTCACCACCTTCCCTCCTGAGAGATCTTACGAAGGAAAAACATTGGCAGAGATCAGTAAATTACGTAATAAAAAACCTGAATCAACAATATGCGATCTCGTGATCGAAACGGAGAGCAGTCTTGGCTTGCAGATGATATTTGGGTGGGAGAAGGAGATCCGCAACTTTATGGTCCACCACGTAATGATGGTCGGCTCAGATGGATCCTCCATCTCTCCCTATGGGGTTCTTGGGGAAGGCAAGCCCCATCCAAGGAATTACGGGACATATCCAAGGTTCATTGGAAGATACGTATTACAGGAAGGGCTCTTGAGCATAGGAGATGGGATCCGTCGAGCGACTTCATTCCCAGCAAGGAGATATGGATTGTACGATAGAGGGATTCTGCGCAAAGGCATGATTGCCGACATCGTTGTGTTTGATCCCGAGACAATTATAGACGTCGGAACTTACATGGAACCGCAACAGTATCCTAAGGGGATAGAGTACGTTTTTGTCAATGGCGCCGTTGCGGTGGAGAACGGAAAGTTTACGGGACGGCTTGCAGGAAAGGCGTTAAGGCACAAAGCTCACGAGTGAGTAAGATTCCCTCTATACCTTCCTCTACTATTCCATTTATTTAATCCATACGTGCTTTTTTAAAACAAAAAATTTTCCTCTTGTACACGATGTGTATTCGATATTTACCTGATTCCCTAGACTTTCTATTAAATCTTATTGATTCTCCCAGATTTTTAATGTATGAAGCTTCATTTAGATTTGGTTATTACCCTCTAGTACAACTTATTCAAACTTTTTTCTAATTCAATTTTCTAAAAATCCAAACTTTAAATAATGAATCCTTTAAAGTTTTCATTGACAAAAGAAATAAATTAAAAATGCTGCAAGTCGAGTGGAGGAAAAATGAAAGAACTGTTTCTAGTAAGGCACGGTAAGACAAGAGAAAACATTACAGGTATCCTGATGGGTCAACTCGACTCTCCGCTGTATGAAGAAACCAAAGAAAATATTCGATTCATAAAGCAATACATAGTAAAACCTGACATAGTCTACTCAAGTGATTTAAAACGAGCATCCGAAACTGCTCAAATACTCTTTCCTAATATAAAGATAACTCTATTATCTGAACTTAGGGAGAGGCATTTTGGTAGGCTTCAAGGGAAACCTAAGAAGATGCGCGACAAAGTTAGTTCAGATGAACCTAGTTGGTATCAAATGGATGGCGATGAGGGTGTCTTTAAGAACTCTGGTGCAGAGACCTTATCGTCGGTTTTTAATAGGGCTAAACATATTCTAAATTTAATTGAGAAGACAGATGCAAAAAGTTTGATGGTGTTAGGGCACGGAGCATTTCTTAGTTATATGGTAAACGTCTTGCTAGGCGAGGGCTTGGTTAGGCATCCTCTTGATAACTTGCATTACCACAGGATCTTTATTGATTGTCAGGGAAATGTTGTCGACGTTAAATTTAATCAAAATTGGTCGAGCAAATCGCTTCGAAAGAAACAATGAGTAAACGTAGGCGAATACGAATTATGAAATATTTAGGCATTGGCCTTCGAGGGCCTGAGACGAGAAGTGGGAGTTCTTGGGAATTCGCGCTTAGATTAATCTCCTAAAATTCTTCTATGATTGCTCTCCGCGTATTGCATACGAGCGTGTCTCTTAGGAAATTCTTTGTACTTATAATGGGCTAAGGCTTCCTCGTTTAGTTCTAGACCAAGTCCTGGAGTCGTGGGGAGCCGAATAAAACCATTCTCAACCCTCAAGGGATTGACTGCTATCTTGTTGCCTATCGATTCAAAGAAGATGAAATATTCTAATATAAGAAAGTTTGTCATGACAGCCGCGGCTTGCAGGCTCGCCCCTAACCCTATTGCGGTGCTGTTATAGTTATGAGGAGCGACAGCAACATAGTAGGGCTCAGCCATAGCAGCGATCTCTTTCAGCTCTAGGATGCCACCAGTGTTACAAACATCCGGATTAAGAATATCTACTGCCCTTTTATCCAGCACCTCCCTAAAACCAGCTTTTGTATATAGGCACTCACCTGTCACCACGGGAGTATCTATGCCTCGCCTCACCTCGGCCAAAGCGTCAAGATTCTCTACAGGGACTGGCTCCTCGTACCAGAAGATATTGTACTTTTCAAGCATTTTAGCTACCTTAATGGCATGCATTGGAGCCAAACTGCGGAGAACATCAACCATGATGTCCACATCCGATCCAACTGCTTCTCTAACCGCCTTTACCCGCTCCAACGCCAGCTGCTCCTCCTTTTGGGTGATGTAAAGCCGGGATGGGCCGGTGAAAAGGTCAACTTTGAGGGCAGTAAAGCCCTTCCTCACAACTTCTTGGGCCTTTTTGCCCAGCTCATCAGGTGTTTCGGCGTGGGATGACCACCCATTAGCATACACCCTCACCTGCTCCCGACAAGGGCCGCCTAGCAGGTTATATATCGGCTGGTTCAGCTTCTTTCCCACTATATCCCAAAGGGCTATCTCGATACCGCTTGCAGCACAATAGAAATCCATGCTGCCACGCTTAGCGGCCCAGTCCTCGTAGGTAAAATGAGTATATAGTTTGATCTCAAAGGGATTCCAACCCTGTAGGTATCGACTAATATTCTTGATGTGAACTTCAATTGCCGTGTCTCGGTCGGCTTGAGTGTAGGACTCCCCCCAACCATGTATACCTTCATCCGTTTCTACCTTCACAAAAAGTAAGTTCTTTCCTACGTCAGGGTGAATAAGAAAGGTTTTAATGTCCGTTATCTTCATAGGTTTCCTCTCTTAAATTGATTATATAGAGTATTTATCTATCGCGCCGTTTGAGTTTATTATAAAATTATAGAGGATTTTGATTATCTGTCCTTTCAGCCAGGGTGCTAGGTTTTCAGTCGAACTATACATGAAACGGCCCTCGAAACGCCCTCAACAACGCTCCACCCGTGAGCCACCCACCCGGAAACCATCCTCCCAATGCCTCACGGCCTCCCTCTCAACCCCGTTCCACCCCTCTTTTCACGCGTCTCCCCCCCTCTCCAGCTCGACTCCGATGGCTCACGCTACGGCCTCGCCGCAAGGGTGCCCAACTGGAGCAGGTTGAAGCAGAGGCACGCGAACACCATCTTCACGTGGACTCGGGGCACCGTGGTCACCAGCACGTGCCCCGCATGGAACACGCGCTTGATCACGGCGAAGGTCCTCTCCAGGGGCGCCCGTTTCCTGTTGATGCGCCGGTTCCTGAGCCTGTCCAGTATGCCCAGCGGGTGACTCCGGGTCCCACGCCTCATCGCCGCCGAGTACCCCTGGATCTCCACGCCGAAGTACGCCTTATCCAGGTACACCACCTCCCCGGGCCGGGTCAGGTCCACCCTGCTGTCGTGGACGCTGGCCGTCGTCGTCTCCAGGTCCCTGATGAGGCCG
>Ga0209636_10002657_pt1 | contig 18250 bp, 8 predicted proteins | sample DeeMarSWOR152_54_FD_187464 | JGI IMG/M metagenome (GOLD analysis project Ga0209636, IMG submission 187464) | Marine sediment microbial communities from White Oak River estuary, North Carolina - WOR-1-52-54 (SPAdes) (version 2) | ecosystem: Environmental > Aquatic > Marine > Intertidal zone >... | reverse complement strand
TTCCTACAGCGGCGTAACTTGGGTTAAGACGTTTGAGCATACTCCAAAATACAAGAATTTGCCCGGTAATTCAAGCCGGGATTTTCTTTGTGATTGCTCTGGTCTTGATGATCCTCCCTGCCCGGTTTTACCTGTATTCGAATAATACAATTTCGTAATGTTTCAGTTGGGGGACGGTTACGCTTACCTGGCCGTTGCTGGCGGCTGAGAATCCAAGCTGTTGTGTGTCCTTCAGTAATCTTACCGTCTTTACCGGCTTGGCGGGTCGAAGATAGATCTCTATGTCATTCATTGGGATTGGGGGATGGATGGCATCTTCCCGCTGGCCTGAGTGGTTGTAGAGGGCGACCCATTCGAATTGGTTATTGTTGTCCTGTCGATGGGTGACCTCTACCAGGCGATGCGACTGGACTTTCAAGTTACGGTTCAGGCCCAGGAGATTCTCCATCACCCCAAGGACAAGGTTGGCGTGTCCCTGATGACATTGAATATGGTAGTGGGAGGCGATTTCCCACGGGAAGTAAGCGGCCGAACCCTTGCCGTATTGTCTATGGAACAAAGCGGGTACGTCGGAGACGTTTCTGTAATAACATTTTTCGGGCGGGCCGAACATGTCGCCGGGGATTAACCGGAGCAGGTTGTCGGTTTGGATTCCCGCCAAGCGGGGTCCCTCTTCGTCTGACTCATAGACGTGGAAAATTCCCTGCAGGAATACAAGATCGAGCTGCTTGAGAATATCTCTATCGAGGCGATCGCGGTCTTCTGGGCGGATTCGAATATATGAGCCTTTTTCGGGGGCGCGGGTATTTTTGAATTTTAGGGAGTTGAGACATTGAAGCTTCGCCGGAATTCTGCCGCTGATGAGGGCTTTGCCACCCTGCTCGATGTACTTATCGAGGACGTTTATTTGCTGATCTTTGAGGCCGTCAGCACCGGGGATAATGACGATTTCGTATTCTCTTAACTGTGGAAGATCGAGGTCAACGAGTTCAAAAGGAATCTGGTTTTCGCACAGGATCTCTACCATGCCCGTGTATTCCGGGTCCTCACGAGCGAAGAGCGCCACCTGAGCAGCGGGCTTCGTCTCAAGGAGATATTCTTCGTTGGCAGCGCCGAAGCGGTAAATGTCTCGTACGATCGTCAAGCCGGGGCGATCTTCCTGGCGGTGGAGCGGACCGATGCAATAAAAATCCAGCCATGCGCCGTTGATCATTTGCTGGAACAGTCTTCTGCCAGTCAGGTACGGTGCGACTGACGCGTGCCGGAAGCCAATGGCGATGAAATGCACAGCGGCGTTGGCGAGCTGCCTCCGCCCAGCCTCCAGCAGTGTTTTCTTGGCCCGGTCCGTATCAATATAGGTGCCCTTGCCGAGGGCGGAATTGGACTCCTTTCGGATGATGTCGATGCCTTCCTTAGTATAGGTGCATATGCCCAGGCTGGCACGTTTCGACTTGAGGAACGTATTGACGCGACTGAATTGTCTGTCCTTCATCTTCGAGGTAAACTGAAGATATTTCTTGTACGTCGGGTTTTCTTCTTCCGCGGTTGTGGGCAGTTCAAGACCGGAGTATTGCTTGAAGAGTCTCTTGCAGTTTTGACACTGGCAGATACCGTGATAATTGCCGCTATAGTCTCTTCGCTGGTAACCGATCATGTTGAAGAATACACCATCGAGCGGATAGCGGTCCACCGCTTCGCCGAGGATCTTGAACATGTACTGCTGCTGGTAGCCGCCGCTGACACACGTGTGCACCTGGCCGTTGTAATTGACGTTTTGTCCGGACTCACCCACGTAGAGCCATTGGGGATTTTGGGAGGCAAATTTCTCATTGATCTTGCTGAAGTCAAATCGACCAATCATCCGGATGCCTTCGGCGTGGAGTTTTTCGAGGACCGTGCCGGCCATGTCACCTTTCATGTAGGTATTTCGCCAGTGGAATTCCAAGTCGGTGGGGTAATTGGCGACGATGCCGCCGATATTGAAGAGCACCACATCGGCCCCGAAGTCCTTGACGTCGCGTACATAGCGGTCCAGGTCCATCATCGCATCGATTTCGCGAAGGTTCGTCTGAATCATTCGATGCGGACGCAACCACCACTCGTCGTCGGTAGGTAATGTAAGTGCCTTGTCTTTCTTTGCTCTTTCAACGTCGATGACAATGCGTCGGTAATCATACATAGAGGGACCCCGCTTTGTGGGAACCGAAACAATGGGGGAGTTGTCGTCGACCTGGAGAATGATATGAATTTGGCAACCTGCCGCGTCTTTGGGGATTGTTATTGATGTCTTTGATGATCGGTCATCCCCAATCCTTAGCGGGCCTTTGTAGGTCGTCACGTCGGGATAAACGAACCACCTGTAGTTGAGTGTATCTGGGTTTCCGCCGGGCGGGGTCCCTCCATCGGGGTCTCTTGACGCCGAAGCGTCGAGCGATATTTCCTGGCCTGGTTTGGCTTTGAGACAGATAATGGTGTTATCTGTATTTCCGTTAAAAGCAGCGATCGGGTTGTGATTGGCATATTCATAGTCTTTAACGCACCAATCCATTCGCCCGGCGAAATCGTTCATGTATGCGCGGCGCCATTTCCAGATGGGATTATAGAGCGGATTTCTGTATTCATCGACCCATTCGCTAAAGCCGGTGAGGCCTTCGCCGGTGAACTGGTCGGTGGTTTCGGTGAACATGAAGAAAGGTTTGTAGTTTTCTTCAAGGAAGGACTGGTACTTGGCGGGGACGTTAAGCTGTTTTTCTGCGGTGAAGCGTCCAGACCAGCCGCCCCAGGTGATATGTTCGGGATCGCAGAGGCCTTTATTGACCAGGCCGATCCAGGAGGTGGTTCCACCGCCTTCGAGACCGCCCTTTCGTCCGAAGCGATCGGGATAGAGGGCGCCCAAAGGACCATGGTCCTTCTTGATATGTTCATCAGCCCAGTCGTGCTGGCCCTGGGCGTCTTTGGAGTAAGGCTGCCACGTATACGGGCCTTTGACCTGAGCTTCGCGGTCTTTGCCCCCGCAGTAGAGCGAGAAGACCTGTTGGCGATTTCGAGCCCAGGTCAGTTGGCCGAACTGGTTGCAGATCCAGGCGCCGGCATTATCCTGGCCCGCATCGTCGTAGACACGGATTTTGTCTATGATAGCGTGCATTTGTTCTTCCGAGCGTGTTTGACGTAAATCCCACAAGGCCTGGGCGAGGGTGTTTGAGCCGGCGTTGATTGCGAAATACACTGGACGAGGGTCATCCTTTTCCAGGATCTCCATGATCAGTCTTGAGCCGCCAGAACCCTTGCCGTCGCCAACGGAATCCATGCCGTAACCGGGTTGGCCGGCGGCAACACGAGAGAGCAGGTATTCTTCGGTGGGCCAGCCTGAGGCGTGCTTGAGCAAGTTATCGCGAACTGACCCGTAGGCTTTGACGCGTTCGACGATCAGCTCGGGATAAATTCTGTTGGCCGGTGGCTTTCGGCTCGGATTGAGCCAGCGGGAGGTAACGGCAATCAGGCCTTCAATGTCGACTTCGTTTGAGTACATCAACAGATGAACCATGGTCTGGGAATCGTCGGGCTCGTTGCCCATGTCAGTCAAGATGACCAATCGATGGTTTTGGGACCGAACCTGGGCCCCCGACGCTGGAATCAATCCGAGAACCAGACAACTCACCACGTTGACGATTGATACATTGAGCGTTGCATTTGGCATGGCGTTCTCCTTTTCGGCGTTAATTTGTGAATTCCCTATTTTCTGTCCCAAGAGCCCCTGTGCCGGCGGGGGTCAGTCTACCATTTTCTCAAATAAGCAGTTTGCACACAAGCCTGCGCTCCTGTCTTGCGACAGCAAGACGCAGGGGCCGATGGCAAGGTGCAAGATTAAAGAACAGACCTGACCGGCTCATCTTGGACTGGCGTGGCCTGCAACTTTGTCACTTGGGTTCGCTCGAGGTGACACGCCAAAGAGCCGGGCCCCCGGATCGGGCATTCACCGTGGCCGGCTGCTCTTTTGGTCGGCTTGAATCAGCATCCGTGCGATGATCCGCACGAAGGCGTTCTCATCGTCCAGCGCCCTTCTCAAATCGTCCGCATCGCAGGCAAAAAGGGCATTCAAACGGACCTTCCAATAGCCGTCCTGTCGCAGCGCAGCCAATTGCTCCTCAGACCATTCATAACCTAAGCTCGTCACCCGCCACACAATGAAGGCACGTAACTGATCGTTGTCGGGACCGAGATGTTCGAGCAACAGTGAGATCGACTCCGCGGTCAGATGAGGAAACACGGCTTCCAGAAAAACGTGACTGGTATCCTCGCGTCGGCGCGGTAAGGGCCGATCAAAGACACTCGCGACCTCTCCGATAGGGATGTCGTACGACTCTTTAGTAGGCGGTGACTCGGCCACCTTCTCAAAAATCTGCTCGGCAAGTTCTCTGTCGGACAGCCTGCCGATGAAGTTGGCAATCTCATCTACATCCCGCTCGACAGAAAGGTCAACAAACTGCGTCCGCTGGAGGTAGGACTTGAAGAGGTTCGTCGCATGGGGCTTTGGCAGCTTGGCCAATGACTCCCAGAAGGAACGAACAAGACTTCTTCGCTCATGGTAGGCTTGTGAGCGCTGTCTGGCCTGCGATCGTGCTTCGAGTGTCTCGGCGGTGAACTCCTCAAAAAGACCGACCTTCTCGGGTTTGTTCCTCGCTTTCTGCACGACCGGCTCCAGCAAACGGGAGAAACGGTCCTCCGCTTCTTGCGGGTCACTGAGACAAGCCAATGTGGCAGCGAGATTTAGCTGTGATTCCAGCCGGGATGGGCCTCGCTTGGAAACCACTTCCACGGGTGCCCCTTCAACCAAGGCAGTCATTCCCTCCTCGAAGACGCGCTCGAGTTGCTTCTTGACGGTCCTGTCTCCCCACTCACCCCGTAGAGAATCGCTGATGGTGTTGGGGTCCTGCAGGGCATTCAGAATGACGGGGCGAACGTCACGACCACACTGCCTAAGGAGGCTGCCAAGTTCTTTGTCATCGAGCGGTTTACCCGCCGCCTGCCTCTCGGCTATGGTCCGCGACGTATCCTCAGGCGACGCAAAGTGCAGATTCTTGTTCTTATCTGAGTTGCGCGATCCCTGAGGCGATTCATAGGCGGCGAGTTCACCATTATCCGCGCCCAAAATGACACGCTCATATGTCTGGCGCGTCGCTTCCGGGAGGGGGCGGTATGGCGAAAGCGGATCCATCAACAGCGTGCTCAGCATCGAAACCTTCGCGGCACATAGGTCATTTGCAGCCAGGACTGCCAGCCAACTCACAACCAGAACAGCAGCAACCATACTTTCTATCCTCGAGCGTGTGATAACGATTTCGCTGTCTCTTTGAAAGAATCGTCTGGTGACTCGTGCGGAGGTAACCAGGTCCTCTGAAGCCCGACTCGAAACCAGGCCCACGAGCAGTATCGTAAAGAGAACCACAATTGGCGCGGCGGCAGGTGCAAACTTCAGAAGCCAGATGATACCGGTCATCAGCACTAAAACGAGCGAGAGTCGCATGAAACGAGATCGCAGTACTCGATCCCAGGGAATGACCCTGAATACGTGATGTCTATGTGCCGCCACAGCCCAGATTATTGTCCAGAATGCCGACCAGACGGCCAGACTGGCGAAAAGTTCGAGCCATTCGCTCAGACCCGCGCTGGCCTGGTGCGGATACTCCTCCTTGAACAAAGGGTAGATTCCAAAAGCCCATAATGGCCCACACACCGCAGCGGCCCACTTTCGAGCTCGCCGGAAACGTGCAGGGTCCGCCGGTCGCAGACGGGAAAGCAGCCGCATGAGCCCCCAGACAACGACTGCAACGCCAATGAAAAGAAAGCCCCAAACATAGCCTCCTCTGAGGTACTCATCGAGCGCTCCCAGCAGAATAAGCAGGCCGAACATGCCAAGCAAACCGCCGACGAAGAAGACGTGCATCCAAATAGTTGGCCAAACGTACGTGTCCCAGCCCCTCTTACGGTTAACAACGACCACAAATACCCATATGATGAACAACAGCGGTAAGACCTGAAGCGCCACACTCCCAAGCACTGCGGCTATGGCGAGTGGTACTAGCAGCGAGTCCCTGTCGGTACCGGTTCGACGAAGTAAGGGCATCATCGCCAGCGCCTGGCTCAACCGAAGTCGGGCTTGTTCGGCTTCGTTCTCAGGCAGGTCGAATTCTCGAAGCCTCAGCGGCTCAACAATCAGAAGCGTGAACGTGCCCCGCTCGACGAGGAGATCGTTCGAACTCTGATTGATCAAACGAGCGCCTATGTCGGATATCTCTGCGAGCAGCGAGTACAAGAGATCGCGGTCGAGTTGAACAAGCGACTTACCTCTTGATCGAAGGTAGTCGAAGTAGAGTAAATGATATAAGCTCCGGTCCGTTAATTCGCCAACTTTGCTCGATGTCGGGCTAAGGGGTATACTTTCGCAAAGCAACTCCAACCGCTGTTTGTACTTGCTGTATGGCAAATAGAATTCAGCCAAATCGTTGCTGAGTTTGAACTGATCGAGAGCCAACCGCTCGCGTTCAGGTCCGTCGGGTTCGGACAACAGAATCAAACCCCTCATAAAGCCATAGTGAGCATTGTCACAATTCAAAGCCGCCAGCCTGTCTACAACGGCCAGTGCTGTCCGCGGATCGACAAGGTTGGCTCTAGTCAGCGTGTCTGCCAGTTGACCTAAGAAAAACTCGTTCTCAGGGTACCTCGCCGCCAAGTTCGCCAAGTCCGCCTCGTTCGGATCGCCCAGGCAGTAACGCACCATATCGAGCGCTTCAAGGTCCAGCTTGACGGCCTCGCCAGTCCCTGCCGATTTTTCGCGGATGTAATCTTCGAGCAGCTTCTCGTCACCGATCACCGTACGGCTGTGCCGCCAGTTAAGTCGGGCATTGGGTATTTCGTAGATCGTCAATCCAACACATGCGGCTATGATTGCTATCGATATTTTGGTGCGGACTCGCATAATTGTCTCGCCGGATTAGAACGCAGTCGAATCTGAACGATAATTCCCATACTCGCTCGCCCGAAGCCATCCGGAAGAGAGTATAGAGCATTTGCACAGTCAAGGCAAGAAGAATGATGTGACACCATGGAAAATGCAAAGATCAACTATCAAAAATCAAAATAGCGGAACCGCGACAAGCCGCGATTACTTTGGCAATTTTGCATTTTAAATTCTTCATTTTGATTTCTGTTAGGAAGGGCCGGCGTCTGCGGGCCGGGCGAAGTCCCGATCTTTCGTCATCAGCCACTTGTCGAACTCGAAGCCATCTTCTCGCATGGAGAACTCGATCGTGTGCAAGCCGGGCTGCTCAATGTCCAGATAGATCTTATGTGGTTCACCGCAATGCTCTTTCTGCGTTCGTTGCTTGCTCTCCCACCACCATGAATGCTTGCCTTCGCACCATTGCAATCTCTGACCGGATTCAGGCCAGGTGCCGTCGATACCAACGTGGAGACCATTGTCTTCGCTGCCGGTGGAGTACGCGCGGACCCACACGTAGTATCGGCCCGGCGTGTTGAAGTGTACCGGATACACGAGCACGGCCATCTTGCCCGGCTCGTTGGAAAAGTTCTCACCTTGGACGAGCTTGTCGCTATGAGTCCGCCGCGTATCGGGCAGGACCTCAAGATAAGCCTTGCTGCTGGCCGTGCCTTCGTGGCTCTCGTCTCCGTCCGGAGACACGTCCGGCCCCCGCTTGCGCGGGGACAGGCTTACCCCTGCGAAGGCAGGGGTCGCCGTGGTGAGGTACCATCTTCTATTCTCTGTCTGCATTTGCACGGCAAAGTGTTCGGCTTCGACGGCCACCAGACCGCCGATTTCCTCGAAGATTGTGACCTCGCCATTGCCAGAAGTGAATATATCGCGTACCTGAGTGTCCAGCTTTTCTGCGGCTGCACGTGGTTTGGCTGCGCCGGGGGCAATGAGTGTCAGTGCGGTCCAGCGCCCGCGTGCGTAGCCCGCGCGATTGCCCTGTCTGGAACTACGGTTGGAGGCCGTGTTGAATTCGACCCGGATCGTTGCCCCTTTACCGACCGAGACGTTCTTCCATGTCTTGAGCGTCGGCTTGTAGTCCTCAGATGTCTTGGGGTTAGTGAACTGGCCCACGAGCTTGCCGTCGATCAGGAGCTTGTAGGTGGACTCGCCGTCGGTCTCGGCCAGGGTGGTCAGGGTGATGTCGTAGGTGCCGGCCTCACCGGTAAACTTGGTCTGGGCGGCGGCGAATTTGTCCTTATAGTCGTCCGGGTTGACGGCCAGGGCATCGTGACCGCCGTCCTTGTAGGCGGGGATAAAGCCGTCCTCGGTGACGATCTGAAAATCCCGAACGGCCTTCAGAACGATTGCACCTTCGGCAGTCGGAACCACTTCGGGACCAGGGGTCTGCGCCGAAGCGAGGGCCATCTTGCCGGAGCCCTTTATCACGAGCAGCCAATCGTGGGTGTCGGGTGCGGCGAGGTCGGCCTTTCGCCCGGCACGAACCGAGCCGGTCTTGAGCAGGCCGTCCAGACCTTCGCCCGTGCGCGGGTTGAACCAGCCATAGGTGAAACTGCCGGCGACCACATCGAGCTGGACTTGGCCACCGTGCTTGAGGTAAATCAGATATACCTCGCCCGGCTTGTAGAAGCAGTAGTCATCGGTGTTCGCGGTCAAGTCGTCGTCGCACTTCATGTCCCAGAACGGGATTTCATATTTCTTGAAGAACTCCAGTGCGTAGCGGCATTGGTTCCACATCTTTTCGCGAGTGCGGTAGTCCTGGCAGGTCAGGTCGCTGTGCGGGTGTTGGTAGCCAAAGTACCATTCGAGTCCCGCTCCGCCGGCCATGATGTTGCCCCACAGGCCGTTCTTGCGGGCGTTGTCACGGGTGGGGTCTTCGGCGTCGGTGATCAGTGCATGGCTGGCGTCGCCCGGCTCGTCACAGGCGACAACCCAGGGCTTGCCGGCGGCCGCCGACCGGTCGATATAGTTCTTGGTCTGGCTGTGGACCCGGCTGAAATCGGGCCGATTGGTCTGCAACGAGAAGCCCGTCAGCTTCGATGCCTCGCCCAGCATATCGTAATGGGGGTCACCGCCATTGTGGATGACGATGTGGTGTTGATACGGGTCGTGCGTCCAAAAGTAATTCGCCCAGGCCGCCTTCTGCGCCGTGGAGGCGTTGTTGATCTCTTCGCCGAGATTCCAGTTCAGCGCCAGATGATGGCCGAAGCGCGCGATCAGTTCGCGGTAGTAGAGTTTTCGTTGCGTGCCCAGGTCACCCTTGTCCAGCAGCAGCTCGTTCTCGGTTTCCAGGGTCTTGAAGTGCAAGTACATGCCGAGCTTGTCGGCGTGCTCAAAGACGATTTCCCACTGATCCAGTCTGGACACATCAAGGCGAACACGCTCATTGTAGCTCGTGTATGGGAAAACGTTCCTGTCATCGCCGGCGATGTTGAGGGTGAGGAAGGAAAACACATTCATGCCCTTGGATGCCAGGTAGTTAATCGCCCCGATGATGCCTTTGCCCTTGCCCTTCTGCCAAGTGGGGTCTGCTTGCCTCCAATCCTTGATATGAGGCGCCCAGTCCTTTATGAAATTGTCCTTCTGGCCATCCGTCTTGAAATCGCCATCGAAGTCTTTGTAGGCCAGGAAATTCTCAGGAGCGTCTGCCCCGCACTTGAGGAAATACTCTCCGGTCTCGGCAAAACGCAGATGATGCTTGCCGACATATTGCAGCATGCCCTTTGCCCGAAAGTCCCGGCCGGCCTTGTCAGTGGGAGCTATATCGAAGGAGCCGCTCTGCCCATCCACAAAGCCCGCACTTTCGCCCGCGCTCTTATTATCACTCACTGCGACGTTCTGGCCTTTCCTGAATGAGACGCTGTACTTCCACGTGCCAACCTGGTCGGGCGCGAAATGGACGCGCCACTTGTTGCCGCTGTCGGCGCCGGTGTCGGCCGCGTCGCCGTCGGCGGCAAAGTATCCCGGAACAAGATAGGACTTGCCGCTCTTCTGGTGTGCAAAGGTGACATTCAGACGGTAGAACAGAAACGGGTTGGGATCAGCCGTCTCACTCGTCTCGGGTCCGTCGAACGTCAACGTGACCCTGTGCCATTTCTTGAGTTCCCCGCTGACTTGTCCGGCTGATGCGGCCTGGCACCAAGCGAATATAATCACTATCGAACAGACAGCAAACAACCATTTTATGGAACGCTCAGCCATAGCATACTCCTTATCAAATAATTTCTACACCGTTCTTCGGCTTTTTGGGCAGTTTATCAACGCCGCGGCAGTACTGCAAGCGATTTCCAGGAATTCTCTGGGGATGGTCCCTGTAATGGTTTGCAGAGCTCCAATACTTGAAATTTCAAAAGTTATCGCTATAATAGCTGATTGTGAAATCGCTAAAAGTGTTCTTGGGGGCTGAATAGTTGATTTATGTCAGTGCAAAATGACAAGGTGTGGGCGAAGGTTGCGGTGATTGCGGTTACGGTCCTGAGTTGCTTAGCCACGCGTGGCTTTGCAGGATTGCGGAGCCTATATTTTGATACGGAGAACCTCTGGGAGTTGGCTACAACCCGCGTCGATGAGACGCCAACCTTGTTGCTGAGCGATTTGGCTGAGGGCACGCGCCAATTCCGGCTGACTGTAACAGACAACAATGGTCTAACGGATTTCGATGATTTCATGGTTTTTGTAAGTCCGCCCGGCAACAATGGGATCGTAGAGGGGCAACTGAAGATCTGGCATCGCGTGACCATCACATTTGACGGCCCGATGACCGCCGAGGTCACCACGCCGAATCCCTTCACCGATTATCGCTTGCAGGTGCTTTTTACCAGCCCGGACGGCCGGATTTACAACGTGCCCGGTTTCTATGCCGCTGATGGAAACGCCTTTGAGACCAGCGCTACCAGCGGAAATAAATGGCGCGTGCACCTTGTCCCTGACCAGGAAGGACAGTGGAATTACATCGCCTCATTCCGAACGGGGCCGATGGTCAATATCAGCCTCGATCCCGACGCAGGTACCAGCGCAGGGTATTGTGACGGTTCGGCCGGAACATTCACAATCGGGCCAACCGAAAAAAGTGGCAGTGATTTCAGGGCCAAAGGTATGTTGCGCTATGTCGGCAAACATCATTTGCAATTTGCCGGTACGGGTGAATACTACCTTAAGGCCGGTGCTGACAGCCCTGAAAATTTCCTGGGCTATTTTGAATTTGACGGCACCTACGACCACGGCCGGCTGTCCCCCTCCACACCGGACGGTCTCCATCGCTACGAACCTCACGTGACTGACTGGAATCCTGGAGATCCAACCTGGCAAGGGGACAAGGGTAAGGGCATTATCGGAGCAATCAACTATCTTTCCAGCCGCAGCGCAAACAGTATCTACTTCCTGACCTATAACGTGGATGGCGGCGATGGCATGGATACCTGGATCTGGACCGATCACAGTGAACGCTGGCGTATTGACGTTTCCAAACTTGCCCAGTGGGAGATTGTCTTTTCCCATATGGATGCCAAAGGTGTCCAACTGCACGTGGTTACCTCGGAAGCGGAGAACCACGGTGACCTGGGAAGTGGCTTCACTGACATGCGGAAACTCTATTATCGCGAACTGGTGGCGCGCTTTAGCCATCACCACGCTGTCATCTGGAATATCGGAGAGGAAAACGGCAACTCAGACGACCAGCGCAAGGCCTTCGCTGCCTATATTCGGGCTCTCGACCCCTACAACCACCCTATTACCGTTCACACCCGCTCCGGTAAGGCCAGCACTTTCTATGACGGAATTCTGGGGGACGAAAGTTTTGAGGCGACGTCCATTCAGGGAAGCGGTAGCAGTTATAATACCTGGGCCATCGAGCTACGCCAAAAGTCAGCGCAGACCGGCCGCAAATGGGCCATTTACGGCGATGAGCAGGGTCCGGCCGTCAACAAGAATATGAATAACCTCGACACGCTTCGTAAGGGCGCATTGTGGGGTAACCTAATGGGGGGAGGGGCAGGGATCGAGTGGTATTTCGGCTATCAGGGAGATTTTGGGGATTGCACCTGTGAAGATTGGCGTGCGGCCGAACCGCTCTGGGATATGACGAGGGTGGCTCTGAATCTCTTCCAGAATTACCTACCCTTCTGGGATATGGAGCCTGATAACTCATTGACATCCGTCACCCATGACTACTGCTTGGCCAAACCAGGGCAGATTTATGCCATCTATTTGCCCAGTGGCGGCTCAACGGAACTGACCCTTCTGGCGGGAACCTACACCGTGAAGTGGTATAACCCTCGCATTGGTGGAGACTTGCAGGATGGCAGCACCACCAGCTTAACCGGCCCTGGTACGGTATCCATTGGTCAACCACCCGGTGAATCCGGTTCGGACTGGGCCGTCTTGGTTTCCGTCGAAACAGCTGCGCCGTCTGCCGACTTCAATGATGATGGCTGGGTCGATTTGGCCGATCTGGCGATTATGGCTGCCGATTGGCTTCGATGTAATGATCCGGCGGACCCTCAATGCGAAAATGCCTTTGAAAACGAAAGACACATCGAACTTACCGCCGCGGAACCCTCCTGCGAGTACCTTGAGAGCCGTGGTATGCTGCTTGAGACGGACTTGACCGGCCCAGATGGTGTTCCGGATTGTTACGTTGACTGGCATGATATGGCGTTTCTGGCCGATTGTTGGCTCAGCAGCGAGGTCTCGCGGCTGAGGTAAGACCACCCCCGACAGGCTCAGGCTCGGGCTTAAAGATGACCGAAGGCAATCTGAGTTGTGAGAATCCGGCTGGACCTGCCGGTGCATATTGACGGGCGATTCTATGACTATCCTCGGCCTCGGCCAACGTAGTCCTTTGTAAAATCAGTACTTACGCCGAACTTGCGCCAAACGATCGTATTCCTAACAAAAAATATGTCAACTTTTGGGATTTTCCTCAGAAATCGCTTGACAAATTGGGGAAAATGTGCAATATATAGATTTTGGCTAAGATTGGTTATTGAAGAAAGGAGCTAATATACTATAGCGTGTAGCTACTGGCCTTAAGGCTCCGCAATCAACTTTCCTTAATGATAATGGAGGAGTAGCTCATGAAAAGACGGTTTTTGGTAACATTCCCCGCGATAGTGTTGCTTTCGATGTTGTTGTGCAGCGCTGCTCAGGCCGACTCACTCAATGGATTGGCGGATGTTACCGTGGTTGACGATGCAATCGTCAGCCTTCAGTACTCAGGGGCCGAGTACGTTGTCGCCGATGGGGATCTGGTACTGGGTACAACGACGCGGTGGTATATCCCCGCCGACACGGGCGTTGAAACGCTGTGGGCGGAAGGGGACCCGGCTCCGGCGGCGACCGTGAGCGGAACGTCGAACCCTAAAGACGGCGACGTGGGTTCGAAAGCCGACAACTTTCTGTTCAGGCTGGATGGGAGCAATGACATAAGTTCCATCGACGGGATCGACTTCCAGGAGACGGTTTTTCCCACCCTCGTGGATACTGTCTTTGTGTTCGAGCGGGGAGGCAACGACAACGGTACTGTTCAGGCCATCTTGGCGGACGATTCGCTGGGAACAGCCCTGACACTCACGAAAAACGGCGCCCCTTACGCCGACACGGGAGTTAACGTGGGTGGTCAGAATGCCTACGGTTATGTTTTAACAACGGACGTGCCGGTTAAGGGCCTGCGAATCACGGCATCCGGACATGATGCGCTTAGTATTTCAGCGATCCCGGAGCCGGCGACTATTTGTTTGCTCTCTGTCGGCGGTCTGATGTTGCTCAGACGTCGTCGTTCCTGACTCCGTAGACTGCGTTGAGATCGGGGACAGTATGTTGGATTTTATCAGGGGCTGCGCGTGGAGTGTGCAGCCTTTTTTTTGCGCCGGCGATAGCACAGAGCCTGCTGATAGGCGTTGTGTTCGCGATGGCAGTCAGCAGAAGGCATTAGTTGAAGGTGACCTCTTGGGTTCGCGGTAGGAAACTCCGGCGCATTTGCGGCGTGGTGGATATGGCCGACCTTGAGATCATGGCGGGCGACTGGCTCGCCGCCGATCCGACTCTTGGTGCTGATCTGAATGCGGACAGCACGGTTGACGTCAAGGACTACGCCGCTTTGGCGGACCAGTGGCTTGACGAGCAACTGTGGCCGCAATGGTAGTACAGCTTCATAGGAGACTGTTTGGATTGGCGCCCATTCGGCTTGGCTCAGGACAGGCTTTGCGCGCCAATAGGATAAGAATTTGCGTCAGTCGGGGGCCTATATCGAGTCATTCGGTATAGGCCTTTTTTGCTTTGGCGAGCGTTAATCTTCTGCAACTGCAATCTTGCTTCAGTTCGTCTGCGCTTAGTCACACACCTGTTTCATGCTCACAGGTAACGGGCACTTTTTCACCTTGTCGCTCTTCGCCTCCCTCATCGGTCTGTCTTACGACGGGAAGGAGGCTCCTCGGCCACGACCGGCAACGGTTTGTCTGCCAGAATCTCCTTGAATCGCTTCTTGGCCGCAAGCACCTCCGGGGCCGTCGAGTTGGTCACGTCCTTGTAGCCCGTTCCGTCCCGGCTGTCTCCACAATCGAAGAAACGCCCCGGGTGGCCCGGACCATTGTCCTCCAGCAGCCATCGCTTCGTTCGCAGAATCTGTCGGTCTCCAAGATAACTGTATATCCACTCCCGCCTGGGGCCTGGCTGGCCCCGCAGTAAAGGCGCAAAGCTCTGCCCATCGATCACGTGCCCCCTAGGCAGTGTCGCCCCGGCGAAATCCGCCAGCGTCGGCAAAATGTCCGACAAATCCACCAATTCGTCGCTCGCGCCCAAAGGCTTTACGAGCCCCGGGCAATTGACAATCATCGGCACTCTCGCTCCGAGCTCGGTCGACTGGCCTTTGCCCTGGCCGCCCGTGCCGTTATCCCCTGTAAAGAACACCACTGTGTTCTCCCGCAGGCCTGTCGCCTCCAGCGCCTGCACGATCCGACCGATTAGTTTGTCCAGGTACTCCACATTGGCCTTGAAATTCTCACGCAAGTTCTTGAATTTCCCATCCTCCGACTCGACCGTGTCCGGCGTCACGTAGAACGGGCCATGCGTCAGGCACATCGGATAGTAGACGAAAAATGGCTCGTTCTTATGCCGCTTGACGAAGTCGATCACGAAGTCCGTGAAAATGTCCGGGCCGTAGTCGTCTGACTCTGTTGGCAGATACTCTGCGTTCTTCACAATCGATGGATGCCAGTATCGTGAGGTCTTGGCGCCTTGCTTGCCTTCCCAGCCCCCGGTGTGCTTGACGCCCGGCGGAAGATTGTGCTTATACGCCCACATGCAATACTCGTCGAATCCGCACTCGCGGACCAGCGTGGGCACTTCGCCCGTAAGCTGCCATTTGCCTGACTGGGCCGTCGCATAACCCAGCGGTTTGAGCACCTGGGCAAACGTCACGTGCCTGGCAATATCATCCTCCGGCGATCCGGCCACAGGCCCGCCCCGCCGGCCCGGAAATTGAAAAATCCGGTTGTGATGGCCATACTGGCCGGTCATGATCTCGAACCGCGTCGGATGGCAGATCGGCGTGGCATAGCACGTTGTCAATTGCACGCCCGTCTCCGCCAGTCGATCCAGATTCGGCGTGCGGTGCAACTTGTTGCCATAGCAGCCAAGCTCTTTTGCCCCCAAGTCGTCGGCCATGATCACGATGAAGTTCAGCCGGCGCTCGCCCGAAGCACGTGCCGAAGCCGCGAATAATCTTGGCTGGTTCACTAACATGCCGGCGGCCGCCAGCCCCGTCGCCTTTAAGAATTGTCGCCTTTGCATCTCACGATCCCTTTCATGTCAGCTTTTATCCTATCCCAATAGAAGCGTTTCAACTGGGTCATCCAAGGCATCATGGTACGAGAACTCCGCCAACCAGTCAAGTGTTTTTTGCAAGCTGGCGCGGTCTCGCTATTTATAGAGTGGCTGGACAACAGGAAAGGCAAATGGCGCCGTCCCCAGACCGGCGCAACTATTTCGCTTTGGCGGAGCCGCTGTCCTTTGGTAGAATATGGCAAATTGTGCCTTGGTCGAATACGCAAACAGAAAGGAAACATATTATGAAAGAAGGAATTCGGTCCGTCAAAGAGCTTGCGTTTCTTGTTTTGGCATCATCTGTCCTGTCGTCAGCGGGTGCTCAGCAGGTGCCACAAGGGCGAACGGCGAAGGAAATTCTGAATACCACCCGGGTAAAGGGCGGTCTGATCGTGCACGTCGGGTGCGGTGACGGCAGGCTCACGGCCGCGCTGCGGGCCAGTGACAGCTATCTGGTACAAGGTCTGGATAGAAGCGCTGACAACGTAGAACGGGCTCGTGAGTATATCAAGCAGCTCAACCTTTACGGCCCCGTGTCGGTCGAGAAGTGGACCCGCAACAGTCTGCCATACGTTGACAGTTTCGTTAACCTGCTTATTGTTGAAGATTTGGGCAACATGAATATGACGGAAGTCATGCGGGTACTGGCGCCTAACGGTGTGGCGTACATTAAGGCTGACGGCAAATGGACAAAGCACGTTAAGCCTTGGCCGAAGGAAATAGACGAATGGACGCATTACCTGCACGATGCAAGCGGCAATGCTGTGGCCCATGATTCGGTTGTCGGCCCGCCCCGCCGCATGCAGTGGGTCGGCAGTCCGCGCTGGGCGCGTAGCCACGAACACTCGGCGAGCCTCAACGCGCTGGTCTCGGCGAACGGACGGATATTCTATATCATGGATGAAGGCCCGAGGGACTCCATCCAGCTACCTCCCAGATGGTTCCTGACCGCCCGAGACGCCTTCAACGGAACGGTCCTGTGGAAGCGTGAGCTACCGGAGTGGTACAATCATCTGTTCCCGCTCAAGAGCGGCCCGGCGAGACTGACGCGGCGGCTCATCGCGATTGGCGATGAAGTCTACACGACGCTCGGCATCAACGCCCCGCTCAGCGCCATCGATGCGGTGACAGGCGAGACGATTCGCACGTATGCGGGTACCAAAACCGTCGAGGAGCTGGTTTCCGTGAATGGAGCGTTGTTCTTGGTCGTCAACCCCGACCGCGCGCCGGTTGAGTACCAGCAGGAAAATGCAAACTGCTGGACGGAGCGAGACCGAGCCAGTGCGCGATGGGGCTGGGACGAAACGGTCGACGCACTGATGGCTCTCGACGCCGGGACGGGCAGACTTCTCTGGAAGATTGAGAGCAAGATCGTGCCGATGTCGCTGGCGGCCGACGGGCAGCGCGTGGTTTACCACGACGGAGAAGCGGTCGTTTGCGTTGAACATGGCACGGGCAACAAGCTGTGGCGAACGCCTGTCGGGCGTAGCTCACTCATCCCCACCGGCTGGTCGCCGTCGACGCTGATCTACAAGGACGTGGTCCTCTTCTCCGGACAGAAGCGATCACTGGTGGTCCTGTCGGCCAAGGACGGCCAAGAATTGTGGACCTCGAAACTGCATGCGTCCGGGCACTTCTGTCCCGAGGATATCTTCGTCATCGACGGGCTGGTCTGGTCGGGCGACATCGCCAGCGCGCAGCCGCGGTCTACAGGCGTGTTCACAGGTCGGGATCCGCACACAGGCGATGTCAAGCGCGAGTTCGAACCCGACGTCAACCCCTTCGCCATCATGCACCAGCGATGCTATCCGAGCAAGGCGACGGATAGGTACATCATCCCGTCGTGGATCGGCACCGAGTTTATCGACCCGCGGACAAAGGAGTGGGAGATCCACCACTGGGTCCGCGGGGGGTGCTTCTACGGCGTGATGCCGTGCAACGGCTTGATCTACGCCACGCCGAATGCATGTGCCTGCTACTACCAATCAAAACTGGCCGGCTTCAACGTTCTGGCCCCAGCCCTGCAGAAGAAGCAACCCGCGCCGTTAGACGCCGATCGTCTGCAACGCGGACCGGCTTACAACGAAATACCAGACACGAGATACGAAACACGAGATACGGGCGATTGGCCCATGTACCGCCACGATTCCGCCAGGAGCGGACGTGCCGGAACGAAGGTCCCTCCGACACTGAAACAAGCTTGGCAGACGGAGCTTGGGGGCCGAATTACGCAGCCCGTGGTGGCAGATGGGAAGCTGTTTGTGGCATCTGTGGATACCCACACGGTGCATGCCATCGACGCAGCTTCCGGCACGAAGCTCTGGAGTTACACAGCCGGTGCCCGGGTGGACTCGCCCCCGGCGGTCCATAAAGCGCGCGTGCTGTTTGGCTCAGCCGACGGCTGGGTCTACTGCCTTCGCG
>Ga0209636_10002656_pt1 | contig 18250 bp, 14 predicted proteins | sample DeeMarSWOR152_54_FD_187464 | JGI IMG/M metagenome (GOLD analysis project Ga0209636, IMG submission 187464) | Marine sediment microbial communities from White Oak River estuary, North Carolina - WOR-1-52-54 (SPAdes) (version 2) | ecosystem: Environmental > Aquatic > Marine > Intertidal zone >... | reverse complement strand
TCAGAAAAGCTTTCTTTCACCATGTTATTTTTTTTGGCCGTTTTTCTTGATAATCATACCCAGGATAAGAAATATGAGTCCTAAAGTCAAGCCAAGAAGAGCAAAGAAATCGCCCCATCGAGTGTAGATCGTTTGCTTCTTCATTGGAACGATCTTTTCTGTGAGGCAAGTCTGGGCCATCATCTCAGAACGGGCGAGTATCCGCCCATAGGGATCAACAATTCCGCTTACTCCTGTGGTGGCCGCTCTAAGCAAGTAGCGCCTGTTCTCCACAGCCCTTACAACCGCGATGGCGAAATGCTGGTAAGGGGCTGAGGACTTGCCATACCAGCCATCGTTGGTGATCGTCACCAGAAAATCTGCTCCTTTTTTCACAAATTTTCTAACCAGATTAGGGAATATGATTTCATAACAAATGGGTGATCCAAATTTTTTCCCTTCATACGCATGGAGAATATGCTCTTTTCCAGGTGTCACATCCCCGATAGCATGAGTCATTTTTTCTATGAAGAAAAACACTTTCTTATAGGGAGTGTATTCACCGAAGGGGACGAGATGCATTTTGTAGTACAGACTCATGGATTTATCCGGATTCAAACAGAGGGCGGTGTTGTAATAGAAGATATCCTGTTGGGAAACCGCTGTTTCATTGGTTCCAAGGAGAAGAGTGCTTCCGGTTTCCTCCACAAAGGCCAAAAGCCTCTCTTTAAATTCAGTGTAAATGCCATAAGAGCAGCTGAAACACAAGGGGACAGTGAATTCAGGCCATATGATCAAATTTGAATCTTTTGTATGGGCGCTGTAAGACAGGTTGATGTGTTGCTGGAAGAAATCCCTTTTCTGTTGGTCTGATATCTGGTCCCAATAGATATCAGAGGAAACGTTCCCTTGAATCACGGAGGCCCCAAAAGCATTTTCCATAGAGGGTGTATTTTTCATGCTCAGCCATCCCCAGAGATGGATGATGATCACAAAAACCACGGCCACAAAAAAGGATGCTCTTCGCCTGCGAATCATCGAATAAACAAACAAGCTCTGGAAGAGCACTAAGACGAATGAGAGGCCATATATGCCGGTGACAGATGCCAGTTGAAGGAACCACAGATTTTTATACTGACTGTATCCGAGTAGCCCCCAAGGGAAGCCCGTTAAAAGGTGAGTCAGGATATACTCGAAACCGATCCAAAGAAACGGAGCCAGAAGGAAGATGAGTTTAGGATACGCGCCTCTTATTTTGGCAAAACAAAAGGAGAAAGAGGCCCAGAAGAGGGAAAGATAGAGCACAAAAACGAAATAGATAAGGAAGCTCATTCCGATAGAAAGATTGCCGTAATGAGCCGGGACATCCGGGATCCAGTAAATAAGAATGGCGTTGAAGGAAAGGCCAGCGATGAGACCAAGAATAAAGGACTGTTTGGGAGTCTTGTTTGCCAGGACAAAGAGGAAAGGGATGAGAGATACCCATGCTAAAAAAGAAAGATTAGACTTGGGGAAGGACAATGCGGTCAGAGCGCCGCTCAAAACGACGAGGAGAATGCCCATTGAACAGATGACTCGTTGATCTTCTACCGGATGATTAAGTAATCCGAATTTCTCTTATTCTCTGTTCGAGCCAATTCGTCCCTTGCTTTTTCGGCCTGTTCTCTTGTGGGATACCCTCCAAGACGCACACGGTAGTATTTCGTTCTCTCTGTGGAGGAAGGATCAAGCACGACAGAATTATAGCCTTTCTTTCTGTAAGTTTCTGCGACTGCATTTGCGTTTTGTTGGCTGCTAAAAGCACCGACCTGGATCCAATAGAGATTTTGCCCTTGAGTTGAAGGTTTGGTTTTGGGCTGTTCCACCTTTGGTTTGATAGGCTCTACCTTGACTTTTTCCTCTTGAGCCTTTTCATGAGAGGCCAGCTCTTGGCTTATAGTATCAGGTGTTTCTTTTTGGGGAATGGGCTTTTCCTGTGTGACCTGCTCTGCGGTTTTGCTCGCCAGCTGTGTTTCCTCAACGATCTGAGCCTGCTTTTTGCCTACAGATATACCGAGGAGAAAGACGATTATACCGAGCACGAGTATGGCTATGAAGATCAGAACAAGTTGGGAGCTTGACAGTTGGAGTTCCCTGAATTCTTTGTTGCTCATATCCAATTTGCCTTTAGTCTTTCTTTTTTTCCATCATGAAGGCTTTCATCATATCAAGCGGGAGAGGAAAGACAATGGTGGAATTTTTTTCTGTTGCGATTTCTGTGAGAGTTCCCAGGAATCTGAGCTGCAATGCTTGTGGGTTGGTTGAGATGATATCAGCAGCTTCTGTGAGCTTTCCGGCAGCCTGAAATTCTCCATCAGCATGGATGACTTTTGCTCTTCTTTCTCTCTCGGCCTCAGCTTGCTTAGCGATAGCCCTGACCATGTTCTCAGGAAGGTCGACATGCTTCATCTCGACTAGCTGAACCTTGATACCCCAGGGATCGGTGTGTTTGTCGATGATTTCTTGAAGCTGAGCATTGAGTTTTTCTCGCTCTGCGAGGAGTTCATCGAGTTCGACCTCACCAAGCACGCTTCTTAAGGTGGTTTGTGCAAGCTGGGAAGTGGCAAAAAGGAAGTCTTGGACTTCGAGAATGGCTTTCTGGGGCTCCATGACTCGAAAATACACAACAGCATTGACTTTGACCGATACATTGTCTCTAGTGATCACGTCCTGTGGAGGAATATCCATAACCACGATGCGAAGGCTCACCCTGACCATTCTGTCGATAGGGGGGAAGACAAAGATCAAGCCCGGTCCTTTGGGCTTGGAGAGGACTCGTCCGAGACGGAAGATGACGCCTCTCTCGTATTCTCTTAAAATTTTGATCGCATTCAAAAGATAAAGGACGATAAAGGCCACAGCTATTACCCAAGAGTACATCTTTCACCTCCTCATTTTTTGGTTCACTTTATTATATTACTTTAAATCCGATTTTTACCAGAAAAGTTTATCCGGCAAAATATATTTTTTCTAGGCTTTTGTGACTTTTATTTTTAAATTTTTCAGGACCTCGACGACTTTCACATCAGTTCCTTTGGGGATGTCCTGGTCTGCCTCGGCATTCCATAATTCCCCATGCACGAAGACTTTACCTTGAGGAGTCAGGTCACTCTGGGCTACGCCAATCTCTCCAATCAATCCTTCTTTTCCTGTGAAGACTCTTTTCGCATGGGCACGAATGGCAATGATGATCAAGAATAGAAATATAAGCGAGAGTCCCACAGCTATTGGAATTATGAACTTTAGACTTGGCCGCAGCTCTGGGATAGGCGCTTTAATGAGCATAATCGAGCCGATGACCATGGCAATTATTCCTCCTACTGATAGGATTCCATAACTCTGTATCTTTATTTCAAGGATAAACAATCCTATGGCCAAAAGAATCAGAATCAAGCCGACGTAATTGATGGGCAGAATTTGGAATGAAAAAATGGCTAGAAGAAGGCATATTCCACCTAAAACTCCTGGGAAGATTGCCCCTGGATTGGAGAATTCGAAATACAAACCCAGCAAACCGAGCATGAGAAGTATGTAGGCCAAGTTTGGATTGGATATGGTCAGCAGGAATTTTTGTCGAGCGGTCATAGGGACGTCCACAACCTGTTCTCCAAGAAGCTCCAACAGAGAAACTTCCCCGTTGAATCTTGTTATCGTTTTTCCATCAAAATGATCGATGATCTCTGTTGTGTTCTGGGCAATCAAATCAATAAGGCCTCCCTCGAGGGCCTCTGTCTCTGTGTAGGACAAGCTCTGCCGCACAGCATCTTCAGCCATTTTTTTGTTTCGGCCTCTTATCTCGGCGATAGTTTTGATATAGGAAGCTGCGTCATGAGTGATCTTCTCAGCCATGGTCTCGTCCATTTGCTGTCCTGTTATGGATATCCCTACAGGATGAGCTGCACCCGTATTCGTACCTGGAGCCATGACAAAGAGATCGCAGGCGACAGAGATGAAAAATCCGGCCGAAGCAGCTCGGGCTCCACTCGGACTGACATAGGAGACAACAGGGACTTTGGAGCTGAGGATGCGCTCGATGATTTCCCTCATCGAGGAGTCCAAACCTCCAGGTGTGTTCAATTCCATGATGATCAAGCGGGCATTTTCTGCCTCTGCCTTGTCTATAGCGTTTCGGATATACTCCGATGTCACTGGATGGATGGCTGCGTCATCGATAGTGATCTTTAAGATAGATGAATATCCTAATAGGGGGACAAGTAGAATGAGCAAACAAACGAGGATATGCTTTTTCACCTTAACCTCATTATAGAAGTGACCCAAAAGCAAGTCAACAATTTATCTTGAGAAACCTTTCATTCTTCATTTATACTCTTGCCAAAACTGAATCAGGTTCTCCCTTATGCTATTTGTGCTGTTCGGATTATAATATGAGCCTCTTTTATATAAGAATCAGACTAATCACTCTCGACTCTATTGGAATCGGAGTGAACGTCATACATTTGGTCGGACATGGAACTGTCAGAAGTTCTGTAATGGGCCAGGAAGCTCGGGAACCGACAGATGAGGATTCAAGCTTGACACGGCCGTTTTTTTTGATGTACCATCCCTCAAGGCGGAAAGTCAGCGAAATAACCTGAAGGAGGCACTTCCTTCCATGAACGGCAGCAAAGGAATTCTTATCCCAAAAAATTGATTCATCCGGTGCTGTGTCCTGGACCGCCTGACTTTCACACAGTAATCATAGGATTAAGGAGGATGGGATGCAAAAAAAATTCTACATCTTAGTATTAACAGTCATCATCTTACTGTTGAGTGCACATGCCTGGGGGGGTGAGGTTCACCCTACTCTCGAGAAAAGGCTTCAAACACTCACACCAGGAGAGAAGTTGGCAGTCATCGTCGAATTAAGGGAGCAGGTAAGACCTGACAGGGTTCTATCTAGAATGCCTGGTAGAACGCGCAGGCAAAAAGCGCGGGCCGTGGTTTATGCTCTCCGGGATGCGGCTGACCAATACCAGGGACCTCTCCGAGAGTATCTCAAGAATCAAATAGCAAGAGGTGCAGCCGAGCGAGTTATCCCTTTCTGGATTTTCAATGGCATAGCCGTAACGGCTACAGAGCCGCTGATCCGCAGTTTGTCTTCTAGACCTGATGTGTTGGAGGTACGCTTGGACTCGATAATTCCTCTCCCTTCGCCTTTCCCTGCAGGCCCCAATGAGCCTTCCCTTACCACTGAATGGAACATCGAGAGCATACGCGCACCGGAGGTTTGGGCCCTTAATCCGGACTATAACGGTACGGGAGCAGTCATCGGGAGTTTTGATACAGGGGTAGATTTGACTCACCCGGACCTCTATTCTCGCTACAGGGGGAACCATCAGATCAGTTGGTTTGATCCATATGATGAACATTCTATTCCTTTTGATTTCCACGGCCACGGAACACACACGACTGGTACAGCCGTAGGCGGTAACGCCGGAGGATCCTCCATCGGAGTAGCTCCTGGTGCATCCTGGATCGCAGCGAAAGCCTGGAACGATGATGGGATTGGTCTGACATCCGCCTTCCATCAAATCTTCGAATGGTTCCTTGCCCCAGGAGGGGACCCTGATAGCGCTCCGGACGTGGTGAATAACTCATGGTCATTTACAGAAAGCGGGTGTGAAACGGAATTTCTGCCTGATGTTCAAGCCTGGCGGGCTGCCGGTATCTTCCCTGCCTTTGCTTCCGGGAACAGCGGGCCCTGGTCTGGAAGCGTGCGTAGCCCGGGTGCCTATCCCATTTCTTTCACAGTGGGTGCAACCGATTTTTTTGACGAGATTGCTTCCTTCAGTAGCCGAGGCCCTTCTCCCTGTGATAGCTCCATTAAACCCGACATAAGCGCACCGGGCGTGGGAATCCTCTCCGCCTACCTGTTGGGATACGCAACCCTGAGCGGCACATCTATGGCAACGCCACACATTACGGGAGCCGTGGCAGTGCTGCGATCCATAAATCCTGCCCTAACGGTAGACCAAATGGAATCCGTTTTGACCTTAGGGGCCAAGAATCTGGCAAATCCTGGTCTTGACAATGATTCTGGAGCCGGGCGTTTGGACATTTTCCTATCGGCTCAGATTGCACTGCTGGGTCCAGACTTTCCTGTGATCAAAGTCACAGCTACCGATGCCGTGGCAACTGAAGCTGGTCCCACCACAGGCACTTTCACGATCACCCGGACTGGGAACACCGATGATGAGTTGGAAGTGAGGTACAGCATCACCGGAACGGCAACTCCCGAGACCGACTATCACCCGATTGGAGAGAGTATTGTCATACAGGCTGGTTCTGACACAGCTACAATTTTAATCACACCGGTCGATGACACTTTAACAGAGCTTGATGAAACAGTTTCCCTGACCATCATCTCCGATCCTGCATACCTCGTCTCCGGTTCTGACACAGCTACAGTAACCATTGAAAGCGATGAATTGCTGTCTGATCTGGACATCACATCCATGTCGACGCCCACGACCGCAGGGGCAGGACAGAACATACTCATAACCGATACAACCAAGAACATAGGAGGAGGGGTCTCAGATCTGTCTCTTACCCAGTTCTACCTATCCACTGACAACACAATCGACACATCCGATGCGCTGCTCGGAAGCCGGAGTATGCCGGCATTGGCAGCCGGAGCGAGCAGTTATGGATCGACCACAGTCACGATTCCAGAGGGTACGGCTTCCGGCAATTGGTATATCGTTGCCAGAGCTGATGCTGAGGAGATTGTGCTTGAAACCTCAGAGACCAACAACACTTATACCCGGTCAATCGGGATCGGTCCAGACCTCGACATCACATCCATGTCGACACCCACGACTGCGGGTCCAGGACAAAGTATAGTCATAACAGATACAACCAAAAACATGGGAGGAGGAATTGCAGATCCGTCTCTGATTCAGATCTACTTGTCCACTGACAACACAATCGACACATCCGATGCACTGCTCGGAAGCCGGAGTGTGCCGGCATTGGCAGCCGGAGCCTACAGTTATGGATCGACCACTGTCACGATTCCAGAGGGAACGGCTTCCGGCAATTGGTATATCGTTGCCAAAGCTGATGGCGAGGAGGTTGTGCCTGAGGCCTCGGAGATTAACAATACTTATGTCCGGACCATCAAGATCGGTTCTGACCTGAGCATCATATCCATGTCGACGCCCACGACTGCAGGGGCAGGGCAGATCATAGTCATAACCGATACAACCAAGAACATAGGAGGAGGGGTTGTAGAACCGTCTGTGACCCAGTTTTATCTGTCCATTAACAGTACAATCGACACATCCGACGCCTTGCTCGGAAGCCGGAGTGTGCCAGCATTGGCAGCCGGTACGAGCAGTACTGGGTCGACCACTGTCACGATTCCAGAGGGAACGGCTGGCGGTTATTGGTATATCGTTGCCAAAGCTGATAGCGAGGAGGTTGTGCCTGAGACCTCAGAGGCCAATAACACTTATGCCCGGTCAATCAAGATCGGATCTGACCTGGACATCATATCCATGTCGACGCCCACGACTGCAGGGGCAGGGCAGAGTATAGTCATAACCGATACAACCAAGAACGTAGGAGGAGGGGTTGTAGAACCGTCTGTGACCCAGTTTTATCTGTCCATTAACAGTACAATCGATACATCCGATACCTTGCTCGGAAGCCGGAGTGTGCCAGCATTGGCAGCCGGAGCCTACAGTTATGGGTCGACCACTGTCACGATTCCAGAGGGAACGGCTGGCGGTTATTGGTACATCATTGCCAAAGCTGATGGCGAGGAGGTTGTGCCTGAGATTTCAGAGACCAACAACACTTATACACGGTCAATCGGGATCGGACCAGACCTCGACATCACAGCCATGTCGATGCCCACGACTGCAATCGCAGGACAGAGCTTCGTCCTCACCGATACAACCAAGAACATGGGAGGAGGTGTTGCTGATCCATCTCTGATCTATTTCTACCTGTCCACTAACAGTACAATCGATACATCCGATACGCTGCTCGGAAGCCGGAGTGTGCCGGCGTTGGCAGCCGGAGCATACAGTTATGGGTCGACCACAGTCACGATTCCAGAGGGAACGGCTGCCGGTAGGTGGTATATCATTGCCAAGGCTGACGGTGAGGAAGTTGTGACTGAGACTTCAGAGTTCAACAATACATATGGCCGATCAATCAGTATCAACTAGCCTGCATTGCTCACTAAAATCTGAAATATGATACATGATATTGAGGGGGAAGGAAAAGGATATTATAAGTGAGAGAGAAAAATACTGGCTGTTTTTGAGTCAATTCAGTAAAGGGAGGTTGTAATGGGCGTTCTTCACAACGGGAAAGAAAAGGTTGAAAATCTTATAAGAAAAACCAGAATGAAAAGGAGCGAACAGAAAAAGAGACCACCAAGAAAGGGTGGGAAAAACAAGCTTTTATTACAACGAACGATCCCTTCCCGCCGGGGAAGAAGAAAAAAATAATCACAGTCCATGAGCTTGATTGAAAAAAGCAATTTAAGTTTTACAAGGAGGTTATAGTGAAAGAACTCGTTGAATTGATTGCCAAATCATTAGTGGACAATCCGGACAAGGTACAGGTTTCCCAATTAGATGGGGAACAGACCTCGATCATTGAATTAAAGGTTCCTCCGGAAGATATAGGCAAGATAATCGGAAAACAGGGAAGAACCGCTCAGGCTATCAGAGTAATTCTAGGTGCTGCAGGGATGAAGCTGAAAAAGAGATTTAACCTTGAGATAATCGATAAGCGGTAAAAGGTGATTAACTCATGAAAATTCTTCTCGTTAAACCTCCCCTGAACCCGAACATGATGACGACCACGAGGGGAGAGCCGCTTGAGCTCGAGTACCTTGCTGCCGCAATTCAAGACCATAACGTGGCCATTCTCGATATGCGTATTGACAGAAGACTCTCAAAAAAACTGGATGAATTCAAGCCTGAGGTCGTCGGCATCACGGCCTACACATGCGATGCCAATACGGCCAAGCAAGTATTATGCGAAGTCAAGAAGCACAACAGAAACATAAAAACGGTCATCGGAGGCCATCACGCTACCTTTCAACCTGGAGATTTTGCCCTGCCTTACGTTGATGCCATATTTTTGAGAATGGCAGACTACTCCTTTAAAGAATACATCGATGCCCTCGAAGATGAAGAAGATGTCCACCATATAAAAAACATCGTCCTTGTAAAGACTGGCGGTTTGTATTTTACGGAACAGGAGTTCCAGCGGATCGATCTGGACTCTCTTCCTTTTCCTTCCCGGGATCTCACCGCTCCATACCGAAACAGATACCGGGATTTGATGAAAAACAAGACAGCCTTCATCCTGACAAGCCGGGGTTGCCCGTATCGATGTACATTTTGTGCTTGCTGGAAAATGATGGGGGGGAAATATGTTTATCGAAAACCTGAATCTGTCGTTGACGAACTCGCCCAGCTCCCGGAGGAGACAGAACTGATCTGCTTTGCTGATGACAACACCCTGCACAGCATCCAGCGCGCCTGGCAGCTCAGCCAATTGATCAAGGAAAGAAAGATCAATAAAAGATTCTCCTTGTACGCAAGGGCCGATACGATCGTCAAACATCCTGATCTTATTGAAAGTCTGAGGGATGCGGGTCTTGAATACATAACAGTAGGATTAGAATCCTTCCGCGATAATGAGCTGGAAGCGCTGAACAAGAAGACCTCAGTCAGAACCAACGAAGAGGCCATCAGGATTCTAAAGAGGCTGGAAGTCAGTATATCCGCTCATCTCATCGTTCACCCGCATTACACGCACAAAGACTTTGAAGAACTTTTCCAATACGTCTGCCGGATGTGTCTCTACCGCGTGGCCTATACGATTCTCACACCCCTGCCCGGAACCGATCTCTACGCCGAGAAATTGGATAGCTTTGCTATCCGCGATACGGATTATTTTGATTTTGTTCATTCCATCCTGCCCACCAAGCTCGACCGCAGGGAATTCTACTTCCTCTATGCGGAGCTCTATAGAAAAACGTATTCTCTGAAGAGATATTTCCATTCAGCGGCTGGTTCGTTCCGCTCCCTATGGGGGAGGCCAGGGAATATGGCGAGATATAAATCCGACAGAATCTCATTATTCAGAATTTTCCTCATCAACATCTTTGGACTTCCCTGGTATCTGAAAGTAAGGAATTTTTACAAATCTGAGCCGATCAGGGCGTGCTCCGGTTCCCCTGAAAAATCTTGATTTTGCTTTTAGGCCTGAGTCAAATTTATTGATTCTTTCATAAGAAGTATTTTGAGTGGGATTTCTGGGATCATCCTGTTGGTTATGGTCCCTATTGCTATGTGCGTCATGTGCCTAACACCCTGTTAGAGTTAGAGGCTAATCCTGATTATTTCTTCGGCAAGCCGAAGATCGAGCGGGTTATACTGGAGTTCGGCGGGTACCCGGTTGGGAGGAGAGGCTGTATCTCAAAATCTATGAGTTATTCCAGGAGGATTCGCCCGTGACTGTACTCCAGCCGTTTCTTTGGGCGACCATAGCTCATCGACGAATAAAAGGTTTCAGTAGTCCTACCCGCATATCACCAGGACTTTTCATGGATCTCCTCTGGATCGAGGAAGATAAGTAGGGAAGGACACCGATCCGGGGATTGCTGAGGTGGAGGTGGAGGCGAGGAGTAGGCTGGTTAGAATGAAGGGTCAATAACAATTTAAGTTTATAAAGATTCTATAAAAAGGGGGGATTAAATGCTAATTGAAAAATCAGATATCAATAAAATCCGTTGGTTTACTCGAATATTAGGCGGTTTATTATTCCTGTTTGTTCTTGTGGAAATTATAGAATATTTCAGTGCAAGTGGCTTAGTTATTTCTAAAAAAGAAAATTTGTTATGGAATTTATTCGGATTAATTCCCATTATATCGATGATGCTAGGCATCGTAATAGCATGGTTTCGTGAAGCTATTGGAAGTATAATGATTTTGGGTGTGTTTATCTATTATTTAATAGGTATGTTAATAATTTCAAAAGTCTATTGGTCCAGGATTGATGTGATCTTTCCGATAATCGCTCTACTTCATTTATTCTGTTGGTGGCAGTCCAGAAAATAAAGCTCTATGGAAGCCTAGAATCCCTGGCCTCCCCGAGTTTCTAGATGCCAAGAAGAGGCTGGTTGGATTGAAGGAATGATTGACACGGTGCCATTTCTTATGTGAGATATGAGGCAAGTCATAAAGAAAGGAAAGGCCATGAGAGTGAAATTGAACACAAAAGTAAGCTTTCTCTGGATTTACGTGCTTCTATTTTTCCTAGTCTTTAATGGTTATGCCCAAACATCCAAAGAAGCCGTCGATCTTTCACAACTGGAAACCTATTTTGTGGAAGCTATGGGGAATTGGAAGATTCCTGGCATGGCAGTAGCCATTGTTAAAGATGGTAAAGTGGTTCTGGCTAAGGGATTTGGAGTAAAAGAGTATTCTAAAGCGGATAAAGTGGATGAGATGACTCTTTTCGCCATTGCCTCCAATACCAAAGCATTTACTGCTGCGGCATTGGCTATTTTGGTGGATGAGGGGAAAATCAAATGGGATGATAGGGTCTGTGAATATTTACCCTATTTCAGATTGTACGATCCCTACGTAACAGAGGAAATGAGGATCCGTGACCTCCTGTGCCACCGCTGTGGCCTGGGAACATTCAGCGGAGATTTGCTCTGGTATGAGACGCCCTACACTGCCAAAGAGGTCATTAAACGGGCGCGATATTTGAAACCGGCATTCGGATTCCGAGGTGGATACGGATATTCGAACATCATGTTCATGGCAGCAGGAGAAATTATCCCAGCAGTTACCGGGGAAAAATGGGAGGACTTTGTGAAGGAATGTATTTTCACCCCCCTGGGAATGCGAGTTACACATGTAGGCACAAATGAATTAAAAAAACACAGAAACGTGGCAACACCCCATTACGTCACATCGGAAGGAGAAACCTTAACGATTTCTTATACAAGTTCAGATGTCATAGCTTCTGCTGGAGGTATCAATTCCAATGTCTCTGAAATGAGCCGTTGGCTGATCATGCTGTTGAACAACGGAATTTTCGACAACACTCGGATTTTGAGTGAAGATCAAATAGGGGAGATGTGGACACCGCAGACAGTCATCCCAGCATCAAAGTCCACAAAGGAGCTCTTTCCAACCACTCATTTTAATAGCTATGGACTGGGCTGGGGACTTTCTGATTATCATGGCTATAAAATCGTCTCTCACAGCGGTGGCTTGGACGGGATGATTTCAAGGGTAGCCATGGTGCCGGAAATAAAGCTGGGCCTCGTTGTGCTTACGAACAGTATCAATTCATTACCTCCTGCATTGGCGTATAAAATCATCGATACTTACTTGGGAGTTCTCCCCAAAGATTGGAGCCAAATATACCTAGAACGTGACAGGAAAGCATTAGAAGAAGATAAGGAGCGTATCGCTAGGATTAAGGAAAAAATCCTCATAACAGAAAAGACAATCCCGACACCAAGGCTCGAAGACTTCACAGGGTGTTATGGCGGTCCCATGTACGGAGATGCCGTTGTCAGCTCAGAAAAGGATAACTTGGTGTTGAATTTCCTTCCTTCACCCGTATTTATTTCCGACCTCACTCACATGTACTATGACACCTTTCTGCTTAAACTGAGGAATAAATTCTCTTTTATACCCCATGGCATAGGAACGGTTCAATTTCTCCGGGATAAGGATGGAAAGGTCATAGAAATGGAGGTGGATATCCCCAATCATGACTTTTTCTTTACAGAACTTGAGTTCAAGAAAAAAAATGTATGCAGTGACCCTGGAATGGCTGAGGTTGGGAATGCCCAAAGTAGGCTGCCTGGATTTGGAGATTAAGAACTATAAAAAACTCTGAAAGAGATAACAGATTTAAATAAATTTCTTCGTTTTAATCTGACCTAAGTTATGCAGGTTTTGGTCTACATACGAAAAGCAGCGCGTTAAATACAAGGAGAACAACTGCACTCAACCAGTGGAACCAGCCTGTTGTCGATTCAACTAAGTGATAGACAACAATAGAAATAATCACCAAAGCGCCTGTGATAATTGCACCATTGATTATAGCGATGTTTTTTTCAGCATCCTTTAAAGCGAGAAGAAACAGCACCGCCCAACCCAAGGGGAAAATTCCGTACATACGCAGGAAAAATCCCTGAGTTTCCATAAAGGACATTGAGGCAAGAAGGCTCTCAGGTGCAAAACAAAAAGTAAGAAACCAGATGAAAAATAAGACAATCCCAATCCACAAAAGTAGCTTGATGCAACCTAGATTTTTTGCCATTTAGCTCCCCTCCTTTAAAAAAATGGATTTGTTTTTAAAGATATACTTATAAAATTAAGTTGTCAATAAAAAAATGGCATGTATTTAGCGTTGCTGAAAGAGAGCCAAAATACAAATTTATCGGAAAAAAAATAAAAGTATTCATTAACCCTTGCATTTCCCAATAATAAATACAAGATGATTTTAACCCTTCCAAGTATGAGAGAACTTGTTGAGTTGTTAGCGTAAGACTTTCAAAGGGTAAGATCAGCAAGTATGGTTGTGTCCTTTTTTTGTGTCATTTCTATACTGGAAGATGCGACAAAGAGCAACATTTTGTCATTAAAGGTTGACTTAATTAACATCAAAATATATAAAAAAAATCGAATATATGAAGAGACCCAAGAATTGAGTCAAATTAACATGCTTTTGACAAAATTTTGAAAACTTTCTGAGCATTTCTTATTAAATCAAGATGTTTCATAATACTATAGAAAAAAATTACAATCGGGGGAATCAAAATTAAAGACAAAAACAAAACTAAGAGTCAACATTTAAAAGAATTAATGAAATCACGCCAACGAATTGCTGAATCAGAGAAAAAAGAAATCGAGAGCAAAGAGGAAGAGGAAAGGCAGTATATCCGTGACCTGATATCATTATCAAGAACGGCAATTGAGCTTGTTGATCTATCACCTGAAGAGGATATCTACCAGTTCATAGCAGAAAAATTAAAAGAACTTATTGGCGACTGTGTTATTAGCATGAATTCGTTCGATGAGGCATCTAATAATTTTTGTATCCGTGCTGTTATGGGAATTGGAAAACACATGGACAAAGTTCTCAAGATGCTGGGAAAGCATCCCGTGGGACTGATTACTCCAATAAACGATGAGGCAAGAGAAGGTCTAACTAGCCGCAGGTTGAAGAAGGTCTCCGGAGGACTATACGAACTTTCAGTAGGAGCAATACCGAAAGCAACATGCAACGCTATCGAGAAACTTCTCAACTTGAGTGACACATATGCTATAGGCTTCTCCTCGAAAGGAAGATTGTTTGGCAGTGCTACAATCCTCATGCGAAAGGGAACTGAGTTGGAAGATCCGCGCATTGTAGAGACGTTTGTAAGGCAGTCATCGATAGCGCTCCAGCGCCGTCAGGCAGAAGAGGCGCTGCAAAGGGCTAACGAAGAGTTAGAAATACGAATTAAAAAGCGGACTGAAGAGCTAGCAAAATCCAACAAAGAACTGCAGCTTGAGATCGCTGAGCGCAAGAAGGGAGAAGAACAACTCAAGGCTTCGCTTGAAGAGAAAGAAGTGATGTTGAGAGAGATTCATAACAGAGTCAAGAATAATATGCAAATTGTGTCAAGTTTGCTTAGCCTTCAGTCCAGGAATATAAAGAATAAAAAGTTGCTTGAAAAATTTAAGGTAGCACATACTCGTATTAATTCAATGGCCCTCGTTCATGAAGGGCTGTATAGATCGAGAGACTTGGCAAGAGTTGATTTCTCTGATTATGTAAAAAGGCTAACAACTCATTTATTTTCTGTCTATAGTCCAGTTAGTAAGAATATCAATCTAAAGCTGGAAGTTGGGAAAATTTACTTTGACATCAATACAGCGATTCCTTGTGGATTAATCATTAATGAGCTTGTAAATAATTCGCTGAAACATGCTTTTCCTGGAGGGGAGTCTGGAGAGATCTGTGTAAAAATAGATAAAAACTTGGATAAATATACCGTGATTGTGAAGGATACAGGAAAAGGTTTTCCTAAGGATGAAGATTTTTTAATGACAGAAACATTAGGAATGCAATTGGTGACTGACTTGGTAAAGCAACTCAATGGAACTATTCATCTCGATAGAAAGGGTGGCACAAAATTCAAGATTACTTTTTGAGGTATTAAGTAGGTACTTTGAGCTGTAATCAGTAATATTCATTTAACAAGAAAGGTTAGCGCTGAAATGGAGATTAAGGAAATTTTGATTGTAGATGATGATAAGGTGATACTAAGAACACTGGAAAAAATTTTACTTAGCGCCGGATATTCTGTTATTCCACTTTCCTTAGGAAGAGAAGCCATTAGAATTGCAAAGGAGAGATCCCCCGATCTAATTATACTTGATATTATGATGCCTGATATGGATGGAGGAGATGTAGCATTTATCCTAAAAAATAATCCTGAGACAAAAAATATTCCAATCGTATTTTTGTCTTCTTTAGTCACAAAAAGGGAAGAGCAAAGTAGCAGTAAAAAGCACGGAATTTATTTTATCGCAAAGCCGTTTGAACGAGATGAACTGCTTAGGCAAATAAGAAAATATTTATATTACCATGGAAAAAATGAGTGCAGTTGAACTGGCAAACATTATAGAGTGAAATATCCAAAAGAAATTAATCACTCTCCTTCAAGCTAAAAAAGGCTTTTTTCCCAAGTCTAAGGGATTGTTAAGACGAGTGGAAGCCCCAGACCCTAAAGCCATGGCTTTCCGAAGATTGAGGTGGCAGAAAGAGGCTGGCTGGGTTGAAGAGTCAGTAAATTTTTGTAATTTTTACCAAGCCATTCTTTAAGAAACAAACTCCTTTTTCTACAATTTTTGGGCATATATAGTTGCCGGCTGTTGTCAGCAAAAGGGAGGTTGATGATGGGAACCAAAAAGGTGGGTGCTCTCTCCAGCCGGCACAAGAGAGCCGGGGGTATTGTTAAAGAGATAAAAACGTGCAAGAAGCATAAATTATCAGGTTGTCAAAAGGTTGGGATTAAACCTCCCGCTCAGTGTTTATAATGAGCGACACCTGTAATATAATTAAGACAAATAAAAAGCTAATTTTTTTCAACAAATCCTTATTTCACATTGGCACTGAATTTGCAGAAAAAATAGAAGGATATAAATTAGTCAATATTTTTAAAACATAAAAAATATCAATTAATGATATAATAAGAGAAAGATAAATAGAGAATAGGGGGATAAATGAAACTACATATACTTTTATTTCTTGTAGTTTTATTATTTTTTTTCTGTGTTCTCCTTGGATTTCAAAGGCAGCAGAAACTTCCTCCAGAGAAACATGAAGCCGAAGTCGTATTGGTCATAGTCGATGTCATAGTTACCAAAGATGGGGAGTTTGTACAAATCTGGTCAAAGAAGAGTTCGAACTTTACGAAGACGGAAGGAAAATTCCTATCAATTCCTTTGAACTTATAACACTGGGTGAACGCAAGGTTGAAGTCGAAAGAATACCTCAATCTCTGGAAAAACAGCCTCATGAAGCGCAGGTCCCCAAAAAGCATCTGGCGGTTATTTTTGACGGCATCAACACCTGGGACAGGGACGTTAAAAAAATATCTCAAGATGTCATTAATGAACTTATCTCCCTGATTAAGTTAGGACATGAAGTCTTGGTTCTCTTCTTGAGCAAAGAAAGGGGATTGGATGTCCTACTCCCCTTTACGAACAATGAGAGATTGATAGAAGAAGCTGTTTCCTTGGCAAGCGGTTCTCTTTGGATGAACAAATTTGATCTTCTTCAGGAGAGCTCAATGCTCAAGCTTTATCTTCAATATCTTGATGAAGAGTTTGAAGATAGTAGGACTAAAGAAAATCTTAAAGATTGGGAAAAAACTACAAAACATATATATTTATTGTCTGAAAAAGAAAGGTTCGAAGCCACAGTTTCGGGGATCTTTTCTGCTATGAATATGATAAGGGCATTACCTGGTCGGAAGTCACTTCTTTTCATCAGCAATGGCCTGACTGATCTCTCTTCTTTTGATACCTCCGCTTCGCCTCTTGATGTGCTTGGTGGTCGATATGGCGAAAAAAATATTCCTACTGGCGGGAAAAACAAATTAGATGCAATTCATGATAAGATTTTTCTGGCAGGAAAATTTAAAACTTTTGATCCCTTCAGTATCATGGAGGAGATGGGGTTTAAGACCGGAGACGAGGTAATAAATGAGATGATCCGATATGCCAATGCGCATAATATTTCGATTTACACCCTGGATGCTGAAATGTTCTCAAAATATGCGGCCACAGGGCCGACCGCTGAGCACTTTAGAGCTGAAGAGGCTATTTACAGAGACTTTGTCAGAGAAGAGAAAATTCGACAGGTTCAGAATCTCCAAAAGATTTCTGAGGATACTGGGGCCAAAATATTTCGGGGAGCCACAAAGTTCGACACCCTCCGAGAGGTGCTCAATACGGATTTGAACTTTTACTACCTGCTGAGCTTTTATCCGAGAAAAGCCAAGGGGGATGATAAATACCATAAGATCGAGGTTAAGGTGAATAGACCCGGTGTGGATGTGCGTTTCAGAAAAGGATACACCGACTTTTCAGATGAAGAAACCTATAAAATTATGGTGGCAAGTGCATTCTACAATTCGTCTCACTTTAAGGATCTGCCGTTTGAAGCAGATTGTATCCCTATCCTTACGGATTCCGGAGAGTATGAGGCCTGGATGAACATTGCACTTCCTGTGAAGGAATTCTTTTTAAGTAGATTCGACATCGTTGGAACAAAGTATTTCGACCTTCATTTTTGGTTTAAGAACCTAAAGCAGGCGGAGACAGGCTTCAGGGGTCAAGTTAAGACTTCCTTCACTATGGATTCAAACTTTCTGGACTCTCTAAAGGGCAAAGAACATTTATACCTTCGTTTTGCAGGATCAGGCTTTAAAATTGAACATGGGGAATACAAAATTACTTTCGTAATCTATAATACTGAGACAAAGGAGATTGGAACGTGGGATAAATGCATCACCTTTCCCAAAATGGATGAACAACCGGCCTTTTTAAACTGCGTATTGGGGACGATTGAGAATATTCCTGAGAAGCGAAAAGAAGTCTTTTTGTTCAATAAGAAAAACAGCTCTTTAGAATATGGGCAGATAAGGTTTATGCAAAGAGTTATAAATAAATTTTCC
>Ga0209636_10002655_pt1 | contig 18255 bp, 12 predicted proteins | sample DeeMarSWOR152_54_FD_187464 | JGI IMG/M metagenome (GOLD analysis project Ga0209636, IMG submission 187464) | Marine sediment microbial communities from White Oak River estuary, North Carolina - WOR-1-52-54 (SPAdes) (version 2) | ecosystem: Environmental > Aquatic > Marine > Intertidal zone >... | reverse complement strand
GATGATAAATCTGTCACTATGTCTTTTTGGCTCTGGAACTAGGCATCAAACTCCTAACTTGTTTATTTTCAACACTTGACTCCTCTATATAGCTTCATATATACCTATTAACTGTCAAACCCAGGTCAAAAACAAACAGGTTGCCGAGGGCCGGACTCGAACCGGCACGTAGGTACAACCTACGAGGGATTTTAAGTCCCTTGTGTCTATTTTGTGTCCATTTGAAGGTAAAAAATTCGAAAAAATATCAAATGATATAAAACAAAACAAAAAGATGAATTTTTACTGTTTTCAATGGCTTATCCTGTAATTTATTGATATTGAATAAATTAGAAAATAATGTGGTATCCACAAATTTCTCCATTCTGGTCGGGGTATTTCCAGAGCTCGAGGGAAGCCAGCGAACCTATGAGCAATGTAGTGTATGTATAAGAACAGGGCGTCCATTGATGGGGGCCAGTTCATTTGTCTTTCAACGTAAATAAATTTTACATCTGTGATCAAGTTCAATAAAAAAAGAATACAGGTAATGAGACAAAATTCCTGTAACAATTGGCATATTTCTTGCCCTCGAATATATCGGGAAACAGTTGTCAAATGATGGGGTCAAACAACTCAAGAATGGCTAAAAAGACAATCTTAGTCCTTTCTTTCATTCTTTTCTTTGGTGGGATTAGTTTACATCCGCAAACAAAAAAAGATCCAATCACAATCGCAGATAATCTGATGTATTTATTGAATTATGAGGAAGCCATTCTCCATTACAAAAAAGCTATCGAAAACAATCCCACAATAAAGGGCATTAGATTAAGTTTGGGATATGCACACTGGAAGCTAGGGGATTACGATGAGACGATAAAAATATTGAAGGAAGAAATCGATCTTTTCCCTGAAAACTTTGAAGCTTATATCCTTCTAGGACTTGTTTATTTTAAACAAAATAAATTCGAAGATGCCGCAAAAGTCTGTAAGGCCTATGAGAAAAGATTTCAAAGTTATATTCGAGAGAAGGCATTTAGAAAGGGATTCAGATTTTCATTACAGGTAAGAGACACAAGGCTCCGCAGTATCCTGAAAGAAATAAGAATGGAAAATCCTAATATCGGCTTGCCAAATTTCATCCTTGGCCTTTGTCAAAAAAGGAAAGGGAAATTATCTGAAGCAAAATATCATTTCAGGCTAGCTCTTGAATGGGGATACAATCCTATAGACTGTTATCTTCAACTTATAGACTTAGAGATAATCAAGGGAGAATGGAGAAACGCATTAAAAGAAGCACAAGAGGTCTTAAGGATTAAGGGTCATCATCCTGATTTATATTTCATAATGGGATACATTCATTATCAGCTTAAAGATATTGAAAATGCTCTTTTGTGTTTTGAAAAAGCCCTCAATATGAAACCTTATCTGGTTGAGGCCATGAGAAATTTATCAATCATATATTATAACCAGCAGAGATTTGAAGAATCCTCCCAATTGTATGAAAGATTTCTCAGAATATCCTTCTATGATGTTTATGAAAAATATGATCTTAAATATTCGCTAAAGAATGCCAGAGTGAATAAAAGTTTAATAGACAAGATGGAACTCAATTATATATATCCATTAAAAAGCAGTGTCCATTTCAGCCTAACAAATATAAATGAAACCGCTTTATCCTTGGTTAAGAGCGGATACTTAAAAAAGGCTGCAGGATTCCTTCACAACTGTCTGGAAATCGATGATACATCTCCGGAAATAAACTACAATCTAGGGCAGCTTTATAATATCTCTAATAGGTTAGATAAAGCTTTAAAATATGCTCTACAGGCTATCGAGCTTAATCCAAACTTCAAAGATGCGCATGATTTAGTCGGGAATATATACTTCAAGATCCATGACTACGAAAGATCTATACAATCCTATAAAAATGTCATCACGATCGATTCCAAAGATGCGATAGGATACTACAATCTAGGGTGTACTTATTATGTAAAAAAAAATTATCTTGAGGCCGAAAGTCACTGGAAGGAATCAATCCACTACGATAAAGGAAAAAAGAAAATCAGAAAGAGTGATGAAATTTCAAAAGATGATCTTTCTATATCTTTGACGGTTATAAAAAAACCCGTTTCCTTTAGTGCCCATAAATCCTTGGCCAGCTTATATCTTGAGAAGAATTTGCTTGATAAAGCTCTCCTCCACTTTGAAAGGGCGATAGAATTGGAACCCGGAGATCCTGAGCCTTATTATGAGTCTGGAAAGATTCTTCAAGTTCAACCAGAAGGAGATGAAAAACATATCGAGAAAGCAATTTTTTATTATGAGAAGTACCTTTATTTGGGTGGACAAAAAGAAGAAGAGGTAAATAAACGATTAAAGACTTTGAGAAAGAAGTCAAACTGATGAGATATAGAAAACGATTTTGGGGACTTGCCTTGGCAATGCTGACGTTCACGACCTGGTCATCCACAGCATTTTTTCAAGATTATCATGACTACATCCCTGGTATGGAGGAGTTCCCCGATATTGATATTCTTCACTACAACCTTCATGCAGAAATTCGACATGACACAACAAAAGTTAAGGTCAAAGCCGTTGTGACTTTTGAGATGAAAGAATTCGAATCGGATTTGGTGATTTTTGAAATGGATCGAAGGAGTAAAATATCTCAGGCGAAAGACAAGGAGGGGAATTCACTCAAATTCGAGAAACCAGATGCTTCTGACTATGTTGCAGTTTACTTGGATGAGCCCATCAAGCAGAAGGAACGTGCTCAGATCACACTGGATTATGTGTGTGATTTTCCGCCGCTTCTGAATGAAAAAGGTGAACAAGAAACGACCAAAGAATCCAGTGAGGCTCTCTATTTATTTCTGCGCAAATGGTATCCAGTCAACGATTTTTTCTGTGACCAAGCTCCTGCTGAATTCACCTTCACCCTACCCAAGAATTATGAAATTTTGACCAGCGGGCAGGAGATTTCGTCAGAGATTCAAGAAGATAAGAAAATATCGCAATGGAGAAGTTTTGGGTCATCAAATTACTATTTCGTCTTTGCCGGTCCTTTTATACGATACTGTTACGAAGATCAATTGCCTAAGATAAAAATATTCATGGATACAGAAGAACCGTATGTTGCTCAGGCTGCAAAGGAAAAGGCTAGGGAAATTCTCCAATATTTTGGAAAACTCCTTTGTCCTTATCCCTATCCTATGCTTTACCTTATCACCACTCACTCTAAGATGAATCCGATTGGGCTCAATGGACTCACTTACATCGACTTCACTCAATTCTCACAACACTATATTTACTCTGACTGGACATGGAGTCATGAGCTTGCGCATCACTGGTTTGGAGGAATTATTCAGGCTAAAACTCCGGAAGCCTATTGTCTCTTGATGGAAGGGCCGGCTGAGTATTTCTCCAGATTATATATCCGCTCAACCAAAGGAGATGAACGTTTCAGAATCGATCTCGAGGCCCAAAGGATGGCCGCCCTTTCTGGAAATGAGATTACACCTATTACAAAATATTATAAGCTGAAAAGAGGGGGAGAGTTCCTGTATGCCAAAGGCTTTTACGTATATCACATGCTTAGACATATCATGGGAGATGAGAAATTTTTTCAAATGATGAAAAATTTTGTCCATGAATTCTATATGAAGTCAGTAGAAATCCAAGATCTGGAAAGGCTGACCGAGAAGGTCTATCAGCGGCCCCTTGATTGGTTCTTCAAACAATGGATTGATGGCACGGGAATCCCAGAGTACAAACTCAGCTTTCAAATCGATCCAAAGGACGATGGAACATATAATGTGTCTGGATCGATTATACAGAAATTGGTCAAATTCCGCATGCCCATCGAAATCGTAGCAATAGCTGATGATAGAAAATATTGCCACAAGATGGTTGTTGATAATAATGAGAATCTGTTTCAGTTTGAGCTTTCTTTCGAACCCGAGTCTGTGTTATTGGATCCAGACTATAATGTACTCCGCTGGGATGAGACCATTAAAGTCTTAATATATACATCAACGGGAAGAAAGCTGATGCGGCGAAAGAAATTTAAGGAAGCAGAAAAATTTTTTGATCAGGCCCTTAAAATAAATCCCCTATGTTCCTGGGCTGCTTTAGAGAGAGCAAATAGCGCAGTTTCCCAAGACCAATATGAACTGGCTATTCAATACTATAACCAAGCGCTTACTGGAGATTTGGATTTTCATATGATGCCCTGGCCCGACGAACAGATCATTCAAGTCTTATATTTGTGGCTCGGCATTTCCCATGATGTGATAGGTCAACGTACAGAAGCCATTTCCTATTATAAAAAGACCATTGCCATGGGACGCCATCCTCGGTTCTCTTCCTATTATGATAGGGCAAAGGAATATTTAGAAAAACCAGCTTCCATTAAAAAATAATTGTTAATCGTATTGAATTCAATATCAGACAGTTTTGGCACGTCATTATGGCATCAGCCCTCTTCCAGATCGAAAGAAACATATCATAACGATATCCGAGACTTATGATCATCGGTTCAATTGGCGTCGATCAAACTTCCACTCCCAGTAATATTTTGGATGATCGTGGGGTGCCCCCTATAATAAACCGAACCAGAGCCAGATATATTCACATCAAGCAATTGGTTAACATAAACTTCAGCCTTGCCCGCACCGCTCAAATTAACGATTGATGTCTCTGTAATCAGATCAAAAGCTTGCACATTTCCTGCTCCAGGCTGTCCAATCTGGTGTGTATTGACTGCTCCACTTAAAACGATATTACCTGCACCGGAAAGAGATGAGTTCAATTGATCAACCTCAAGTTGCAGGCGTATTTCTCCGGCTCCATTCAAATTCAACCTGGCTGAATCTGCCTTAAACTCATTTATCCCTGTAATTGATCCAGCACTGCTCATGGAGAGTTCTTCAAGATCAGTCATAGTCAAATTCACAGTGAGATGCAAGTTTGAAAATCGTCTGCCAGGTTCCACATCAATGATGAGCGTTCCATTGTTGACTATCGTCTGAATATATTCCAAGATGTTATCGTTGACCCTTACAGACACTTCTTGAACATTTCCATAAGTCACATTCACATTCCCAACAGTCCTCAGTTCCACAGAATGGAATTGGGCAAGCAAACGCCCTTCGGTGACGAGGTTTCCTGAACCTATTATTGTTTCAGACGAGCTATCTGTAGGATTTTTTTTGCATGATAGGATGAATAGTAGGAATAGACCACAAGTTACCACCAAAATTCTTTTCATTCTTGCTTCACTCCTTGTTAAACTTTAATAGCTCACTGGCTCTTCAACCCAGACAGCTTCTCCCTCGCATCCTCCACTTCAGCGATCCCCGGATCAGCATCCTTCCAAAGGGAGAGAAATTTCTCGTAATGTTCTGCGGCGAGGGCTCTATTTCCCTCTTGTTCGTGTATCTTACCTAGCATATAGTAACTCAAGGCATAGATGTCACCGCAGTCGATTCTTCCCATAGTCAATGAAATGATCCACATGTAGATTTCACGGGCATTTTTCCAATCGCGGAATTTGTAATAAGCCATAGCAAGAGTGTTTAGAATCGGGGCTTGTTCCCAGTAATTTAAATATCTTTGGTGGGACAACAATGATACTGCCTTTTGGGAATACTCGATGGCCTTGGAAATATCGCCTCTTTCAAGCTCAATCCTGGCCATGAGATCATAATAAAACTTCATGGCCTTTTTGTGCGGATTCTTCTGGATCAACTCAAGCAGTTCATCAGCCTTATTCTGTGCCTCATCTGTGGATCCATTTGCATTCAAAACAACTCCCGTTGAATACAGAGTGTTTATCTGTACGGACAAATTCTCAGTTTCTATGGCTTGGCCTAGAATTTTCTTGTATGTCTGTAATAACTCTTCCGGATCTCCGTATTCCCATCGATGTATGTCAATTTTTCCTCGGTCGTTCGACTCTGTTCAAGCAGATTCTTAGTCTCTTCAATCCGACCCTTGAGTAAATCTAAAGCGACCAATCTCAATCTCCGGGTGGAATTTTCCTCTGATATTTTTAAATATTCCTGCTCACTTTTCGTCAAATCTCCTCTAAACAGGAAAATATCACCCCTAAGTTTAGCCTGCTCAATCTTAACGCCCAAAGAAAGAGCCTTCTCCACCTCAGCTAGAGCCTTCTCATATTCTTCGTGACAAATATATATGAAGGTCAATACCTCGTAAACATGGGCACTATTTGGATAATAATGGAGGCAATTTTCGAGAACTTCTTTGGCAATGTCGTATTCTCCTTTAGCCATATAAACCTCTGCAAGATTCCAGAAGGGAATAGCACTTTCATACCTGTTCTCGCTGACAAGCGGCTTGTACATTTCAATGGCCTCATCCCATTCTTCCAACATGAGGTATAACCATCCCAAATTTGCTCTTGCCGTATCCTCTTCATGATAAAGTTCCAACAATTCTTTGTGGATCGCGATGGCTCTGTCATAGGTTTTTTCCGATAGACTGTAGAATCGACCCTGGATGAGATAGCGTTCTCTTTCCGAAACCCTGTAGCTGAACTCGAGTGCCTTTTGAATGGCTTTTTTCTGCTCAGAAAACAAATGCATATTGGAGTAGGCGATGCTCATTGTTCGGTAGGCCATTGCGAACTCAGGATCGATGGATACAGCTTTTTTCAAATACACAATGCTATCCTGGAAATTTCCCCGAGCATTATTTTTAACTCCTTCAAGGTAATATTTGTAAGCCTCGGGAGAACTCGTTGTTATTTTTTGAACATCATCATCATAATCTTCCGCGATCTTTTCCTCAGATAACTCGAAGATTGTCTTGATTCTTCGTGTCAATTCATCCACAAGGGGAAAGAAATCCTTCTCACCCGTGCCTTCTACAACCTCTGAACCAATGAGCTCTCCTGTGTGGGCATCCTGGAGAGTCACATTGATCCTGAATACATCGTTAGCTTTAACGAAGTTGCCCACCACAACGCTCTCAATCTCTGCCCTTTCTGCCACTTCTTTTAGAATATCAGAGGAATATGTCTCTGCATCGAGCTGACCTAAACGGCTGAGGATTTCATAAAGCCTCTCACGACTCAGTATTCGAAGGTATCTTGATTGGGAAAGATCGGTTATTAACAAATCTGTGAAAGCTGTTCTCCAGTGGTCTAAACTTTCATCTCCAGTGTTATTCTTAAAATACATGACAGCGAGAGCCGGCTTGCCGGAAGAAGCCGGAAGAGTATCCCTCTGGATTTTCGTCTGCCAAACAATAAAAAACACCACTGCTACAGCCATGACGATCAGAGCCGGTAGAACTGGCTTCCTTATGGAAAACAGGATTTTTCTCGTTTCCGATGCAAGCCGCTTATGCAAGGGGACTTCTTTTTCTTGAGCCATCAACTTTCTATTGACCTTATCCAATTCAGAGAGGAGAATCTCAGCATCTTTGTATCTGTTTTCTCTGTCTTTCTCCAAGCATTTCAGAATCAAGGAACCTAGGTCAAAGGGAATTTTTGGATTGAGGTTTCGAGGATCTTCGGGTTGCTCCAGTTTATGCTTTAAAGCTAAACCCACAGGTGTGCTCGCCTTAAAAGGAAGCCTGCCTGTGACCATTTCATACAGGATGATTCCAAGAGAATAGATATCAGACCTCTGGTCGACCGTCTCTCCTCCCACTTGCTCCGGTGACATGAATGCAGGTGTCCCAATGATTTTGCCCTGAGTTGTCAGACCATCTGTCATCGTGAAGCGCGCCACTCCAAAATCCAAAATCCGGACATGTCCGTCTTTATCAATCATAATATTGCTAGGCTTCAAATCTCTGTGAATAATCCCTGTTTTGTGGGCCTCTGCAAGCCCGAGACACACCTGTTTGGTGATAGATATGACTTGTTTTGGACTCAACGGCCCGACCTTCCTCATCAGCTCTTCTAAATTCTCCCCAGGAACATATTCCATTGTTATGAAACGATGCCCTTTGTCCTCCATGAGCTCATACATTCGCCCGACATTCTTGTGGATTATCTTTCGCGCAAATTTCAACTCGTTGTTGAATCTCTCCAAAGTTTTTTCGTCAGCGGCAATCTCTGGATTGATCAGCTTCAAGGCAATCTCTTCATTTAATTTTTTATCGAGAACACGATAGACTCTGCCCATCCCGCCTCTCCCTAGCAGCTCTATGATCTCGTAGCGTCCGGCGAATGTGGTTCCTCGAGTCAGTTCACCAACCGACACCTGGAGGGTCTTGGTGTCAGAGATTTGAATATCTTTTGTCGACAGGAGAGGAAAATCACATTTGCTGCAGTACATGGCAGTATCAGTGTTTTCGAATCGACACTTAGGGCACTTCATCTCAGGGTCCTCTTGTGCGCAAATATAGGATATTGATTTAGGTAAATGGAGTCAAATTGAATGACTGAGCACATGTCGCTTTAATCCTATTTAAATATCTTTTGTTAACTTTGCAGGCATGTTGAGCGTTATTAGAGTGAATTTGATAATTTGGAGGCCATGATGAACGGTTCTGATAATATGGTTTTGATAATCGTTCTCCCCATCACAATTCTTTTTTGGGCTTGGGTCGTTTGGATCATCCTGGAGTGGCGCAAAATGGGACATAAAAGCAAACTCCAGAACAAAATTGTCGAGAAGTTCTCGACTGTACAGGAGTTCAACGATTTCCTCCAGTCACAGGAAGGAAGTAAATTTCTAAACTTTCTGAAATTTAACGGCTTAACACCCAAAGGAAAAATTTTGTCCTCGTTGTCAAAAGGAGTGATTCTCTGCGCCTTGGGAATCTCTTTAGTCATCATTGCTCAGATTTTCACCGAAGAAATGAGGTATTTTCTTGCTTTCGGGATCGTGTTCATTGCTCTTGGAGTGGGTTTTCTCATCGCCACATTTATCTCCTACACATTGAGCAAAAAATGGGGCATAATTGATGAGAACAGTTGAGGCATAAAAAGCGTGTTGAATTGCATTATTCATTTGCTGTAGATAACGTTAGTAAAAAAAAGTCAAAGCAGTCTCTTATCTTGATGGAAGAGAATTGGAAGCAAATTTGGGAGAATTTCTATGAGAGACATTCCCGGTCGTTCTGGTTCTATATTTTTAAGCTCTGCGGCGACGAACATATGGCTGACGATATCTTTCAAGAATCCTTTGTCAAGTTCCTCAGAGCCAAACCTGTCTTCCTGAATGACAGACATATGAGGGCTTATTTGAATAAAATCGCTTTCAGGCTCATTATCGACCAAAAAAGAAGGATAAAGGTTGAGAAGAAAGCATTCGAAGAAGAAAAGCAGGAGTATGAGAAAAGTCTTCACAAAAAGGGACAAGAGCCTGAAATCCATTCATTCATGGATATGGAAAAAACATTCAAGAGCCTTAAGCCCAGAAAGAGAATGCTCCTTTGGCTGGCTTACGTGGAAGGCTACAGCTACACCGAGATTGCAGAACTCACACAGACCAAAGAAAACAGCGTGAAGGTTCAGCTCTTCCGAGCAAGGGAAGAATTGGCAAACATCTTGAAGAAACGGGAGCTTAAAAGGAGAAGGGAGCCATGAGAAAAAAAATCTGTCCTTTGGAAAAAGAAGTCATAAAAGATCTTAAAGCAGAGAAATTGAATCCTGAAATCAAAAAACACGCATCCGAATGTTCCTACTGTATGAAGATCGTGGCTGTCCATGATTGGATGAATCAATATAAAGAGAGATCTTGGGGCGATGAAACTCTTAAAAAAATTCTTCCTAATCCTGATACTATCTGGAATAGAGTCCATGCAAAAAGGAAGCCTGATAAAACATTGTTGAAAAAGGCAACGAGACCCATGATCTATCCTCAGGTCTTTTCTTATATTGCGATAATCATAGGAGTCATTTTGTTGTTGCTTTCAAATGTAGAGAAAATCGGGACTATAACAGATTCTCGAATAATCGCCCAAATCCTCCCAATATTTCTTATTCCCATGATGATAATCCTTATCTCAATGGCTTTTTGTGTGCTTGTTGTTGTCTTTGAAAAACGAAAAAAAACAATCTGAGATGCACACTTTTAACTTGAATGTTGTTTTGTATCAACCGGAGATTCCTCAGAACACCGGCAACATTGCCAGAACTTGCGCTGCAGTCGGAGCAAAGCTCCACCTGATCAAACCTTTGGGCTTCTCGGTCAGGGATAGACACCTCAAACGGGCAGGACTTGATTACTGGCATATGGTGGAGATTTCATACTACGACGATTTATCCGATTTTGTTGATAAGAACAAAGGGAAAAATCTGAATTTCATAACCAAGAAAGCTGCTAAAACCTATGATAAAATCGACTTCAAAGGGGAAATTTTCCTAATTTTCGGAAAGGAGACAGCAGGATTGCCGGAGGATATCCTGAAAGAATATTGGAATAAATGTCATAGGATTCCGATGAAGGAAGATGCCCGCTCTCTTAATCTCTCCAACGCCGTGGCTATAGTCGTCTACGAAGCCTGCAGGCAGAATGGCTTTGATAGGCTGAAACTCCTTGGAAGTAAAGAATTCGAATGACCGATCCAGAATCCTATTTCTTTTCTCTGGTCATCTCATCATAAACCCAACCGACGTTTTCCTTCTTGGTTAAGAACTGCCCTTGGTCCTGGATATGGCTGAATTTTGAGAAGTAGATACTCTCTTGGGCTTGTTCGCGAGTTTTTCCATCTTTGATCGCTGCAGCCACTTCCTTTCTCAGATATCTTAGGTAATCGGCAAATTCCAGGTATTCCTTCATGGTGGCGACTTTTCCATGTCCGGGAATCACCTGGTAATCGGGATACTTTTCACAAAGCTTTTCAATGATGGCAATCCAGTTTTTTGTGTCTGATCCATCATTAACATCGATATAAGGAGGCATCCCATGAAAGAACAAATCTCCGGCATGAATCACCTTTGACTTCTCGAAGATCACAACCGTATCTCCTGATGTGTGTGCTGGCCCTAAATGGACCAATCTCACCGCCTCATCCCCCACTTGGAGAGTCATGTCTTTATCATATGTTGTTTGGGGGGCTCCGATGCTCTCAGGTGTCTCTTCGGGCTTCAGATTCCTCAACATCGACGCCTTGCAATTCTCATGGCTGATGATTTGAGCCTCTTTTCCGATGATAGGATTTCCTCCGGTGTGGTCGCCGTGATAATGGGTGATGACCAAATACTGGATTTTCAGGGGACTGAACTTGTCGATTTCATCTTTAACTTCATTTGCTGTTTGGGCATAAGAGGCATCCACAACAAGAAGTCCATCCTTGCCCTTCAGAATGCCGATATTGCCACCTCCTCCATAGAGGCAATAGACTTCTGCGGAAACCTTTTCGATCGTAATGGCTTCTTGTTGCTGGGAAAACGAATAGGGAATAAAAGCATAAAGAGATAGAGCCAGAAAAACAAAAAAAAGGTTTTTAAAAATTGCATGTTTTCTCATGAGACTTTCATAACGAAAAATAGAGAAAAATGCAAGTCAGATTCCTTCTTGACTTTACGGATTTCCATTCACCGGCTAAAATAGAGGATTAAATTCGAGGATGTCATGTGATGAAAAAGAATAGATTAAAGCCTAAATTCTTGTATGGTTTTTTGCTGCTTTCCATTTTCTTTCTTTTGTTTCTTTCCTCTTGTGCAGTGGCCGTAAAGGAAGGGGTGCGACTATCAGAAGAAGAAAAAATTCAAAAAGCAGAGCTTTTGGACTCGATTTCAGAGGAAAAACTTTTGGGTTATGTTAAGAAACTGACTTCGAAAGACTATGCAGGACGACTCACTGGAACCCCAGAATACAAGGCTTGCGCCAGATGGATGGCTTCTCATTTTGAACAATGGGGCCTAAAATCTGCAGGAGAAGACGGCACTTATCTTCAGTCCTTTTCCAATCCTTACACCATCGTGTTCGTCGGAGGAGAGCTTTCGTACACCTATCAGTCGAGAAGCGCTAGGAAGAAGAGAAAATATGCGTATGAGAAAGAATATTACCCTGGTTCGAATTCCGGCAATGGAAAACTCACCGCTGAAGTCGTATATGCAGGCTTTGGAATCACAGCTCCAGAATTGAACTATGATGATTATACCGGCGTGAATGTCAAAGGGAAAATCGTTGTGATCGAGCCTGAAGTTCCGGTATCCCCTGACAAAAGTCCAGAGTTATACAAGGAATGGAAGCCTTATTCCTCTTATCAGTATAAGGTTAAAATGGCTGTGGCCCACGGCGCCAAAGGTATGCTCATCAATGATCTTACGGTCAATGCCGACATCGATTATGTCCAAAATTTCATGGTTGCTCAGGTTGGAGAAGCCGTAATCAAAGATATTTTTACAGGAATGGGAAAGACCCACGAAGAAGTCATGGAAAAAATAAAGAGCACACACACGCCACAATCCTTTAGAACCCGCAAACTCTTCACTATTGAAAATTTCACCGAGCATCATTCGAAAGGCACAGGATACAATGTCCTTGGTCTGATCGAAGGCACAGATCCACTCCTCAAAGAGGAAGTCATCATTCTGGGAGCAAATCTGGACCATGTGGGCTTTTGTTATGAAGTCATGCCGGGAGCAAACGACAACGCCTCGGGTGTGGCTGTGCTTCTGGGCGTTGCTGAAGCGTTTGCTCGCAGCCCTGTCAAACCCAAGCGTTCGGTCCTGATGATCGGGTTTGGCTCAAAGGAGCAGTCCTTCAAAGGCTCACAGACCTACTTGGAGAACCCGGTTTTTCCCAAGAAAAAGACTGTTGTTTTCCTCAATCTGAGCATGGTAGGATGCGGTGACACCTTGCATGCCCAAGGAGCTGAAAACTATCCCGAACTGTGGAAACTCCTATCCAGAGCAAACGATAAATCTTCCCAGCAGACATTAGAACCTAAGCCATATGCCAACCCTGGAAGACCCAAGCTCGATGCCGATATCTTCATCAGCGAGGGGATTCCGAATATCTCCATCAGTGCATACGGAGCTCCCACTTATCCACGCACCACAAAAGACACGGTTAAAACGATAACTCCCCAGATTATGGTCAAGCTATCGAAAATCCTGTATCAAGCTATTTTGGAAATTGCAAACACCCAGCAGGATTTCTTCGAGAAATAATCTATCCTTCGAGCTCTTCTTCATATTTTTATCTCCATCTTTCCACAGTATTGACCCATAGTATCCATTTAAATAATATAGACCCGATGTTCAGGATTTCTACAGGATCCCTGATTCTGTCCAACCTAGTACCCCTATTCGGTGTACTGTTTTTTGGCTGGAGTATATCCACCATCCTGATCCTGTACTGGTCTGAGAACGCAATCATCGGCTTTTACAAAGAACATACGAAATTTTTAAAGGAAGCAAGAAAATGAGAATTCTCCACATGATAGTCTTTTTATCTCTCGTGATGCTTGTGGTCTTTCCTCTAACTTCGGGTCATCCAGAAAGGGCAATGAAGAAATCGCAACAGATGCATACTCTATTTGACTGGGAAAATCCTGCGGTTGTCGGACGAAATAAAGAACCGGCTCATTGCACCTATATCCCCTACTCAGATATCCAAACTGCCTTGGAAAATGAGCCATCTCGATCTTCCTTTTACAAATCTCTAAACGGTTTATGGAAATTCAATTGGGTCAAAAAACCAGCTGACCCCCCTGTTGACTTCTACAAAGACGATTATGATGTCAGCCAGTGGCATGATATTTCTGTGCCTGGAAATTGGGAGCTTCAGGGTTTCGGCGTGCCTATTTACACCGACACAGAGTATCCTTTCCCTTCTGATCCTCCACGAATTCCCCATGAATATAACCCTGTGGGATCTTACAGAAGAACATTTACTATACCGGAGAGCTGGTTGAACCGCCAGGTCTTCCTTCATTTTGGGAGTGTCAAATCAGCCATGTATGTGTGGGTGAACGGGATGCAAGTGGGCTACAGCCAAGGGAGCAAGACTCCTGCAGAATTCAATATTACCCAATACCTCTGTCAGGGCGACAATTCCCTAGCTTTGGAGGTTTATCGTTTTAGCGACGGGGCTTACCTCGAGGGCCAAGACTACTGGAAAATCAGCGGCATCGAGCGAGATGTCTACCTGTTTTCGACTCCGAACGTACACATTCGAGATTTTTTTGTCTTGCCCGATCTGGATGAAAGATACAGGGATGCAACACTGAAAGTCTCTGTTCACATCAAGAATCATTTGGACAAAATCATCGACAATTACCATCTCCACATGGATCTTTTGGATGAAAACAACAGATCTATCTTGGGCTCTCCGATCGAGAAGGAGCTTAAAATAAACGAGCAGGATGAAGTCATCGTTTCATTTGACCCGTCCATAAAAAATCCGAAAAAATGGACCGCTGAAACACCCAATCTGTATACACTCGTGCTCTCTCTGCTGGATGAATCAGAAGAAACCACAGAGGTCGTCACAAGCAAAGCCGGCTTCAGAAAAATAAAAATTAAGGACGGCCAGTTACTGATCAATGGCATCCCTATCTACATCAAAGGGGTAAACCGTCATGAACATGACCCTGTCACTGGACGCTATGTGACCGAAGAATCCATGATCAAAGACATTCAATTGATGAAGAAATTCAACATCAATGCTGTGCGGACGAGCCACTACCCCAACACACCTCGATGGTACGAGCTGTGTGATAAGTACGGACTCTACATCGTCGATGAAGCAAACATAGAGTCTCACGGAGCGGATCCTTATAATCCTGAAAAAACTCTCACCGATAAACCTGAATGGAAAGAGGCCTTTCTAGATCGTACGATCCGGATGGTGGAGCGGGACAAAAATCATCCTTGTGTCATCATCTGGTCTTTGGGTAATGAGAACGGATTTGGCCAGAATTTCGTGACGACCTATAAATGGATAAAAGAGAGGGATCCTTCAAGATTCGTTCAGAGTGAAGATGCTCGGCTTCGACCCTACACGGATATCTACTGCCCTATGTACAAGAGAATTCCTCAGATAAAGGAGTATGCTGAGGGAGATGATGATCGGCCCCTCATTCTCTGTGAATATGCCCATGCCATGGGAAACAGCGTGGGAAACCTCCAGGACTATTGGGATGTGATTTACGAATACAGAAAGCTACAGGGAGGATTCATCTGGGACTGGGTGGACCAAGGTTTATTAGCTAAGGACAAAGACGGCACCCCATTCTGGGCCTATGGAGGAGATTTTGGACCGCCTGATACACCAAGTGATGGGAATTTCTGTATCAATGGACTGGTCTTTCCTGACCGGAAGATCCATCCCCATATCTGGGAGGTTAAGAAAGTTTATCAATATATTAAGGCTGAACCGGTAAACATAACGGAAGGGAAGTTACAAATTTTAAATTTATATGACTTTACCAACCTAGATAATTTCGAGATGAGGTGGGAGCTGAAGGCTGACGGCGAAACTATTTCTGAGGGCAAAATGTCTAATCTGGATGTCCCTCCTCATGGGGAGAAAGAAATCAGAGTACCGATGCCCAAAATCCAACCCAAGCCAGGAGTGGAATATTTCTTGAATTTGAGCTGGATGACTTCTCATGAGACGGAGCTCATTCCAAAAGGTCACGAAGTCGCCTGGGAGCAGTTTGAATTACCCATTTACGCAGAGCCAGAGAAAATCAGCATAGACGAACTGCCCAATTTGAAACTGATCGATAACCGACAACTCTGCCTCATCGAAGGCGAGAATTTCAAGCTGACCTTTGATAAATCAATCGGGACCATATCCTCCTTCACCTATAGAGAGAAGGAGCTCATCAAAGAAGGTCCCATACCAAATTTCTGGCGCACACCCAATGATAATGACTTCGGTAATGGTATGCCTGAAAGATGCAAGATCTGGCGTTTGGCTGAATCAGAAAGAGCCATTCAAGAAGTATCCGTAAAAAAAATAAATCCCCGACAGATTCAAATCGATGTCCTCTCGACACTTAAAGCAGGACCATCCCAATACAGCAGCCGTTTCACAATCTTGGGAAGCGGGAATGTCATCATAGAGAACACATTCACTCCTGGCAGCGAGGACCTTCCCGAACTGCCCCGTTTCGGCATGCAGATGCAACTCCCGGTTGAGTTTGACAACATGGAGTGGCACGGACGCGGACCCCACGAGAGTTACTGGGATCGAAAGACGAGCGCAACAGTCGGTATCTATCGAGGAAAAGTGGAAGACCAGTTCCATCCCTATATCCGCCCGCAGGAGAGTGGCAACAAAACCGATGTGCGGTGGGTGGCTCTCACGGATAATGACGGCATTGGTCTTCTTGCAGTGGGAATGCCGCTCCTGAGCATTAGTGCTAACCATTATTTGATGGACGATTTCGAAAATGGGCCTAAAAAGGAACAACGACACGCAAAAGATATGAAAAAAAGAGACCTCGTCACACTGAATCTAGATTACAAACAGATGGGTGTTGGCGGTGACAACAGCTGGGGAGCAAGGCCCCTTGATAAATATTTACTCTATCCAAAAGAGTATTCGTATAAACTGCGTCTGCATCCCTTCTCGAAAGACCTGGAAGACCCTCTGACACTGAGTAAACAAATATTTAAAATTCCTTGATAAAACTCTTCGTCCAAGCAGGCTGATTCGGTCTTTCATTTTCTTTTCCCATCTCCTGCCATTTCTCATCTGTCAGGCGGTCATCCATCGGATGCTTGAATTCATAGTAGGAAAACACCGCTCCCCGGCATAATCTGTAGCCCTTTGAGTCTTCTATGACGACATAGATGTCAAACGGCGAACCGACTCCTTCTTCTAACACCTGTTTGGTGTTTATATCCGTATGAACATCTGCGACGATGTCTATTCTTTCATCCGTTCCTGAGGTGATTTTCTCCATGATGTGAGGAGGAAAACTCTTGAGCGATTGGAGCTCGCTCCCGATATTCTTTATGAGTTCGTACTCCTCATCATCGAGCTCCACTCCTTCGAGCTCCTTCTCGGAGATGACTGCCAACTTCCCTAACAATTCCTCAAAACTCTGAATCTTTTCCGGAATCCCAGGGATGGAGATATCGAGATTCAGCAGATTTTTTCTTAATTCTTTCATCATTTCCTGGATTCTATTATAGACATCGGGATATGGCTCCACATACCCATAGGTGAACTCAGGCGGCGGTGGAGCAGCGCTGGTGACCATGGTATAGCTCTGCTTGGCATACAGGATGGTGTCATGCCGCAGTTCGGTCCAGGATCCCAATGCGGTTTGGAGCTCTTTATCCATCCAGGCTGCATTTTTCATAGGCCTTGGGACGTTTTTGTCCTGACCATCATCAAGTAAGGGAATCAGACAATAAAGCCATCTCCAGTAGAGGTTCTGCCTCCATTCTTCGGGCTTCAGGGAAGCGAATTCTTCCTTGAGCCTGTTCAACTGCTCATAATACTCTGTGTATTCGGTGTCTCCCTCACGCTCCAGTATCTCGAGCGTACGTTTAGAACCCAGCACAGCCAAGACATCCAACCCGCGAGGAAAGGCACGAACAGGGCCGACGGCAGGAATCATTTCCAGGGTGAAAGGGTTTGCTTTTCCCGTATACTTGAGAATGACCTTATCTCCCTTTCTCTTATACACCAGCTCTTGAAACATGTAGGAATCCGGGATGAACCTCTGTCCCATGAACCGAAAGCTTTTCATCGTGTCAGCGAATTCTCCATCTTCTGTGAATGCTGCACCTGAGAGGATCTTTGGTGGTCTCAGTTTAATGGCCCTCTCGATGAATACGGACAATCTTTCTTCCTGATTATACCTGTCCACTGATCCTTCAGAAGAATAGATATCTTTGATAAGCTTCACATAATCATCGGCAAACAGGTCGTCTGTTTTCCCTACAAAAAAAACCGTTGGCTCATAGATCATCCTCCACAATCGATAAGCCTGCGGGTCTCTCATCAAAGCATCGGTCATCAGAACAGCCTGCAGCGTCATCTTTCGTCCGTGGAGGACTGATCTTTCTCCATCTCCTGGCTTGAGTTTAAAGTCGATGCGGCCATACCACATCATCACTTTGAAAAACCTCTTGAATGTTTCGTTCCTCGTATAATGGCCTCTGGGAACATATTGACTGAAATCCTCGTAAGCATAAGGCGTATCAAACACTCTCGGATTCTCGATATAAGCGAGAAGCGCCCTGAATTCCAATCCTTTATGGGCCTCCATGTTGCTGAGCTCTTTTTTTATCAATTCTTCCAATCCGAATCCGATATCAAACTCTGGATCAAGTATTTTTTTTGCTGCTGAAAAGAACCCAATATTCAATCT